>Ga0335076_10002374_pt1 | contig 18705 bp, 24 predicted proteins | sample Lox_Sample_25_FD_206717 | JGI IMG/M metagenome (GOLD analysis project Ga0335076, IMG submission 206717) | Soil microbial communities from Loxahatchee National Wildlife Refuge, Florida, United States - Lox_Sample_2.5 | ecosystem: Environmental > Terrestrial > Soil > Wetlands | place: USA...
GAGCCGCGCGCCACCCGCATCTTCGGCCCTGTGGGCCGGGAGCTGCGGGAGAAGCGGTTCATGAAGATCGTGTCGCTGGCGCCGGAGGTCATCTGACATGAGGCGTCTGGTCTACAAGAAGAGCCGCAAGGTCCGGGGCACCGAGCCCGAGCGGCACAAGCTGCACATCGCCAAGGGTGACACCGTCCGGGTCATCCGGGGCGACGACCGCGGCAAGGAAGGGAAAGTCCTCCACGTCCACCCCAAGGTGTTCCGGGTGGTGGTCGAGGGCGTCAACGTGGTCAAGAAGCATCAGCGGGCCACGAGTCCCCAGTCGGAGAGCGGCATCATCGAGTTTCCGGCGCCCATCTCGGCCGCGAACGTGATGCTCCTCGATCCCAAGTCGGGCGAGCCCACGCGGGTGCGCCGGCGGCGGGACCAGGACGGAACCATCGAGCGGATCGCGGTGAAGTCGGGCCAGCCGATCCCGCGCGCGAGGCAATAATGGCGGACACCAAGGAAAAGCAGCAGGAGAAGCACGAGAAGCAGGGGAAGAAGGAGAAGACCGGGAAGAAGTCGGCCCCGGCCCGCGAGCCCCTTGCCGAGGCCCCCGCGGGGGAGCCGGCTCCCCGCCCGCGCCTGCTCGACCATTACGAGCAGCGGGTCCGCCCCCGGCTGCAGCAGCAGTTCGGATTCACGAACCCGCACCAGATCCCGAAGCTGGTCAAGATCGTGCTGAACGTCGGGATCGGGGACGCGTCCAAGAATCCCAAGGTGCTCGAGGCCGCCGTCTCCGAGCTGGGCGCCATCACCGGGCAGCAGCCGGTGGTGACGAAGGCCAAGAAGGCGATCGCGAATTTCAACCTCCGCGCCGGCGTGCCCATCGGCTGCGCCGTGACCCTGCGGGGCGCGCGGATGTTCGAGTTCCTGGACCGCTTCATCAACGTGGCGGTGCCGCGGATGCGCGACTTCCGGGGGCTGCCGGACAAGAGCTTCGACGGGCGCGGCAACTACACGCTCGGCGTGAAGGAGCAGATGATCTTCCCGGAGATCGACTACGACAAGGTCGAGAAGATCCACGGGATGGACATCACGTTCGTGACCACCGCGGGGCGCGACGACGCGGCGCTCGCCCTGCTCCGTGAGATGGGGATGCCGTTCCGGGGCGAAGCCCCGGTCGTGGCCGCTTAGGAGATCCGAGATGGCGAAGAAGTGCTGGGTCGAGAAGGTCAAGCGGAAGCCCAAGTTCAAGGTGCGGGGCTACTATCGCTGCCAACGCTGCGGCCGCAGTCGCGGTACGCTGCGCAAGTTCAAGCTGTGCCGCATCTGTTTCCGTGAGCTCGCGCTCCGCGGGGAGATCCCGGGCGTGCGCAAAGCCAGCTGGTAAAGGACGGTCGACCGCATGAGCATGACTGATCCCGTCGCCGACATGCTGACCCGGGTGCGCAACGCCTGTATGGCGGGCCACCGCCGGGTCGATATGCCGGTGTCAAAACTGAAGGCCGAGATCGCGCGGCTGCTCCGTGACAACGCCTACATCCAGGACTTCAAGATCCTGGACGACGGCAAGCACGGCCTGCTGCGGCTCTACCTGAAATACCACAACGACGCCCCCGTCATCCGCGAGCTGCAGCGGATCTCGGCGCCCGGGCTCCGCCGCTACGTCAAGGCGCGCGAGATCCCGCGGGTGAAGAACGGGCTGGGAATCGCGATTCTCAGCACGCCTCAGGGCCTGATGACCGACCGCGAAGCCCGGACCGCCCGCGTGGGTGGCGAGCTGCTCGCGGTGGTCTGGTAGGAGGCGGCGATGTCCCGTATCGGCAAGAAACCCGTGCCGCTGCCCCAGGGCGTCACCGCGTCCGTCCAGGGCCGGTCCCTGACCGTGAAGGGCCCCAAAGGGGAGATCTCCCGGGTCTTCCACCCCGACATGGCGCTCGTGGTGGACGCGGGGACCGTGGTGGTCAAGCGTCCGTCGGATGAGAACCGGCACAAGGCGCTCCACGGCCTGTCCCGGACGCTCGTCGCCAACATGGTGGAAGGCGTGACCAAGGGGTTCGCCAAGGCCCTCGAGATCCAGGGCGTGGGCTACAAGGCGGAGCCGAAGCCCTTCGGGGTCCAGCTCGTGGTGGGATTCTCCCACCCGGTGCCGTACCACGCGCCGAAGGGCATCAAGATCTCGGTGGATAACAACGTGCTGGTGAAAATCGAAGGCGTCGACAAGGAGCTGGTGGGGCAGGTCGCGGCCGAGCTGCGCGCCGTGAAGCCCCCCGAGCCCTACAAGGGCAAGGGCATTCGTTATCAGGGCGAACAGGTCCGGCGGAAGGCCGGCAAGACCGCCCAGGCGGCCAAGTAACCATGCGATCCATCCGGAAAGTCAGATCGGCGAACGACCAGCGCGGCCGGCGGCACCTGCGGGTGCGGAAAAAGGTCGCGGGCACGCCCGAGCGTCCCCGCCTCGTGGTCTTCCGCTCGTCCAAGCACATGTATGCGCAGGTGGTGGACGACACGAAGGGCGTGACCCTGGTGGGCGCGTCCGACCGCTCGGACGGCGTGACCCCCGAAGGGTCCGGGAAGACGGCGAAGAGCTTCGCCCTGGGCCGGCACATCGCGGCCAAGGCGAAGGAGAAGGGCATCGCCCGCGTGGTGTTCGACCGCGGGGGCTATCAGTACCACGGTCGCGTCAAGGCGGTAGCCGACGGCGCGCGCAAAGGCGGATTGGAGTTCTGATGGCGAACGAACAGGAACAACCGGGCGCGCCGGCGGCGGATGCCGTCAGTGCTCCGAGCGACGCCGCCCCCACCGAGGCCCCCGCACGCGGGGGCCGGGGCCGGGGCGGACGCGGCGGCCGGGGCCGGGGCGGCGAACGCGGGCGCGGCGGTGACCGCGGTCCCCGCGGCGACCGTCCCCGTGAAGGCGACGGCATGGTGGAGAACGTGGTCGCCATCAACCGCGTGGCCAAGGTCGTGAAGGGCGGCCGGCGCTTCAGCTTCAACGCGCTCGTGGCCGTCGGCGACGGCCAGGGGCACGTGGGCGTGGCGACCGGCAAGGCCAACGAGGTCTCGGAGGCGGTCCGCAAGGCGGTCGAAGCGGCCCGGCGCAAGATGTCCGAGATTCCGCTGACGGTGGGCACCATTCCCCACGAAATCATCGGGCATCACGGCGCGGGCCGGGTGCTGCTCAAGCCCGCCGCCTCCGGAACCGGCGTGATCGCCGGCGGGCCGGTGCGCGCCGTGCTCGAGTGCGTGGGCGTCCGGGACATCCTGACCAAGAGCCTGGGCTCCACCAACCCGCACAACATGGTCCGGGCGACGATGGACGGGCTGAAGCGGCTCACCACCGCCCGCCGTGTGGCCAAGGAGCGCGGTGTCGAGGCCGACACGATCCCCTACAAGGCCCGGCAAGAGGTGACCCATGTCTAGGCTCCCGCCCACCCGGAAGTACCGGAAGCGGAAGCCGGGACGGGATCCGGTGCTGCCGCCCGCCGGGAAGGGAAAGCTGCGGATCGAGCAGGTGCGGTCGGTGTCGGGTCACCCCCAGCCCATCCGGCGCACGCTGGAGGCGCTGGGCCTGAAGCACCACCAGGACGTCGTGGTCCAGAAGGATCATCCCGCGCTGCGGGGTATGCTGTATCAGGTGCGCCACCTGATCCGGGTGACGCCGGCGAAAGACGGAGCGTAACGGATGGCGAAGGCGACGACGAAAAAGCCCCGGGCCCGGAAAGCCAAGGCCGAAGCCCCCCAGTTCGAGCCCCTGCGGCTGCATCATCTGAAGCCGGCGCCCGGTTCGACGCATTCACGCACGCGCGTGGGCCGCGGTCCCGGGTCGGGCATCGGCAAGACGTCGGGCAAGGGCAACAAGGGCGAGAAGGCCCGCTCCGGCGGCGGCCGCCGCCCCGGATTCGAGGGCGGCCAGATGCCCCTGATCCGGCGCATCCCGAAGCGCGGGTTCACCAACCCGTTCAAGCAGCACGCCCAGGTGGTCAACGTGCGGCACCTGTCGTTCCTCGCGGACGGCCTCGAGGTGACCCCGGAGACTCTCTTCGGCGCCGGGCTGGTGCGGCGTCCCGATCACCCCATCAAGCTGCTGGGGATGGGGGACGTGTCCCGCAAGTTCACCGTGAAGGGCGTCTCGGTGTCCACCTCCGCCAAGGGCAAGATCGAGGCGGCGGGCGGCACCATCGAGGGCTGATCCCAAGTGACCGCGCCGCAGATCCCGAACCTCTTCAAGGTTCCGGAACTCAAGAACAAGATCCTCTTCACGCTGCTCTGCCTGGTGGTCTACCGGGTCGGGGCGCACATCGCGACGCCCGGAGTCGACGTCCAGGCCCTGTCCGCCGCGCTGCAGAACGCGGGGAAGGGGAACCTGTTCGGGCTCTACGACCTGTTCGCCGGCGGCGGGCTGGCCCGGGCCACGGTGTTCGCCCTCGGCATCATGCCCTACATCTCGTCCAGCATCGTCTTCCAGATGGCCGGGCCGGTATTCCCGGTGCTCGAGAAGATGCAGCGAGACGAAGAGGGCCGGAAAAAGATCACCCAGTGGACCCGCTACCTGACCGTCGGGCTGTGCCTGGCGCAGGCGTACGGGTACGCGCTGTTCGTGGAAACGCAGGTCCCCGGCGCGGTGGCGAATCCCGGGTTCGGCTTCCGGATGACCACAGTGCTGACCCTGACCACGGGCGGCATCTTCGTGATGTGGCTCGGTGAGCAGATCACCGAGCGGGGCATCGGCAACGGCGCCTCGCTCCTGATCTTCTTCTCCATCATCGAGCGGATCTGGCCCGAGGCCATCAACACCTTCGATGCCATCCGGTCGGGCACGGCCAGCGCCAAGCTCCTGGTGTTCGTCGCCGCGGTCATGGTCCTCGTCACCGGCGCGACGGTCGCCATCACGGTGGCCTCCCGGAAGATCCCGATCCAGATCCCGCGCAAGGTGATGGGCCGGGGACGCATCCGCGAGGGCCAGAAGACCTACATCCCGCTGAAGCTGCTGACGGCGAACGTGATGCCGATCATCTTCGCCCAGTCGCTGATCATCATCCCGAGCACCCTGGCGACGTTCGTGGGCGGCTCGTTCCTGCGGCAGATCAACGACTACTTCAGCGCCGGCTCGGCCCTGTACATCGTCACGCTCCTGGTCCTGATCCTCTTCTTCACCTACTTCTACACGTCCATCGTGTTCAACCCCGTGGACCTGGCGGAGAACTTGAAGAAGCAGGGCGGCTTCATCCCGGGCGTGAAGCCGGGCGCGGCCACCGCCGACTACATCGACGAGGTGCTCTCGCGGATCACCCTCCCCGGGGGCTTCTTCCTGGCGCTGGCGGCCATCATCCCGATCATCGCCGCCAACGGCCTGAACCTGCCCTTCGGCTTCGGCGGCACCGCCCTGATCATCGTCGTGGGCGTGGCGCTCGACACCATCACGCAGATCCAGCAGCACATGCTGCTCCGGCACTACGACGGGTTCATGAAAGAAGGCCGGGTGAAGTTCCGCGGACGCACGCGGTAACCGCCTCGGGCCACCCGTGTTCATTCTCCTCCTCGGCGCGCCCGGATCCGGCAAGGGCACCCAGGGCAAGCTGCTCGGCGAACGCCTGGGGGTCCCGAAGATCGCCACCGGCGATCTGATCCGCGCCGCCATCAAGGCCGCCACTCCCCTCGGTGTGGAAGCCAAGAAGTTCTACGACGCGGGCAAGCTCGTGCCGGATTCGGTCATCATGGGCCTGATCCAGGAGCAGCTCGCCAAGCCCGAAGCCAGGGAGGGGGCCATTCTGGACGGCTTCCCCCGGACTGCGGGGCAGGCCGAGCTGGTCGACAAGACCCTGGCCGCCGGCGGTCACCGCATCAATCACGTCCTGCTCCTGGACGTGCCCGAGGAGGAGCTGGTGACGCGGATGCTCGGGCGGGCCAAGCAGGAAGGGCGCGCCGACGACACTCCCGAGGCCATCAAGACCCGCCTCGGCGTCTACCAGCGCGAGACCGCGCCTCTCGTGGCGCACTTCGCCCAGCGCGGCATCGTGCACCGGGTGCCGGGCACGGGCTCCATCGACCAGATCGGCGAGGAGATCAAGCGGATCATCGGACGATGATCACGATCAAGTCCCCGCGCGAGATCGAAACGATGGCCGAGGCCGGGCGCATCGTGGGCCGCACCCTGGCGCTGCTCGCCACGAAGATCCGACCCGGCGTCTCCACCCTCCAGCTGGACCAGATCGCCGAAGAGTTCATCCGCAGCCATCCCGGCGCCAAGCCGTCGTTCAAGGGCCTCTACGATTTTCCCGCGACGCTGTGCACCTCCATCAACCAGGAAGTGGTGCACGGGATCCCTTCGGCCAAGCGCATCCTGGCTGAGGGAGACCTCATCAGCGTTGACGTGGGGGCGTGGCTGGACGGCCTGCACGCGGACTCGGCGGCGACGTTTCCGGTGGGCCGGGTCTCGGAGCAGGCCGAACATCTGCTGCGGGTCACGCAGGACGCGCTGGCGGCCGGGATCGCCGAGGCGCACGCGGGCAACCACACCGGGGACATCGGGGCGGCCGTGCAGCGGGTGGCCGAGGACGCGGGGTACTCCGTGGTGCGGGAGCTGGTGGGGCACGGGATCGGCTCGGCCTTCCACGAGGAGCCGCAGGTCCCGAATTACGGGAAGCCGAAGCGCGGCCCGCGTCTGGTGGCGGGCATGACCATCGCCATCGAGCCGATGGTGAACATCGGCGGCGCCGACATCCGGACCCTGCCGGACAAGTGGACGGTCGTCACCCAGGACGGCTCGCTGTCCGCCCACTTCGAGCACACCGTCGCCGTCGGGCCCGCCGGCACCGCTCCGAGGATTCTCACCGCCGCCTGACCCGTCGGGCCGTTCCGTTGTGCACTGGGCCCGCGTGCGGTAGTATGGCGAGCAAACTTCTCAGAGTGCCGACGCTTTGAATCCCTCGTGGGTCTCCGCATTGGCGATCGTGGTCGCCGCGTCCTCGCTGCCAGGACAGACTCCCGCAGCGCCCGCCCCTTTCGATCCCGAGCGCGTGTGCCCGCAATTGGAGGGCCACCTGGCCCGCGTGAAGTACGAGCCGCCGCAGGCGGGCGGCACGCTCGGACCCGTGGTGACCTGCGGGCGGGACGGCGTGACCCTCGCGGCGTACGCCGGACAACCGGGCCCCCAGATCATCGACGCGGCGACGATCGACCGCCTCTGGTCGCGCCGGGGGTCGGGGCTGGCCGGGGGAGTGTGGGGCGGGTTGCTAGGAGGCCTGATGGGTTATGCCATCGCGTCCGCGCGCACCCACCTCTGTCCCGCGCCACCCAACTCTCCCCCCGATCAAACGCACTGCCACGCCAATATTCCCACGGGCATCGCGGTCGGCACGATCGCCGGCGCGGGGATCGGTTGGTTCTTCGGGCGCGGCGTTCCGCGGTGGAAGATCATCTACCGGGCGCATCCATGAGACCCGCGCACATCCTCGTGCTCCTCTTGGGAGTGTACCCCGGCCTCGTCGCCGCGCAGGACTCGGAAGGCATGGGCGTGGTGGTACGGGCCGATATGGCGGCCCAGGACCCGTCGTACGCGCAGGGCATCCATCTGGCCTGGGGGCTCGCCGCAGGCGTGCGCATCGGCGCGCATTCGAACTTCCTGCTCGACCTCAGCCGGCAGAACCTCAGCGAGGAGTTGGGCGGAGAGTCGGTGGACTGGCAGACCTTCCTGGGGGGAGCCTGGGAGTACGCGTTCGGCGCGCAGGAGATCGAACGACGTCAGGGCATGACCATCCTGCGCGTCGGGCTCCTCCTCCGGGACGCCCCGATCCACAACGCGCCGTACCTCGGCGTCGGACTGGGGCTCAGATATCCGGTGGCGCCCTGGATTCAGTTCCAGGCGCGGATCGAGGATGATTTCGACTTCCCTCCCAGGCAGATCCTGAGTTCCTGTATCGCACCGGGGTACTGCAGTCCGGTGTCGTTCGGCGGAAAGGCGGAGCAGAACCTGGGGTTGTTCCTGGGCGTTGAGGTGCACTCCTAGCCGCGGCGGGTCTGCCTCGCGGCGCTCTCCAATGCGTCGGCGTGCGCGCCCTGCATCCGCTCCAGCCCGAACAGCTCCAGGACCCGGCCGCGCGCACGGTGACCGAGCTCCCGACGCTCGACCGAGTCGGACAGAAGTCGCCGAACCTGCTCCGTGAGCGCCGCCGGATCGTCCGCGGGCACCAGGACGCCGGCGTCTCCCACCACCTCCGGAAGACTCCCGGCCCGCGCCGCCACCACCGGGCACCCGGCCGCCATCGCCTCGGCCACCGACAAGCCGAATGCCTCCATGCGGGACGGGTGCGCGAACACCGTCGCGGCGGCGTAGGCGGCCGCGAGATCGCCGACCTGGAAGTTCCCGGGGAGGCGGAGATCCACCCCCACGCCCGCCGCCTCCGCGGCGAGCGCGCCCCGCGCAGATCCGGTGCCGACGATTAGGAGGATGGGCCGGGGAGCGGGGAGGGCGCCGACGGCGGCGACCAGCGTGGCGTACCCTTTCTCCACTTCGAGCGCCCCGACGCCCAGGATCAGGGGGCCGTCTCCGAGTTCCAGGCGCCGTCTCAGGTTCGCGGCGGCCGCCGGGTCGGGACGGAACCGGCCCGCATCCACGCCTTCGTGAATCACGACGTGCGGACGGCGGAGAACGAAGGGCGCGCGCTCCGCCACGTGGGTCACGGCGCCGGCCGTGAGGAAGTTGGTGAGGTCCACCCGCCGGTAGGCCGCCCGAAAGAGCGGGTCGCCGGGCGTCTCCCAGCGGGGAAACAGGAAGCGGGCGACGAGTGCGACCGGGAGCCCGGTCGAGGCGGCCGCGCCGTGGACCACGTCGCGCCGCTTGTCGACCACCAGCACGTCGATGGCGTGCTCGCGAAGCGCCTGCCGCAGCCGGCGGACCGCCCGGATCGACGTGTGCTCCACCGGCAGCTCGGTGCAGGGGATGCCTTCCGCGGCGGCGCGGAGCGTGACCTCGCGGGCGGCGGAGAACATCCGCGCGTGCCAACCCCGGGCCGCGAGCCCCTGCGCGATGTGACCGTAGCTGACCGCCGAGCCGCGCCAGGTGCGGGCGGAGGTGAGATACGCGACACGCGGGAGGTCAGGCACCCTGGCGTTCGAGCTCGTCGGCTTCCGTCAGGAAGGGCCGGCCGAGAGACGGATCGTTCAGGGACCCGACGTTGACGCGGACGTTGGCGAGCGCTCCGGCCAGCGCCGCGCGCCCCAGCGCCAACGCCACGCCGGCGTCGGACGCGGCATTCTTGTTCCCGATCGCCCCGATCTCCTTTGCCAACCCCATCACGCGGACGGCCCCCCGGGCCATCGCGATGGGGGTGCGGGCCGCCCCCAGGAGCGCCTGGTCGATCACCTGCGCCCGGCCGGGATTCTCCTTCGGCACCTTGTAGGCCGCGCTCACTCCGGCATACGCCGCGGCGTCGTCGTCCACGAGCCGGCGCAGCTCCCCGCGCAGCGTCTCGGCCTCCGCGAGGATTTGCCGGGCCCGGCCGTCCACCGCCGCGTACGCCTTCCGTCCGATGGTCAGCCGGGCGACCATCGCGACCAGCGCCGCCCCGAGCGTGCCGGCCAACGCGGATGCGCTGCCGCCTCCGGGCACCGGGGCGCCGCCGGCGAGCTCGTCGATCCACCCGTCCAGCGTGGGGCCCTCGGCCTCACGGATCTTGGCCTCGAGCAGATGGTCGGCGGCGTCCGGGAGCCGCAGGCGGTCGGCGCCGGCGGTCAGGATGCCGCGCTCAGGGATCAGGCCCACCACCTCGCTCTTCAAGATCCCCACGCCGCGCTTCCTCGCCTCGGCCTCGACGGCCGCGAAGACCGCGGCCGGCGAGGTGACGTCGATATCCAGCAGGTTCATCGAGACCTGGGCCAGGCCCGCGACGGAGAATCCACTCGCCTGCACGCCGGGGAGGCCCCCGCTCGAGGTCCGGACCGCCTTGGCGATCTCCTTGGCGATGGCGACCTCCGGGGTGTCGAGATAGACGTTGTACGCCACCAGGAAGGGGCGGGCCCCGATGGCGGTCGCTCCCGCCGTCGGATGAATCCGCCTGGGGCCGAAGTCGGGATCCGCCGCCCGATCCGTGCCGATGCGTTCCCGCAGGCCCTCGAACTCGCCCTTGCGGATGTCCGGCAACCGCTCGCGCTCGGGACGCGCCGCCGCCTTCGCGTACAGGTACACGGGAATCTCGAGCTCACGCCCCACCCGCTCGGCCAGCTGCTTTGCGAGTCCCACGCACTCATCCATGGTGACGTCACGGACCGGCACGAACGGCACGACATCGGTCGCGCCCATCCGGGGGTGCTCGCCGGAGTGCCGGTTCAGATCGATGCGCTCACGCGCCACCTGCATGGCCCGGAAGGCGGCCTCGAGGGCGGCCTGGGGCGGGGCGACGAAGGTGAAGACGGAACGGTGGTGCGCGGCGTCGGACTGCACGTCCAGCAGCCGGACCCCCGGGACGCCCGTGATCGCCTGGCGGAGGGCGTTGATGACGGCCGCGTCGCGGCCGTCGGAGAAGTTGGGAACGCATTCGACCAGCGGTGACGCCATCAGTCGATCCTCGACAGAGCCAGAAGCCAGGAATGAATGGCCGGGGCGCCCGCCACGATCGAGCCGCCCGTCAGGATGTCGGGCGACCCTTCCAGCGTGGTGACGACGCCACCGGCCTCGCGAATCAAGAGAGATCCCGCCGCCACGTCCCACGGAGCGAGCGACAGCTCCCAGAAGCCGTCCAGTCGTCCCGCCGCGACGTCTGCGAGATCGAGCGCCGCCGCACCGGCGCGCCGCACGCCGCTCGAGCCCGCGAGCACCACGCGGAGCTGCTCCAGGTAACGCGGAATCTCGCCGGGGCGCTTGAACGGAAATCCGGTCCCGACGAGGGCCCGGTCCGGCTCCCGGCCCGGCGACACGGCGAGCCGCCGGTCGCCACACCACGCGCCCGAGCCGGTCGCGCCGTGATAGACCAGGTCCCGCGGCACGTCGTGCACCACGCCCGCCGCCAGGACACCGTCCACCCGGACGCCGATGGAAACGGCGTACTGCGGGTAGCGGTGAAGAAAGTTGGTGGTGCCGTCCAGGGGATCGACGATCCACGTGACGTCGGCCGCCGTCCGGGACTCCGGGCTCAGCTCCTCGCCGATCACCGCCGACCCCGGAACCGCTCCGATCAAGGCCTCGACGATGACGCGTTCCGCGCCGCGGTCCACCTCGGTCACGAAGTCGTTTCGGTCCTTCACCGTCCATTGGGCGTCGGGTGGCGGCGCGGACGCCCGGATGAAGCGCGCGGCCTGGTCCGCCGCCGACCGGGCGACGCGGACTAACTCCTTGAGATCACGCACCTTGCGTGGCCTCAACCCGCCGTCTACCTTCCCGGCCCATGGCCCGCGTTTTCTCCGGCATCCAACCCTCCGGTGAGCTCCATCTCGGAAACTACCTCGGTGCGGTCCGGACCTGGGTGGAGCTGCAGTCCCAGCACGACTGCATCTTCTGCGTCGTCGACCTGCACGCCATCACCCAGCCGTACGAGCCCGAGACCCTGGCGCCCCGCACGCTGGAAATGGCCGTCGGCCTCCTGGCCTGTGGGCTCGATCCGGAGCGCTGCACCCTCTTCGTCCAGTCACACGTCCCGGAGCACGCCGAGCTGAACTGGCTGCTGAACACGGTGGCGCCGTTGGGCGAGCTCGAGCGGCAGACGCAGTTCAAGGACAAGTCCCAGAAGCAGGAAAGCATTCCGGCCGGCCTCCTCAACTACCCGGTGCTGCAGGCCGCCGACATCCTGTTGTATCACGCGAGTCTGGTCCCGGTGGGCGAGGATCAGGTCCAGCACCTCGAGTTGTCCCGCGAAATCGCCCGCCGCTGGAACGCGCGTTTCCGCAAGGACTTCTTCGCCGAGCCGCAGCCGCTCCTGTCCCGGACCAAGCGGGTGCTGGGCCTCGACGGACAGTCCAAGATGTCCAAGAGCCTCGGCAACACCATCGGGCTCTTCGAATCTCCCGAGACGATCTGGGAGAAGCTCCGCCCCGCCGCCACGGACCCGGCGCGCAAGACCCGCAAGGACCCGGGCAACCCCGACCTCTGCAACATCTTCACGCTCCATCAGGGATTCTCACCGGCGGAGGTGCAGCGGGACGTCGCCCAGAAGTGCCGGACCGCGGGCTGGGGGTGCCTGGATTGCAAACGGGTGCTGGCGGACCAAATGATAGCGGCGCTGACACCCATCCGCGAGCGGGCCGCCGAGCTCCGGGCCCGGCCCGATCACGTCCGGGATCTGCTGATGGCGGGGGCCCGGAAGGCGCGGACCATCGCCGCCCGCACCATCGCGGACGTCCGCGACGCGATGGGCTTTCTCCCCGGAGCGTGACCCGCCGGCTGGTGGTGGATCTCGCGGCGGCGCGGCCCCTGTGGCGCATTCCCGACCGGGCCGCCGCCGCGATCGTGTCCGCCGCCCAAGGCTGGGACGTGATCCGGGTCCAGGGCCCCGCCGACTCGGACGGTGACGGGGGTTCGGGGTCTCCCGCCGCCGTCGCCGCCGCCCGCGGCGCCGAGGTCTATCTCGGCTTCGGCGTGCCGTCGGGTGTGCGGGAAGCGTCCCGAGGCACCCTCCGCTGGGCCCACACCGCCACCGCCGGCGTCGCTCCGTCGCTTGGCGCGCTCCGCGGCCAGGGTGTCACTGTCACGAACTCCGCCGGTGTCCATGCGGAACCGATGGCCGACTGGGTGGTGGCGGCCGTCGCCCACTTCGCCCGCGGATTCGACTACGCGGTCCGGGCGCAGGCCGAGGCCCGGTGGGCGAAGGACCACTTCACGGACGGCAGCGTCGTTCCCGTCGAGCTGAAGGACCTGCGGATGGGCATCTTCGGATTGGGGGGGATCGGCGCCGCGGTGGCCCGGCGGGGGCTCGCCCTGGGGATGCGGGTCGCCGGGGTCCGGCGGCGGCCTGAGCGCGGGGCACCGGCCGGAGTCGCGTGGGTGGCCGGGTTCGAGGCCCTCGAGCGTCTGGCGGCCGAGAGCGACGTCCTGGTGATCACGACCCCGCGGACGCCGGACACCGAGCACGCGGTGAACGCGCGGGTGCTCGGGCGTCTGCCGGCCGGGGCCCTGGTGGTGAACGTCTCACGGGGCGGCATCCTGGACGAGGAGGCGCTCCTCGCGGCCCTGGGCCGCGGGCTCCGGGGCGCCGCGCTGGACGTGTTCGCCACGGAGCCGCTCCCTCCGGAGCACCCGCTCTGGGGCCACCCCCGCGTGCTCCTGACGCCACACGTCAGCGCCGTGACCGGCGGCTTCTGGGACCGGGAGCTGGCCCTCATTCTCGACAACCTCCGGCGCTATCTTGGAGGGCAGCCGCTGACGAACGTCGTGGACCTGGAGGCCGGGTACTGATGGCGGAAGCGCAAGGGAAAGCTCCCCGGGCGAGCGGGGCCCAACCGGCCCCGGCGCCGCAGGGCGGCTTCGAGCGGATCATCAAGGCGGCCGTCGATCGGGGCGCTTCCGACCTGCACATCAAGGCCGGGGACGTGTTCCGCGCCCGGATCGACGGGAAGCTCGTCCCCCTCACCAAGCAGCGCCTGACGCCGGATCAGACCCGCTCCATCGCCCTGCAGCTGATTCCGAGCGAGGAGGACCGGGCCCGGGTCGACAAGATCCGGGACTACGATTGCTCCTGGGGGATGCCCGGGATCGGCCGGTTCCGGGTGAACATCCTGCGCCAGCGGTCGTCGTTCATGATCGTGATGCGGGTCATCCCGTTCGACGTCCCGTCCTTCGAGTCCCTCAAGCTGCCGACCGTGCTGGCCCAGGTGGCCGCGGCGGAGCGGGGGATGATCCTGGTGACCGGCGTGACCGGGTCGGGCAAGAGCTCGACGATGGCCGCCATCATCAATCACATCAATCAGACCCAGCACAAGCACATCCTGACCCTCGAGAATCCGCTCGAGTTCCTGCACCGCGACGTGAACTGCTCCGTCACGCAGCGGGAGATTGGCACCGATACGGACGATTTCCGGATGGGTCTCCGGGCGGCCCTGCGCCAGGACCCCGACGTCGTGCTGATCGGCGAGATGCGAGATTCCGAGACGATCGACACGGCGATGAAGGCGGCGGAGACCGGGCATCTGCTCATCTCCACCCTGCACACGCCGGACGCGGTGACCACCATCTCCCGCATCGTGGCGATGTTCCCGCCCGAAGAGCAGGAGATCGCGCGGATCCGGCTCGCCGACAATCTCCAGGCCGTCATCTCCCAGCGCCTGCTCCCCCGGGCCGACGGCAAGGGGCGGGCGGCGGCGCTCGAGATCCTGATCGCCACCGGCACCGTCCGCGACATGATCCGGGACGCGAACCGCACGCCTGAGCTCCGGGACTACATGCGCGAGTCGCGCGAGCAGTACGGCATGCAGACCTTCGACCAGCATCTGATGGACCTGGTGGCGGACGAGACCGTGACCTACGAGACCGCGCTGGCCACGTCCTCCAATCCGGCCGACTTCGAGCTGCAGATGCGCACGCTGCGCCGCCGCTCGCGCGTGGTCACCGCCGCCGACGTGGAACCGGCTCCCGACCGTCCCGCCGGCTTCACCGACGGCATCTCCGGCCTCGTTCCGGACGAGTGACGCCCCGCCGGCCCGCCGGAATCTTCGCACCCGTCACCAGCCCGTTCGACGCGTCGGGCGAGATCGACACCGCGTCGCTCCGGAAGAACATCGTGAGGGGCCTGGCCGACGGATTGGCCGGCGTCCTCATCGCGGGGTCCACGGGCGAGGCGCCGCTCCTCGAGCGTGACGAGCAGCACCGGTTGACCGCCGCGGCGCGCGAGGCCATCCCCGCCGGTCGCTGGCTCCTCGTGGGGACCGGCGCCGAGTCGACGCGGGCGGCGATCGCGCTCTCGCGGGACGCGGGCGCGGAGCGGGCCGACGCGGTGTTGGTGCGGCCGCCCGGGTACTACGCGCCGATGCTCGACCCGGAATCCGTGCTCCTCCACTTCCGAGCCGTGGCCGACGCGAGCCCGGTGCCCGTGCTCCTGTACAACATTCCGAAGTACGCGCCGGTCTCGATCACAGTCGAAATGCTCGCGGGGATCTGCGACCACCCGAACGTGATCGGGATCAAGGACTCGAGCGGCAACCCCGCCAATCTCGAGGCCTACCGGGCCGCGGTGCCGGCGTGGGCCGTGCTCGTCGGCTCGGCCTCCCACGTCAAGCGGGCGCTCGAGCTGCGGTGCGAAGGGGGCATCCTCGGCGTGGCGTGCTTCTGGGCCGCGGCGTGCGTGGAGCTCGAGCGGCTCGTGAGGGGCGGCGACGGGCCCGGCGCCGAGCGCCTGCAGGCGCGGATCGCGGGAGTCGATCGCGAGATCGTGGGGAAGCTCGGCCCCGCCGGCATCAAAGCCGCGATGGATCTGGTCGGTCTTGCCGGCGGGGCGCCCCGGCCTCCGCTCCGCCCCCTCGGCCCGGCGGACCGGGAGCGGGTGAAAGAGCTGCTCCGATGATCTCTCCCTCGGAGCTGTTTTCCCGGATCACGGTCGCCCGAAGCACCGGCTCGGAGGCCAACCGCTCGGTGCGGGCGGCCCTGGTCGAAGCGCTGAAGGACCGGGGATTCACCGTGCAGGAGCAGGAGTTCCCCGCCGCCCCCGATTCCCTCGACGCGGTGCAGATGGCGGGTCGCTTCCTGGCGGGCGGGGCGGTGGTGGCGCTGGCCCTCGCGCGGATCCCCATCGTGGCGGACCTCACCGCCATCTTCACCCTGCTGCTCGTCGTGGGGCTCGGCGTGTACCTCGCCTATGCCGCCAACCGGGCTCCACGGAAGGTCGCCACCGGCGTGAACCTCATCGGCCGGAAGGGGAGCGGGCTCCCGGCCGTCTGGCTGATGGCTCACTACGACACGAAGAGCCAGCGGCTCTCCATGGCCGGGCGGATCGTGGCGCTCGCCGTCGCTGCTCTGGGCCTCGCCGGACTGCTGGCTTTCTCCGCGACCCAGACGGTCGCGGCGAGCGCCCTGGCTCTTCCGGCCCTGGTGGGCGGCCTGCTCCTCGCCCGATGCGCCACCGGGAACGACTCCCCGGGCGCCCTCGATAACGCGACGGCCCTGGTGGCCGTGCTGGAGATCCTGGATCAGGCGCCGAACGCGCGGGTAGGCGTGGCCTTCACCGACGCCGAGGAATGGGGGCTGCTCGGCGCCCGCTACCTGGCCGGGAGCCGCCCCGACCTGTTCGGCGGCCGCCCGGTGATCAACCTCGACGGTCTGGATGACCGGGGGGAGACCATCCTCTTCGCGCATCGACCGGGTCCCCTGACCGTGCGGCTCCGGGACAAGCTCAAAGCGCGGCTGCGGCGCCGCCTGCCGGTGCTGGTCGACGGGGTCGCGATGGCTCCGGTCGCAGGAGAGTGCGTGACGGTGATGCGCGGGAACTGGGCGTGCGCCCGGATTGTCCATACCCCAAGGGACGCCAAGGGCCGGCTGACCCTCACCGGGGCCAACGCCGTGGCGTCCGCGGTGGCGGCCGTCCTGTCGGTGAGCGCTCGTTGACCGGCTCCCCGCGGGCCGGTAGATTCCATCAGAGGATGCACCAATTGCCCCGCGCGGTCGGGGCTTTTTTGTTGCCGTCAGCCGTCGGAGGGCGCGCGTGTTCGGACCGAAGATTCACTGTGTCGTAGTCGTCGGGGCCCAATGGGGCGACGAGGGGAAGGGAAAGGTCGTGGACGTGCTCGCCGAGCGCGCCGATCTGGTCGTCCGGTATCAGGGGGGCGCCAACGCGGGCCACACCGTGGACACCGGGGCCGAGGAATTCATTCTCCAGCAGGTCCCCTCGGGGGTCCTGCAGGGAGCGGTCTGCATCGTCGGCAACGGCGTGGCGCTCGATCCGGACACGCTGTTCACCGAGCTGGACGCGCTCGCCAAGCGCGGGGTCCACTGGGAGCAGAAGGTGCTGGTGTCGGATCGCGCGCACCTCACGCTCCCGTACCACAAGCTCCTGGACCGCGCCCGCGAGCGGCAGGACAAGATCGGCACCACGGGGAGGGGCATCGGCCCGACTTACGAGGACAAGTACGGGCGCCGCGGGATCCGGGTGGGTGACCTGCGGAACATCGAGCGGGCCGTCACGCTGGTGCAGGAACGCGTCCAGGGCGCCAACCAGATCCTCGGCATGCTCGGCTCGCCCGACCGCGCGGATCCCAGGGAACACGGCGCCTTGCTCGAGCGCCTCGCTCCGCGCCTCCTGCCCATCACGGTGGACGCGGGGCGGGTAGTGTGGGACGCGCTCTCGCGCGGAGAATCCGTGCTCCTCGAGGGCGCTCAGGGCGCCTTGCTGGACGTGGACCACGGAACGTATCCGTATGTAACATCGTCGAACACCACGGCGGGCGGCGCGGCGGTCGGCGCCGGGATCGGGCCCACGGCCATCGATGCGGTGCTGGGTGTGGTGAAGGCCTATACTACGAGGGTCGGGAACGGGCCCTTGCCCACCGAGGCCGCCGAAGCGGTGGCCAAGCGGATCCGGGAGCTGGGTGGGGAGTATGGCGCGGTGACGGGGCGGCCGCGGCGCTGCGGCTGGTTCGACGCCGTGGTGGTCCGGTACGCGGTGCGGGTGAACGGGCTGACGGGGCTGGCCGTAACCAAGCTCGATGTCCTCGACACCTTCTCCGAGATCCCGGTCTGCGTCGGATACCGGCTGGACGGCGAGGTGATCGACTCGATGCCCGCGGATCTCGAGCGCATCGAACGGGTAGAGCCCATCTACGAAACGCTCCCCGGGTGGCAGTCGCCCCTGGGTGAGGCCCGCCGGCTGGCCGACGTGCCGCCGGCCGCCCGGGCGTATCTCGACCGACTGCAGGACCTGGCGCACGCGCCCATCCGGTATGTGAGTGTCGGCACCCGGCGCGATCAGATCATCGAGGTAGGCTGAGGATCCCTGAAGGAGGAGTGCATGGGGAAAAGCGACGAACAGCAGATGGCCAAGTTGGTGAAGAAGCTGGCGGCCCAGGCGGCGAACAAGCCGAAGAAGAACATTCGCCGCCAGGGCGATCCCACGTTGCCGCCGGAGACGACGGACGACGACATGGAGCGCCAGGAATTCTTCAAGGAAATGAAGAAGCGGGAGTTCTAGGCCGGATGACGTGAAAAACCCCCTGGGTCGCCCCAGGGGGTGCTCGCCCGCCCGACACCGTGCGCCCTAGAACCCGATGCGAACGGGACGTGCACCCTGCCCAAGGGGCAAGAACGGTGCCCTGTCGCAAGTATTGTCACCACAACGATCTGGTGACCTCGATCTCGAGTATTTATGCCGCAATATGCAAGCATATGATGCATATTGCGAAATGACGTGGACATTTGCTGGCGCATAGTTCAGTCCCGTAGCAACTTACCCGATGCCCGTCATTCTCGTCGCCCCTGCCGCCTTCAAGGGCACCTTCGGACCCCGACAGGTCGCCGACTCCATCGCAGCCGGAGTGCGCCGGGCGCTCCCCGACGCCAAAGTCCTGACCTGCCCCGTGGCAGATGGGGGTGACGGACTCCTCGAGGCGGTCCTGCCCCCGGGCTCCCTGCGTGAGCGGGTTCCGGTCACCGGGCCCCTGGGGGAGCAAGTCAACGCCGAGCTCGGCTGGCTGGACGGCGAGACCGCGATCTTCGCGAGCTCCTCCGCGTGCGGCCTGGCGCTGGTCCCGCCCGATCGGCGCGCACCGCTTCGCGCCACCTCGCGGGGCGTGGGGGAGCTCATCTGGGAAGCCGCCGATC
>Ga0335076_10002376_pt1 | contig 18703 bp, 11 predicted proteins | sample Lox_Sample_25_FD_206717 | JGI IMG/M metagenome (GOLD analysis project Ga0335076, IMG submission 206717) | Soil microbial communities from Loxahatchee National Wildlife Refuge, Florida, United States - Lox_Sample_2.5 | ecosystem: Environmental > Terrestrial > Soil > Wetlands | place: USA...
TGAGCGCCACCGCCTCCGGATCCGCCTTGCCGCCGGCCACGCGGGAGGCGAGGAGGCCCTCGGCCGCCTCGGGCGGCTTCCCCGGGCTGGTGGCGAGCGTCGCCGCCACCCGCGCCTCGAGCGCCTCGAGCTCCCCCTTCGCCTCCTTCTCCAGGAGGTCGGCGAGCCGCTTCGCCTGCTCCACCTCGGCCGGCTGCGCGCCGTGCCGCTGCTCCAGTGCGGCGACCGCCATCGCCACCAGGGCGGCGGGCCGGGTGGCGTCCGGATCGGCCGCCACCGCCCGCGACGCCTGCTCCAGGGCGACGCGCGCGGAGGCGTAGTCGCCCCGGGCCAGGGCGGTCCGGGCCGCCGCGACCGTCTGGGTGACCTGGGCGGCGTCCCCGCGGCGCAGGTCGTGGAGGAAGAAGAACCCGTGGCGGGTGAAGCCCGCGCCGACACCCGCCGCGAGGAGGAGCAGCACCGCCGCTCCGGCCGCGGCCGGCTTCACCCAGCGCGGAAGGGGCGCCCGCGGCGTCTCGCCCTCCACCACCCGGGACGGCGCCATCCGGTCGCCGAAGGGGAGCCCGGTCTTCGCCGGCGCCGCCGCCGAGGGGGCGGCGGCCTCCTCGCCCCCCGCCCGCTGCAGCGCCTCGCGGAACGCGGCCACCGCTCCGACGGGCTCGAAGGTCGCGCCCCCGTCGGCGGACACGTCCTCGTTCCCGAGCAGCTCGCCCTTGGCGAGCATCTGGACGATCTGCTCCTCGGGAAACGGGCCGAAGAGCTTCCCGGATCGCCGCCGCACCTTGTAGCCCGGGGCGGCCGGCGCCTCGGCGGCGGGCGGGACGGCGGGCTTCGGGCCCTCGCCGAAGAGCGCCTCGAGCTCCTCGGAGGCGCCGGGGGGCGGCGCGATGGGCGAGGGATCGGGCGGCGGCAGCGGCTCGGCCGGGATCGCGCCGAAGGGGTCGGGGAAGGGAGGCGCGGGAGCGGCGGCCGGCGCAGCCGCGAAGGCCGGGTCCTCGGGGGGCGTGGGCAGCGGATCGCTTCCCCCTCCGCCCAGGTCCACCTCCCCGAACGCGAGCGGCGCCGGGGGAGGCGGCGGGGCGACGACGGGAGCGGCCACGAAGGGGGCGTCCGGCGCCGCGAACGGCGTGTCGGACGCCGCGAACGGCGTGTCCGTGGAGGCGAAGGGCGAGCCCGAGGCCGGCTCCGCCGGCGGGGGCGGGAGCGCGAACGGGTTATCGGGCGCGGCGGCCGGGGGCGGGAGGGCGAAGGGGTTCTCCGGCACGGCGGGCGCGTCCGGCGCGGCGAACGGGTTCGGCAGGGGCGGATAGGCCTCGCCGGCGGGCGGGAAGGCGGGCGCGGGGAGCGGGATCGCGCCCGCCTCCGGGCCAGCCGAGGCCCCCCCCGGCAGCGGAACGCCGGAGGGCGGAGCGCTGACCGAGGTGAAGGGAATCGCCGCGGGCGCCGGGAGGGGAACGCCAGCCGGAGCCGCCCCCCCGGGCAGCGGGACCACGGTCGCCGCCCCGCCGTCCTGCGCCCGGCGCACCGGGAAGGCGTTCCGGCACTTGGGACACCGGACGTTGAGGCCCGTGTCCGGCACGCGCCGGTCGTCGATGTTGTAGGCGGCCTGGCAGTGCGGGCAGGAGACCTTCATCGTGAAGTGCGGAAATCCACCGTTGTTCCCGGAGGCTACCATCGCCCCCGCGCGAGCCACAAGCTGCCTGGACCCTCATGGTACACGTTCCGCATGGCCGAGCTCTCGAACGCGCTCCGGGATCGGCTCCGCGCCTGGACCTACGCGCTCGGCGGCCCGGGGACCCGCGCCCGCCTCGAGAAGCTCACCCCGCCGCGGAACGAGTACGGCGTCGATCCCTACGGCTTCGACGTCGACTACACGGTGGCGGCGATCGCCCCCCTCCTCTGGCTCTACCGGAAGTACTTCCGGGTCCAGCTCCACGGGATCGAGCGCGTCCCCTCCGAGGGCCGGGTGCTCCTGGTGGCCAACCACTCCGGGCAGCTCCCCTTCGACGCCGCAATGATCGAGGTGGCCTGCCTGATCGAGAAGGACCCGCCGCGCGCGGTGCGGGCCCTGGTGGAGAAGTGGGTCCCCACCCTGCCGTTCGTCTCCACCTTCATGGCCCGCTGCGGGCAGATCGTGGGCACGCCGGAGAACTGCCGGCGCCTGCTCGCCGCCGACGAGGCGATCCTGGTCTTCCCCGAGGGCGTGCGCGGCCTCAACAAGCCCTTCTCCCAGCGCTACCAGCTGCAGAAGTTCGGTCCCGGGTTCCTCCGGCTCGCCCTGGAGTCGGGCGCCCCCATCGTGCCGATCGGGGTGGTGGGCGCGGAGGAGCAGGCCCCGGCGATCTTCGACCTCAAGCCCCTCGCCCGCCTGCTCGACTTCCCCGCCTTCCCCATCACCCCCACCCTGCTGCCGCTCCCCCTCCCCACCCGCCACCACCTCTACTTCGGGGAGCCGATGCGCTTCCAGGGGTCGCCCGACGAGGAGGACGCGGAGCTCGAGCTCAAGGTGGCCGAGGTGGAGCGGGCGGTGAAGGGCCTCCTGGCGCGCGGCCTGGCCGAGCGCCGGCACGTGTTCTGGTGAGCGGCATGGCCGACGCCCCCTCCCCGCTCCCCATCCCCCGTACGGTGCTGGTGACCGGCATCTCCGGGAACCTCGGGCGCGCGCTCGCCAAGCAGCTCCACGCCGAGACCCACGTGGTGGGTGTGGACCGCCGCCCCTTCGCCGGCAAGCCCAAGGACATCGACCACCATCAGGTCGACATCCGCAAGGCGCGGGTGGAGGAGGCCTTCCGGCGCCACCGGATCGAGGCCCTCATCCACCTCGGGATCATGCACGACCCCCGGATGCCCTTCACCGAGGCCCACAGCTTCAACGTCCTCGGCACGCACAAGATCCTGGAGCTCTGCGTGCGCCACGCGGTGCGCAAGGTGGTGGTCCTCTCCTCCGCCAACGTCTACGGCCCGCGCCCCGACAACTCCAACTTCCTCCCCGAGGAGACGCCGCTCATGGCGGCCGACCGGTTCAGCGACGTGCGCGACCTGATCGAGCTCGACATGTACGTGCAGTCGTTCATGTGGCGCCACCCGGAGATGGAGACGGTGATCCTCCGCCCGGTGAACATCGTCGGGCCCACGGTGCGCAACGCCCCCTCGAACTACCTGCGGCTCGAGACCCCGGTCACGGTGATGGGCTTCGATCCCATGGTGCAGCTCATCCACGAGGACGACGTCTGCCGGGCCCTGGTGCTCGCCCTCCGGCCCGGGCTGCGGGGGGTGTTCAACGTGGCCGGCCCGGGCGAGGTCCCGCTCTCCGCCGCGCTCCAGGAGCTGGGCCGCAGCCCCGTCCCCCTCCCCCACCCGCTCATCCGGCCGCTGGTCCGGCGGGCCTTCGAGGCCCGGCTGGTGAGCTTCCCGCCCGAGGAGGTCGACCACATCCAGTACCTGTGCGTGGTGGACGGCTCGCGCTTCGAGCGCGAGGCCGGGTGGGCCCCCCGCCACTCCATGCGGGAGACGATCCGCTCGGTGCTGTGAGAGCGTCCTGGCGCGCCCGCCGCCCCTCGAACAGAATCCCCTCTCCATGACCGACCGCCTCTGCCGCGGGCTCCTCCCGGGCGGCCTCCGCGCCGTGCTGGTCCGGATCGGCGACACCGCCCGGATGGCCCGCCTCCTCCACGGGCTGGCCCCGACCAGCGCCCACCTGTTCGCCGAGGCCCTGGCCGCCGGAGCGCTCCTCGGCGCGCTCCAGAAGGACGAAGGGCGGGTGAACCTCCAGCTCCAGTGCGACGGGCCGATCGGCGGGCTCTTCGTCGACGCCGACGCCGGGGGGAACGTCCGGGGCTACGTCCGGCACCCGGCGATCGATTTCCCCGGGGATCCGGCGCGCGGCGCGCGGGCGGCGCTGGGCGGCTCCGGCCACCTCTCGGTGGTGCGAGACCTCGGGGCGGGCCAGTTCTACCGGAGCGCGGTCGAGCTCGAGGCCCTGGACCTGGCGGAGGACCTGCGCCGCTGGTTCGCGGCCAGCGAGCAGGTCGGGACCGCCCTCGACCTGGCGGTCCTGCCCCGCGAGGGTGAGCGGCTGGGGGAGGTGGCCGGGCTGCTCGTCCAGCGGCTCCCCGACGGCGACGACCTGGCGCTGGAGGCGATCCGGGCCCGGCTCGCGGCCGGCGCGCTCCCGGCCGCGCTGGCCGGGGGGGCCCCGTCGCAGGACGTGATCCGGGCCGTGGCCGGCGACGGATTCGACCTCCTGGCCGACCTGGAGGTCGCCTACCGCTGCGGCTGCAGCCTGGAGCGCGCCCGGGCGGCGATCTCGGCCCTGGGCGCGGAGGGGGTCGAGGACGTGCTCGCCAAGGAGAAGGAGGCGGTGATCACCTGCGAGTTCTGCCGCCAGCGCTACCGGATCGGCGAGCCGGAGCTCCGCGAGCTGCTCGGCCGCCTGCGGGCGGCCGGGTGAGGCGCGCGAAGCCCGTCCCCGGGCCCCCGCCCGTGGTAGATTGACCTGCCCGCTCCGGCCGCCGGAGCGGCCCATCCCGGAGACACGCCCATCGCCACCGCCAGGAAGAGGAAGACCGCTCGTCCGGCCCCCAGGCGGCCGGCCCGCCGCCGCGGCCGGCCGGCCGCTCCCCTTGCCCGCCGCTCCTCCCGGGACCGGCGCCGGCAGCGCGCGGGCGAGGGGCACCCGCTCGGCATGGGGGTGGCGGATGGGTTCGCCCTGGACCGCCTGGCCGCCCCGGCCCGCCTGAAGCGCGCGCCGAAGCGGGCCGTGCGCGAGCTGGGCTGGGCGGCCTTCGGCGAGGTGGCGCGCGCCCTCGCGGCCCGCATCGCCCAGTCCTTCCACCCCGAGGTGGTGGTGGGGATCGCCAAGGGCGGCGTCTTCGTGGGCGGGGCACTGGCGGTCGCCCTCGGGGCCGACTTCCACCCGGTCCGGATCGAGAAGCGGCGCCGCGACGGCGGGGCCCGCCTCCCCTCGGTGCTCGCCGAGCTGCCCGACCTCACCGGGCGCCGCGTGCTGGTGGTCGATGACGTCGCCGCCACCGGCGCCACCCTGGCGCGAGCCCGCGCCCTGGCCCGCAAGGCGGGCGCCCGCGAGGTCCGGACCGCCGTGCTGGTGGCCCGGCCCGACGGGGCCAGGCCGGACTTCGCGGCGTTCGAGACGGACGAGCTGGTCCTCTTCGGCTGGGACTACCAGCTCGACGAGACCGGCGGGGCGGGCCCGGAGGATCCGGGCGAAGTGGGGGTCTGAGCGAGCATGATCCGCGAGCAGGCGAGCAAGGCGAGCCCGCCGGGACGCCGCCGCGGAGGCGGCGAAGCCGCTCGCGGCGGCGCAAGGGACCCGGCGAGCAGGGGTGGGGCCCCGACGGGCCCTGCTCGGCGGGGCGGGGGCGCAGCCCCCGGCTGAATATGAGGCGCGTCGTCGTCGGCACCGCCGGGCACATCGACCACGGCAAGACCGCGCTCGTCCGGGCCCTCACCGGCATCGACACCGATCGGCTGGTCGAGGAGAAGCGGCGCGGGATCACCATCGAGCTCGGGTTCGCGCACCTCGCCCTGCCGGACGGCACGGTGGCCGGGGTGGTGGACGTCCCCGGGCACGAGCGGTTCGTCCGCGCCATGGCGGCCGGGGCGGGCGGGATCGACCTGGTGGTGCTGGTGATCGCGGCGGACGAGGGGGTGATGCCCCAGACCCGCGAGCACCTCGACATCTGCCGCCTGCTGGGCGTGCCGCGCGGCCTGGTGGCGATCACCAAGGCCGACCTCCTCCCCGGCCTGGGGGACGACTGGCTCCCGCTCCTCCTCCAGGACGTCCGGGAGGCCGCCCGGGGCACCTTCCTCGAGGGCTGCCCGGTGGTCCCGGTCTCCGCCGCCACCGGGGAGGGGCTCGACCGGCTGGTGGCCGAGCTCGGGCGGCTCGCCGCCGAGGTGCCGGAGCGCCCCGCCGACGGGCCGCTGCTCTTCCCCATCGACCGGGCCTTCTCCCTCAAGGGCTTCGGCACGGTGGTGACCGGCACCCTCCTCTCCGGCCAGGTGGCGGAGGGCGACGCCGCCGCGCTCCTCCCCGCCTCCCCGGGCGGCGAGGCCCTCCGGGTCCGGAGCGTCCAGGTCCACGGGAAGGCCACCGCCCGGGCCCTGGCCGGCCAGCGGACGGCGGTGAACCTCCCCGGGATCGAGCCGGGCGCCATCCGGCGCGGGCAGGCCCTGGTCCACCCGGGCGTGGTGCCCGCCTCCTCGATCCTCGACGTCGAGCTCGCCCTCCTCGGCGCAGCGCCCCGGCCGCTCCGGCACCGCGCCCGCCTCCTCCTCCACGTGGGCACCGCCCAGGTGGGCGCGGCGGTCGCCCTCCTCGATCGGGCCGAGCTCCGCCCCGGGGAGACCGCCCTGGCCCAGCTCAGGCTGGGCGAGCCGGCCGCCGCCCTCCCCGGCCAGCGCTTCATCCTCCGAGGCTTCGCGGTCCTCGAGGGGCGCGGGAAGACCGTCGGCGGGGGGCGGATCCTGGCGGTGGCGGCGCCGCGGCGCCGGCGGGGCCGCCCGGAGGCGCTCGACCAGCTCGGCGTCCTGGCGGGCGCCGACGGGGACGCCCGCCTGGGCGCGGTCCTGGCCGCGGCGGGCCCGGCCGGCCTCGACCTCGCCGCCCTGGTGGGGCGCACCGCCCTCTCCCCCCGCGCGGCCCAGGCCACCCTGGACCGGCTCGGCGCCCGCGGGCAGGCGCTCCTCTTCGATCGCGAGCGCCGGGCCTACGTCGCCGGCCCGGTGGCGGAGGAGCTCTCCCGCCGCCTCGCCGCCGCGGTCTCCGCCTTCCACCGCGCCCACCCGCTCGCCGCCGGGGTGGGGCGCGAGGAGCTGCGCGGCCGCCTCCCGCCGGTCACCGATCCCCGCCTCTTCCAGCGGCTCCTCGCCCAGGCGGCGGAGGCCGGCGCGCTGGCGGTGGAGGGCGACCTGGTGCGGGAGCGCGGTCACGCGGCGGCGAGCGGCGCCGCGGGTGGCGAGCTCAAGGGCAAGGTCGCCGCCGCCCTGGCGGCGGGCGGGCTCACCCCGCCCTGGCTCTCCGAGCTGCCCGCGGCGGTGGGGGCGAGCGCGGCCGACGTCCAGGCGGTCCTCAAGCTGCTCGCCGCCGAGGGGCGGGCGGTGCGGGTCTCGGCCGAGCTCCACTTCGACGCGGGGGCGGTGGCCGCGCTCCGGCAGCGGCTGGTCGAGTTCCTGCGCGCGCGCCGGGAGATCACCACCCAGGAATTCAAGGACCTGGTGGGCGCCACCCGCAAGCACGTGATCCCGCTGGCCGAGTACTTCGACCGGGAGAAGGTGACGCTGCGGGTGGGCGAGAAGCGGGTCCTCCGCGGGGAGGGGCGATGAGCGCCCCCGGCGATCGGCCGGCGGGGCGCCACCCGCGGCTCCAGGCGCTCGCCGACCTGGGCGCGGCGATCCAGCGCGACCGGACGGCCGACGAGGTGTTCGCCCGGCTGCGCGCGGTGCTCCCCGGCCTCGGGCTCAGCCCCTTCCTGCTCCTGGCGGAGCCGGAGGGGGTCCGGCTCGACTGGGGAGCGTTCCCGGCCGACCTGGACGCGCTCGGCCGCGCTCACCTCGGGGCGATCGAGGGCTACGTCGGCCGCTGGACCCCGCTCGCCCGGAGCACCTTCGACGAGGGAGCGGTCTTCTCCGACGACTGGCCGGGCGAGGCGGCGGGGTTCGTCCCCCCCGCGCTGTCGGAGCCGATCCGGCAGGCCACCTCGGCGGCCGGCCTGGTGCGCTGCATCGGCGTCCGGCTCGACGAGCGCTCCGGCCGGAGCCGCTGCCTGGGGCTGGCCGGCGACTGGCTCATCCCCGAGGACGTGCCGGCGATGCGCCTCTTCGGCGCCCAGGTCGCGGCCGCGCTCGACGCCTGCCGGACCATCGCCGAGCTGTCCCGGAACGTCGCCGACCTCGCCGCCCTGAACCGGATCGGCGCCCTGGCCGGCGAGGTGGCGGACCTCGACTCGTTCTTCGCCCGGGTGGAGGAGATCGCCCGCGAGGCCACCGGCTGCGCCGGGTTCTCCGTCCACGTGGTCGAGGAGGGCGAGCGCCTGGTCCGGGTCTTCGGGCCGGCCGAGCCGGCCCCCGTTCCCGCCGGCGAGGCGCGGCTCTGCGCGGTCCTCCGCGAGCGGACGGCCCGGGTGGTGACCGGCGCCGAGGCGGGGGGCCCGGTGCGGAGCGTCGTCTGGGTGCCGCTGGTGGCCCGTTCCCGGGCGGTGGGGGTGGCGGCCTTCGCCTTCGCCGGCCCGGCCGAGGCGGTGCGCGGCCGGCTCGACCTCCTGACCGGCATCGGCGCCCACCTCGCGGGCGCGGTCGAGTCCCGGGCGCTGGTCTCCGACCTGCGCGGCCGGGTGGCGGAGCTCACCCTGCTGAACGACGTGGCGGTGGCGAGCGCCCAGCTCGATCCGGTCCTCCTCCTCGACAGCGCCCTGCGCCGGGTCTGCGAGACCTTCGGCGCCGACTGCGGCGCCGCCTTCCTCCGCGAGGGGGAGCGGCTGGCGCTCGTGGCGGGGAGCGGCCTGGGCGAGGCCTCGGCGCGGCGGCACGCCTGGCTCGCGGTGGGGGAGGGGCTGCCGGGCCAGGCGGTCCAGCGGCTCGCCCCGATCCGGGCCGACGAGGCGGCGGCCGCCGACCCCTGGACCGCGGTCCTCGCCCGCGAGGAGGGGATCGGGGCGGCCGTGGCGGTCCCGCTCCTCGCCAAGAGCCAGGCGCCGATGGGCGCGATCCTGTTCGGGCACCGGGCCCGGCGCCCGCTCACCGACGCCGAGCTGGCGCTCCTCTCGGCGGTCGGCGTGCAGCTCGGGGTGGCGGTCGAGAACGCACGCCTCTTCGCCGACGTCCGCCGGCGGCTCTCCGACCTCGAGGCCGTCCAGGCCCTGGCGACGCGGACCTTCCGGAACGCCCCCGGCGACGTGAAGGGGCTGCTCGAGGACGGCTGCCGCGAGACGGCCCGGGCCCTCGCCTGCCGGGGCTCGGCGGTGATGCTGGCCTCCGGGGACGGGCGGGTGCTGCGCCTCGCCGCCGCCCACGGGGTCCCGGCCCTGGTCGCGGCGGAGCGGATCGAGCTCCCGCTCGATCGCGACCGGCTCTCCGCCGAGGCGATCGCGCGCCAGGCCCCGGTCTGGAGCGGCGACGTGAGCCGCGATCCGCGGAGCGCGCTCTGCGACAGGCCCGGGGTGCCCCCCCTCTCGATGCTGGCCGTCCCCCTCACCTCGCGCACCGCCACCCGGGGCGTCCTGTTCCTGGCCGACGCCGCCGGCCGCGCCTTCACCGACGCCGACCTGGCGCTGGCGAGCGCCCTGGCCAGCAGCCTGGCGGTCGGCCTGGAGAACGCCGAGCTCTACGCCGAGGCGCGCGGCCGGGTGGAGGAGCTCTCGCTCCTCAACGACGTGGGGCGGACCGTGGCCGGGACCCTGGACGTCGAGCAGGTGCTGGCGGCCGGGGTGGACGCGGCGCGCCGGGTGCTCTCGGCCTCGGGCGGCGTGGTGTTCCTCTACGACCCGGTCCAGGACGAGCTGCGGCTGGGGGCCCACAGCGAGGCGCCCTACCACGACGACGCCGCCGCGGTGCTGCGCCAGGGGGGGATCGCCTGGAAGGCGTTCCGGGGGCGCCGGGTGGTGGCGGTGGAGGACGCCGCCCGGGATCCGGACGTGAACCAGGAGTTCCTCCGGCGGAACCGGGCCAAGGCCCTGGTGGCCGCCCCCATCCTGCTGCGGGGCGAGCCGCTCGGGGTGCTGCTCCTCCTCGAGACCGCCGCCGTGCGGCGCTTCAGCGACGCGGAGATCGAGCGGGTGCGCGCCATCTCCAACCAGCTGGCGGTGGCGATCGACAACGCCCGCCTCTACAGCGAGGCGCGCCGGCGGGCGGAGGACCTGGCCCTCCTCCACGAGGTGGGGCGCTCGCTCGTGCAGACCCTCGACTTCGGGCAGGTGCTCGACGCCGGGATCCGGAACCTGGCCCGGACGGTGGACGCCCAGGCGGCGGCCATCGCCCTCCTCACCGAGGACGGCGCCCACCTGGAGGTGCGGGCGGTGTCGGGCGGGCGCCCGGACCTGGTCGGGGTGCGGCTCCCCCTCGAGCCACCCGAGGCCTCGGTGCTCGCCCTCGCCTTCCACCGGCGCGCCGCCATCGTCATCGAGGACTCGCAGACCGATCCCCGCGTCTGGCTCGACCCCGCCCGCCTCGACGGCCGGGCCCACATCGGCCTCCCCCTCATGGTGCGCGACCGCTGCATCGGGTCGGCGGTGATCGTCGAGGTGCGGGGGCCACGCCGCTTCGGCCCGGCCGAGGTGGAGCGCGCCTCGGCGATCGCCAACCAGCTGGCGGTGGCGGCGGAGAACGCCCGCCTCTACGAGGACCTCCGGCGCAGCTACGCCGAGCTGGCCCGCGCCCAGCGCCAGCTCATCGAGCAGGAGCGGCTCGCCGCCCTGGGGGAGCTCTCGGCGGTGGTCGCCCACGAGGTCCGCAACCCCCTGGGCGTGATCTTCAACTCGCTCGGCTCGCTGCGGCGGCTGCTCAAGCCCCAGGGCGACGCCCGGATGCTCCTCGACATCGTGGGCGAGGAGGCGGACCGCCTCAACCGGATCGTGGGCGACCTGCTCGACTTCGCCCGCCCGGCCACCCCGGTGCTCCGCCCCGAGCCGCTCGACCGCGTGGTGGACGAGGCGGTGGCGGCGGCGCTGGCGCAGAACGCCCCCGGGGTGGAGGTGCGCCGGGACGTGGCCCGCGACCTCCCCCCGGTGCCCATCGACGCCCGCATGGTGCGCCAGGCGGTGCTCAACGTGGCGGTGAACGCCGTCCAGGCGATGCCCCGCGGCGGGGCCCTCACCATCCGCACCCGGCGCGAGGGGTCCCGGGCCCTGCTGGAGCTGGAGGACACCGGGGCGGGCATCCCCGAGGAGGTCCGGGGGAGGATCTTCGAGCCGTTCTTCACCACCAAGGCGAGCGGGACCGGGCTGGGCCTGGCGGTGGTGAAGCGGATCGTCGACGGGCACGGGGGCGAGATCTCGGTGCGGAGCCGGCCGGGCGCCGGCACCACCTTCTCGCTCCGGTTCCCGCTCGAGGTGGCCGAGGGCGAGCGCGACCGCGAGCCGGTCGGGACGGAGGCGGACCGTGGCTGAGATCCCGGAGACCGAGGGCGGGGCGGGGACGGAGCGGAGGGCGGGGGGCAAGGTGCTGGTGGTCGACGACCAGCGCAACATGCGCGCCACCACCGCCATCCTCCTGCGCCAGGCCGGCCACACCGTCCAGGAGGCGGAGGACGGCGCCAGCGCCGTGCAGCGCCTGCAGCAGGACACCTTCGACGTGGTCCTCACCGACCTGCGGATGCCGGCGGTGGACGGGATGGAGGTGCTGCGCTCGGTGCAGCAGCTCTGCCCGGAGACGCAGGTCATCATGATGACCGCCTTCGGCACGATCGAGTCGGCGGTCGAGGCGATGCGGCTCGGCGCCTACGACTTCCTCGCCAAGCCCTTCAAGGAGGGGGAGGTCCTCCAGCGGGTCGCCAAGGCCCTGGACAAGCGGCGGCTCCTCGGCGAGGTGTCGCTCTACGCCGAGGACTTCCGCAAGCGCTTCGGGCTGGAGCACGTGGTGGGCCGCTCCGCCGCCATGCAGGAGGTGCTGGAGCGGGTGCAGCGGGTCGCCCCGACCGACGCCACCGTCCTGGTCACCGGCGAGTCGGGAACGGGGAAGGAGCTGGTGGCCCGCGCCCTCCACGTCACCAGCCGGCGGGGCGACAAGCCCTTCGTGCCGGTGAACTGCGCCGCCATCACCGAGACCCTGCTCGAGTCGGAGCTCTTCGGCCACGCCAAGGGGGCCTTCACCGGCGCCACCCGCGCGCGCCGCGGGCTCTTCGAGGAGGCGAACGGCGGGACCCTCTTCATCGACGAGATCGGCGAGACCGCCCCGGGCTTCCAGGCCAAGCTCCTGCGCGCCCTGCAGGAGGGGGAGATCCGCCGGGTGGGCGAGTCGTCCCCGGTCCAGGTCAACGTTCGCGTGATCGCCGCCACCAACCAGGAGCTGCGGCGCGCCATCGCCGAGAAGCGCTTCCGGGAGGACCTCTTCTACCGCCTCAACGTGGTCCCCATCCGCATCCCTCCGCTCCGGGAGCGCCGCGAGGACATCCCCCTCCTCGCCGCCCACTTCCTCCAGCGCTTCAACCGGCGCACCGGCGGGGAGAAGCTCCTCACCCCCGAGGCGGTCGCCGTGCTCCAGGGCCACGACTGGCCGGGGAACGTCCGGGAGCTCGAGAACATGATCGAGCAGGCCGCCGCCCTCTCGCCGGGCCGGGAGATCCGCGCCGCCGACGTCCAGCTCGAGGAGCGGCCGGCGGCGGCGGGCGGTGAGGCCGGCGCCGGGACGCTGGCCGAAGCGGTCGAGGAGGCCGAGCGGCGGGCGATCGCCACCGCCCTGGCGCGCTCCGGGAGCGACCTCGGCCGGGTGGCGCGGGAGCTCGGGGTCTCGAGCACCACCCTCTGGCGGAAGATGAAGCGGCTCGGGCTCGAGGCGCGGGGGATGCCGGAGCCGGAGTGAGGGCTCGCCCCCGTGAACGCCGGGTCCCGCGTTGGTCCAGGTCCGCTATTTCATTCCTGAAAGTATCATTGCAGGTCTGAAATGCCGATCGAGCCCTGGAGCGTGGTACAGGAAACCACCAGGGATGACCCCGGGGCCGGAACCCCCTTGAATCGCTGGGGTTGCCTTCGGGACCCCAGGCGCCCGTCCCGATGGCATCACCATTGCTTGAGAAGCGGACAGAAGTGCAAGGCAGCCTGTTGAAGGAGGTCCCCCCCCGCCACTTCAGCTGCGCCTTGCACTTCTTTTCTTTTTCTGCGGGTCCCATGCCGTGCGACTTCCTCATCGTCGACGCCGACCGGAACTTCCGGGAGGCGCTCGCGATCGCGCTCCGGCTCGACGGCTTCGAGGTCGAGGCGGTCGGTAGCGCCGAGGCCGCACGCCCGGCGGTCGACGCCGGCGGGGTCTTCTGCTGCGTGGCGGACGCCCACCAGGCCGGGGCCGACGAGCTCCTCTCGGCCGCCTCGCGCGCCGGGGTCCGGCTGGTGCTCACCGGGCCCTACGCCGACCTGCTCGCCTTCGCCGGCCGGCGCCACCCGGGCGCGGTGCTCCTCCCCAAGCCGTTCGCGGCGGCCGAGCTGGTCTGCTCGGTCTCCGCGCCGGGCCGGGTCGCGCTGGGCGCGCGGTAGCCCTGCCCTCGGGGCCCTTCCGGCTCCCCCGGCCCGCTTCCCCTACAGCAGGATCGCGCTCGCCGCCTGGGCGAGCCGGATCACCGGCTCGGCGCCGATCCCGAGCACCACCACCAGGAGGACCGCCGCCGCCAGGGCCACCGACATGGCCGGCGAGGCGAGCACCTCGCCCTCGGCCTCGGCCGGCTGCATGTACATGTAGACGACGACGCGCAGGTAGTAGAAGGCGCCCAGGGCGCTGGTGAGCACGCCGAGCACCGCCAGCCCGTAGAGCCCGGCCCCCACGGCGGCCTTGAAGATGTAGAGCTTCCCGAAGAAGCCGGCGGTGGGCGGGATCCCGGCCAGGGAGAGGAGGAAGACCGTCATGGCGAAGGCCAGGGCGGGGCGCCGCCGGGCCAGCCCGGCGAAGCGGGCCAGGTCCCAGGCGTCGGCCGGCTCGTCGTCGCCGCGGGCGCGCCGCTCGATCGCCCCGACCACGGCGAAGGCGCCGATGGCGGTGGCGCTGTAGGCGGCCAGGTAGAAGAGGATCCCGGCCAGCGCCTTCTCCCGCGCCCCGGCCACCGCCGCCGAGACCACGCCCACGAGCAGGTACCCGGCGTGGGCGATGGAGGAGTAGGCCAGCATCCGCTTCACGCTCCGCTGGGGGAGCGCGATCAGGTTGCCGAAGATCATCGTCAGGACCGCGAGGGCGGAGAGCACCCCGCCGAGCGGGGTGGCGGTCGCCGCCGAGCCGCTCTCGGCCGAGAGGAAGAGCCGGGCGAGGAGGGCGAAGGCGGCGGTCTTCACGCCCGCGGCCATGAAGGCCGTCACCGGGGTGGGGGCGCCCTCGTAGACGTCCGGGGTCCAGGTGTGGAAGGGGACCGCCGCCACCTTGAAGGCGACGCCGCCCGCCACCAGGGCGATGCCCGCGAGGTAGAGGGGCGAGCCCTGCCCCTTGGGCAGGTCGGAGAAGAGGGTCGAGCCGGTCGCCCCGAAGAGCAGGGCCGAGCCGTAGAGCACCAGGGCGGAGGAGACCGCCCCGAGCACCAGGTACTTGAAGGCGGCCTCGGCCGGCCGGCGGCCGCGCCGGAGGTAGGCGGCGAGCGAGTAGGTGGAGAGGCTCATCACCTCGATGGAGATGAAGGCGACGAGCAGGTCGGTCGCCATCCCGAGGAGCGCCATCCCGGCCGCGCCGAACATCGCCAGGGCGTAGAACTCGCCCCGCTCGGCGTTGCGCGCCTCGAGCCAGCTCTCCCCCACCAGCGCGGAGAGCGCCAGGCCGCCGCAGATGATCGCGGTGACGAAGGCGGAGAAGTTGTCCGCCACCGCCTGGCGGCCGAAGAGGGAGCCGGGCGCGGGCAGCGAGACGGCGGCGATGGCCGCCGCGGCGGCGAAGGCGACGGTGAGGGTCGCCTGGTAGCCCCGGCGGCCGGAGACCAGGAAGACCTCGGAGAGGAGGAGGACGATCGCCCCCAGGGTGAGGATCCCCACCGGGGCGAGCGCCACGAAGTCCTGCGTCGGGAAGCCGGGCATGTCTCTAGATCCCTCCGGGCGGGACGGGGGCGGCGGGCGGCGCCTCGGGCGCCTGGCCCTCGGGGGCCGGGGCGGGCGGAGGCGGGGGAGCGGGCGGCCGGAAGGCGATCGCCACCTGGGCGGTGCCCACCTGCGGCCCCTGGCCGAGGCGGCTCTCCGCCGCCTGGAAGCGCTGGAGGAGGCGGTCGACCGCGGGGCGGGCGGGGGCGAGGAACGGCGCGGGCAGGAGGCCCATCACCACGATGAGCGCGACCATGGGGGCGAGGACGAAGCCCTCGCGCACGCTCAGGTCGGGGAGGTGCCGGTTCTCCGCCTTCCGGATCGTGCCGAAGAAGACCTTCTCCACGAGGAGGAGCATGTAGACCGCCCCGAGGATCACCCCCACCGCCGCCAGGGTGGCGTAGGTGGCGGAGGAGGAGAGGCGGGAGAGCCAGGTCCCGGAGAGGATCAGGAACTCGCCCACGAAGCCGTTCGTCCCCGGGAGGCCGATCGAGGAGAGGGTCACGATCACGAAGACCGCGGCGATCACCGGGACCTGCTTGGCGATCCCGCCGTAGTCGGCGATCAGCCGGGTGTGACGCCGCTCGTAGAGGAGGCCGACCAGGAGGAAGAGCGCCCCGGTGGACACGCCGTGGTTCAGCATCTGGTAGACGGAGCCGGTGAGCCCCTCGGCGGAGAGGGCCATGAGCCCGAGCATCACGAAGCCGAGGTGGGAGACCGAGGAGTAGGCCACCAGCCGCTTCATGTCGGTCTGGACCAGCGACATGAGCGCGCCGTAGAGGATGCCGACCACCGCCAGCCCGGCGATCAGGGTCCGGTAGTGGAGGGCGGCCTCGGGGAAGAGCGGGAGCGCGTAGCGGAAGAAGCCGAAGGTCCCCATCTTGAGGAGCACGCCGGCCAGGATCACCGAGCCGGCGGTGGGCGCCTCGGTGTGGGCGTCCGGCAGCCAGGTGTGGAGCGGGAACATCGGCACCTTGACCGCGAAGGCCAGGGCGAAGGCGAGGAAGAGCCAGCGCGCCGCGCCGGCCGAGATCTGCAGGCTCTGGCGGGCCTGGACGTAGTCGAAGGTCGCCCCGTCGTGGAAGTACACGTACAGGATGGCGAGCAGCATCAGGACGCTGGCGGCGAAGGTGTAGATGAAGAACTTCACCGTGGCGTAGAGCCGGTTCTGCGAGCCCCAGATGCCGATGAGGAGGTACATCGGCACCAGCATCGCCTCCCAGAAGACGTAGAAGAGGACCAGGTCGAGGGCGGCGAAGGTCCCGATCATCGCGGTCTCGAGGACGAGCAGCGCGATCATGAACTCCTTCACCCGCTCGGTGACCGCCTTCCAGGTGGAGAGGATCACCACCGGGGAGAGGACGGTGGTGAGCATGAGGAGGAGGAGCGCCACCCCGTCGATCCCCACGTGGTAGCCGATCCCGATCGAGGGCATCCAGGGGACGAGCTGCTCGAACTGGAACTCGGGGGCGCCGGGCGAGGCGTCGAACCCGAGCCAGAGGCCGAGGGAGAGGCCGAGGGTGACGAGCGACACCACCAGGGCGAGGGCGCGGTGCTGGGCGGCCTCGTCGCGGGGGACGAGCACCAGGGCGAGGGCCCCGGCCAGCGGCAGGAAGGTGACGACGGTGAGCAGGTTCACGGCCTAGTGCCCTCCCATGCCCACGACCGCCCAGAGGACCACCGCGGCCGCCACCGTGAGGAAGGCGGCGTAGCGCTGGACGTCGCCGTTCTGGGCGAGGCGGACGACCGAGCCGGTGAACCCGACCACCCGGGCGATCCCGTTCACCAGGAGCCCGTCGATGGCGAACACGTCCACGATCCGCCAGAGGATGTAGGCGGCGAAGCGGGTCGGCTCGATCACCAGGAGCTGGTAGAGCTCGTCCACCCGGAACTTGTCGTAGGCGAACTGGTACAGCTTCGGGAACCTGCGCGCCAGCCGGGCGGGCGCCTCGCGCCAGGCCCCGGCGTACATCAGCCAGGCGACCAGCGTCCCGGCGGCGGCGATCCCCCAGGCGACGAGGTACGGGAGGAGCCCCTCCTCCGCCTCGCGCGGCAGGTGGCCGAGCTCCTGGAGCCGCTCGGTGGACGGGCCGAAGACCGGCTCGGTGAAGCGGGCGAAGGGCTCGATCCCCGGGAGGCCGAGCCAGAGAGCGACGATCGCCAGCAGGGCGAGGATCGCCAGCGGGACCCACATCACCGGCGAGGACTCGTGCGCGTGCTCGGCGGCGTGGGTGCGGGGCTTGCCCGTGAAGGTGAGGAGGAAGAGGCGGGACATGTAGAACGCCGTCCCCAGGGCGGCGAGCGAGCCGATGGCGTAGGCGGCCGGGCCGACCCAGGGGGCGGCCAGGTTGTGGCTCGAGTGCGCGCCGCCGAGGATGGCGTCCTTGGAGAAGAAGCCGGAGAGCGGGACGATGCCGGTGATCGCGGCGGTGGCCACCGCGAAGGTCCCCGCGGTCCAGGGCATCCGCTTCCAGAGGCCGCCCATCTTCTGGATGTCGGTCTCGTCCCCCATCCCGTGCATCACCGAGCCGGCGCCGAGGAAGAGGCAGGCCTTGAAGAAGGCGTGGGTGACGAGGTGGAGGATGCCGGCCCACCAGATCCCCGCCCCCACCCCGATGAACATGAAGCCGAGCTGGCTCACCGTGGAGTAGGCGAGCACCTTCTTGATGTCGTTCTGGGTGAAGGCGATCAGGGCGGCGAAGAGCGCCGTGGCCGCGCCCACCAGGGTGACGGTGGCCATCGCCACCGGGGCGAAGGTGAAGAGGTAGGAGTTGCGGGCCACCAGGTAGACGCCCGCGGTCACCATGGTGGCGGCGTGGATCAGGGCCGAGACCGGGGTCGGGCCGGCCATCGCGTCCGGGAGCCAGACGTAGAGCGGGAGCTGGGCGCTCTTCCCGCAGGCCCCCACGAAGAGCCCGAGGAGGGCGAAGGTGAGGGCGTGCTGGTAGGTCCAGCCGGTGAAGACGCCGGTCCCGATCACCGCCGAGCCCTGGACCCCGCGGGCCAGGGCGGCCAGGTCGGAGTAGGTGGCGGTCCCGAAGATGGAGAGGAGGGCGAAGACGCCGATGAGGAACCCGAAGTCGCCGATCCGGTTGGTGACGAAGGCCTTGCGGCCGGCGAAGGCCTTCTGCGGGTCGGTGTACCAGAAGCCGATGAGCAGGTAGCTGCAGAGCCCCACGCCCTCCCAGCCCACGAAGGTGAGGACCAGGGAGTCGCCGAGGACGAGGGTGAGCATCGCCGCGACGAAGAGGTTGAGGTAGGTGAAGAAGCGGGCGTAGCCGGCGTCGTCCTCGTGGGACATGTACGACGCCGAGTAGATGTGGATGAGCGTCCCCACCCCGGTGACCACCAGGATCATGGTCCCGGAGAGGCGGTCGACGAGCAGCCCCCAGGAGATCGAGACGAGCGATCGCCCGTCCGCCCCGGCCACCCGGATCCAGGGCTCCCCGTGGAAGCGGAGCACCGTCCCCTGGAACGCATGGTAAAAGGCGATCGAGGAGACGAGGAGCGAGCCCACCATCACGCCGATGGCGACGAGCGTGACGTTCCCCCTCCCCAGGCGGCGGCCGACCAGCCCGTTCACCAGGGCCCCCGCCAGCGGGAGCAGGATGATGGCCCACAGATAGGACTCTGCCGCCAGGGGGGACAGCGCGATCGAGGGCATAGGGTGGGGCGAAGGATTACCTTCTCGAAGCGCTTTGGACAAGGGCCTTTCGGCCAAAAACCTCCGGGAGCATGCGGACATGACCGCTCCAAATTCCCCGCCCACCCGGGTCGCCACCGAGGCCCGGAAGCTCCCCAAGGCCGACCGCCTCCTCGAGGCCGCCGATCGCGCCGGCTGGGTGGCCCGGGCCGGCCACGCGGCGGCGATGGAGCGGATCCGGGCGGTGCTCGAGCGGCACCGCCAGGCGGTCCTGGAGGGCGCCCCCTGCCCCGCCGCGGAGGCGGTGGAGGCCGAGGTGCTCGCCGCCCTGGAGGCGGACGCGGGCGGC
>Ga0335076_10002377_pt1 | contig 18693 bp, 13 predicted proteins | sample Lox_Sample_25_FD_206717 | JGI IMG/M metagenome (GOLD analysis project Ga0335076, IMG submission 206717) | Soil microbial communities from Loxahatchee National Wildlife Refuge, Florida, United States - Lox_Sample_2.5 | ecosystem: Environmental > Terrestrial > Soil > Wetlands | place: USA...
TCAGGGTTTCGGGCAATTTGCGAGCTGAATATACCCTCCGCTCCGCCAACAACTTCACTTCCTGGGCTCCCACATCCGTCACTGAGTCCACTCCATACGCTGCTTTCACCAAATTTCCCGCTTGTTCGTACATGGAAAACGGCACACCTACCTCATACGCAGCATAATTTCGCAGATTGAATAAATGGTCCCGCCGAAATACGGTGTTGTGAGGGATTCCGGCATCGTCCAGCAACCCGCACAGTTCCGCGTGCACTCGAGGGTCATCCCCTTTCCAAAATGAACAGAACGGATCCTCGTTCGGATCTCCGGGTTCGCCCTCCACACGATATTCGCCGTGCTCGCCGACGCGCCGCAATTCGATCGCGCCCCTCGGCAACTCAAAAACCAGTTCCACGCCGCAATCGGCGCAGCATGTGAATCCCGGCCGATATTCGGCTTTACACTGCGGGCAGAACATGTGATCCCCTAATGGCGGTCGTACCCGGCCTCTGCACACTGCATTCTTCGCCAAATGCCAGTCTACGCGCAAGCCTTCGCAATGTCCTGCAAACAGAGACGTTAGCCTTAACTAGCAGGCTATGCGTCTTTTTCCCCAGCAGGCGCGTATTCCAGTTAGTATGAGTACACAGGCTTTCACGCTTGCGGTTTCGAGGTCCCCGGTGCTCTTCGCCGGGCTCATGACTGACGAACGCCAAACCATTGCCACGGGTCTGCGGCGCCGCGATCCCGACTTGTTGGATCGCCTCATTGAACAATATCAGCAGCGTCTCTACCGCTATCTGCTTTTCCTCACCGGCGACACCACTCTCGCCGAGGATCTGTTTCAGGAAACATGGATTCGCGTACTGGAACGCGGCCATCAATACAATGCCAAATCCAAATTCGAATCCTGGTTATTTGCTATCGCGCGCCATCTGGTGATCGACGCGTCTCGCCGGAAAAAACTCTCCAGCCTCGAAGATTTGGGAAATCCAGACTCAGATCAACCGTTCGAACCGCCAGACGAGCATGCCACCCCTATCTTGCAACTACTGGTGACGCGAGAAAACGAGCAAGCCGTTCAACTATCTTTGCTAAAGCTGCCCGCCTACTACCGCGAAGTGTTGCTCCTTCGTTTCCACGAAGACCTCGGGCTCGAAGAAATTGCCTCGGTCCTTTCCACCCCCCTCTCGACCGTGAAATCCCGTCTGTATCGCGGGCTCGAAGCATTGAAGTCCGCGTTGCCAGTAGGTGCGGCATGAGCGATAACCTGCACCAGCGCGCGCAGCAACTCTTCGTGCAATCCCTGGTTGAAGGGATTGCAGCTGCAGATCGGCAGTGGCTGGAGTCGCACCTGCGCGAGTGCGCTGATTGCTCGCAGCAGACTGCGTCCACCAAAGAACTTCTGAACGCGTTTCGCCGAGTGCCGGTCGCTGTGCCCGCCGATCTTGCTGCTCGTGCACAACTGCGTGTCAGGCTGCGTGCCCAGCAACCACCCGATGCTCCCGTCAGTAGCGCGCTGCTCTGGATCATCACCGCCGCCAGTTGGCTGCTTGGAATCCTAAGCGCCCCTCTGGTCTGGCGGCTCTTCACATGGGCGGGCACATCACTGAATCTGCCAAAACTTGTCCTCGAACTCGGCTTTGTATTGTGGTGGGCAATTCCGGCTTTCGTAGCGGTCGCTGTGGTGTTGTATCAACGTGCCGTGAATGCGCCCGCAGCACCGCGGCGTCCGGGTGCATAAAACCGGAGAAGATTTGTATCGTTTCTGAGAGGGAACCATGTCTGACACATTCAACGAACGCCTTCGCTTGATTCGTTTCCGCCGCAAGCGCGAACGCTCCAGCTTTCGTCAGGAACTGCGAATCATCCCGAAGTGGCTAGTCTGGCTGTGCGTTTGCCTCTACGCGGCCGCGCTGATTATTGGGCTCGGCATCAATTTGCACGGGTTCCAGACGCACGGGCCCGTTTTTCCGGGCGATGAATCCTTACGATCGGAGGAGGCACTGTCTTTCCTCGCTCTGGCCGGGGTCATCACGCTGGCGGCGTTTTCTTTTTCCTGCATCTTGTTTATGTTCGGTTACGTCTATCGCGACGCCAAACGACGCGGTATGAATGCCGGCCTTTGGACCCTGCTCGTACTGATTCTTTCGCCTGCGTACCTGCTCATCGGGCTGATCATCTATCTACTCGTTCGCGAACCCCTGCCCTACACCTGCCCGCAATGTGCCGCGATAGTGAACGCCCGCTTTAACTTCTGCCCGAACTGCAGATACAATCTGCATCCGGCATGCCCCACCTGCCAGCGCGAAGTTTCCGACGACGACAAGTTCTGCCCATTCTGCTCCACAGAACTTCACCATTCCCCCAAATCGCTTCCAGGCGGACCATCGGAACAGCCCTTGAATTCCTGAGCCGAATCGCACACCACCACCTCACTCCCCGCCAAAAATAAAACGTGGCTCTCACCGCTGGCGGTCCGCCTTTGTTGGCGGTTTCGCACCCGATACCTGCGGCGAAAGAACCTGCGCAATCGATACGTAGTATATGAAGAGAAACGAGTGTTTACAGGCTAGCCTGCGGAGGAACCCTATGACAACGATGAAGGATGTCGATTTTTCCAAGAACTTACCGGCAATGCCGAACTTTTCCGGCTTCCGGTCAAAGTTCTTGCGGTTGCTGGCGGCGGTGTTGGTGCTGTTTCTTTTCTTTGCCAGTGTCATATCCATACCCACAGGGCACGTGGGCGTGCTCACGCTGTTCGGCAAAGTCACGGGCGAAGTCTTGCCTGAAGGCATCCATCTCATTAACCCCCTGAAGTCAGTTCAAAAACTTTCCATTCAGACGCAATCTGTCAAGGAAAGTGCTAACACCCCTTCCAACGAAGGCCTCATGCTCGCGCTGGACACTTCGCTTCTCTTTCATCTGGACAAGTCGAAAGCCGCGGAAGTATTCCAAAAAGTAGGCGCGAATTACCCTGAAAAAATCGTTGAGCCGACACTGCGTTCCGCCGTTCGCGCTGCGACATCCGCCCACACTGCGAACTCGCTCTACACCAACGGACGTGAACTGGTGCAGCAAGGTATTCAGGACGAGCTGACCACCATGTTGGCGCCTCGGGGAATCGTCATCGAAAATGTTCTTTTGCGTGACGTCCAATTGCCACCATTGTTGAAAAGTTCGATCGAAGCAAAGCAACAGGCCGAACAGGATGCCCTGCGCATGAATTTCATACTGCAAAAGGAGAGGCAGGAAGCAGAACGCAAGCGCATCGAAGCCCAGGGCATCGCTGACTTCCAGAAAATCGTCGCCCAGGGCATCAGCGCTCAGTTGTTGGAATGGAAAGGCATTGAGGCGACGGAGAAGCTCGCGACCAGCTCTAATTCCAAAGTGGTTGTGGTAGGAAATACCAAAAACGGATTACCGCTGATTTTAGGACCCCAATAGTCCGTCCGCCGCCAAAACTCAGTTCCGCTCCACCGCCAGCGCTACGGCGTTCCCGCCGCCCAGGCACAATGCGGCAATCCCACGATTCAGACCACGCCGCTGCAATTCGTAAAGCAGCGTCACCAGGATACGTGCGCCTGACGCACCGATGGGATGCCCGATCGCGACAGCCCCTCCATTCACATTTACTTTCTCCGGATTGAGTCGCAGTTGCCGCGTTACGGCAATTGCGGCTACAGAAAATGCCTCGTTCAGTTCCACCAGGTCTACGTCCTTGTCGCGGTCCCAGCCTGTCTTTGCCAGCAGCTTCTCAACAGCATCTACCGGAGCCATCATCACCCACTTCGGCTCCACACCGCTCACCGCCTGAGCAACAATATGTGCCATCGGCACCTTTCCAAGCTTGGCTGCCACGCGTTCGCTTGTCACCACCAGGGCCGCAGCTCCATCATTCGTGCCGGGGGCATTTCCGGCGGTAACCGTCCCATCTTTCTTGAACGCAGGTTTCACCTTCGCCAGAGCTTCCAGCGTCGTGTCCTCGCGCGGCGATTCGTCGTACCTGATGACGAGAGCATCACCCTTTTTCTGCGGCACGTCGATCGGCAAAATCTGCGAATCCAAAAAGCAAGACTTTCGCGCATGAATGGCTTTCCGGTGGCTCTCCAACGCAAACCTGTCTTGTTCTTCCCGGGTGATGCCGTACTTTTCGGCCACTAGTTCTCCGGTGATGCCCATGTGGAAGTTCTCATAGGCATCCCACAGCCCATCACAAATCATTGCGTCAACAACCTTCTGGTCTCCCAGGCGATAGCCAGTGCGCGCATGCGGCAACAAATAAGGGCTGTTGGACATGGACTCCATCCCGCCCGCCACCACAATTTCACTTTCTCCGAGTTGCACCGCTTGGGCCGCCAGCGCCACTGCCTTGAGGCCCGATCCGCACACCTTATTAATAGTCATCGCTGCGACGCGCGGATTGCACCCGCCCTTCAGCGCTGCCTGACGCGCGGGATTCTGTCCTAATCCTGCCTGTATCACATTCCCCAGAATGACTTCATCGACCTGCGCGGGATCGATGCGGGCCCGCCGGACCGCCTCGGCAACCACTGTTCCGCCAAGTTCCGGAGCGCTGAACCCGGCTAAACCACCCTGAAACTTCCCTACAGGCGTGCGGACAGCAGACAAAATGACAGGGGAATCCATGAACTGACCTCCGGAGGGCTGCAGCTCAATTATACCTGCAGGAATCCGCCACGCAGGAGATCCCTGCAGGTGTCAACAATTGCGCTTCTAAAAAACCTGCTCGTCTTTGCTTGGACCATAAAGCGAGGGCACCGGCACACCGGCGATGCGATAGAACGCCGCCAGCTGTCCCCGGTGATGGATCATGTGATTCATCACGAACCCGCGCAATACCGCGGCCTTCGGCATGGTAAATACGGTCTTCCCGCCGGCAACAAATGTCCAAGGCTTCATAAACGTCTCGTCGCTCGCACTCGCGATGGCTTCCCGGGCTGCCTTCACGGTCTCGTCGAACTTTTTGACCGCTTCTGCGCTGCTCTTAACGAGCGCCGGATTGTAAGTGCTCGGATCCATCTCCAGCTTGTCCTGTGTCATCGTCGGAATCGTCCAACCCACCAACTCGGCGACGTGCCCGGCCAGACGGCCCAAAGTCATGCAGGTGTCGTGCGGGCGCCACTCGACCTTGTCCTCCGGAAAGCGCTCCAGCATCTTACGGGTGACGGCCATCTCCCGATCAAATTCGGGAAGTAACGCTTGTGACATTGCCATGGGGAAATCTCCTGAAAGAAATTCGTAGAGGTAACTCGGACGGGCCACGAGTGTACTACGATTCGATGGCGAACTTGTCAACGCGCAGCCAATTTGGCGCCATTCCCAGCCTACGATCCAACGCCCGTAGCTCTTGCCAGCCTCCTGTGGCAGGCGCAGAATGCCGCAATGGCTCACCAGTTCACTACCTCGCACGTAAAAGATGCGATCGACCTCCTTCGGCATTACAAGCGCCTTGCCGAGCGAGCGATGGAGCAGTGCCCGGACGAATGCCTGTGCACAACGCTTGACGGCGAATCCAATTCCATCTCCATCGTGGTCAAACACATGGTAGGCAACATGCGCTCGCGCTGGACGAACTTCCTCAGTTCCGATGGCGAAAAGCCGGATCGCCACCGCGACACCGAGTTCGAACGACCGCCCCAAACACGCGCTGAGTTGCTAGCGCTCTGGGAACAAGGATGGCGCTACGTTTTCGAAGCCATCGAGGCGCTGAGCGATGCCGACGCCTCCCGCACCGTCCTCATTCGCACCGAGCCACATTCGGTAACTCAAGCTATCAATCGTCAGGTCGCGCATTACTCCTACCACGTAGGCCAGATCGTCTTTCTCGCCAAGCACTTCGCCGCGCAATCGGGTCAATGGATCGCCATTACCATTCCGCGTAAGCAATCGGCAGACTTCAACGCCCGCGTCCAATCCGGCAACGCTTCGCAGCGATAATTGCACCGTGCCTGCGTGGTGCTTCCACCTGGCACTTCACAACTGAAGTAGACTAAGTACGAGATGCAGAAGACCCTCTTCGACTTGGGCAAACCCGAAACCGCTTCGGGTCTGCGGCTCAATGAAGCCCAAAGACGAGCAATTACCCATGGCGATGGCCCGCTGCTGGTCATTGCTGGAGCTGGCACCGGGAAGACCCGCGTCATCACCGAGCGTATCAGACACCTTCTCGAATCGGATCCTTCCTTGCTCGGCGAGAACATCCTCGCTCTTACCTTCACCAACAAAGCCGCCGGTGAAATGAAGCATCGCGTCGTCACCTCCGTTGGCGAGCGCGGCAAAGACGTCCTCCTAGCCACGTTCCATTCCTTCTGCGAAACCATCCTCAAGGAAGTGGACCCCAACCGGCTCGGCCTGGAGCAAGTGGATCATTGGATCCTGTTGCGGCGAAATCTGGCGCGTCTGCAACTCGAGAAATACCGCCGCTTAGCCGAACCCGGCCAGTTTCTCAACGACTTCATCGCCTTTTTTTCCCGCTGCCAGGATGAGCTCGTATCTAGTCAGGACTACCAGGCATTTGCCGACCAACTCGCCTCCGAGCTCGCAGGCGATCAACCCAGTCTGGATGATGACACTTACAAAGAACGAGCCGAACACGTAGCCCTGCAGCAGGAAATCGCCCGCGCCTACCGCGCCAGTGAAGAAATTCTGCGCGACAAGCGTTCTTTCGCCATCAACGGCTCTATCTCCGACGCCGTCGCTCTCCTCAAAAGCGATCTGAAGCGCCTCCAGCAGCTCCGCGAGCGCTACAAACATATTCTCGTGGATGAGTTTCAGGACACCAACATCGCCCAACTTGAGTTGTTGCACCTTCTAAGCGACGGCACGCGAAATATCGTAGTCGTCGGCGACAACGACCAAGCTATCTACCGTTTCCGCGGTGCCTCCTTTGGCAGCTTCAAACTATTCCTCCAACGCTTCACGAATTGGCGCGAAGGCCAAGATTCCTCGCCATATCGCGTTTCCCTGACTCACAATTACCGCTCTTCCCCCAACATTCTCCGAGTAGCTACACAAGCCATCGGAATGAACGAGGTGAGCCCCCAATTTCCCAAGAAAGTCCTTCATCCGAACCGGCCCGAGGGCGACAAGGTTCGTATCGTGGAACTCGACTCGGCGGAATCGGAAGCCATATGGATCGCTGACGAACTGCAACGTATCCACGACGCGGGGCGACCCTGGCATCACTTCGCGGCCCTCTATCGCCAGCACGCCCATCGCGATCTTCTGGTTGAGGAACTTTCTCAGCGAAAAATACCCTTCGTCATCAGCAAGCTGTCCATTCTGGAGCATCCGCTGGTCCGCGACGTCCTCGCATACCTTCGCGTTATCGCATTTACCTACGACGACGTGGCTTGTGCCCGCGTTCTCGCCGCTCCCGCGTGGCATCTCACCGCCCCGGACTTGGCCCGTCTGGCCGAACGCACCGGCTCCAAAAGGCGCGGTGTCTCGCTGTACGATGTCCTTCAGGCGCCGCAGGGCGAACTTCCTTTTGACCCATCCCCCGGAGCAGTGAAAGAACTCCTCGAATTCCTAGGTGGAGAGCGCAAAACCATGCGCCGGCGCACCGCCCGCGATATCTTGGGCAACCTCACCGAGTGGCTGGAAGTTCCCCAACGTGTCGGCCCGCAGGACCGCAAGTACATCAACCGGTTCGCGCAGTTCATGAAAGATTGGGAACCCAAGAGCGACACGCGCCGCTTGCCGGAGTTCCTCGAATATCTAGACTATTTCCGCCAAGCAAACGGGACGGTCAGCCTGGACGATGACGTGCCCGGAGATGCTGTCCAACTCATGACCGTGCACGGCGCCAAGGGTTTGGAGTTTCAGCACGTGTTCCTAATGCGCGTGAACTCTCACGCCTTTCCGGCCCGCGAGCGCGCCCCTTTATTCGAATTTCCCATCCGGCTAATGAAAGAAGAGCTGCCGCAGGGAGACTTCCATGTTCAAGAGGAGCGCCGCCTGTTCTATGTGGCATTGACGCGCGCCCAGGAGCGTTTGACGCTCACCACGCTCACCGAAAAGAAGAACAAAGTTCCAGTATTCGTAGAAGACATCGTCATGGAGCCAGCCGTAAAGCGTCGCGACATTTCCCTCTCAGCACCCAGGGTCAAGCCGAAGGAGACTCCGCAGCCCGCACCCACTCCGGTCGAGTCGGACCTGTTTCCTGCTGGTGAAGCACCATCCAAAATCTTCAGCCGTATTGCCAGATGGGCCGAAACTTACCACCCCGTCGTGCCGGAACCCCTGAAGCTGAGCAGCTCGGCCGTGGAAAATTTTCGCAAATGCCCCCAGCAATATGCCTTCAGCTACCTCTGGGGCTTCAAGGACAGCCCCCGTGCCACACTCAGCTTTGGCAGCGTTATGCACACAACCATCAAACGCTTTCTCGAACAGTTAAAGAAGGGCCTCGAGTTGCCCTTCGAAGAGGTGCAGCGCATCTACGAAACCGAATGGACCAGCGCCGGTTACGAGGACGAGTACCAAGAGGCTGAATACAAGAAAGACGGCCTCGAGCAGCTAAAGAGCTTCCACACCTACATCCTCAGCGAAAAACCGGACATCCTTGATCAGGAGAAGCCTTTCGAATTGCCGCTGGAAAACGCCGTCATCCTTACCGGCCGCATGGATCAGGTAAACAACCTCGGCCGCAATCAGGTGGAAATTGTCGACTACAAAACCGGCAAACCGAAGAAAGAGTCCGAGGTTCGCAAAAACCTGCAGCTTAGTATTTACGCTCTGGCCGCCAAAGAAATCTTCGAATGGGACCCTGTGCGCCTGGTATTTCACTACTTGCAGAACAATTCCACCCAATCCACCACACGCGATTCAAAACAGATAGCCGAAGCCGAAAAGATAATCCAAGAAACCGCCGCAGACATTCGCGCCAGGCATTTCCCACCCCGCCCCGGTTACGCCTGCCGTTCTTGCGCATATTCTCTGATCTGCCCCGCCTACGAAGAATCTCTCTCCGGGTCTCCCGAATGAAGAGTTCTACTCCTTTCCTCGGCCATTATCCCAGGTTTCACAGGCGCAAAAAAAAGGCGTCTTGACGGGATCAAGACGCCTTCACGAATCCGATTCGGGCCGATTACTTCATCATCTTCTTCGGGGCTTTCTTAGCCGGCTTCTTTGCTTTCTTTGCCACACTGTCCTCCTCGGTCGCTGCTCGGGCGAAGAGTGCTTACCACCTGCAATCCCGCCTCGCTACACACCCGTATACGAGTGCGAGGAGAACGTGTCAAGAAGAATCGGCAAATTTCTGACCATCGCTGATCTATTTTTTCGCTGGCGTCGCGAATGTCCCGCCGTAGTACCCCTCGCGAGCCAGCACCTCAAGATCGGGGCGCCGTACTCGAACTTCGATCTTGTGATAGTCCACCTTGCTGTCGCCCCGCGGGGAGTAAATCAAGACGTATTGGTTGCGGGCTTCCTCGGTGATTCGCGAGTAAAATTCTGAGAAGCTGTCCTGCTTCGCTCCGTAGTAAATGTCGCCTCCGGTGTCGCGCGCGTAGCTGACCAACCGGTTGAACTTCCGGTCGAAGTATTCGCTACCGGTTGCCACGCAATAGACGATAATGCCCTGCCGCAACAACTCCTCGCGCACCACCTCGTATTTGTGGGTGTTGAACTTCGCTCCGTTCTTGCCGTCGGAGATTAAGAGAATTATCTTCCGCCGTTTCTTGCTGTCGCGGTCCCGCAAAAGCAAAGCAGACTCATACACGGCGTCATCCAGCGCCTTAGTCGGCTGGCCCTGGATTGCCCGTAGCGACGGATTGGCGGTGCCCATGGGCGCGCCGGGAGCTGGAGCACCATTGATCGTAGGGCCACCGAACGGATCCCCCGAAGGCGGCGTGGCCGACCGTGATTCCAATTTGGTGCGGCGTAGTTCCGTCAACAACTGATCCTGATCGCGGGTGAATCCCTTCCCCTCGTGAAAATACTGGTCAAAGCGGCAGATGAACGCTTCATCGCTGGCACTCAAGCCGGCGACGATGGACGCCAGGCTTGGCTCGACTTGCTTCATGTCTGTCGTTCGCAAGTCGTTATCGATCAGCACCACCATGGAGATGGGCACAACGTCGGTGTTCAGTCGGCGAACTTCCTGCTCAATGCCATCCTCGAACACGCGGAATTCGTCCCGCTTCAGGTCGGGCACCAGATTTCCGCTGCGGTCCTTTACCGTAACCGGCACCACCACTTCCGTCGTGTTCACCACGATCGGGCGTTCCGTCTGCTCTCCCTCCGCCTGGGCAGGCTTGGTCCCCGCCGTTGGAGGCGGATTCTGCGATTGAGCGTACCCACCTGCGGCATACAGAACAAAGGCCGCACCGGCAGCCTGAAGAGCTAATTTTCGTAGACTTTTCATAGTGACCGGGCCAAACTTTCTGGGCCGAAACGACCATGCCTCACTCCGGCCTTATAAGACGCATCCCGTCGCCCCAGTCGTTGCATCGTACATACGCATACCACTGGCACGGCACGACGCGGTATTCTACGGCTGAGCCTCGCCAACAAACGGGCGCGAAAGAACATATCAAGGATACCTACAAACAGTGAAATTCGGGAATCGGAAGAAGAGCACAAGAAAAACTATGGTCTCACAGTTGGCGGCCTCCCTTACGGTGTTTTCGCTGGTCATGCCAGCCGTGGCAGGCTCCGGCACTTCTTCCCCACAATCCCAGCAGGCACAAGGACCGACACCGACCATCAAGGCTGAAGTAAGCCTCGTCAATCTGTTCGCCACTGTCCGCGACAAGAACAAACGCATTGTCACGGATTTGAAGCAGGACGACTTCAAGATCTCCGAAGACAATCATGAGGAAAAGATCGCCTTCTTTTCCAAAGAAATGAACCTGCCGATCACCCTTGGGCTCCTCCTAGACACCTCCGGCAGCGAACAATACATGCTCGGTGCCATTCAGGATTCCGGTGCGCGCTTTCTCAATCGCGTCCTCCGCAAGGGCGATGAAGCACTGATCATGTCCTTCGATACCGACGTGGACCTGCTCGCCGATTTCACCGACGATCGCGGCATCCTGAACCGCGCAATCAATCGAGCTCGCATTAATACCCCGGGGGGCGGATACATCGCCGGAAATCCCGGCCCTGTCGGTGGCCAGAACATGGTCGGTACCGCACTTTACGACGCTATCTATCTTGCCTGCAGCGAAAAACTGAACGGCGAAGTAGGACGCAAAGCCATCGTCATCGTGACGGATGCCGACGACGAAGGCAGCCGAGTTAAGCTGGAAGACGCGATCGAAGCGGCCCAGCGAACCGATACCGTCATTCACGTCTTATTAGTTGCTGACCGGCGCTTTGGCGGCGGTCGACCCGACATCGGTCACAAACTCGCCGAAGAGACCGGCGGTCGCATGATCGTGATCAACTCCGAAAAACACCTGGAAGAAGCCTTCGACCAGATCTCCGAGGAACTGCGCAGCCAGTACACGCTCGGCTACTATCCCACCAATACCGCCAAGGACGGCAAATTCCGCAAGATTCACATCGACGTCGACAACCACGACTACAAAGTATTAGCCCGCAAAGGCTATTACGCACCACGACCCACCCGCGGCTAGACCGCTTCCATCTTCGAGTACCCAGCCTTCTACGTTCGCCCGTTGCGAATTCGAAAGCGTATACTGTTGCTGCATTCGCCCTGTCACCGCTCTCGAGGACCACATGCGGCTCATGCTCTTTTCGACCCTCCTCCTCGCTTTTGGCCTCGTGGGCGCGAAATCACTGCGGGCCCAAGGCGCCGCTTCCATGGGCACCTCTGGGCCGGCCAGCCCCTCTAATCCGCTCACCTCTTACATCGGTTCCAGCCTTGAGGTACATGTTCGCGGTGCCGATGGCCGACCTGTTCCAAAGCAAACCGTAGTCCAGCTCATCGGGTTGGATAGTCGCCTTTATGAACAGCTTCCCGTGGACAACGGAATAGCACTGTTCAGTCGTGTCTCAAAATCACAGTACCGTTTGCTCGTAATTGCTCCAGGTTACCAGCGCGCCGAAAAAACCGTAGACTTTACGACAGGCACGCAGCAACAGAAAATCGCCTTCGACCTGCAACCAATGTCTGACGCAGAAGACGCCGCCGCCGACCGCGCCATCGGAGCTCTGAATCCTAAAGCGCAGAAGGAGGTAGGCAAAGCCCTCGATGCTCTGCGTAAGAGAAAGCCCTCCGACGCCTATTCCCATCTGGACGTCGCACAACGCCAAGCACCCAAAAGCGCTGAAGTGGAGTACCTGCTGGGAATCTACTACACCCAGGTGAACGACTCTGCTCAGGCTCAGGAACACTGGAAGAAAACACTGGAATATGACCCTACCCACCTCAGTGCGCTTCTGGAGCTAGCTCAGACTTCGCTTAATCAGAAGAAGCCTGCCAATGCCATCTTTTATCTGGACAAGGCCCTCGCCATTGCCCCCTCTTCTTGGCGCGCTTATGCCTTCCTCGCCGAAGCCGACTACCTGCAATCCAATCGCGAGGACGCCCTCAAGCATGCTCGTCGAGCTGTCGAACTGGGGCACGACAAAGCAGCCGCCATCGAACCGTTCCTTGCAGGACTCCTTGCGGAAAGCGGTGAAAAGGAACAAGCCGTCTTGATCCTCGTAGATTATGTGAAAGCGAACCCTTTCAACGTTGCGGCCGCAAAGCAACTGCAGCAACTCCAGCATCCGCAACCAACCTCCTCGACCGCGCTCGGCCCCTCGTTGAATTTCAATCCCGCCACGCTCGAATTGCCCATCCACGCGAACTGGCTTCCCGCCGATGTTGACGACCATGTCCCACCAGTCGAGTCTGGTGCCGTGTGCTCCCTGGACGATGTTCTACCGAAGACCAGCGACCACGTTGTGGCACTCATCCACGACGTGGAGCGCTTCAGTGCCACGGAATCCGTCACCGACGAGTCCATCAACAAGTGGGGAGTCCCGTCGCCTTGGGAGAAGCGCAAGTTCGATTACGTTGTCTCTATGCAGGAAATTCGGCCTGGCCATCTGAGCGTGGACGAATACCGCACCAGCGGAGGGTTCCCGGCAGCCTTCCCTGACGGATTCATCACCAACGGCCTGCCCGCCCTGGTCATGATTTTCCATCCATTTTACGTCTCGAATTACGACATGACCTGCGAAGGTCTCGCCCGACGGAGCACTGGCTTGGCTTGGCAAATCCATTTTCGCCAGAAGCCCGATAAACCTGTGGAGAATCGCGGCTTTCGCCTGGGTATGCGTGGCTCCGCCAATCCCGTGCCACTCAAAGGCCGCGCTTGGATCTCTGCGGACAGTTACCAGATCGTGCGACTTGAAACCGATCTCGTTGAGCCGCAACCGCAACTTCACTTATTGGCCGAGCACACCGCGGTGGAATATCGCTCCGTGATCTTCCAAAATTCTAATGTGAAACTCTGGGTGCCACAGACCGCGGAAGTGTATTTCGATTGGATGGGTCAGCGCATCCACCGGACTCACGCCTTCAGCAACTACATGCTGTTTTCCATCGACGAGCAAGAACGCATAGGTTCCCCAAAGAACCAACACCCTCCCGATCAACCTGCGTCCGAAGATAAAACCGGCTCAGCTCGTTCACCCGCCGAATGAAGCTTCTCTACTTCCAATCGCAAATCTGGATCCCCGCCATCGAATACATCTTTTCCCTCTACTCCGACGCTTTGAACCGGGGAATACCTCCTGGGCTACAGTTCCACGTCACCACCCCTACTCCATTACGTCGGCGACCTTATCTTCGGATCTTTCTTTTTCTCCCGCCAACTCCCGTGTTATTCTTTCAAGTCGCTTGCAATTTGCAAGCTATTCCAGGAGCATCGCGATGCCCAAGGTCACCGTTCGGTCGTTTTCGATTTCCATTGATGGCTACGGAGCTGGGCCTAGCCAGACCCTTGATAACCCGCTCGGAATTGGCGGGATGGGGCTCCACGAATGGCTCTTTGCTACAAGGACCTTTCAATCTATGCACACCGGCAACAATCACGAAGCTACCGCCGGAATTGATGAAGAATTTGCCGCGCTCGGCTTTCAGAACGTGGGCGCCTGGATTCTGGGCCGGAACATGTTTGGGCCAGTTCGCGGCCCGTGGCCTGACCACTCCTGGAGAGGCTGGTGGGGAGAAAATCCTCCGTATCACGTCCCGGTGTTCGTGTTAACCCACCATTCGCGGCCTGATTTGGAAATGGATGGCGGCACGACGTTTCACTTTGTCACGGATGGTATCGATTCAGCCTTGCGCCGGGCCACCGTAGCCGCTAACGGCAAGGATGTCCGCATTGGTGGTGGAGTGTCCACCATTCAGCAGTACCTCCGTGGTGGCCTTATCGACGAACTACACCTGGCCCTGTCACCGGTCCTCCTGGGCTCCGGTGAGAATCTCTTCGTAGGCCTGGACTTACCCAAACTCGGCTACACGTGCACCCGGCGCGCCGCCGGAGAAAACGCGACTCATATCATCCTGAGCAAGCAAGCCTAAAAGCACCACCCCCTCGGCATCAAAAGCTATTTGCCACGGCACGATCTAGGGAACTCCTGGTATCTCAGTTGCGTACCTATAGGCATGGGAGGTGTGTATGAACGCCTTGGTGAGCAATCTTCGCTATGCGATCAGACAGTTCCGGTTGGCCCCGCTCTTTACCGCCACAGCTGTTCTCACACTCGCCCTCGGCATCGGTGGCACTACGGCTATATTCTCCCTGATTCATGCGGTCATGCTTCGTTCACTACCGGTCAGCGATCCTTCACGCCTTTATCGCATCGGTGAAGGCGATGACTGCTGCGTCGAAGGTGGCCCACAAGACACTTGGGGCATGTTTTCTTTCCCGCTGTTTGAGCGAATAAAGAAAGAAACCCCGGAATTTGAAGAAGTCACCGCTTTCCAGGCTGGCCGTAATCGCCTTAGTGTTCGCCGCCAAGGCAAGGAAGTCGCTTCACGTCCTCTCGGTTCCGAATACGTAGACGGGCATTACTTTTCCACGTTCGGTGTTGGCGCTTTCTTTGGACGCGTCTTCACTCCCGAAGACGACCGGCCCGGTGCCCCTCCGGTTGCGGTCCTGAGCCATCGCGCTTGGCAGGTGAACTATGGATCCGATCCCGCCATGGTCGGCTCCACTCTTGTCGTTGAGGGCCACCCACTCACCATCATCGGTATTGCCCCTCCCGGCTTTTACGGGGATACCCTCGAAAGTGACCCTCCGGACATTTGGGTGCCTTTGCAACAGGAGCCGATGATCGACGCCGAAGGCAGCTTATTGCACCAGTCCATCTCTGCCTGGTTGCGCGTGATTGGCCGCCTCAAGCCCGGTGCCACCATCGACGGCATGTCTCCTCGGCTCACCGCAGTTCTCCACCAATGGATGCAGTACGACTCCGGATATCCCGCCAACTGGATGCCCGACATCGTCCGTCAATTGCCCAAGCAAATCTTGAACGTGATTCCCGCGGGCGCTGGCGTTGCCACGATGAAACAAGAGTATGGCCGCAGCTTGAAGATTCTTCTGGCGGTCTGTGGACTGGTGTTACTAATCGCCTGTTCCAATGTCGCCAATCTATTGCTGGCTCGCGGGGTCACCCGCCGTGCACAAACCGCCGTGCGACTCGCCGTCGGCGCCACGCCTTCTCAAATCGTTTGGCAGGCCCTGCTCGAAAGTGTCCTGCTGGCCTTTGGTGGTGCCATCGTCGGCTTGATCGTGGCTGTCGTCGCGGCCCGCGTGCTTCTCGCGCTCGCCTTCCACAACGCGCATTTCCTCCCAATCAGCGCCACGCCCTCCTTTGCCGCACTGGGATTCGCATTCGTGTTGGCGCTGATCACCGGCGTGCTCTTCGGGGCCGCTCCAGCATGGCTCGCCACCCGCACCGACCCTGCCGAGGCCCTGCATGGCTCGGGCCGCGGAAACAGTGATCGCTCCTCCGTTGCCCGCAAAGTTCTCTTGGTCGTGCAGGCAACGCTCTCTGTGGTCTTGGTCGCCGGCGCGACCATGCTTGGCCGCAGCCTGAATAAGTTGGAACATCAAGACTTCGGCTTCCAGGTGCCTGGCCGCGTGGAAGTGGACCTAAACAGCCCTTCCTCCTCCTATACGGTTCCACAACTGCTCGCGATGTATCGTCGCATGGAAGATGAGCTTACCCGCATCCCTGGGGTCCAATCCGCCTCTCTGGCCATGTACAACCCGCTCACTAATAACTGGGGCGAACTCATCTTAGTTGCCGGCCACCCTCCCGGCCAACTGAGCGAAGACAGCGGCGCTTCCTGGGACCGGGTCAGCACCAACTATCTTCCCGATCTCGGCGTTCCCGTCGTTCGTGGACGTGGTTTCACAGAGGCCGACAATGAAACCACTGCGCCCGTCGCCCTGGTGAACGAAGCCTTCGTTAAACGCTTCTTCAAAACTGGCGAAGATCCCATCGAACAGCACTTCGGCATCGATCTGCCAGAGAACGCTTCTATCTTCCGCATCATCGGCGTAGTGCGCGATGCCAAGTTTGCCGGCTTCGGTTTGGACCGGCCCGCACGCCCGATGTTCTACGTTCCCCTCACACAATCCGTGGACTACAAGCACGAACTTCTCAAGAAGATCGAGCTTCGCTCCCACTTCATCGGCGGTATCTTGCTGAATACCAATCTACCGGTGGGTAAACTCGAACCGTTGTTGACTCAAAAACTGGCGGCAATTGATCCGAATCTCACCTTTAACAGCGTGCGTACCATGCAGCAACAAATCGCGCTCTCCTTCGATCAGGAGCGCGCCGTCGCCAGTCTTGCCGGTCTGTTTGGAATCGTCGCGCTGCTGTTGGCCGCCGTAGGACTGTACGGCGTCACCGCCTATTCCGTCGCACAAAAGACCAACGAAATTGGCATCCGCATGGCCTTGGGCGCCAATCGCCTCGACGTCGTCCGCATGATCCTGACCGGCGCCTTCGCGCGCGTTTTCATCGGACTGCTCTTGGGTCTACCGCTCGCGATCGCCGCAGGCAAGCTAATCTCGTCGCAACTCTACAACGTCGCTTGGTGGGATCCCCCGGCACTCACTGTCGCAACCTGTGCGCTAACTTTGTGTTCGCTGGTAGCAGCCATGATTCCCGCAAATCGGGCTGCTTCTATTTCACCGATGAAGGCGCTTCGCGTCGAGTAGCAGCTACTCCGTCCGCAGCGTTCGCGCGGGATCCGTCGACGCGGCCCGTCGTGCCGGAATAAGTCCTGCCAAGCCCGATGCCACAGCCAAGGCAAACACCGAAAGCATCATCAAATTCGCGTTGACACCTTTGACCTCATAAAGCTGCGATTCCACAAAGCGCACGCACAATAACGCCACCGGCACTCCGATTGCCAATCCAATCAGCGTCTGACTTAGCGCTGCACGCATCACCATCGTCACTACGCCGCTTCGTGGAGCGCCAAGGGCCATCCGGATGCCAATCTCCGGCGTTCGTCTCGCTACCGTATACGCGGTTACACCATACAGCCCAATCGTCGCCAGCAACAGCGCCAGCCCGCCAAACATTCCGGTCAACTTCGCGATCATGCGCGCATCGTTGAAAGTCCCGGCAATTTGTGCGTCGAAGGTCTGAAACTTCACCACCGCCAGGTTCGGGTTGATTTCCGCCAGCGTCTTTCGCGCCACCTGTTCCATCTCGTTCACCGGGCCCGCCGTCTGCAATACCAACCCGCTCAGGTACAGCGATTCATCTTGCGTGATCGGTCCGGTATCGTCTGCCGCGCGTTGCATTGCCGGGATGAAATACATCCCGTGGTCCTTCCACTCCACGCTGGTGTAAGTCGTGTCGGCTACCACCCCAACCACCTGCCACTGGTTGCCGGGACCAGGCCCGATGCGTGCCCCTAATGGGTTCTCTCCGGGTTTGAACAGTTGTTTCTCTAACGTTTCGTTGATCACCGCCACGGTTGCCGAGCCGGGCACGTCCTCAGTACGGATGCCGCGTCCCATAATTACTTTCGTCCCCACCGAATCGAAGTATTCAGCATTGGCGCGAATGACCGATGCTTGCGCCTGCGTCTCCGGATGACCTTCGCGCTGCACTCCCCATCCGTTGTTGTTATCCTCCATCGGCGTGTACGATGCCAGCCCTACCTTCACCACTCCCGGCACTTGGTGGAAACGGTCCTCCATCGTTCGATACAACGCCTCCAGTTGCGTCTGCGAATAGCCCGCGGTCTGTGCGTTGAAATGCACAATGTAGCGGTTGCGCGCGTCCAATTTCATATCCGTAGATTCCAGCCGGTGCAGACTTTGCGCGAACAGTCCGGCCCCCACGAGAAGCACCAGCGAAAGCGCCGCTTGCGCCACAACCAGTCCCCTCTGCAGCAGGGAAGCTCCCGAAGTCGTACCTCTTGACCCGCTACGCAGCGCATCCGCCGGTTCGGTCCGCGCCGCAATCCACGCCGGCGCAACACCAAACAAAATTCCCGTCAGCAGCGAAAGGCCACACGCGAAGGCCAGCACCGCTCCTGATGGACGCGGTTCGATTGGCAACGATTCCGAACCGGGAAACGTCAGACGCAATAGCATCCCCGTGCCCACATACGCTACGGCTAGTCCGGCTAATCCCCCCAACCCTGCAAGCACAACACTCTCCGTCAGCAGTTGCCTCATGATCCGTTCACGCGCGGCACCCAGTGCCGTTCGCACACTCATTTCCATCTTCCGTTTCATCCCGCGC
>Ga0335076_10002379_pt1 | contig 18682 bp, 18 predicted proteins | sample Lox_Sample_25_FD_206717 | JGI IMG/M metagenome (GOLD analysis project Ga0335076, IMG submission 206717) | Soil microbial communities from Loxahatchee National Wildlife Refuge, Florida, United States - Lox_Sample_2.5 | ecosystem: Environmental > Terrestrial > Soil > Wetlands | place: USA...
GCAGGCGGGGCCTTCCGCATGACGTGTTCCGAGCCCGAGAAGGAATCGGAAAAGGTAGAGCAGCTGTACCAGGCGTTTGTGAACGCCAAGCTGCAGGCGGGAGAAGATGTGCAGAAGCTGACGCCTGCGAGCTTCAACGAGTTCGTGAAAAAGAAGACGCACGACCTGCAAAAACAGAAGAAGTGCAAGGACGTGGAGTACGTGGTGGAGACGGTGGACGGGCAGGTGAAGCTGAAAGCCCTCGTGAAGTCCTGAACCCGGGCAGCATGCGCCGATCCGCTGCAAGCGAATCGGCGGCTGCCGGCGGCTCCGGGTTTTTTCTCCGTGCAAAATTGAGATAGCCATCGCGCAAAAGAGTTCAAGCGGTTTGCGGAGCCGTGTGCGCGTCCGCAGGATCAGGATCGGAACCCATCACGCCCGCGAAATTGAGGCGGGGAGGATCGGCGTCGTCCTCGGCACGGAGTTCGGCCTGCCTGGCGGCCAGGGTGCGGAGGAGAAGCTGGCAGATGTACGCGAGAACGGCGGCGCGGCGGGGAGCGACGCGATTTTCAGCTACGAGAGCCAAGAGCCTGGCGAGGAAGGCGTGGACCTCTTCGCTGGTTTCAAAGCTGCCGAGACGGCCGGTGAACGCGGTGATGTCGGCGGCGTTTTGCGCGCGAAGGAGCGAGAGCGCATGGCGTTTGCAGAGCCGGGAGTCGGAATCGGAAGTGAAGGTGCGGCACTGGCGTCCGGAGGACGAACGGTGCTCACAGCGAGAGAGGATGTTGGAAATGCTGGAGTTGCCGGGTGTTGGTTTCATTTTGGACCTCGATGGGAAGTGCGGGATGGAGTGCCACCCCGGTTGTTTTGGAGCAAGAGTGCAGAAGTGAAAGAAACGAAAGGGATTGGGAGAAAAATCGAGTTTTGCGGAGTGGGGAAGTGATTGAAACGATTGGGGATCGGAAAACGCAGAGAACGCAGGATGAGTGGGTGCTCCGCGGGGAGCGGGCGGGTGGACAGCGATGAGCGGCGAGCGTCACAACCCATGATAACATGCGAGAGTTACTTTGTCAATAGTTATTGTAGTGGTACATGGGGAATTGGGACGGAAAGGAGCGGAAGTGGCTGAGGGAGAAGGGGATGGGATTGGGCGGGTGATTTTTGGGCCAGAGGGTTGGAGGTGTGTGGAAAGGTGATTTAACTGTATTCGAAATGGTATCTTTCGTCGTGCGCAATCGTAGCTCCCCTCGTGAGAAGGTCTTTGGAGTCGGAGGCTTGATGGTCATGATGGGTTTCTTCGCGCTGGCCGCATTTCCGAATGTACAGGGGACTTTGCGCGCCTTGGCGGTTGGCTCCCTTTGTATAGGGTGGGTGTTAAGTACGGGGGCGTTTCTTGCAAACCCCAGGAGTAGCAGTGGCCTGGTTGAGAAAATACAGAGAACCTCTGGCGGGGTAACTGCCCTGCGCATCGCGGCGGTCGTCCTTTGGCTGGCTGTTCTTCCTATGGTGCTGCTCTGGGTTTATCAGAGTTTTTATGCGCAGTGATCCGAGCGGTGCCAAACATTCCAAAGATACGGCTGAGAAAATATTCAGCAAGGCCTTTCTTCAGGGGCTGAAGCCCCTTTTTGAATGCTGGGCTTAACGTGGGGGCTAAAGCCCCCACCTCCTGAACAGCCGGGCGACCGGTCCGAAGATCCGCCACGGCGGGCAAGCCGGCCACGACAAGGCTAGTCCAGAAAAAATCGATTCAAATGCGATGAAGCCTTTGCTGCGAGAGTGAAGAAAGGGGGCAGCGATGCTGCGCCCCTACAAGGGAGGTAAGAGGTGGGGTGCGATTCGCGAAAGTGCGGGTGCACGCGTAGAATGAATTGTTTTCGATAGAGATTTTGCGGATCGGGGAGGAAGGGCATGGCGGTGGAGCGGGCGCTGATCAGCGTGTACGACAAGGCGGGAGTGGTGGGGTTTGCGAAGCGGCTGGCGGCGCTGGGGATCGAGATTCTGTCCACGGGCGGGACAGCGAAGCTGCTGCGGGAAAGCGGCGTGAAGGTGAAAGACGTTTCGGAGTTTACGGGCTGGCCGGAGATGCTCGGCGGGCGAGTGAAGACGCTGCATCCGAAAGTGCATGGAGGATTGCTCTTCCGGCGCGGAAATGCGGACGACCGGAAACAGGCGGCGGAGCACGGGATCGCGGGGATTGACCTGGTGGCGGTGAATCTCTATCCCTTCGAGGCGACGGCGGCGAAAGCGGGGCTGACGGCGGAAGAGCTGATCGAAAATATTGATATCGGCGGGCCGACGATGCTGCGGTCGGCGGCAAAGAATTTCGAGAGCGTGACGGTGGTGACGGATCCGGCGGATTACGAGCGTGTGGCGGCGGAACTGGAAGCGAAGCGGGGGACTTCGCTGGGGACTTCGCTGGAGACGCGGCTGGCGCTGGCGCGAAAAGTTTTTTCCACGACTTCGCGATACGACGGGATGATCACGACGGAGCTGGAGCGATTGAAGGTGGGAGCGAGCGGACATGTGGAGCTTGGCGAGAAGCAGGCGTTGCCGGAGCGCGTGCATGTGGCGCTCGAAAAGCTGCAGGGTTTGCGATACGGGGAAAATCCGCACCAGGCGGCGGCGCTGTATGTAAATGCGGGGAGAGCGCCAGCGGGATTGGCGGCAGCGAAACAACTGCAAGGGAAAGAGCTTTCGTACAACAATTTTGTGGACCTGGAAGCGGCGCGGAGCTTGGCGGTGGAGTTCGAGAAGCCCGCGGCGGTGATCATCAAGCACAACAATCCGTGCGGAACGGCGGAGCAGGATTCGCTGCGGGAGGCGTACCTGAAGGCGCTGGCGTGCGATCCGGTCTCGGCGTTCGGGAGCGTGATCGCGCTGAACCGGACAGTGGACGCGGCGACGGCGGAAGAGATGGCGAAGCTGTTTGTGGAATGCATCGTGGCGCCGGGATTCGATGCGAAAGCGAAAGAGATTTTTGCAGCGAAGAAGAATCTGCGGCTGCTGGAGCTGGGTCCGGATGGATGGAAGCCGGAAGCGGGATTGCAGTTGAAGAGAATTTCCGGCGGGATGCTGGTGCAGGAAGCGGATTTGGGGGAGCTGAGCAACATTGAGTTGCGGACGGTAACGAAGCGCGTGCCATTTGCGGACGAGATGGCGACACTGCGGTTTGCATGGAAAGTAGCGAAGCATGTGAAGTCCAATGCGATCGTGTTCGCGAAGGACGGAGCAACGCTGGGAGTGGGCGCGGGACAGATGAGCCGCGTAGATTCGGTGAAGCTGGCGGTGATGAAGGCGCAGAGCCCACTGGCGGGGAGCGTGGTGGCTTCGGACGCGTTTTTTCCGTTTCCGGACGGCGTTGAGGAGGCGGCAAAAGCCGGAGCGACGGCGGTGATCCAGCCGGGAGGATCGGTACGTGATGCGGATGTGATTGCGGCGGCGGACCGGCTGGAATTGGCGATGGTGTTTACGGGGATGAGGCACTTCTTGCACTGAGCGCGCCGAGTGAGGCGCGGGAATCATCGTTTTCGGTGATAAGTCACTTCGATTGTGCTGGCCTTGCCGTCCTTGTCAATTAGATCCGAGTGGGCGACGTAAGTGTTTTCGTCAACACGCGTGATGATTACGTTCTTGGGCTCATTGTTCACGGGATTGTCAAATTCGATTCTGCCCGCTGCGGACTTCGAGAGCGTCAAATACGTGGCATCCTCCTTCTCCCAAGGTTTCAACTCCGGCGAAAAGTGGCGGAAATAGAAAGTGATGCCATCCGGAGTTTCGCGAACGGTGAAGAGCTCGATGACCAGGGTTTTGGCGCTGTTCGTCAGGCGAAAAGTGCCCTGCATCGTGCCGTTTTTTGGCGAGAGCCAGACCTGTTCCCCGGTAAAATCACCGATTATTCCTTCCCAATTGCCGGCGAGCCAGGCGAAATCACCGAGAGTAGCGATTCGCGGCGAGGCAACTGGCTGAGAAGCCTGCTGCGCCGCGACGCCAGCCACGACCACGATCGCCGACGAAACGAGGAAAGCAAAGATACAGCGCCGCAGGTTGGCCTTCATAGGGACCTCTCGGAAGAAGAAGTATTTGACATTAGAGACGCAAAACCGAGAGAAACGTTTGCATCGCCGGTTGGGCGGAATGCGGCCGGGCCCTCAAGAGCGGCTAGGTGAGACACAGCAGGACGGGCCGCAGCACGGCGACGAGGCGACAGGTTTAGTGGCGCGGATGAAGGCGCTGATGAATTTGCCGTCCACGAGAGGGGCGATGGCGTCGGGATCGAGGCCGGCGCCGATCAGGAAGTCGCGCGCGTCCTCGACTTTGTAGACGCGGGTAGGCTCGATCTCGATGGATGAGAAGCCAGCGCGATTCAGCTTCTCGAGGTATTCGTTTTTCTGCAGCGCTCCGGCGACACAGCCGACCCAAAGCTCGATGCTGCGGCGGATTTCGGCGGGAATTTCCGCCAGGACAACAACGTCGGAGACGGCGAGGCGGCCACCGGGCTTGAGGACGCGGAAGGCTTCGGAGAGGACGCGGTCTTTGTCTCCGGAAAGATTGATGACGCAGTTGGAGATGATGACGTCGGCAGTGTTGTCGGGCAGAGGGATATTCTCGATTGTGCCTTTGAGGAATTCGACGTTGGCAACGCCGGATTTTTTCTGATTTTCGCGGGCGAGGGAAAGCATTTCGTCGGTCATGTCCAGGCCGTAGGCTTTTCCGGTGGGGCCGACGCGTTTGGCGGAGAGAAGAACGTCAATGCCGCCGCCGGAACCAAGATCGAGCACGATTTCACCGGGCCGGAGTTGCGCAAGCGCAGTGGGATTGCCGCAACCGAGAGACGCGGCGACAGCTTCGGCGGGAAGGCCGGCCTTCTGTGCTTCGTCGTAGAGATTCGAAGTGATGGGATCGCAGGAGTTGAGTTGCGAGCCACCACAGCAGGCGGTGCCGCCGCTGGCGACTTGATTCGCGGCAGAGGCATATTTTTGTCTGACGGCTTCCTGAATGCCGGTTGTCGCTTTGGATGAATTGTTTCGATCGGACATGGGTCACCTCGTTCGCTGAATCCTTTGACGATCTGGAAGATGCTGAAAAGCAGATTCCTCGCTTTGCCAGCCAACGGCCGGCGAGCTCGGAATAACAAAGTTTTGTGTAGGAATGGCGGGAAGCATAGTGCGCATTCATTTGGAGAGTTGGACGATGGATTCCGCAGGCACAGCGCGGGAGCGGGTGCAGCATTCTTCGTAAAGAAAACCGAGGAGCTCGCGGAGGGCGTCGGTGCTGGCGGAATACCAAAGAAATGTGCCTTCACGGCGGACGTTTACGAGGCCGACCTGCTTGAGCTTTTCGAGGTGATGGGAAAGAGTTGAGGCAGGAATGTCGAGTTCGTCCTGAATCTCGCCGACGACCAGGCCATGCGGGTGAGCGGAAAGGAGGAGCCGAACGATCTGGAGGCGCGGCTCCGCGCCGAGAGCGGAAAAACGGTCCGCGGAACGGGTCACCAGGAGGGGGTCGGGCTTGCTCATATTTCCATTATTGTAGAATTACAGAAGGAATGTCAAGCCTTTTGCCAACAATTTCTCTCTCTAGCGCATCCTACTGCTTTGGGAATTTCGTGGCTGGAAAGGGCGGCGATTTGGCTTTTGACCGCATTCCCGCCGCATGGGATACTTTATTTTTCAGGGCGGCTCATGAAACCTATCAAAGCACTTTGCATACTTATTCTGTCTGCAGGCGCAGCCAGCGCGGCTTACGGGCAGGCAGACGCTCCGGCGAGCTCCTCCGCGTCCAAGTCTACCGATCAGAATGCGGCTACGGCGGGCATTACGACTGGAACGGCCGATTCTCCGCGGGCCGATGCGTACTACGACTACACGATGGGCCACATCATGGAGCAGGAGTACGAATCCACGAGCCAGCCGGATTTTGCCACCCAAGCCATCGAGTTTTATAAGAAGGCTTACGCGCTAGATCCGAAATCGCCGGTGATCGGCGAGCGGCTGGCGGAGATGTACTGGGAATCGCAGCGGGTAGACGAGGCGGAAAGCGAAGCGCAAGCAATTCTAAAGGCCGATCCGAGTAACGTGCAGACGCGCCGGCTGCTGGGGCACATTTACCTGCGAAGCCTGGGAGATCCGGGGGCAGCGAGCGGGCAATCGAGCACGGTGGCGAAAGCCGTGAACCAGTTCAGCGAGGTGGTGCGGCTGGATCCGACGGATACGGAATCCGCGCTGTGGCTGGCGCGGCTGTACCGGCTACAGAACGATCCCGATAAAGCGGAGAAAGTTTTGCGCGGGACTCTGAAGGATGATCCGGAAAACGAACCCGCACTCGAGCAGCTCACGCAATTGCTGCTGGATGAGGGCAAGTCCTCAGAAGCGGTGGGCTTGCTGGAAGGAATCACGGCCAAGGCGCCGACGGCTACGCTGCTGGACCTGCTCGGCGACGCTTACACGCAGACGAAAGATTATGCAAAAGCGGAGGCGGCTTACCGGAAGGCAGTGGACCTCGATCCGAGCGAAGTGAGCCACTACCGCGGCCTCGGGCAATCGCTGGTCTCCGAGGAAAAGTATCCGGAAGCGCTGAAAGTTTACGAGAAGCTGATTGATCTGATGCCGGATGATCCCGACAACTATTTGCGAGTCGCGCAGATTTACCGCGAATTGAACGAATACGACAAGGCGGAAGAGAACCTTCTCAAAGCAAAGCAATATTCGCCGGGGAGCCTGGAGATTCTGTACAACGAAGCGATGCTCTACGAGGCTGAAGGACGTTTTGACGATGCCATCAAAGTGCTTTCGCAAGCGGTGACGGACGTGAAGGAGCAATCCGCGGAGATGCCATCGCGGGAACGATCGCTCGCGGTGCTCTACCAGCAACTGGGCCAGCTCTACAAGGACGCGCAGAATTATCAGGCGGCGGAGAACACTTACGAAGAGCTCGGCCGCATGGGGGACGAAGAGGACCGGCGGGCGCGGCTGCTGCTGATCGATACCTATCGCGCTTCTAAGGATTTGCCGAGGGCAATGCAGCTCGCGAAGGAGTCGTACGCAAAATACCCAAGCGACCCCTCAATCCGGACAAGCTATGCCCTATTGCTTGGAGAAAATATGCAGACAGAGGAGGCCGTGAAGCTTTTGCGGCCCTTGCTGAACGGCACGGGGGCGGACCGGGATACGTATTTGAATATCGCGCAGATTTACGAGCAAGGGCGGCAGTTCAAGCAGGCGGAAGAAGCGGTGCAGGGTGCCGAGGCATTGCCGGGCAACGCGCAGGACCGGAAAATGAGCTGGTTCCTGCTGGGGGCGATCTACGAGCGGCAGAAGATGTATGGAAAAGCGGAAGACGAATTCAAGAAGGTGCTTGCCGTGGATCCAGGGAACGCTCCCGCACTGAATTATTACGGCTATATGCTGGGCGACCTGGGGCAGCGGTTGGACGAAGCGCAGGCCATGGTGCAGAAGGCGCTCAAGGAAGAGCCTTTTAACGGGGCCTACCTGGATAGCCTGGGATGGATTTATTACAAGCAGAACAAGCTGCCCGAGGCGGAGGCAACGCTGCAGAAAGCGATCGCCCGCGAAAGCCACGATCCGACGATTCTGGCGCACCTCGGGGACATCTACGCCAAAATGGGCCGTGGCGACCTGGCCGCCGCGCAGTGGGAAAAATCTCTGGCGGAGTGGAAGCGGGTGCTGCCGGCGGATGTGGAAAACGACAAGATTGCCGAGACCGAACGGAAAGTGAACCAATCGAAGCACCGCGTCGCGCAAAAGGTTTCGAACGAGAGCGCCAAGCCGCAATAAGCGCATGCGCGAAGTACGACTTCCTGCCTTTGCAAAAATCAACCTGCGCCTCGAAATTCTGGGGAAGCGTGCCGACGGCTACCATGAGCTACGGACGATTTTCCAGACGGTGTCGCTGCATGATGATGTGCGGCTGCGGAAGACTCGCGGAAGCGGAATCGCGCTGACTGTTCGCGGCAACGAGGGGCTGTCTCTGGAACCTTTTCAGAAAAACCTCGTGTATCGCGCGGTGGATGCTCTGCGGCGGGAACTGAAGATCGGACAGGGAGTGGAAATTGAGCTGACGAAGAAAATTCCGGCGGGACGCGGCCTGGGAGGGGGTTCGAGCGACGCGGCGGCGGCGCTGCGGGGCTTTTTGAAGCTGACTGGAAAGAAATTGGCCGAAGAACGCTTGATGGAAATTGGAGCATCGCTGGGAGCGGATGTGCCCTTTTTCTTGCAGGGTGGGCGAGCGCTGGGAATCGGGCGCGGGGACGAGATTTACCCCCTGCCAGACGTGGAGAAGCTTGCGATCTTGATTGTTTCGCCCCAGGAGATTCACGTGCCCACGGCGGATGCCTATCACTGGGTGAACGCTCCGGAATTGACAAAACTGCCGGGAAACCCTAAACTCTGGAGGTTCTGTGCCCTGTGCTGGAGCCTGCAGGGAAGCGGCCTTGAGAACGATTTTGAGAGGCCGGTTTTCCGGCGGCATGCCCGGCTTGAGCGAATCAAGCGGGAGTTGCTCCAGAGTGGGGCGCGAGAAGCCTCGCTGGCGGGTAGCGGTTCGGCGGTGTTTGGAATATTCCCGAGCCCAGCGAAGGCGCGCCGAGCCGCTGTGGGATTTCCGCAAGACCAGACGTACGTTTGCGAGAGCATCTCGCGGTCGAAGTATGTCCGTCTGATCCAGGGGCGCGCGGGATAGGGTGCGCTTGCGCTGAACCGCAGCGATTCGAGAAAAGCTGACAGCCGACAGCTTACAGCCAGCAGAACCTAAAACCGGGAGAAACGCTTCCGGGTGTTTCAGGCGGATTTGCGTCGTTGGTTGACGCTGCAATCATGTTCGCCGGGGTCACGATGCGATTCGAAAGCGGATCAACGGGCCGAAGCAAATAGTCGCCAGAGGAGACAGCGCGGCGTGAATGACGAGCGATTCAAGATTTTTACCGGGACCGCGAACCCCGTTTTGGCCGAAGCCATCTGCCAGCACCTGGATGTATCGCTCGGAAAAGTGGAGATGGGACGGTTCAGCGACGGCGAGATTTATTTCCAGATTCTGGAAAACGTGCGCGGCGCGGACGTTTTCGTGGTGCAGCCGTGCCATTACCCTGTGGACAATCATCTGCTGGAACTGTTGCTGATGATTGACGCGTTCAAGCGGGCCTCGGCCTGGCGCATCACCGCGGTGCTGCCGTACTACTGCTACGCGCGGCAGGACCGCAAGGACAAGCCGCGGGTGCCGATTTCGGCGAAGCTGGTGGCGGACCTGCTGGAGACGGCGGGAGCGAACCGGGCACTAACGCTGGACCTGCACGCTCCGCAGATTCAGGGATATTTCGATGTGCCGGTGGATCACCTGTTCGCTTCGCCGGTGCTGGTGGAGTATTTCAAGCACCTGAACCTGCCGAATTTGACGGTGGTTTCTCCGGATGCGGGCGGCGTGGAGCGTGCGAGATTTTTCGCGAAGAAGCTGGATGCGCCGCTGGCCATCGTGGACAAGCGGCGAGTGGACAAGGACGTGAGCGAAGTGATGCACCTGATCGGCGACGTGAAAGGACGGAGCACGCTGATCGTGGACGATATCATTGACACGGCGGGAACGCTGGTGAAAACCGCGGACGCGTTGCTGGCGGAAGGTTCGACGCAAGTTTATGCGGCGTGCACGCACCCGGTGCTGTCGGGTCCGGCGATCGAACGCATCAAAAAGTCGCGGATCAAGGAAGTGGTGGCGACGGATTCCGTACCGTTGAGTGAGGAAGCGAAGGCGATCGGAAAGATCACGATTTTAAGCGTGGCGGATTTGCTGGCGCGGGGAATCCGGTCCATCCACGAGGAAACATCCATTAGCGCGCTTTTCATTTGAGAGAGCGATTGGCGATTTGCAAATCGCCGAAGCCGAATTCAGGAAGGAAAGAAGGCCATGCCAGAAAAGATCGTAGTGGAAGCGGCTCCCCGGGAAACGCGGGGCAAAAACGAAGCGCGGCGGCAGCGCCTGACGGGGAATATCCCCGCAGTGTTGTATGGCGCGAAGGGGGAAGCGTTGACTCTGAGCGTAAACGCCAAGCAGGTCGGACAGATATTACGCTCGGCCTCTGGACACAACACGCTGTTCCAAGTGGCGCTGGGCGGCAAGGAAGAACCGGCGATCGTGAAAGACTGGCAGGTAGATCCGGTTTCAGGAAACCTGCTGCACGTGGATTTGCAACGCATCGCAATGGACGTAAAAATGCGCGTCAAGGTGCCCGTCCACACGTTTGGCGAGCCCGCAGGAGTAAAGCAGCAAGGCGGCATTTTTGAGACGGTGACGCGCGAAGTGGAAGTCGAATGCCTGCCGAGCGATATTCCGACGGAGTACCGCGTGGACGTGAGCCACCTGATGATCGGGATGCACCTGCGTGCCGCCGATCTTCCGATTGATCCCGCGAAAATCAAACTGCTTACCGACCCGGAACGCGTGATGGCGCACGTGGTGGCACTGCGCGTCGAGGAAGAAAAGCCGGCGGAGGCGGCAGCTGCGGAAGTGGCGGCGGCACCCGCGGAGCCGGAGGTCATCAAGAAGGGCAAGAAGGAAGTGGAAGGCGAGGAAGCAGCCGAGGGCAGCGAGAAGCCGGAGAAGAAGAAGTAGCGGGCTTGTCCGGAATTTGCCCGTGGAAGTTTGCTTCTTTCCTTGGATAGCTGGCGGCGGATGCGCGAGGCGGGATCGAGGGTTATGCGGCTCATTGTAGGGCTTGGCAATCCTGATCCGGAGTATCAGTGGACGCCGCACAATCTCGGGTTCCTCGCAGTGGACGAACTGGCGAATCGCGGCGGGATTCGCGTGGAGCGCCCGGAAGGAAAAGCGCTGGTCGGGCGCGGCAAGCTGGCCGGGGAAGAAGTGATCCTGGCCAAGCCGCAGACTTACATGAACCTGAGCGGCCTCTCCGTCCGGGAGTTGGTGGGGAAGTATGAATTGGCCCCGGACGAACTGCTGGTGATGTGGGATGAAGTGCAGTTGCCATGGGGCACGATTCGAATCGGCGTAGAGGGAAGCGCCGGGAGCCATAACGGAGCAAAATCCGTGATCGGCTCGCTCGGTACGCAGGAATTCGCAAGGCTGCGGCTGGGTTGCGGGCCGGACCACCCGGTGAGCAGCCGGAAAGAATACGTTCTGCGGCCGATGAAGAAAGCGGAACTGGAAGTTGCGGCGGAGATGATTGGCGCAGCAGGCGATGCGGTGGAACTGATGTTGCGGGAAGGGCTCGAAGCGGCGATGACGCGGTTTAACCGGCGGAAGCAGGCCGATGAGGAATCGGAGACCGAAGGGTAAAAGAATTTCGCGGGTGAACTGAGCCCGGAAGAATGTTGGAACGAGAAAGAAACGAGGGGACCATGGAAGAGCGTCTGTACGACCTGATTTTTATCGCGCGGCCGGCGACACCGGAAGAAGAAGTCAAGAAGGTGGAGACGGCGATCGAGCACGCCTGCACGGAAAAGGGCGGAAAGATCGAGAAGACGGAGAACTGGGGTACGCGCAGGCTTGCATATCGCGTCGCCAAACATCGCGAGGGGATTTACGTGTACCACCAGATTCGCACTTCGCACGGGGAGCTGATCGCGGAACTGGAGCGGCGACTGCGCGTGCAGGATTGCGTGATCAAGTATCTGACGATTCGCCTCGACGAGGATTTGAAGCGTCAGAAGAAGCTGGGCGACCGGAGAGAGAAGCGCGCTGCGCGGCGGCCACGGCGGCAGGCGCAAACACCGGCTCCCGCACCAGCACCAACTCCGGCAGCGGAGCAAACGGCGGCGGCGAGCTAGACGTTGCGGGTCTTGATGGAAATTGGATTTCGAGGAAAGGGTGAACGGCATGGCTGAAGAACAGAGGCAAGCACACGCTCCTTCGGGAGCTCCGGCGCGCGAAGGCGGCCCCGGCGGTGGTGGCGGTGGAAGACGCGAGGGCGGTCCCGGTGGCGGGGGGCGGCGAGAAGGGGGTCCTGGCGGAGGACCTGGCGGACCACGGCGCGGCAAACGGCAATATTTCCGCAAGAAGAAAGTTTGCAAGTTCTGCGTCGAGAAGATGGACATGATTGATTACAAGCGCGCCGACATTCTTTCGCAGTTCGTTCAGGAGCGCGGGAAGATCCTGCCGCGGCGCATGACCGGGGTTTGCTCGCGGCACCAGCGCTGGCTGGGCGTGGCGATCAAGCGCGCGCGCAATATCGCATTGCTGCCTTTTGCCGGAAGCGCGGCGGGGACGTCGGCGCCGAGGCCGGTGGAAGCGCACAAGAGCTAAGAGCAGGGAATCAGGAGCCAAAGGAAAAAGCACATGGAGATCATTCTTCAGGAAGACGTGGAAAAGCTGGGCCACCGCGGCGACGTGGTGACGGTGAAGCCGGGTTACGCGCGGAATTTTCTTTTGCCGCGCAAGATCGCCATCGCGGCGACGCCCGGAAACATGAAGGCGCTGGAACGGATTCGCGGCGCACTGGCAAAGAAGACCGCAACGGAGCTCGAATCCGCAAAACAGCAGGCGGAACTGCTGAATGCGGTTTCCGTGAAATTCACGCGGAAGACCGGCGAGAACGACCAGATGTTCGGGTCGGTGACCGCAGCGGACGTTGCGGAAGCGATCGGCGCGCAGGGTTTCAAAGTGGACAAGCGGCAGGTGCAACTGGCCGAACCCATCAAGATCATTGGGGAGCACAGCGTCACCATCAAGGTGTTCCGCGATGTGACAGCCAGCGTGAAAGTACAGGTGGAAAAGGAAGCCGCCTAAGTTTCCGTGCGGGAACTTCAGGAGAGCAGCAGAGGGGCGCGATCCGCCGTGGCGGGTGGCGCCCCTTATTTTTGTGCAAAGGGTTCGGCGATGGCTTCGACGTCCTCGATTTTCCAAAGGTTCTCGCCGAGGTTCGTGAGCAGAGCGACGACGATCCGCGATTCGGGATAGATGATCAACTGGCAACTGCCGCCGACGGAGCCGCCAGCATGCTCGAAAATGGGCTGGCCGCTCGCGGATTTATGGACAAACCAGCCGATGCCGTAGCCGGTTTCCTTGCCTGCTTTGGTCTTCTGCGAAGTGAAAAGAAGCTTCAGCGAATCGGATTTCAGATAGCCGGGCTGAAGAAGCGCGGAACCGAAGCGGACGACGTCCTCGGGAGTCGAAAGAAAGCCGCCGCCGGCCCACTTGTAGCTGTTATCCACGTACGGAGAATTTTCGATCGTGCCGTCCTTCTCGCGCGTGTAGAAGCGGGTGCGGTGATCGATGATGGGGCGGTTTTGATCGGCCGTGGTATCGCGGAGATCGAGGGGAGTAAAAACGAGGTCCTGCATGCAGGCAAGAAAAGGCTCGCCGCAGGCGGATTCAACGGCGGCGCTCAAAAGATTGAAACCATAGCTCGAATAGCTGAATTGCGTTCCGGGAGGCGCGATGAGCGGATCATTCTCAAAAATTTTGAGGCCGTCGAGCACATTGCTGTAGTGGCGCTGGATGAAGAATTCATCCCCTTTGTAGTTGCGGATGCCGGCGAGATGGCCAGCGACGAGGCGCGGCGTGATCAGGACCCCCTTATCTGGAAAGGACGGAACATATTTTTGAATGGGAGCGTCGAGATCGAGTTTGCCCGCTTCGACGAGTTTCATCAGCGCAGCGGCAGTGAGCGGCTTGGAGATGCTGCCGATGCGAAATTTCGTCGAGGGCCACGCGGGGACGCGCTGCTCGAGGTCGGCATAGCCAAAACCCTGGGCGTAGACGATTTTTCCATCCACGGTGACAGCAATCGCAAGGCCGGGTATGCCGCGCGCGATGAGTTCCGCGCCGATTTTGTCGGCGTTCGCGCGGGCCGCCGCGAAGGGTTCGTGGATTTCCTCGCGCGTTGAGGCGGGCACGGTCTGCGCACGGGTTTCCGGCGCAGCGAAGCCGAGTGCACCGAACGATGCGAGCAGCAGGATGGCGCCGCGGAACATCCACAATTTTCTAAAACGGCCGAACGAGATGTACATCGAATCCTCCACAGAACGAGTGCGCGAGAGAAAAGTGCAGCGCACATGTTGCCACAATGCAGGACAAAAAGTTTTTCAGAGATTTCCGAAACGATGCACAGAATGAAGTTTGACGCATGCGGTTGAAATGTCCACAATACGCGCATCCCATTCGAACGCAGGGCGGGAGTGGAAGTCGAAAAAGAATTGGTGTGCGTCCGCTGAGCCGAATCCGCAGCTGAAGAAGAATTTTTGCGGGAGCGGCGCTTGCGCGAGCAGACGCAAAATGCTATAAAGCGAAGAAAAGGCGAACACGAAGAATTGGCCATGGCTGCTGAAGCGACTCTCGAACGACCCCTACCGCAGAATCTGGATGCGGAACGCTCGATCCTTGGCGCGATCCTGCTGGACAACCACGCGCTCAACGCGGCGATCGAAAGCGTGAAGCCGGAGGATTTCTTCCTCGACCAGCACCGGCGCGTCTACACGCGGATGATCGCGCTGGGCGAGAGCCAGCAGGCAATTGACCTGGTCACATTGACGGAAGAGTTGCACCGCCGCGGCGAGCTGGAAGCAGCGGGAGGAGCTCCGTATCTCGCGGCGCTCGCGGACGGAATGCCACGAGTGACCAACGTGGAGCACTACGCGCGCATCGTGAAGGAAAAAGCGATGCTGCGGAACCTGATCCACGCCACGCACAACATCCAGCAGCGTGCGCTGGAAGGAGAAGATGGGGCGGATACGATTCTCGACAATGCGGAATCGTCTATTTTTGCGCTTGCGGAAGACCGCGTCAAAGCCGGTCTGATCTCGGCGAAGGACATCGTTCGGGACAATTTCGAGCGTCTCGAAAAGATCTTTCGCGAAGGCAAGAGCATCACGGGAATTTCCACGGGTTACGCCGAGCTGGACAAGCTGCTGTCCGGCCTGCAGCCATCGGAACTGATCATTCTTGCGGCGCGGCCTTCGCAGGGGAAAACGGCGCTGGCGCTGAACCTCGCGGAGAACATCGCCATGCGCGCGGGACTGCCGGTGGCGATCTTCAGCCTGGAAATGTCCAAGGAATCGCTGCTGCAGCGCCTGGTGGCGTCCGTGGCGCAGATTGACGCGCACAAATTCCGCACCGGGCACCTGAGCAAACAGGATTGGAGCCGCATGACCGAGGCGTTGGGCTCGATCGCGGCTGCGCCGCTGTGGATTGATGACGCCGGCTCGAACAGCGTCCTGGAAATTGGCGCGAAAGCGCGGCGGTTGAAGCGCGACAAGGGGATGTCGCTGCTGATCGTGGACTATCTCCAGTTGATCACGGCGCGAGGACGCTTCAACAGCCGACAGGAAGAAGTGGCCAGCATCTCGCGGGGACTGAAAGGGCTGGCGAAGGAGCTGCAAATCCCCGTGCTGGTGCTGAGCCAGTTGACGCGCGCGCCGGAGCGCGAGGAGCGCGGGCCGCAGCTTTCCGACTTGCGCGAATCGGGCGCGATCGAACAGGATGCAGACGTAGTTATGTTCATTTACCGGCCGCATTTCTTCAAAATCGGCGCGGCGCCGGAGGAACGCGACCAGGCGGAAATTCAGATCGCGAAGCAGCGCAACGGTCCCACGGACAAAGTGCAATTTGTGTTCCGCAGCCGTCTCACGCGCTTTGAAGAAGCCGCGCCAGATGCCTTCTCCCAGTTCGCTCCGGATGACATGTAAATTCTGACGCGGTGCGGCAGAAGAGCCGCGGTGGACTTGCCTTTGGCTGTCTTCTGCGGGTCTCCAATCGCGCGTAAAGGCCGCACTTTCGGAAGGTTGCGAACACACATTTCGGGCACTTGCCTGGCATTGAGCGTGCACTGCTGGTGTTGTCATTCTCGCGGCACGCGGTGGCAGAGTGTGTCCGCGCCGCTCGCTTGGCGTAAACTTGAACTTTTCCGGATGGCGCATGGCTCAATCACGAAAAACAAAGATCAAATTTGAAGGGCGGCCCGCGTGGGCGGAAGTCTCACTCCCGGCGCTGGTGCACAATCTTCGGACGATTCGCGAATTTGTGAACCCCAAAGAGGAGAAGCGAAAAACGCCGCGGAAAATCCTGTCCATTGTGAAAGGAAATGGATATGGGCACGGCGGTCCGCAAGTGGCGAAAACGTTAGAGAAGGCTGGTTCCGACTGGTTCGGCGTGACCTGCACCGCAGAAGGCATCGAGGTGCGCGAGGCGGGCGTTCGGAAGCCGATCCTGGTGCTGACGAGCTTCTGGCCGGGCGAAGAATCACGTCTGCTCGAATACCGGCTTTCGCCCGCGGTGATTCGCTGTGAACAGCTGATGCTCCTGGAGAACGCGGCAAAGCGCCGCAGGATTGGGAAGAAATCGGTCGGGTTCCATCTGAAAATTGATACCGGAATGAACCGGCTGGGAATCTCGCCGGGCGACGTGGAGTGTTTCGCCGGGCAGCTGGAGAAGTGCCCGCATCTCCGGCTGGAAGGCGTGTTCACGCATTTCGCTTCATCGGAAGTGTTTGACGGTTCGCCCGTGAGCGAACAGACCCGCCAACAGGAAGAACGTTTTCACCTGGCGCTGGAACGGCTGAAAACGCTTGGAGTGGATCCGGGAATCGTGCATCTTGCAAACAGCGCGGCCATTGCTTCGCGGCCGGAAACCTGGGCGGACATGGTGCGGCCGGGGGTGATTCTGTACGGCTATCATCCTGGATATGAACCCGCGGAATTGCGCGCGAAAGCGGAGAGGAATCTTCCGCTCAGGCCGGTGATGAGCCTGCGGTCGCGAATCATCAGCCTGCGCGACGTGCCAACTGGCAGCGGCGTGGGATACAACGCAAAATTCGTTGCCCAGAAACCCACCCGCATTGCAGTGCTCGCCGCGGGTTACGGCGACGGCATTCATCGCTCGCTCGGGAATCGCGGCAGCGTGCTTGTGCGCGGCAAGCTCGTGCCCATCGTCGGAATTGTTTCAATGGACGTGACCATGTTGGATGTGAGTGAAGTGGAAGGCGTGAAGGTTGGCGACGTGGCCACGATTTATGGAACCGACGGCGCAGACGTGCTTCCCGCAAACCAGGTGGCGCGAGGCATTGGAACGGTCACGTCGGACTTGCTCTGCGCGGTCACGAAACGCGTCCCGCGCATATATCTCTCTTGAACCGGGCCGTTCCCGCTCTCGCCCGATCTACCCTGAATCGATGATCCGCACTTTGGACAGCTGAGCTTTTCTTGACGCCATCCCTGAAGAGGTATATATAAACTTCGGCAACTGACAGTCTTCATTTTCATCCCGCTCCGCTCCGTGCTCCGGTCTCTTCAGCGGGAAGGCTGCACCGATTTTGCAGTGATTTGCTTGTCCTGTGAGGTCGTATGAGCCGCGTTCTTTCTGAAGTGTCGCGCCGTACATCCTCAGTTCAGAATCTCGCGAATCAAACGCAAGGAAGCTCGCCTGGCGGACGGAGGTCCGGGATTTCACTTTGGGCCCTGAGAATCTGTCTGATCGTGGGATTGTCCCTGCTCGCAGCCGTTTTGCATCCTTTCGGATTGTCCAGCTTCATCGCGGGCATCGTGGGGTTCTTCGCGGGAAGCGCAATTCTGGCGGCTGAAATGCTACTGACGCGTGTCTCAATGGGAGGTTTGTTGGGAGCGACATTGGGGTTGATTGTCGGCTTGCTCATTTCAGCGGTCACACTGAGCAACCTGCAATCGCCGGACACACGAACCTTTCTGGAATCCGTGATGTTTCTCGGACTTGGATTTCTTGGGCTGGTCGCGGGAATACGCTCAGAAAGCAGGATCTTCAGCGGCTTTGGCGGCTTAATGACCAATGTTGCCGAGACCTCCGCGGCTGAGCATTCCACAGAGAAGCTGCTGGATACCAGCGTTCTGATTGACGGCCGGATTGCGGACATCTGCGAAACGCATTTCCTGGATGGTCCGCTGCTTGTGCCGCAATTCATATTGAAAGAGCTACAGGTGGTAGCCGACTCCTCGGACACGCTGAAGAGACAGCGCGGCAGGCGGGGGCTCGAGGTTCTGCAACGAATGCAGAAGATGGCTCATCTTCGGATGCGCATCGTGGAGGAAGACGCCCCGCAGAACGCCGACGTGGACCATAAACTCATCGAACTTGCGTTGCGCCTGAAAGCGAAGATCGTCACCAATGATTTCAATCTAAACAAGGTTGCGAGTGTGCAGGGCGTCGGTGTGCTCAACGTGAATGAGCTTGCCAACGCCTTGCGCCCGGCGGTGCTGCCCGGGGAAGCGATGCGCGTTTTCATCCTGCGCGAGGGCAAGGAAGCCAACCAGGGCGTGGCTTATCTGGAGGATGGAACCATGGTGGTGGTGGACGGCGCGCGCAGGTTGATCAACCGCACCGTGGACATCTTAGTCACGTCAGTACACCAAACGCCGGCAGGAAAGATGATCTTCGGGCGTCTGGACGAGCGCGGCGAACAGAGTGGGACGTCTGCGCGTCAGGCCGCGGCAGGCGGAGAGCGCGGCTCCCGAACCGGCTTGCCGGGCGGGGGCGACCTCTGAACTATCCATTCGCCAGTGCGGCATCTCTTTTCCTTCCCGGCTCGCGTTAAGGTACACTTCCAGTTTTGCGTGGAGAAGGCAGGGGCTTCTGCGCGCGGACGGTCCTGGAAAATGAATCGCATTGTGGCCATATTGCCTGCGGCAGGTCTGGGCACCCGCATGGGTGCGGAGACTCCGAAGCAGTTCATGGAGCTGAACGGCGTGCCCATTCTGGTGCACACGCTGCGGCGAATCGC
>Ga0335076_10002380_pt1 | contig 18681 bp, 20 predicted proteins | sample Lox_Sample_25_FD_206717 | JGI IMG/M metagenome (GOLD analysis project Ga0335076, IMG submission 206717) | Soil microbial communities from Loxahatchee National Wildlife Refuge, Florida, United States - Lox_Sample_2.5 | ecosystem: Environmental > Terrestrial > Soil > Wetlands | place: USA...
AGTATTGGGAGTTGCGGAAAAGATGCGTTGAGCCGTCTTGGGTGGTGAGAAGGATTCGCGCGGCGATGGAATTAGCGTCGCGGGAAACAACGTCCAGAACGCCCTTCTCGTTAGTCAGACTTCCCCTAACCGGAAGCGGTGTTTGGGGCGGTACAAATTCAGCGAGGCCATAGTTGGATGTGGGGAAGGGGATTGTGTAGCGAGCTAGTCTGGCATGGGAAGCGCTTCCCCAGACATCCAGATCAGCCTCTTCTCGACCATGTTCGAGGGTGACTTTGCCAAAGAAGATGTTTGCGTTTACTTGGGCGAGGGCATATGGTCCTTTTGGCGTTTTGGGAAGGGAATATGCCAGGGTGATACTCCCTGTCGACGGGTTCGTGTGATAGACTTGGGCCCAGGAGGATGTGGAGTCTTCGTAGGCAACGAGGAAGTGTGTGAGCGAGGTGCTTGAACTCGGTGCCAGAGCGTAGAATTTATCAAAGTCGTGCTGATGTTAAAAAGGTTTCTTGAGAGGGGGATACGGCGGCGGCCAGGGTTGTGATGGATTTGGTGCCAAGGACGTTAACTTTTATTTTTCCCTTTTCATGCCAAATTGCCAGGGGCGTTGAAGAGTGGCTTCCAACGACTTGAACATCCTCTTGCGGGAGGAGAGACGAGTCGAGTTGATGAGTTTCCAGAATTGCACCGTTTACAGAATCGAGGGTCGTCACAGAGAGACTCGAGTATTTAGAGTGTGGAACGATTGATACAACGTAGACTTTCGACAGGGAAGTGGCGATGAATCGAGGTGTTCCTTTGACCATTTCTGATAACGGCGTGTCCCAGGCAAGAAGGAGATGATGGAATCTTCGAACATGGCCGTTGTCACTTAGCGTGATGACGTCCCTCGTCGGATCGCCAGGCCAGTCTGGAGAGAGAATTTCCAGGCCGAGTGGGGATCCAGGGAAGACGGGGGACTGGTAAAGTTGGTGGCCAGTCTGAGCATCAAACGTCGTGACAATCGTGTGCTCTACTCCAGAAAGCACAGCGATCGCTGTTTCATTAATATAAAGGACTAATGGAAAGGACACTACTTCCATCGAGCGGCCTTGCTACTTTGGGATCGTCAATAAGCTGTCGCCAGACTTGCAGTCAGCGCCCTGGCATCGCGAGGATAATCATACCAATAGTGCCATCACGGGGATTTAGCGCAGCCAGAACATTCCGGTCTGTCAGAGCAAATGCCAGCGCTCCGGAGGTGGAGAGAGGCTTATGCAGGAACGTCGCCTCTTTGCGCGGTGTCCCAATGAGCTTATGATGCCAGTCGACAACACCTGCCTCGTCCGCATGTAATCCCGACACAGTCGCCAACAGCCCAAGGAACAGTAGGAGCAGGCGCACCATCGCCCCACGTCTGAGTTGCAGCGCATCCATTGCGGGGACGTCAGTACGACTCGCGGTTTCTCGATAAGTCGGCCCGCGCCCTGACGGTTCCTTCTTCCTGTCCCTCGATACGTTGGCCGTCACCCCGGCCGCAGTTGTCGTGAAATTCACGGCGATGATCTTCGTCGCCAACTTTGAAACCGGGCGAACAAGGCTCTGGCCGGCTTTCCGCCGGCTTTCCGCATTCGGCGCACGCGAATTTCACACTCCAACAATTGGCATTTGCTGCTCCGCATATTTCGGCAAACAAACGTGCTACGTTGCCTGGCCAAGCGCACGGCTCGCCTGGTTTGCATCCCTGCAGACCGTTTGCTCCCACTCTGCTCTCTCCAATCCTTCCTCACCACGTTTCACACACTCTCTCCCCCCGTCACTGCCCCATTCCGTGACTCGAACTCTTCGTGTGCGCAGTGGATGAGAGGCGATGCGGCCCGCCAACGACGCCGGTGATGCGGATGTCCTCAACAGCATCGTCACCGTCACCGACCTCCTCTCCCATGACAATCACGAGTCTGCTTCCCCAGCAAGTTCCGACATCCTCGTCAAACTCGTCGAGGCAATCGCCAGACTAAAGGGCGTCCTCGTCTCCAACGATCACGCCGTCCAATCCTTCCTCGACGACGGTGGATGCGAGAGTCTCCTCAGGGCCCTCGAGACAGCAACCCATCTCGAAACTAGTCCCGTCACCTCCGAGACCGAAGAAGGGCCTGACGACATCGATGTTTCAAGAGAAAGTTCAGAGACTTTCCAGCTGCGCAAAGAGCTATTGCAACTTTCCTTTGCAGCTCTAAGTCAAGTTCTCGCGTTAAGTGACGATGCCAAGATCTTTTTCGCTCGGATAGACGGTTACACGCAAATTCTCAATACGATTCGCGCTTCAGACTCGCTTGCACACGTCTCGAGACGGGACTGTGTTTTCGGGAATTTGATTGCGGCTGCAATCAATGATTTCACGCACTGCCACATCTTTTCGTCAATGAGATGGCACCTCGCTGCCGACGATTTAACACAAGAGGAAAAACTCCAGCGGATCGCGTTGAAGATTCAAGTGGCTTTCGAGACGGCTGATAGATTGCCGAATCCAGAGTGTTTAAGCGTGGTCCTTGAGCTATTGGCCCATATTGTCGACGATCAAGATTTGGGGATTGCAGTGTGCAATGCCCTTCAGGTTATTGTGAACGCAAGACGCGCAAATCAGCTCTCGTTCTTCGCATCAAAGGCTCATGGGGATTTAATACGGAGAGTGATTTTGGAATCGTCGACTTGGGCTACGGAGTCTTTGTCGGTCGAGCAGGACGATATCCTGGAGGATCTGGTGTTTTCGCTTTCGCCATTGGGTCTGCCTATGGGTTTAACTGCAACAATCGTATCGAATGCCGTTCAGAGAACGGGGAATCCGCAGGAAGCGTCACTACTCGACGTTTTGCAACAATTCGCCATACAATCGCGATTACCACCACATTTCCACTTTGATATGCGTCCCAATGGTTTCTCGGCACTTACTTTCCCTGCTTTATACGGCCAATTTCCCTCGTCTTCCTCAGGATATACGATTTCATGTTGGTTCCGTATCGAAAAGTTTGACGAGGAAATGCACTTGACGTTATTCGGCGCCTATGACGTCTCTCAGAAATGCTTCGCAATGTTGTACATCGAACAAGATACCCATAAACTCGTCCTGCAAACATCTTTACGGTCCTCAGTCCGTTTCAAACTCTTTGAATTTAATAGCGGGAGATGGTACCATCTCGCACTAGCACACAAACGTCCGCGCACGACCTCTTCTGCACGAGCCTTTTTATACGTCGATGGACTCTTGGTAGACCAAGTAAAATGCTCCTACCCATCGCCACCGTCCTCCCCAAAGTCGCCTGTGCAAGCCTTCTTCGGCACCCCGCCTTCATTTGCCACGCCCTCTCAAAGTCCTTCGTTACAATGGTCCCTATCTCAAGGGCATGTCTGGTCTGACATTCTGCCCGAAGACCTGCTCGAAATTATTTACCATTTGGGACCGCGGTACCATGGCAACTTTCAAGATTCACTGGGTCAATTTCAAACGTACGATGCGTCGACGGCATTGAACATCCGCCTGGGCTCCATGGGCGGTGCAAAGGCTGAAAAGAGCGTGTTAATGGCTGCTGTACGAGGGAAAGGTGGAACCTGGGCTCCGGAGACCAAACTCCTTCTTTCCGTATCACCACTCGGCCTCTGTAATGCAAATGCTGGAGAAGATGAACCTAAATCCGGTGTCCTGAATTGTGCCGTCCCGCGGATCGCAGATGCACTTGCCCTGACAACTTGTGTGGGCGAGATGTTTGGTTCCCCCGTCGTCGTCGTCCCTCAAAGTTTCGATGACGCAATCTGGTGTCTCGGCGGCTGTGCCATTGGTCTACGAATGGTCGAGAAAGCTGGCAACCCAACCGAACTCCTCCTCAGCGTCCGCGTCCTCTTTGAATGCGTTCGTCTCAACTGGCGTAATTCCGAGGACATGGAACGGTGTCACGGCTATGAAATCCTGGCCTTTTTGCTTAAAGCTAAGAAAAAGGAGTTTATTACGACGGATGTGTTGGGTGTGGTGGGTGAGTTTATTGGGTTTGATAGAGAAGATCCGAGGGAGAGTACGGTTACGAATCCTTTGGCGTTTCGGTATTTGTGTCTGGATTTCGGGCTTTGGAAGAGGGGGAATGCGGAGACGCAGATTGCGCATTTGCAGATGTTGTTGTCGTTGCTGGAACAAAGTCGTCATCGGATGTTTAATTTGAGAAGATTGAACAAAATGCGTACTATCCGGACTTTTTATGAGGATCGGGTTGACAGGAGTAGATATTGTGAAGAAAATGTTGTTTGCGTTGCGCTCGGGGATGTTTTCGAAAGAGCTTTTGCCCTCTTTTGTCACGACTTTAAAGACGATTGTCAAGGCGAACTTTTCCACGGAGGTGGTTCGGGCTTTGGCCACGTTTGTGACTAGCAATTCTCACAAAGGTTTGGATGTCCTTGTTTCCGTGGTTGATGGCAGGCAAAGTAAGATCAACGACTGTGTCGAGGGGAACGAGTTCGCCTGTCAAAAAGACCTTTGGCGAGCCGCCTGACATAGCGAAAGTCACGCGCAAAATCACTGGAGCAAAAGAATCCAATAGTTATGAAATTGTGGTTCTTGAGATGCTCGTCGACATTCTCTTATCCCCCGAGCGGCGCTATATTAATAAATTCGCTACAACAATAACCAGCAAGGTTTGCCCCTCAACTCGGTTTGCTTATCTTAGTGGTGCCTGCTGCTCATGTCCAGCTCCAATCCCGATCAGATCATTCACGGGACGAAAATTCTCGCTCGACTTCTCGTGACGCAGGGACCGATTTATGTCTCAAAATTTGCTTCCCGCGTTCATGGGTTTCCAGTCCTCCGTCAGAACCTCGGTCCCTGGTGGGAACTCACACCTCTCTGGCCCACCCTACTGGCCGTCCTCTTCGGTATTGACGTCGTTTCCCTACGACACTTCCCGGCCGACCAGCCGCTGCGATTATTTGATTTGGTCGAGCTCGTCAGATTGGGAGATGAGGAACCGAGTGTCATGTTCCCTGAAATCTTTTCGATTATTTCAGGGTTGTTGAAGGCGGGTTTCGAGAGTACCTTGAAGTGGCCAAATAATGGACATATTGTTGAAGAGGCGGAGATGACGCATTCTCCTGTGTCGATTACCGAGAATCCCCCTCCTTCAGCAGCAATCGAGGGAAGTACGAGGACGGATTCTGCGCAGTCGGCTTCGCTGTTGCAGGTTGTCATCCAGTTTTTGCTGGATATGCACTCTGCCAGTGCCTCGTTCCGAGAATTCGCATCCTCGTCGCAGGTCATGGAGAATCTCCTTGGATTGCTTTTTCCCGTTGTCTGCTCTGCCGATCCTGTGAACGCGGAAACAGAACTCATGTCGAAAGATTCCATTTTGACCTTCGATACCGGCGAAGTCCGAATTGAAAGTTTCACGACCCATCACACCTCGATACCGGTTCTTCGTCCCGCGTCCTCCCTTTCAGTCCATTCAATCGAAGATGAAGAGGGTCAGCTATTCCTCGATCGACCAAGCCGACCCCGCGCAAGTTCACTCCGCAGAGCGAGTTCCTACGTTCTCGTCGCCTCTAACGCCGCTGGTCCACAAGGCTCAAAGGCTACCATCACCCCTGCCGTTGGCAGCAAGACCATGCGCAAACATCCACCGTCCCTCAATGTCGGCAATTCTACCGTAGGAAGTCTTCTTGAGCTCGTCACGGCGATATCCGTCGACAATGTCCTTGGAAAACGGGATTTCCTCAACTTTGGTTTCAGTACAATGTTACCACCGAGCTTTCAGGAGTATCAGATTTACTTTGTAACATATCTTTTCAGGAATACGCTTTCGCATTTGGATAATGCCATTTCGATGGATTGGACAGTATTGTATCAGTCTAGCAGGACGCTTGCCAACGTCACGAAGATGGCTTCCAAGTGTGCCGACGCTGTATTCGAAGGTTTCAAGAGTTTTGATTGGATACATTAACGAATAGGATGGTTTTTGAATGGGGCCCCCTCGCTATGGGAATTCGTCGGCAAGACACTTGAATTCCTAGATACCCACGACATAGCATCCCTGAAGCTGGTCAAATCATCGGAATCTCACATCCTCACCCTCCGCAAAGTATTCAATCGACTGTTGCTTTTTCAGCTCTCCGATCTAGAAGATGGCCGTGACACCACGGAAGAGGCAACGATTGAATTCCTCGATCGGATTTTATTTTGGCAGAGTTTATTGTTCTCATCAGCGAATATGGACACCGAGTTTATTCGAATGTTTTGTTATCATTTGTACGTGTTTTTATTTGATACCAGGCGAAGAGTGAGATTGATTGCTTCAAATGTACTTTTCCCCTCAAGGCATGAACTAAATGCAGATCTGGCGGCTGTTGCAATTAAATAAATCGGATCAGATTGAGAGCATATTAGGGATCGGAAAGAACACGGAACATCAACAAGTCGCGGTTGGCTTTTTGGGGATTATGGAGACGGCAAGCAATTGTTGGGATCGCGCTGACGTTAGGACGCCGATACTTTTCTCGATTGGCTGGACGCTCAACGGTTGCACCTAGATAGCTTTTTCCTCGAAACGATGGCGCCGGCATGGGAAAACTTTGTCGCTAACGAAAACAAGGCAAGCGAGGAAGCAACGAAATCCCGCATGTCAAAAAGACGAGAACGACTGAAACTCCTTGTCACGCAAGAAGCGTCCATCACTCAAGCCATCGCACGAAACGAAGTGATTCTCACGCAGTGGCAAGCAAATATCTATGAAATCGAACATGTCAGATTTCTCAAGACCATGCAAGATACGGCGGACCACGCAAGCTTCGTCGAGGCGACCTGGAGTCGACTCTTTCGACAAATCACACGTGAACAGGGGATCCTTGATCCTCATACTCCGAGAAAGTGGAGGTTGGACATGACCGAAGGAAGAAGTCGGATGAGGAAGAAGATGATGCCTGATATCCGCGAGAAGACGGAGGAGTATCAGCCCAAAGGAGGGCATGTTGCGCCGCCTGTTCGTCCGGTACAAACCGTTACACCTGCCATCGAATTAGATGTCGAAGATACGGAGGCTGAGCCTCAAAGCGGAGCGGAGGAGATGGACTTTGAGGTTGTGGATCCCGATGAGCCTGGGACGTTGGAAGAAGATAAGAATCGCAAGGTTTTGAGAAGCCTAGAACCAGGAGATACGGTAGTGGACGTGTTCAATGTGTCACGAATTGTCGGCCTTGATGCGCATGGTCTCCTAAAGTGTGCGATCAGTGCTAATGGTAGAGGGACTTTTGATCCTTGCCAAGTCCAATATTTACATTATCGACCATTACTTTCAGCGGTCAGACCAGGAAATTGTCGATGTTTGGGATGCCCCGAGCGATGAACGAGACCCATTCATTCAGATACTGGCTGGACAAGACGCATCTACAAGACCTGCAATGTTGGCTACAAAGGACATGCACGAGTCTCGCCAATTCCCCAACGACAGACTCGTCTCGGTATCGCAGCGACAATTCCTCTTCCGCGATGTGGCGCTTGAGCTCTTTTTCTCGGACGGAAGAAGTTGTCTCGTCACCATGTCACAAACCGACCGCAATCGTGCGTATAGCAAGCTTGCCAACCGTATTACAGCGAAAGTTCCAACTTCGATCTTCCAGGGTCTCGATGGCTCTGAAGATGTAAAGACAGCCGGAGCGGTCGCACTGACATCACAACTCGGTACCCGACTCGCCAACGTATTGAGCGCGTCATACTCTATTCCGGCAACGAAAAGTTGGGAAAGGGGATTGATTTCGAATTTTCATTATCTCATGATCCTCAATTCCTTGGCTGGTCGGAGCTATAACGATCTCACTCAGGTATTGCTCATATCTTTCTTGGCTGAGGTTAGTACCCCGTTGCACCTTGGGTGCTTGCCGATTACACGAGCAAAGAGCTCGATTTAACAAATCCGGCGACGTTCCGCGACTTTTCAAAGCCTATGGGTGCTCAAGTTCCTGAACGACAGGCGGACTTCGAAGATCGTTATCGTTCCTTTGATGAAATCGAAGATCGAACGCAACCTCCCTTCCACTACGGAACGCACTATTCGTCGGCCATGATCGTCTGTTCATACCTGATTCGTCTCCGGCCTCTCGTTGAATCCTACCTCCTCTTGCAAGGTGGCCAGTTCGACCATGCAGAACGTCTTTTCCATTCCATTGGCAAGGCGTGGAATTCCGCATCACGAGATAACATGACCGATGTCCGAGAATTGATTCCTGAATTCTTTTATCTGGACGCGTTTCTTACGAATCATAATAGTTTCAACTTTGGTGCCAAACAAGACGACGGAGAGGTCATCGATTCAGTTATCTTGCCTCCATGGGCTAAGGGCGATCCGAAAGTATTCATTCACAAGCACCGAGAAGCGCTTGAATGTGATTATGTCAGTGAACATTTACACGGTATATTTCCGATAAGGTTGCACTAATGTCAGAATGGATCGACCTGATATTCGGATACAAGCAACGGGGAGAAGCAGCCATCAAGGCGACGAATGTGTTCCATCACTTGTCGTACCAAGGCTCAATCGACCTGGAAAAGATATCTGACCCTGTCGAACGCCTCGCAAGCATCAACATCATCCACAATTTCGGTCAGACCCCCAAACAACTCTTTACCAAACCCCATCCGAAACGCAAACTCGAAGCCCAAATCCCTCAATTCGAAGACCTCATCACGGACCTCCGACAACCGCCGACGCCCATGCAAATCCACACTGAACCCATCTCGTCCCTGCATATGTGTACCGATCGTCCAATCGCCGGTTTCGGGCAAAAGGCTTTCATACCTGGTCGCTCAGATTACTATCTCGAATGGGGCTTTTCGGACGGGAGTGTGCGCATGTTTTCCTTAGAGGGCGATCGACCTTTTGGCTTGGCAGAGAATCTACATTCGCTGCCCATTACCTGTGCGGTGTTTGCGGATGAGGCGACATTGATTACTGGTTCGCAAGATACAACAGTGTGTGTTTGGCAGGTTCGACTAGGAAAAACATTTGAGATCCAATTGAAGGAATGTCTTCGTGGGCATACCGCTCGAGTGACGACGCTTGCGTTCTCCAGGTCGTTCAGTATCATTGTGAGTGGGGCGGATGATGGGAGGGGCATTATCTGGGATCTCAATCGGTTGAAATATGTTCGGCAATTAAAAGGACATGCCGGTCCTGTTGAAGTATTCTCCCACGATGTTATGAACACTGACGATAGGTTGTCGCGGTTAACGATGCGACTGGGGATATCGCGACATGTGCAGGTCCGAATCTGCATTGGTGGACGATTAATGGAGAGCTCTTCGCGGAGCAAATGATCTGTGCCGATGAGACCAAAGGGATTTTGGCGTGTGTATTCTACGAAGGACTCGGCCAGGAATGGATATCCAAAGACCTCCTCTTCACCGCCCATAAAGAGGGCGTTGTCCGAGTATTCCCACCAACCTCCGCTAGTGGAGACTAATCCGGCCAGATTTGGAGTCGATATGTCCGCAAAAGTATTAAGTCTGGTGAATCGCCATGGCAGCTGAATCTTGTGCACGAATTACATCATGAAATAGGGGTTGGGAAAGTTGTTAGAGTTGGAGATGTCACGGCGCTGTTGGTCTCTGGAGCGCAGCGAACTTTGTATACTGGGACTGATCAAGGGTATGTCTGGAATTGGACCTTGCCGGACAACTTGATCTCCGATATAAAAAAGCAAAGTATCTGGGGTACATAGCACTGGTATCTTTTAATACATGCGATGCCATCCGAATATATTGGGCTCTGCAATCAACGCATGTTACTGATCGTGCAAATGAGGCATAATGTCCAAATGAACTCCTAAATATGCACCAATAGTTCGGTATACAACATTAGTTCATCATTTCCATTGTAAGTACTACAACCACTCCAGGTCCTCAATGCAATCGCCCTATTCACCAATATCGAGAGATGTATCATTCACACGAAATAACCTCAACCCCGCCCTCGAGGGCTCGACGATTAAAGCTGGTAGGCGTCGATTGCAAATAACAGCAGCAGCTTCCCATGAAATAAAGGCCAATCATTTCCGGTTCTATCAACCGAACCTGACCCTGAACACGCTTATCTGCTGGTAATTTCGCCAACTATAGCAATGATACCCCGTCCACAAGCAAAAAGCTAAGAATTATATTTCAGGTACTGCCGGCGGTTGAGTGTAGGGCCAGGATGCTTATGTCCGACGAAGGATGCTATGGTAAAGAATAAACGAAGCGATATAGCGAGCATCTTCTGCAGTTGTGTGATCGGAAACTGGGATTTGAGTATCTGGTGTAAAATTTCCAAAGATTCGTTGGAGCAAAGGATGCGAGACTATGGTCGTGGAAACTTGCTCGTAAAGAAAGCGAAGATGATGATGGGTGATGCTATCTCAGATGAAGTTACGAACTTGGTCGGAGACGGTGGGATGGGTGGGAAATTCTGTTATGATTTTGGACTAGGATTACTAGTACACGCTTTCCTCTATGCTATAGACTTAGGAATCAACTCCGTATCGGGCCTCCAACCACAACATCGCATCTTTGTCCTTTACGAACGCCCCGGTTCGCGTATTCACAAACGTCCATTTTGCCATTGTCTTCACACTGAACCACAGATGTTAAAATGAATCTAGTCCAAACAAATATCCAACAATTTATTAGCCAGTCGATGGCAAATCGACGGCTTCGGCATTTGCGTCCTTCTAGGGGAGATCGCATTTGCTGTGGTCGAGATTTGTCGCGTTGAATGGAACGGAATCGCTGGTAATCCGGTACTGGGTGGTCGGTAGGCGTGAATTTGGAGAGAAGGGCGTGAGGACATTGCATTTAGCAGCAATTTTTGATTATCGATAATGAGATGGTTAAAGGAGCGGTTGGCGGATTTCAGGGATAAAATTGTAGTAAAGTCACATTGTCGGAGGATTGCCATGATATGGATTACCATGACGGTCTCCATGTCACGTCCTCTTTTTGTTGTTGGTTTTGCCCTGAACTCGCCGCTGGCCGCGGTGATGGAAGATTTCCGGAGTAGGTGGAGTTGATGGTGGCGGTCGACTTTTTCCGTTGCTGGTCCCTAGATTAGCGGTCGGTGATGAAAGCAAAAGTCGATGTCTTGGGCATGTGTTCGGGGGGTATTATTTCAACCTGACTTGGCCACATACCTCCGTTTCTTCTCCTGCTTTCGCTGCTCCTTCAGCCAACGTTGAACGCGCTGGTCGTCGCTTCGCCACGAAAACATTTTAACGAGCCAGTCGAACATTGTAAACTTGCATTTGGCCGTAAGGTGCGCCTTCAGCCAATGTTTTTTGCTGTAAATAACGGGGTCGATCAATTAACGTGGACTCAGCGCTCGGCGGCTTATTCGACGGAACTTACTCCCCGCACTCATTCAGAGCCATAGTGAAGAAATCATTGGAGATTCAATGTTACTGTCATCCCAGCCTGCGAAAGATGCCAGATTATGTCGGGACGCGCCGGGTACTAATAAAGCTACCTACCATAAATCTTGGCCCGATTTGAAATCGTAAACAACGGGACCTATCTTTGACGCCATGGCATTGGAGCCACGAAAGGAGTTGAGCCAATGGGATAAAGGGAGGATTGAGGGCCGGAGTAGGTCTATGACGGATGCAGAGATTGGTCATGAGTTGCATATTTCCCGACGAACGGTGTCAAACTTTTTGACGTATCTCGAGAATCGACAGTCATCTAAAAACCTTCCTCGGCATGGATGTCCTCGAATAACGACAGAAGCCCAAGATAAATGCATTCTTAGTGCTGCAGAGACCAATGCACACGTTCCATTCGCGTCACTACAAAATATTGTTAATATACCTGCTTCTATGTCTACAATTCGACGGCGATTACATGAAGATTTAATTCGGAAATGGCGTGCCGTGAAACGAACCCTTCTAAATAAAGAACATGCCAAAAAACGTCTCGAGTGGGCATTAAAGTATTAACATTATACACGAGAAGATTGAGCTAAATTTGCTTGGTCGGACGAATCTACAATTCAGAAGGATTCAGCGCGTCAACAAGTTTGGGTTTTCCAACACCAAACCAAAGACGAAAAGTATGCACCAAAGAACGTTCGGGGCAAAGCAAGAGATGGAGATGTCTATCAAATGGTTTGGGGATGTTTTGTGAGCAATAAGTTGGGCCCAATTGTTTTTATCGACGGCTCCATTACCGGCGATATTTACACAACCCTTCTTCGCGACAATTTTCTTCCATATCTCGATGTTCTTACCAGCGACGGTATAACTGGTATTACATTACAACAAGACAATGCTCAAGTTCACAAATGCAAAAAAGCTAAAGCTTTCTTCGACATTGTAATGGCGGAAACGGGTTTATTGTTATGGACGATTGGCCACCATATTCTCCCGACATGAATTTGATCGAGAACCTTTGGGCGCACCTCAAACTTGAGCTCCATCGGCGATATCCTGATACAGCCACACTCTCTGGTTCACCACAGTACATTCGTCAATGCATTACCAAACGAGTACGCAAGGTGTGATAGTCGATAGGAGAGGAGGTGCTCGATCGCTTGATTGACAGTATGTCGGACCGCGTGCATGCACTGATCAAAGCACAGGGTTGATAAATGAAATATTGAATGCTAATAGGTCCATAGTATCTACGATTAATATCGTTAGAATGGATCACGCAAGTACGTTGAGAACTTCGTGTTCAAATAATAGTGTCTCCGACGACGATTTTAGATTGGGCCAAGACTTTTGGTAGGTAGCTTTATATTAAGATTCGAGACAGGTTGATTATGTAAGCTATCACAAATATAAGGATTTTAATTCCGACATCGACCGTCAAAAAGCGATAGCCGCGGCTGTTCCGGATAGTTTACCTTTGATGGCAACGAAGCCGACAGCTGCCCGCAAGTCAACACAAGACGCTTTATCCTCACGCTTCCCAAGCTCGTTTACAACAATTTATCCCTGGTTCTCCCAACCGTCTCTGCCAGTGTTTACCATCCCGTCTGTATGTAAAACTTCCCGCCTTATCATTAATGAACTTCCCTTTGGGTACGAAAGAAACTTTGAGTTCCGCGATATCGGCTATCTATGTCACGGAAGTACAGCTCGTTCATGGAAACCTTCTTGCGAGAGCCGCATCTCGTAGAATGTCTTTTTCTCCCGTTGGTAAGTTGGGTGATGGCGATGTTCTTTCGACAAAGTCCCGAGTATGGCAAACAATACCCACAAAGCTGAAGTTCGACATTTTCGATCCCCCCCCAAAGAAATCGAACGGTCTATGCTCTGAGATATTTCGAGAGTGTTAAATACATAGGATTTGACACGCCGATTCCAATTTGGATCAGCGGATTTCCCTCATCTCTTCGAACGTTACATAGAAGCCGTACGCCGCGGTTAACAATGTCAGACACCTTCACGAGTTCCCATATAAGCAGTGGTGTTCAGCGCAGGAAAGCCTGGGAACGTGTCTTCCTATCGAGTCCTCGGCCTCCATGTCGAAACTCACAGTCAACGTCCTGCCCTACGTCGAATATTCTACACCGGACACCTTTGTCAATCTCGAGACATTGGGTATGGAGAGAGGTTCGGCTGGATTCTTCACATTCCTAGAACGATCTCGTCTCGATTTCTCTTTGATCTTTTCAGGATTGCGGGACACTGATAGGCTACGCATGGCCGAGGCGCTCCCGGCGAGCTCGGCTCTTCCGAAACGACGATCTTCCCGCCCAGCGATCTTCAGACAACATTCACACCTCGGGATTGCGATGCTGACGATGACAACCATGACGACCATGATGCTCATGGCGACAATTGGCACCACCCGGAGTACCTTTCATTAGAACTATTAGTGCGAACACTGGGAACCTGGATGACCATAAACGAGAAAATAATGGAGGATGGCCAAAAGCCAAGTATAGAGCATTCTAATCAGATATCGGGTACGAATATCAATCTAATTTAACCCTACCTAAGCTATACCATAGTGTTTTTTATTTAAATGACCGAGAAACATTTTTTGACTAAAGTTTGGTTCGTTGGATTGACCCGTTGTCGCAATACGAGAAAGTTTTGTCGAAATTTCTGCGGGGGTTTGTAATATTTCTGGCGTGATTTGCTGTCAAAATGAGGCATAATCTGCTGCGAATTTCATTTACAATCAATTATTCAAGCCTCGCACCGCCAAAGAAATCACGCCAAATCTCATATCTTCGCCGGTTTCGGCACGGAAGCCGAAAACGTCCCTTCTCTCCACCCCACCCACCTCTTTCCCATGCCTCTCTCACCCCATCTCTCAGGGTCGATGATGGAGCGCCAAGATTACTCGTTCCTCTTTGATCCACCAAAGGAGTCTGATGTCTTCACCCGTGTCCTCTATTACCCCCGCTCCCCGCCATCACCAGCTCTCGGTCCCCAAACTCCCTCGACGACATCTTCAACGAAAGCAACGACCTCAATACCGTCGGTCGTTGCCGATGCCCCATCTGCATTGGGCGACAACCACCATGCGGCAACTCTATCAAAGTTCAAAACGGGCTTCCTCTCGTCCAACTCTGCCGCGTCAGAAACCGTGACACCATTCCTCAACGAACATATCCCTGGACATGTCCACGCACCTGATAATCGACCAAAGCAAAAATCGTCGGATGAACGTACGAAAGTTTATTGTTATCGACATCAGCCCGATCGAAGATGTACACGGAGGACCCCACAGGAAGACACCGTCGCGGAAATCCAAAAGGTAAATACTCACAGTTTAATCATTTTGAGCCACATCCTAATTTGTAGACAATGGACGTATTGCCGCTGAGTGACCGTCAAGCGATTACACATATCTGGTCACTATTTTCTGCAGCACCTGCCTTCCACCGTAAACTTATCCTTCAAGGAATCCTTTCTCAATGCTGTTTCCCTCAACTCTCCTTCATTTCATCGCAAATCCATCAACTCGTCCGTATCGACTTTATTAGTGCGCTTCCCACCGAAATATCGTATAAAGTTCTCTCGTACCTCGACGCAATCTCATTATGTAAAGCTGCCCAAGTTTCACGCAAGTGGCGCGAAATGGCAGACGATGATATTGTCTGGATGAAGATATGTCGACAACACATTGACCGGAAATGCACTAAATGCGGCTGGGGACTTCCATTACTAGAACAGAGACGATTGAGAGCAGCAACAAGAGCAGCCAATGCAGCCGAAGAAGTCGCGCGGACATCACCAACTAATACACCCGTGGTTCCCGTCGGGCTATTATCCTACATCACCGAAGACGAAGTCCGCGCCCCCTCAGAGCCCTCAACACCATCCGCCACCGGGCTAAAAAGATCAGCTGACGACTCAGAATTATCTTCTGACGACCGGACGTCCCCCGCAAAACGCTCCACTCCTTCCTCCCTAAGAACACACACCAAACGGCCATGGAAAACAGTCTACTCCGAACGCTGCAAGGTAGAACAGAATTGGCGCCATGGCCGATACTCAGTCAAAGTCCTCCGCGGCCACGAAAACGGCGTCATCTGTCTCCAAGCGTCGGACAATATGATCGCTACTGGCTCATACGACTGTACCGTCCGTCTCTGGGACCTTGAAACCCTTCAACCCCTGAAAACGCTCACGGGGCATTCGAGGGTGGTCACGGCGTTGCAATTCGACTCGGGCAAGTTGATTAGTGCGAGTATGGATGGGACATTACGGATTTGGAATTATCGTCTGTCGACGCCTGAGTGCGTGAGTGTGTTAAGAGGACATACCGATGGCGTTCTCGCCTTGCATTTAGATGGGAAACTTTTGGCATCGGGGAGCGCGGATTCCACGGTGCGCGTATGGGATTATGAGAGAAGGGAGTGCAAAGTTTTTAGGGGACATAAAAATTGGGTCAATGCGGTGAGAATTACAGGGAATGGGCGGTGGTTGTTTTCTGGGAGCGATGATACGACGATTAACCTCTGGGATGTCGAGTCGGGGGATTTAGTGTCGACGTTCACGGGCCACGTTGGCCAAGTCCAGTGTATTATCCCGTTGCCCAGTACTATGTTCCCATCGGAGACCGATAATGAACCCACGTCAGACGGCCTGCCACACTACATTCTTTCTTCATCTTTGGACAATACGATCAAGTTGTGGCATGTTCCAACTCGGACATGTAAGAAGACTCTTTTCGGTCATGTCCAGGGAGTATGGAGCCTGGCCGCCGATTCACTCCGACTGATTTCGGGGGCTCATGATAAACTGGTAAAAGTCTGGGATCTGGAAGGTGGAAAGTGTGAACATACGCTGGTCGGACATGGCGGGGCAGTGACTTGTGTGGGGGTTTGCGACGAACGTGTGTTTAGTGGTGATGAAGATGGTGAGGTTCGTGTTTGGGATTTCGGTGCTTTGTAGATTGTCGAAGTTACTTTTGGTTTTACGTCGTGTGGGACCTGCGTGTCTTTCATATTCTTTATTGCTGTTTTCACGGAGTGCATGAGAATGAGAGACTCAAATGTATTATATTATTTTAGCCAAAGGGCGATGAAATAGCAGCACAGTATGATATCCTCTTCATCATAATTATAACTCGTATTTTCGTACATCTTAAACTGCGCTTATCAAGCAAGCCAGGAAACAATCACCAAATATCAATGTGTCTCCAAATATGCCAGCAAAATATGAAATGAAAACGTCAGGAAGACTTCCTCTTTAAATATCCATGCAATGGTTCAATATTCACCCTCCTCGACAATCCAACACGATACACCGGACGAATTGGTGACTTTGCGAGAATCGTTGCGACATTCATAGGTTGTCCAGCTGGCATCGCGGGAGCTATTTTGTCGATGGGTTCACCCGGTGTCTGCGGGAAATCGACATCCTTAGCAGGGACTTTTGCCAATACCACATTCTCTGTATCCTCTTTCTCAACATTCGCGGCGTCGTTTGCCGGATATGGAGGAATTTCAGGCCTTGACGAAAACGACGAGGTAGGAGCTGGAACCGGTGTCAACCGTCGTTGAACATCGCAATTCAGAGTGTTTTCGACAGCAGTAATCTCCTCAAGCGGTTTCTTAGGCCTTCCACGTTTCACCTTCGCCTGCTTCTTTGAAGGAACCTCGACAGCAACAAGCCGCTTCCTCGGACTCGTATCTCCCGCAACTAATTCATCCATATAAATCTCAATCGAATCTGGTCGACTTCCCTCCGACCTCCTCCCTAGACCCTGCTCCGCCGTTTTCTGAGCGACCAGGTCATCATCATCCAAATCCTCGATTCGCTGCGCTGATTTCTGCCGTTTGCGGCGGATCGCAGGGGATTCCTCCAAGTCCACTGAACCCGCTCTGTCCATTCTCTTGGGCGTACTCGGTACATCTATTGCAGTCATGGAATTTCGTCGTCCAGTTCTACCGACAAGGGGCGATTCGCCTACATGTGCGCTTCGTTTTGCGGAGGGGGTTTGGCGATGGAAATCGGTGGGGAAGTCGGAAATATCGGCAGGTGCGACGGTGATACAGTTATCGGAATGATAATTTCTTTGGCGCTTTGTGGATTTCGAGAGTCGTGCTTGTGTGGCCGTAGAAGAGGATATTGTCGACGGGAGATCAAAGACGATGGGGGCTTCATCGATTAGAGGGGTTTCTGAGCAGAGCCGTAACGTGTCGTCTTCAAACGAGTCTGCGGGCTCTACAGAGTCCCGAACGGAGAGCATTGCAAGATGTGCGAGAATGGCGAGGGGGAATGTTTACAATGCGGTGATCGGCTGATTGTGGCGGAAACAGGTAGTCGTCAGTTTCACTGTATTTCAACCCTGCCACATTCAAGAACGAATATTTTCATGTTCGCACTGGCGGGACACTGCATCAGGTTCGTCTAAGGCAGGAGAATCTGCCTTCCCATCTTGATTAGGAGGGTATTCATAACGACCGAAGCGGTCAAGTAGCGCTTTCCATGTATCTTCGCCATTCCACAAGTTCATCCTGATATCTGAAAAGAGACAGATTCATTAAACAGACGGACGCTCTAACCAAAAACTTAAGAACATTAGGCTATTTAGAGTAATTTTGATTCGCCATTCCCCTGATATCCCCCATTCAATCCTGTATCGAACTATAAAATTTCACAACGTATTAAAAACGATAAGCATACCCCGGTTGTAAAAGAAAGTACCACCATGCACCAACACCACTCAACGCAGCTCCTAGTACCGACAAATCATATTCCCCTCATGATAGATGGCATTATATCTAGTGCCATCCTGTGAGGTAGAATACGTCCCGTACCCCTCAAGCCTCCCATTCGCAAAACTCCCCTGGTAAAATTGAGTCACCCCTGCCTCCGTTAGGGTGTACATCCCGGGTCCAATCAGCACATCATTATTCCATGTCCCGTCAAAAACGACCGTTCGTCCCGTGTTCGTGGTCTCGGTTTGTTGGCCGCGGCCATGGCGAACATTGTTCTCCATGTAGCCCACGAATGTGCGTTGTCCCCCCTGCTCGGTGGGACAGATAATCGTCGCATAGCCTTCTTCTCTGCCGCTGACGAATCCTCCTCGGTAGGTCCGTTGTCGTGCCGGTGAAGTGGAGACTCCTTGGCCGTGTTTGTAGCCTTGGCTAAACGAGCCCGTGTACGTATCGCCGGACGGTGTAGTCATGGTCCCGTGGCCATGTGGTAGATAAGATCGGCTGAGGGAATCGTAGTAGACGG
>Ga0335076_10002381_pt1 | contig 18672 bp, 17 predicted proteins | sample Lox_Sample_25_FD_206717 | JGI IMG/M metagenome (GOLD analysis project Ga0335076, IMG submission 206717) | Soil microbial communities from Loxahatchee National Wildlife Refuge, Florida, United States - Lox_Sample_2.5 | ecosystem: Environmental > Terrestrial > Soil > Wetlands | place: USA...
CGTGCGGTTCACGATGCTGCGCACAGCATCCACCGATTCGTCTCCCAAGGTTGTACCTTGGTTGCCGGCGAGGTTGAGTTGAACGTAAACGCATTTACCGTCGGAGCTTTGCGCGCCAGGCGCCGTGAGCGGATCGCCCCAAAAATCCTGGACGTGTTGCACGTGCTTCGGATCGTCTCTCAGCTGACGAACCAGGCTGTTGTAATACCGGTGCGCATCGTCGCCGAGTTTCTGCTGGCTTTCCAAGACGATCATCGCGAAACTATCGGAATCGGATTCCTTGAATTTCTGGCCCATGCGCTCCATCGCCTGCACCGACGGCGCATCTTTGGGGCTCATCGACACCGAACGTTGCTTTGCGACCTGCTCCAGCGGTGGAACGGCGGTACTGACCAGGAAGACGATCGCCAACCACGCCAGGATGATTGGAACCGCCAGCCGATGGATCGTCCTCGGCACGAATGGCGGTTTGGTGTGTTCGCCGCTCCTTTGGTCGCTAATCATGCGCCCTTCAGCACGCAGTAGGTGAAAGCGTTCACCTCATGCGTGATCTTTTCGGCTTTGACCACACCGTCAACCACAATCCGGCATCCGATGCTGTTGCTATTGCCCTGCGCCACAATGTTTCCCATTACCGCCGGCGAAGTCGTCGTGAGGTGCAACGACCAGGGCAACTGCGCACCATCGACCCGCTTCGGATCTGCGTTGACATCGAAATAGCTGATGTCCGCCACGGTGCCCGGGGGCCCGAAAACCTCGTACGTCAGTTGCTTGGGATTGAACGGCTTGCTTTTGTCGGTCGCACTGTCGGAATACGAAGGGCGCTTTTCAGAGCCGAAAATGCCATGAATCCGCCAGACCGTGAACCCCCCGAGGCCGACGACCACCACTATCACGAGCGGAATCCAGGACCGCTGCAGCACCCTGAAAATTGGAATCCCCTTCACCTGTTGCGCTCTTTCTGGTCGGCGACGTCCCACCTGGCACGCCACCCATCGGTACATCGAACGCGGCGGGGCGTCTCAGGGCGTCTGCGTAAACAGTCACCTCGACCGAGCGGCGGCAGCAAGGAGGCACCACCGAACCCTGACGAGTAAACCATGCCGAAGGCAGGTGATTGTTGACTCCTTTCCAATAGCTCGTCACTGCACTGTGGGCCGATACTTCCTTAACGCATGCTACGTGCGTAAACGGACGCTACCGGGTTAAACGGCCACCCGCAATGCGCTGACGTGCGCTATTCTCGCGCGGTGCCGCCGCTCACCTTCCAGCGCGCCCGCACCGAGGACAAGAAGCGCCAACGTGCCGCGGCGTTGGTGGAGGCCGCCCGCTCGCTGGCGCTGGAGTCCGGCGTCGCGTCGGTGACGTTGACCGACGTCGCGAGCCGGGCCGGCGTGCACTATTCCGCGGTGCGCCGCTACTTCACCTCTCACAAAGAGGTGCTGCTTCATCTGGCCGCCGAAGGATGGGTGCGCTGGTCGAACACGGTCTGTGAGACGTTGCGCGAGCCCGGTCCGATGTCGCCGGCGCGGGTCGCCGAGGCGTTAGCCGACGGTCTGGCTGCCGACCCGCTGTTCTGCGATCTGCTCGCCAACCTGCGCCTTCACCTCGAGCACGAGGTGGAGATCGACAGGGTTCTCGAGGTCAAGGAGATCAGCACCGCGGCGGTCACGTCGCTCGCCGAAGCGATCGAGCATGCGCTGCCGCGGCTGGGACGTGCGGGCGCATACGACGTCCTTCTCGCCGCTTATTCGCTGGCAGCGCCGCTGTGGCAGGCCGCTAACCCGCCGAAAAGGCTCGCCGAAGCCTACGCGGAGGCGAAGGCCACCGACCTGCCGCCGGACTGGAACATCGACTTCACATCCGCATTGACACGATTGATCACCGCGACGTGCGTTGGCCTGATGGCCGAGCCGCGATAGAGACCTACCAGTTCCACACCGACATGTCGCCGGCCGGGTAGTTCTGGCAGTTCTCGGTTTCCTTGGCGACGACGCCCTTGTTGTTGAAGAAGAGCTTCATGTGGTTGGGCCAGGCCAGATTCAGCGGATCGATCTGGGGTGCATAGAAGTTAGCCGAATAGGCCCTGCGGTCTGCCGACGACAACGAGAAAAACCAGTGCACCTTGTCCTGGGTTGCCTGCGCAACGTTTTGGTGATTGTCGTAATCGGCCATGTAGCGCTGGTAGTACACGGGCTCGAAATCGCGTGCAGCAGCCATGATTTGCTCAGCGGTACAGGTCGTCGCGATCATTCTCCGAGGGATCGGGAAGTCCTCCGTGGAGTCGTTGGACGCGCAGCCGGCGCACGGCGCGAATCCGGGATCAGCGGTGGCGACCCGGGGGAAGGCGGTGACGGCGGCGCTCAGCGCGAGCGCTGCAACGGCCATGCTGACGACTAGGCCCAGACGAGAAAGACGCATTCGGTTACTATAACGCTTTCGTAAAGGCTGTGCTTAGCCTCCCTAGACATCTGAATCGTCGCTAGCCGGCGGGCTCGATTTCCAGCCCGACGTGCACCTTGTCGATTCCGCCTCGCACGATCGAGTGCGCATAGAACCACGGGGCGTGGTACCAGTACCGCTTGAGCACCGCGTTGTAGACCCGCCGCGTTTCGGACTTCGGCAGCACCCGGGCGACGCCCTCGACCTCGTCGCTCTTCGGCTTACCCAGCGCTCCGCTCTTGGCGATCGTCACCCGTGGAGTGTTTTTAATCCGCTTGGTTTTCCACGAGCCGTCGTCGGTGATCACCAGCAGTTTGCCGCCCTCGGGCACACCCCAGATCGCTGTCGGCTTGGGCCTGCCGTCCTTGGTGAAGGTGGTCAGCAGCAGGTACTTGGATTTGATGACGTCCTGAAACGTGAGAGCCATGCTCTTCTTTATATCCGTCGGGTCTGTCGGCTGCTCGCCGGTCAGTCGATGGCGAGCTCGCGTCGCTCGATCAGGTCGCTCAGACCCTTCGCGCCGAGTCGCTCGCGGAACGCCTGCGCCGTGTAGCCGACGGCAGTCGCGTCGGTTCGAGCCCGCACGGTCGCCGACCGCGGCAGGTTGAACAGCACGCCGATTTCGCCGAAGTAGTCGCCTTCTCCGGCAACCTTCACCAATTCCTCACCGCCGTCGGCTAATTCGCGCACAATGTCGAACTCTCCGTTTGAGACGACGTAGATCAGTTCGCCCATCGTGCACTGTTCGAAGAGCACCTCGCCGGCCTTCAGATGAACGGTTTCGGGTGGCCGATTCGCCGACGCCAGCGTGGGTACCATCTCGACGACGTGATCAGCCATCGGCAATATCCGGCTGTCGTGGGTCGCGACCACCACCACGCGTTCGCCCGAGGCGAGCGAGCGGATCAGCCGCAGCACCTCCTCCACCTGGATGAAGTCGAGGTGGGCGGTCGGCTCGTCGGCCAGGATCAACGGCGGCTCCAGCGCGATCGCCCGGGCGACCGCGACGCGCTGCTGCTGCCCGCCGCTGAGGTCACCCGGCCGGTGTTTCATCCGTTCCGCGAGATTGACCTGCGCCAGAAGTTCTTCGGCACGCTGGCGCGAGGCCGCGCGTGACCTGCCGGCCGCGCGCAGCGGGACCATCACGTTCTCAAGGGCGGTCAGGCTCGGCACCAAGTTGAAAGCCTGAAAGACGATGCCGACGTGGTCGCGTCGGTACCTGGCCAGCTCACGGCCGTCGAGCGTGGTGACATCGACGCCACCGAACATGATCGCGCCGCTCTTCGGCCGCAGGATGCCGCCGAGGCACGACAGCAACGTCGTCTTCCCGCAGCCGCTGGGCCCGAGCAGGATCACCAGCGAGCCGGCCGGCACGTCGAGGCTCAAGCCATTGATCGGCCGGACCGCGTACCCGCCACTGGAGTACTCAACGACGAGGTCCTCGATGCTGAGATCGCCCACCGCTCAAGGACCTCCGAACGCGAGCGCGGGATCGACCGCCACCGCGCGCCGCAGCCCGGCGACGCTGGCCAGCAGACCGATCGCGACAGCGATCGCCGGTAACGTCAGATAGGCACTCATCGGCACGGCCACCGTCATCGGGAACAGCGGTGCCAACACTTGCGTAAGGATGACGCCCACCGCCGCGGCGAGCAACGCGACGACGACGGCCTGCAGCGCGAGCCCCGCCAGCACCGACCGCGTCGGCACCCCGATCGCTTTGAACACCGCGAAGTCGCGCATGCGCTCGAGAGCCGAAAGGTACACCACTGACCCGACGATCAGCACCGCCACGATCCACAGCAACACGGCCACCATCGTGATCGCGCTGCCCGCCACCTTCATTGGCCGCAGCAGGTCGGTGACACCAGCGGAACGATCAAGGGCTTGGTAACCCTCGGGGACCTGCTGAGGTATGCCGACGATCCCAATCGAGGTGACCATCGGCTGACCGTTATAAGCCAGCTGCTGTAGACCCTCGGTTGTCAGGAAGATGTTGGGCGTCTTCGCAAGTGCGGTGGAATTGGGCACAATCCCGACGATCCGCAACGTGTGCGCACCGACCTGCAAATTGTCACCGATGTGGCGGCCCAGTGTGCTCGACACCGCGACCTCGTCCGGTGTCATCGGTGCTTCTCCTTGCGAGACAACCGGCATCCCGGGTCCGTGCTCCGGCGCTCCGAAGGCCGTGGTGTTACGCGTTGCCGAGCCCTCCCTGATCGCCAGCGCCGCGGTGGCCAGCGGGGCGGCGGCGGCCACGCCCGGCTCACCGGCCACTCGGGCCAGGTCAATTTGCGCGAACGGTGTCGATCCCAGAAACGGTCCGGCCGCACCGAATTTGACGACGAACCTGTCGACGCCCAGGGAGTCGACGGCCCGCTGCGCCTCCACCCGAAAGCCGTTGGCAAGACCGGTCAGCACGAGCGTCATCGCGAAGATCAATCCGGTGCTGACGATCGCGATGACGAGGCGCCGCGTTCGCCATTGCATATCCCGCAAGGCCGCCGACAGCATGCCCGGAAGATTACCGATGACCAGGCATTTTCGGGCCGTGTTCAGCCATGTTTCTAGATCAATCTCATGGCATCGCCTCCGCCCAGGCGATGTGTCCCTCGAAGCCAAGCGATGTCGCCATGTTGCGGTAGCGATTCAGGAAGCCCAGGTATTTCACACCTTCCCCGCGCGCCAGCGCCAACAGGGCGCGCAGCCGCAGCAGCCAGACCTCGCGCAACGCCGACTCCTCGGTAGGTGCCGCCGCCAACCGCTCGATCGTGGCCTCGGCCTCGGCGATGTCGCTCTCGGTGCCGACTTCGAGCAGCGTTTCCACCAGCACGCCTGTCGCCGGAATTCCCGGGCCCCGCAACGGTTCTTCGCCGAACAACCGATCGACCCCGGCGCGGATCAACGGGATCGCGCCTTCGCGGTCGCCCTGCCGAGCCTTCTCCCGCGCCGAATAGACGTCGGCGAACATCTGTTGGTGCCCAGCAGGGATGGCGGTCGCGGCCACTGCTGATCCGCAACCGTGGCAGAACCGCACATCGTCCAGGAGTTCAGTCCCACACGTGCGGCACGCCGTTGTGGCCGTCATCCGACCCTCCGCCGCTCGCCCCTCGATTTTCCTGGTTTTCCAGGATAGGTCGCAGGACGGCTCTCGGAGGGGTTGTTGGCGGAGTTAGGGTGTGATGATTGCGTTAAGGACAGTGCAGATGAAGCCAGATGAACACGTCGACGAGTCCGTCACCACGCTGGAAGACCTGCGGGGCGATTTAGCGCTGCGCTACAAGCGAACAGCGACCGGCGGAGCCTCGGTTGACCCTGCGATCGTAGAGTCCGACATGGCGGCCCTCGATCGCGACGGCTATGTCATTTGGGAGAACCTGCTCAGCGCCGAGGACTGCCGGCAGATCCGCGACGTGGTGTGGCCGTGGCTGGGGCACACCGGCCGTAATTCGTTCGAAGGCCGTCGCACCCAACGCATCTACAGCGTGTTGAGCAGGACGCGGGTGTGCGACGGGCTTGCCGATCATCCGCGGGTGCTGGCCGTGCTGGACCGGTTACTGATGCCCAACTACTTGCTTTCGGCGTTGCAGGCCATCAACATTCAGCCCGGAGAGGCCGCGCAGCTCGCTCACCACGATGACGGGTTCTACCCGGTACCGCGTCCGCGTGAGCCGTTGGCCGCCGCGACGATCTGGGCGATCGACGACTTCACCGCCGACAACGGCGCCACGGTGCTCTATCCGGGCAGCCACCGGTGGGGCAAGCGGCGACCGAGACCCGATGATCCGTCGATGCCGGTGGTGATGCCCGCGGGCTCGTGCGTCTTCTTCGTGGGCACCCTGTGGCACGGCGGCGGCGGCAACACCACGAGCCGCGATCGTCTTGCCGTCACCGCGCAATACTGTGAACCGTGGCTGCGGCCGATGGAGGCCTACACGCTGTCGATCTCGCGGGATATTGCTCGGGAGGTCTCGGATGACATTCGCCGCATGCTCGGCTACAGCATCCACCCGCCGTTCGTCGGTGCGGTCGACGGCCTGCATCCGCTACGGCTGTTAGACGAACCGTAGGCGCTCAGGTATGGCGGGCGGCTTCCTGGACGAGCTGCACCCGCGAGCTCAGGCCGAGCTTGGTGTAGACGTGGGTCAGGTGCGATTGCACGGTGCGCGGTGAGACGAAAAGCCGTGCGGCGATGTCGTTATTGGCCAGTCCTTCACTGACCAGTTGCACCACTTGACGTTCGGTCGGGGTCAGGGATCCCCAGCCACTGGTGGGGCGTCTGCGCTCGCCGCGGCCGCGCTGCGCATAGGCGATCGCCTCCTCGGTGGACAGCGCGGCGCCCTCGGCCCACGCGGCATCAAAGTCTTTGTCGCCCATGGCTTCTCGTAGCGCCGCGACGCACGCCTCGTAGCCGGCGTCAAAGATCTTGAACCGGACGACGCCCATCCGTTGCCGGATGGCTTGTGCCGCGCCGAAAAGTCGCGCGGCCTCGGGGTGACTGCCGGCATCACCGGCCAGACCCCCGAGACATTCAAGAACGTCCGGGATGACCAGGTAACCCTCAATTTCGGCGGCTATCGCGAGCGCGTCGTGGGCATCGCGGTCGCCTTGTTCTGGCTCCCCTTGCGCAATCGCGACGCGAGCCCGCGTGACCAGCGCCAACATCAGGAAATAGCCGCTCGTTGCCGTCACCGCGTCGTCGGCCCAGCGGCGGGCGGCGACCAGATCCCCACTCGCCAGTGTGGCCCGCGCAACGTAGATGCGGGTCAATTTCGCCGCCCCGGGAATCGCACTGTGGTGCTGCCAGGCCGCCTTGCTCGCACCGTGTGCCGCCGCAACGTCGCCGGCGGCCAACGCCGCGTCGCTCAGCGCCCCGTACGCGTTGCCCACGGCAATGTCGCCGACCTCGGCGGCGGCCTCGATGGCCGCGTCGGCCGCGGCCCGGGCGGCATCCGTCTCACCCTGCCACGCCAGGCCGTGACTCTGGCCCGTGAGGCTTTGCGCCTTAAAAAACATGTCGTGAGCGGCCTCAGCATCGGCAACTACCGAACCGAGTTGTGCGACGCCGGCGACCAGATCGCCCTGCCAAAGCTGTAGTACCCCGAGGCACCAGCGGCACTGACGGGAGACGTACCGGTCACCGATCGCGTCGGCGAGATCGCGTCCTTCTTCGGCGGCCGCACCTCCCGCGACTGGGTCACCCTCCGTGATCGCGACGAGCGCCTGCCAGGCGAGGATCTCGCCAAGCCGCCACCGATCGTCCAACTCCCGGGCCAGGCCGATCGCCTCGGCCAGGTACGGCCGGGCTGTCTCGGCACTCACGGCGGCGATAGGGCCGCAGGCGGTCAACGCCCGGACCAGCAGGGCCGGATCGTCGACCTCGCGGGCGATCGCCAGGGCGTGCTGAGCCTGATCCAGGCTGTCCGCGGCGCCCATATGGGCGGCGAACAGGGCCCTGTCGGCGAACGCCCGCGCGCGCACCGCAGCCGCCACCTCGTGGTGCTGCGCGTCGAGGTCGGCCAGGGCGACGTCGAACCAGGCCAGCCCTTCCCGGGGGCGGCCCCGCGCTCGCCACAGCGGGTACAACGACGACGCCAGCGCCAACGCCAGCTCGATATCGGAGCTCTCTCGGCTCCAGTTGAACGCGGCGCGCAGATTGTCGATATCGATTTCGGCGTGCTCGACGCGCTGCTCATAATCACTGCCCGCCGGCGCGTCGAGCGCAACGGCCATCGCCGTGTAGTAATCCCGGTGACGCGAGCGCACGGCATCGGCCTCGCCGGATTCGCCGAGCTTTTCCAGCGCGTATTGGCGCACCGTCTCGAGCAACCGGTATCGCGTTCGGCCACTGCTGTCTTCGGCGACCACCAACGATTTGTCGACCAGCAGGGTGAGCTGGTCGACAACTTGGTAGCGCGCAAGCCCATCGGCGCCTGCGACGGCCTGGGCCGCATCGAAGTCGAACCCACCCAAAAACGCGGCGAGCCGACGAAGCAGGATCCGTTCCGTTTCGGTAAGCAGGGCGTGTGACCAGTCCACCGAGGCGCGCAGCGTCTGCTGGCGACGCACCGCGGTGCGTGCACCACCGGTCAACAGCCGAAACCGGTCATGCAGGCTGTCAAGGATCTCGGCCACCGACAACGCCCTGACCCGTGCTGCCGCCAGCTCGATCGCCAGCGGCATTCCGTCCAGACGGGTGCAGATGTCCGCGACGGCGGCAGCGTTGTCGTCGTTGATAGTGAAGTCGGTGTGAGCCAGCCGCGCCCGGTCTGCGAACAACTCGATCGCCTCATCGGCCATCGACAGCGACGGAACGCGCCACGTCAATTCACCCGGCACACCGATCGGCTCACGACTCGTCGCTAACAGTGTCAGCCCCGATGCCCCACCCAACAGGGCCACAACCAACTCGGCACACGCATCCAACAGATGCTCGCAGTTGTCCAGCACCACCAGAATCCGTCGGTCGCGCACAAACCGCAGCAGTGTCTCCATGGTGGAGCGACCCGGCTGGTCGGGCAGTCCCAGTGCGCGCGCTACCGTCATCGGCACCAACTCGGGATGGGTGATGGGCGCCAGATCCACATACCAGACACCCTCGGCGTATTCGCCCGCCAGCCGGTTGGCGACTTCTACCGCCAGGCGGGTCTTGCCCGACCCACCCGCACCCGTCAGGGTGACCAATCGGCTCTGTGTCAGCAGTTTGCCTACTTCGGCAAGCTGCGCGCTGCGACCCACAAAACTGGTCAGCTGAGCCGGAAGATTATGCGCAGCAACGCTTTTAGCCGTTCGTAGCGGCGGAAAGTCGTTGCGCAGATCGGCGTGACACAGCTGGACGACCCGTTCCGGACGAGCAACCCCGCGCAGCTCGTGACTGCCCAGATCGGTCAACCAGACATCGGGGGGCAGCGTGTCCGCGACCATTGCCTCCGTCGCACCCGAGAGCACCGTCTGCCCGCCGTGGGCCAGGTTGCGCAGCCGCGCCGTCTTGTTGATGGCCGGGCCGATGTAATTGTCTTCACCCCGCAACTGCACCTCGCCGGTATGCACACCGATCCGCAAGCTGATCGGCGCCAACGGCGCCCGCTGTAGTCCCAGAGCACACGCCACCGCATCACTGGCCCTCGCGAACGCCACCACAAAGCTGTCGCCCTCACCCTGCTCCAGCGGGCGCACCCCGCCATACGTGACCACCAGATCGGACAGCGCCTGATCCAGCCGCGTGAACGCCGCCGTCATCTCCACGGGTCGGCTCTCCCACAACCCGGTGGAGTTCTCGACATCCGCCAACAGCAGCGTCACGGTGCCCGTCGGCAAAAGCCCGCTCACACTCAATTCGCTCCAGTCCACCAGCGGCAGCTCCGGGCGTGGATCAATCTCGCTCATGCTAGCCAGCCTGCGGCCACCGCAGGCCCCAAACATCAGCTAAAACGCGTAGAACTACAGCTCCCGGCGCGGAACTTCGCTACCGCCTGCCCGACGCCACCTTCCGTCGCTGTTGGCCGTAGGTGGCTCCGAACTGCGGTACCTCGAGCGGGCCTGCGCGACGAGCGGCGGTGATGGCATTGCGCAGCGGACGAGCCAGGCCCGCGAACGACGCCATATCGAACACCATCGCTGTCAGCAGCCGATTGTGGACGTATCCGAACGAGCTGGCGGTCTCGGGGTCGGCCCAGCCGAGGGTTCCGCCCAGGCCGACATGACCGAACCCCTTGAGCATCCCGGGAACCGGCGACTCGTGGTAGCCGAGGTGAAACGGCATCGGCACCATCATGTTCAAATCCGGTCGCACCCGCGGCTTGCCGACTAGGCCATCGACCAACTCCGCGGACAAGAACTGCGTCCCGTCGATGCTGCCGCCGTTGGCCAGTGCGGCGTACATCTTCGCAAGGCCGCGGCCGGTGACGACACCATTGGCCGCGGGAACCTCGCCGTCCAGGAACGGGATATCGCCCTGCACAAGCGATTTGATGCCAGGGAAATACATTGCGCCCAGAGCACCCGAGAACGGCAGACCGGCCACCTTGGGCGCGACGAAGTTGACAACCGCGTTGGGCCGGGTGCTCTGCGGGGCCAGGATCTGGGCGACCTTGGTCGGCGCGTCGGCCGGAGGCCGGCCCAGATGCAGGCCATCGGTGTTGAGCGGTTGCGCCAGCTCAGTGCGCACCAGCTCACGCATCCCGATACCGGTGACCGCCCGGGCCAGCCCCGAAAGCAGCCAACCGTAGGTCAGCGCGTGATACGCCGGAGCGCCGCGCAGGTGGTCGACCGGTGCCGCGGCCAGCCGCTCCTCCATCAGGAGGTGATCCATCAGCTCCGTCTTGCTGACGCCCTTCAGATGCGACAGTCCGGATCGATGCCGCAAGACGTCGCGGACGGTGATGTCGGATTTGCCGTTCGCCCCGAACTCCGGCCAATACTCCGCAACCGGCGCGTCGTAGCACAGCAGGTCCCGGTCGACCAGGCGGTGAATCACGGTGGACGCGACACCCTTCGTCGCCGAGAACACCATCGCGCCGGTGTCGGCCGTCCACGGTACTTCGCCGGCCCGGTCCGACCAGCCCGTCCAGACGTCGACGACTGGCTTGCCCTCGATGTACACGCACAGGGTTCCGCCACCAAACCGGCGACCCGGAAAGAGCCCGGCGAATATCCGGATCACATTGGCGAAGCGCGGATCGGCGGCACCGTGGACACCGCGGGGCAGGCCGTCATCGGCTTTCAGCAATGTCACATCGCCACGCTGCGACGCCATCATGAGGCGACTCTATTACCCGTAGCGAGCCCGGCGGATCAAAAGGATGGCAACATCTGAATATGACTAGACGCAGCATCGGCCGCGGCATCGCCAGCGCGGCGCTGATGGTTTTGACCTTGTTCAGCGCTCCGACCGCCATGCCTGCCGCGGGCGCCGACGGATGCCCGTACGCCGAAGTGGTGTTCGCCCGCGGCACCGGCGAGCCGGTCGGCCCCGGCGGACCCGGGCAGGCCTTCTTCGACTCGCTGACCGCCCAGCTGCCCGGCAAGTCAGTCGATCTCTACCCGGTCAACTACCCGTCGACCTCTGACTACGTCAACAGCGCGCATGCCGGCGCCGACGACGCGGTCGCCCACGTCCAGGCCACGGTCGCCAACTGCCCGAACACCAAGATCGTGCTCGGCGGGTACTCGCAGGGTGCCGGCGTCATGGACATGACCAGCCACCGACTGTCGCCGCAGGACGCCAATCACGTTGCCGCCGTTGCCCTTTTCGGAAATCCACAGAGCAGCTACGCAAAGAGCTTGTCGGACAGCCAGATTCCGGCGATCGCCTCGGGCTACAGCCCGAAGACCATTGACATCTGCCTGCCCGATGACAACATCTGCGCTGAGGGCGGGAGCATCATCGCGCACCTTGGGTATGTCCCCGGGGCGACGGATCAGGCCGCGACGTTCGTAGCGCACAAGCTCTGACGCCGAGTACCACTATGCCGCGGCCAGCGCATCCAAGATGCTAGTGAGATATTGGTCCACGGTGATGCCGCCTAATAGATTGGACGTCAGCTCGAACGCCGTGTTGCTGCCGAGCCCAAGATCGGTCACCAGCCCACTCAGCGTCGTATCGTCGAGCCCCCCAAAGGTGTTCAGCAGCTGGCTGATCGTCGATTGATCACTGAGTCCGAAGGCGTCGAGCAACCCACCGATTGTCGTGTTGTCGAATCCGGGGATGTTGGCGTACACATCGCTGACTGTGCCGCCTGGGTTGATCCCGAAACCGCTCAGCAGCCCAGAAAGTGACAGGTCGTCGAACGAGAAGGTCTTCAGCGTGTCATCCACCGTGCCGGCGCCGCCATTGAGCCCAATCGTGGTCGCCGCATCGCTCAGCGTCGCGTCGCCCGTGCCGGGGATGGACAGCAGCTGCGTCACCGTGTCGTCGCCGAGACCAGCGGTGTCGGCAAACTGTTCCACGGTGGTGCCGGCGGTAAAGGCATCCGCACTCGGGTCCCAAAGTGAGCCCAACCCGCTGGACTGGATACCAAGAACGCTGAGCAGTTGGCTCGGGGTCACGTCCAGGCCCTGGAGAAAATTGTTGATGTTCATCGGCCCGACGCCCCAGTCACCGAGCAGCGTGTCTACCTCAGTGTTGTTGATCCCCAAGCTGTCCGCCGTTTGGCTCAGTGTGCTGTTGGCGTTGAGCCCGATCAGGTCCCATAGATTCGAGATTGGCTGGTTACCGACGCCCAGGATGGCCGCTGCCTGGCTCAGGGTGTCGTTGGCGCTGAGCCCGAACAGGTTCTCAATGTTTGACAGCGGTTGGTCGTCAACCCCCAGGTCGTCTAAGGCCTGGGTCAATGTCGTGCCGTCACTTAGCCCCGTCACGGCTAAAAGCACCGACACCGGATTTGCGCCCAGGTAGAAGAAACCCGCCAGTTCGTTCAGTGTCACGCTGCCGAGCCCCGTCACGGACAGCAGTTCGTTCGGCGTCAGGCTGCCGAGCTCAATGTCGTTGAGCGCCTGCGGCACAGTTAGCTCGTTGAAACCCGTGAGACGCGCATTCTCGCGCAGCAGATCGACGAAGACGATTTCTAACGATGTGATGAACGCCGTGGGATCGAAGCTGCTGGCCAATGCAACGTCTTGCACCCGCACAACGGGAGCGATGTCAGGCAGCGATGGTTGATGTACGGGAGCGATGCCGATGAGGCCTGTGCTAGCGACGACGGCACCGGTGGCGATCATGCGAGCCGACTTCGTCGAGCGACGATGTTGACGAGAACTGGCTAATTGGCGATATAGCTCGCGAAACCGACGAGACATGGAAGCCCTCCCGGATCCTGAATGGAGGCTGAATTTTTCTTAAGTATTTCTAATCTAGAGTGATCTTGGTCACATGTCAAATTGCGGCGGTCTTCGAAGTCGGGTGGGGCCTTTAGCCAGACCCGCTTTCGGCATGGCCGCTGACGCCCTGGATACCGGCAACCACGTCCGTCAGGTGCGTGATCTGGTCGCGAAGCTGTTCAATCTGTCCGGCTGTCGCGGCTTGCTCGGCGGCGTCGACGTCGGCGAAACTCTGCACCATCCACGTCGCGACCGTCGCGGCGACGATGCCGATGAGACTGATCCCGCCCAGCATCAGCAGGACCGCGATCACCCGGCCCAATGCCGTGCCCGGATAGTGGTCGCCGTACCCGACTGTGGTGAGTGTTGTGATCCCCCACCAGATTGCGTCGCCGAAGTTGTTGATATTCGCGCGCGGGCTCGTCCGTTCTGCCGTGAGCACGCCCAGCGACGCCGAGTAAACGAGCAGGACTGCGTTAACGACCGTGTACACGACGACGCGACCCCGGAAAGCGTCTCCGAACAACTTCTCCATCACCTCGACCAGAACGACCAACCGCAGTACACGCAGCGATTGCACGGACGGGAGCGCGATGATCGCGAGATCCAGCAGATGCCACAAGAACCACCTTGTTCGGTCCTCAGCCAGTATCAGGCGGGCAACGTAGTCGATCACGAAGACGACATACAGGCCGAGCATGATCCAGCCGAGCAGGCGTGCGGTGAAACCATGCGGCCGGGCCAAGACCTGCACCGAGAACACAATCAGAAAGACGAAAGCCACGCTCGCGAGCGGCCACTCAGCCCTTCTTTCCCAGCGCTGCTGCCCATACAGGGTGCTCATGGTCATCCGTCCTTCTTGCGGTCGGTATCTTTGCTCGGCTGAACGCGTTTCGGCTCGCCCGGCATCTTCGGATAGTTGGGCGGATACGGCATGTCGCCGAGCCCGCGTTCCTCGTCGGCCTCGACCATCTCCAGTAGCGGCGCGATGGACTGGTCGACCGAGTCGATCTCGGCCCAGGGATCGTCGCGGCGGGCCACCAACTCGGGCACGGTCGCCATGGTGTAGTCGTCGGGGTCCGCGCCGGCCAGCTCGTCCCACGTCAGCGGCATCGATACGGTCGCGATCGCAGTGCGCCGCACTGAGTAGGCCGAGGCGAACGTGCGGTCGCGCGCGTTCTGGTTGAAGTCGATGAAGATCCGTTTGCCGCGCTCTTCCTTCCACCATGAGGTCGTCACCGCATCCGGTGCGCGGCGTTCCACCTCGCGCGCCAGCGCGATGCCGGCCCGGCGTACGGCGATGAAATCCCAGTCGGTTTTGATGCGCAGGAACACGTGGATACCGCGGCCCCCTGACGTCTTCGGGTAGCCGACCAGTCCGAGTTCGTCGAGCAGCGGCCGAAGCACGTCGACAGCGATGGTCCGGGCCTCGGCAAAGCCGGTGCCGGGCTGCGGATCCAGGTCGACGCGCAACTCGTCGGGGTGTTCGGTGTCCGGGCAGCGGACCTGCCATGGATGCAGGGTGACGGTGCCCATCTGCGCCGCCCACACGATGGAGGCCGGATGGGTCACCTTCAGCGCGTCGGCCGTTCGCCCGGACGGAAACGTGATCCGGCACGTTTCCAAATAGTCGGGGTGGTGCTGCGGAATCCGCTTCTGGTAGATCTCCTCGCCGTCGATGCCGTCGGGGAAGCGCTGCAGATGGGTGGGGCGGTCCCGCAGCGCGGTGAGCATCGGGCCGCGGGCGACCGCGAGGTAGTACTCGACGAGTGTGCGTTTCGTGCCGTTGGCTCCCAGCTTGGGGAAATACACCTTGTCCGGATTGGTGAACCGAACCGCGATCCCGTCGACGTCGAGTTCCTCCGCTGCCGTTGCCATAGGCCGATTCCAGCACAGGGTTCCAGCACAATGTGCAAATGGACTTGCCCGTGATGCCGCCCGTCTCGCCGATGCTGGCCAAGTCGGTTCGGTCGATCCCACCCGAGTCGTCCTACGAGCCGAAGTGGGACGGTTTCCGGTCCATCTGCTTCCGCGACGGCGATCAGGTCGAGTTGGGCAGCCGTAACGAGCGGCCGATGACCCGCTATTTTCCCGAACTGGTCGCGGCGGCCAAGGCCGAGCTGCCCGGGCGGTGTGTGATCGACGGCGAGATCATCATCGCCACCGATCACGGCTTGGACTTCGAGGCGCTGCAACAGCGCATCCACCCGGCCGATTCGCGGGTGCGGATGCTCGCCGAGAAGACCCCGGCGTCCTTCATCGCGTTCGACTTGCTCGCCCTCGGCGATGACGACTACACCGGGCGGCCTTTCGCCGAGCGGCGTGCCGCCCTGGTCGAAGCTGTTGCCGGCGCGGGTCCATCGATTCACGTCACGCCCGCGACCACCGATATGACGACCGCGCAGCGCTGGTTCGACGAGTTCGAGGGGGCCGGCCTCGACGGCGTCGTCGCCAAGCCGCTGGGCATCACCTACCAGCCGGACAAACGCGTCATGTTCAAGATCAAGCACGAGCGGACCGCAGACTGTGTGGTGGCCGGGTATCGGGTGCACAAGTCCGGCGGCGACGCGATCGGTTCGCTGTTGCTCGGCCTCTACAAGGACGACGGGACGCTGGTATCGGTCGGCGTCATCGGGGCGTTTCCGATGGCCGAGCGACGGCGACTATTCACCGAGTTGCAGCCGCTCGTCGTCGATTTCGATGGGCACCCGTGGAACTGGGCTGCCCACGAAGCTGGTGAGCGCACACCGCGTAAGAACGAATTCTCCCGCTGGAACGTAGGAAAGGACCTGTCATTCGTTCCACTGCGACCCGAACGGGTGGTGGAAGTCCGTTACGACCACATGGAAGGCGAAAGGTTCCGCCATACAGCGCAATTCAACCGCTGGCGGCCCGAACGCGACGCGCGGTCATGCAACTATTCCCAACTCGAAACCCCGGTCACCTTCCGCCTTGACGACATCGTGCCGGGCCTCGGATAACGCCAGGTAGCGCGAGTGGTGGCTTAAACAAGTCGAGTAGTAGTCGAGTAGTGAACTACTCGTGTAGGTACACGCGTTCGCTGAAACGATGGTCTCAGCGGTCGAGTCGAGCGGGATCAACAGTCGAGGCGGCATCATGAACAACCTCGCCATTCGGGGCATTCGCCCAATACTGCGACTGATGCCCCGCAGCACGCGACGCGGTGATCGCCGCGTTCCGCCGTGCGACCTATCGGCTCGCCAAACCATGAGCACACCACTCGATCGCGGTTCCGTCGTCCCACTCTGCGCCGTGTGCATTGAAGCTGGCCGCGCAACAGAGGCCACCCACCAGACGAGGGACCACCTGTGCGGCTGCGACCAACACATCCAGCAACTTGAGCAACACGGCCGTGCCGCGATACGCCGACAACGAAGCGCAGAATGGCGTGCGCGCGAAACAAACGGCAACCGGCCGGCGGACTCGCGCGACCAAGGCTTGAGTTCGGAGGACTCTCGTAGCCTCTTGAGGGATCGGCCCCCGCTCACCGCTGCGCAGACGTCGGACTCGGCTGGCTGATTACCCGGGAAAACGCATCTTCCGAATGAATACCGTGTGCCCTGTTTAAGTCTCTTGCCAAGCGGGACATACGAAGTGGACGAGCTGGTGGCGGTGGTCGATGTCGAGCTTGGCGAAGATGCGATAAACGTGTCCCTCCACCGTCCGCACCGAGACCGAAAGCTTTTCGGCGATTTGGCGGTTAGATAAACCAGCCGCAACCAAGTTCGCAATCTCGCGTTCACGGACCGTGATGGGCAACTGCGAGGCCGCTGCATGGACCGTCGGCGTTCGTATTCCGCCCTGCGTGGCCAACCCGTGCGCGCGGGTCGAAGACTTCATTTCCTTGCGACGCCGACGTGTGCGCGCGTGTTCCCGCGCTGCCTGTGCTGCCGCGTCGGCGGCGAGGGCCATTGTGCCCATGTCGGCGAACCGGTCGGCCGCCGCGTCGAGCAAATCGCCGTCGTGGTCGGCCAGGCCGCGAGCGTGCTCCGCGATCGCCTCCGCCAGCGGAGTGTTGAGTGTCTTGGCCAGCTCCGCCAGCCTCGCAATTTGCGAACAGTCATCGAAGCGGACAGCGGTGTGCAGCGCGCGCATCTCGACGGCGTACATCCCGGATTGTCGCGCGATCTGTGCGGCACGCAGCGCATGTGTCTGCGCGGCCATCGTCTCGCCGACGGATGCCCGCTCCCAGGCCCGGGCCAGCTCAAGTTCCGGCAAGAACACCGCGACCTGCGGCCCATAGGCGTCCTCCGACCTGCGCAGGGCCGCGACGGCGGCCGCCCTGTCCCCCCGCGCGCCTTCGGCCTGCGCGGACCAAGCTGATACCAGCATCACCCAGCCTGGCGGAAAACCATGTGACATCGCTGATATCGAATCCTGAAAGGCAGAACACGCGGACGTCAGCGCACCACCGGCAAGGTGCACCAATCCGAGCATGGCGTGCGGAAAGGCGCCTGCAGCAGGCCACGCTCTGGTCATGGAGGCATAGCGTTCCCAAACCCGTTCAGCCGCCTGATTGTCACCTGCGGCCGTCAACGCCACTACCTCGGCCAAACCCATGGCAAAGCGGCACGGTCCCGATTGATCGAAGAAAACTGCGGGCGCCGCATCCGCTACGCGCCGGACTTCGCCAAACCGCCCGATGAGGGCCAACGCCCAACATGTCCACGTTGCGGCCCACGTCCGTATCACCGGTGTCACATCAGATTTGGTCACGGCCAACCCGAGGTCGAGTGCCGTCCGGACGTCACCGGAAAAGTACGCGAACGCCGCTTCCATGGCTGTGATGACCGGGAGCAGCGCCTCAGAGTCAACGCGCGCCCTTAAGTCGGCGAGTGCCAGCCGTGCCGGTTCAACCCGCCTGCAGCTGAAGAAGAGGTTCGCGGCACGCAGACAGCCCCACCGCACGATCATTTGCTCGTCCGCATCACCGGGGTCGACGTCATTAAGCACCGCCTCGACCTCGTCGCCTCGTCCCTGCCAGCCGATTGCCTCGGCAAGCACGAGCGCGGCCGGCAGGCCACCGCCGCGCTCGAACGCGAATCGCGCTAGCGTCTCACCGCAAGCGATGTCCGACATGGTTATCGCGCTCGCCGCGGCATGGATGATCAGGTCGAGGTCCGGCGACAGATCGCTTCGCATCATGAACTGCGCCAGCTGTATCTCGGCGCGCACATCGTGCAATCTTGACCGCTGCCCGTTCGCCTCCAGATTCTTCCGGAGATGCTGTGCCAGCATGCCATTGAGCTTTAGCGAACGCACCACACCGGCGTGTCGGATCGCCGCCTCACCCAAGATGGGGTGATTCAGCCGCGCCACCGTGTTTGACCCGTCGGCAACCACCTGAATTACTCCCCGGCGCTCAAGTGCTCCCACCGCGTCGGCATCGCA
>Ga0335076_10002383_pt1 | contig 18671 bp, 20 predicted proteins | sample Lox_Sample_25_FD_206717 | JGI IMG/M metagenome (GOLD analysis project Ga0335076, IMG submission 206717) | Soil microbial communities from Loxahatchee National Wildlife Refuge, Florida, United States - Lox_Sample_2.5 | ecosystem: Environmental > Terrestrial > Soil > Wetlands | place: USA...
TCTGATCGGACGCCTTGACGAGGCCGAGCGGAAGCTTGCCGGGCTCGACCCCGCGCCCTTCCCGCCTGCGCTGAGCGCCGCCCACGAACTGGTGGTGGCGGGGATCGCGCTGCGGCACCTGCGGACGAAGGCGGCGCGCGCTGCGCTCGCGCGGGCCGAACGTGCGGCGCGCCATGCCGGCATTCCGGCGCTGACGGCGGAGGTGGAAAGCGCATACCGCGTTCTCAGCCAGCCGGCCGGGCGCCTGCTTGCGCGCGGCGAGGAGCGACCACTTCTGCTCGAGGAGGTCGAAGCGCTGTTGGCATCGAAGGCGCTCGTCGTGGACGCATGCCGTCATGCCGTGCGCGACGCCGGCGCGGTGGTCTCGCTCGCAACACGCCCGGTGTTGTTCGCGCTCGTCCGCGCGCTGGGCGAAGCGTGGCCGGCAGACGTGTCGAGGGGCACGCTCGTGGCACGCGCATTCCGGGCGAAGCACGCCGATGCATCGCATCGCGCGCGGCTGCGGGTCGAAATCGGCCGGCTTCGCACGGCGCTGCGGACGCTGGCCGGCGTGAGCGCGACGAAGGAAGGGTTTGCGCTGGCGCCGCGCCGTGCCCGCGAGGTCGTCGTCTTGGCGCGGCCGGTCGACGAGGCGCATGCCTCGGTGCTTGCCTTCCTCGCCGACGGCGAGTCGTGGTCGAGTTCGGCGCTCGCGCTTGCGCTGGGCGCCAGCCAGCGCACCGTGCAGCGGGCCCTCGACTCGCTCGCGGCCGCCGCCAAGGTGCAGTCCTTCGGTCGCGGGCGGGCGCGCCGCTGGATGACCCCGCCGGTGCCAGGATTCACGACGACCTTGTTACTCCCCGCTCCCCTGCCGAGCGACTAGAATGGGCGCATGAAACGAGCAGCGGCCGAAATCATCCGCGAGTACGGGCCCTTTCCGGACGTCGATCGCGTTAACGGCGTCACGTATGACGGCCGGCACGTCTGGTTTGCCTCCGGAGACAAGATCAACGCCTTCGATCCGGCGAGTGGAAAGACCGTCCGCTCGCTCGCTGTCGCCGGGCATGCCGGGACGGCCTTTGATGGCGAGCACCTGTTCCAGATCGCCGAGGATCGCATCCAGAAGATCGATCCGACGACCGGCCGCGTGCTCGCGACGATCCCGGCGCCCGGCGGCGGTGCCGACTCCGGGCTCGCCTGGGCCGAAGGGACGCTTTGGGTCGGGCAGTATCGGGAGCGGAAGATCCATCAGATCGATCCCCAGACCGGGGCGATTCTCCGCACCATCGAGTCCAACCGCTTCGTAACCGGGGTCACCTGGGTGGACGGCGAGCTCTGGCACGGCACCTGGGAAGGCGACGAGAGCGATGTGCGGCGCATCGATCCCGAAACGGGCGAGGTCCTGCAGCGGCTCGAGATGCCGCCCGGTATGGCCGTATCGGGGCTGGAGTCCGATGGTAGCGATCGGTTCTTCTGCGGCGGCGGAAGCAGCGGGAAGGTGAGGGCCGTCCGCCGGCCCCGGCGAGGCTCCCCGGCGGGGAGTTCTTGACGGTCATCGCCGGCACTTTCCCGGCGGACCGGAACGAAGACGGCGCCCCCGCGTGGCCGCGACGTTATGCGTCATCCTCCCGCGCCGGGACTTCGCGATAGGAATCTATTGCAACGGTCCTGAGCCGCGACCCGGGGAGGGTGCGGCGGCTGCGGCCGTGCCGTCCGTGGATCCGAGGACGGCCAAACTCGAAGGGGAGCCCGACAATGCTGATATCTGCCAATCGCCGCCCGCGCCTGATGGAAGTCGCCTTGGTCCTGGTCCTTGCCGCGGGCGCCTTCGCCGCCGGCGTGGCGTTTGCCGCCCAGCCGCACATGCAGGCCGCCCTCAGCGCGCTGCAGACGGCACAGAGTGAGCTGAACCAGGCCGAGCACGACAAGGGTGGCCACCGCGTGAAGGCCCTGAACCTCGTGGGACAGGCGATCCAGCAGGTGCAACTCGGCATCGCCGCCGGCAGCTGACCCTTCGGCACCATCCGGACAATCGATCGCAGGACTCGGATTGTCGTCCCGGCAAACGCCGGGACCCATAAACACCGGCCACTGGAATATGGGCCCCGGCGGTCGCCGGGGCGACAACCTGAAATAGCACTAAGATTGATTTGCGCTGGTGCGGGCTCTAAAGGGGATTGATCACCATCTCCTTCGTATACTGCGGTATCTCGTGCTCGATGCCGGCCGCCATAAGCGCGACGTCGTCGTCGTCATAGAGGCCGCCGTAATAGGTGATGCCCTGCGAGGCGGCTTTTCCGGTCGTCGCGTGCAGGTCGGCAACGAAGCCCGGCTTCAGGCCGTGCGAATCCCGCTTGAACGGATAGAGGTCCAGCTTGTTGTGCATGAATTCGTGGATGATCGCGATGGAGATCACCCGGTCGCGCTGCTCGAGGTTGGCAGAATACTTCATGCAGCCGGCGATGTAGATCTCCGAGATCATCCGCTGCGCCTTCGGGCTCCACACGGTGTTGCCCTTGTCCGACTTCATCGGCCCATGCGTCCGGCGGTGCTTGTCGACGATGCTCTGGCTGATGTCGCCGAAGACGTAGCAGACGAGATCGTTTTGGCCGACATCGGCGCTCCGCCCTTCCCACGAGAAATCGACGCCCTGGAACTTGCTCGACGCCGCCGTGGATTTCTTCAGGAACCCCGCGACGTTTTGGCCGACGTTGTACATGTCGCCTTCGCCGAAATCGGCGCTGCCATAGTCGAACGCCGGCACGAGGTAGGCGGTGAGAATTGTCACGAGACGGCTCCTCACTGCAGGGGTCGGGGGCGGCACCGGGGTCGGATCGAATGCCGTGGGAACCATACGCTGAGGGGCGGTCGGTCGCAGTGACATGGGTCACAGGTCTCCTCCAAAGCGATCCGGTGGCAGGTCAGCCATCGCGCTCCTGAAATCGACTCGGACCCTATTTCGTGGGGCGCATGACCGGCGATGACGATCGCTCGATGTCGGACGATCAGGGCCTTCAGAGCGCCTCCGGGCGCGGGCACGAAGCGGCACGCCGCTGACGGAGCGCCGGCGGTGCCATGGATTCGTCGCTTGTCTTGCCCCCGACGGTACGCGACAATCCGCTGCGCCGATCCCCGGGAACTAGGGGGATGGGTCCCGCCATCGGCAATCACCAGCGGCGACTGAGCGGTCTGAAGAGCGCGATGCAGCCGGTCGATCCGATTCTAGCGACGATCATGGACGCCTGCCGCGTGCTCGGCGATGGCATCATCGTCACCGCCGCCGACCTCGATCGGCCGGGGCCGCGGATCGTGCATGTCAACGACGCGCTCTGCCGGATCACCGGCTATCGCCCCGACGAACTGATCGGGAACACGCCGCGGCTCCTGCAGGGGGTGAAGACGAACCGCGCCGTGCTCGCCGCCCTGCGCTCGTCGCTCGACGTCCATCGCCAGTTCGCCGGCGAGGTCGTCAACTACCGCAAGGGGGGCCGTGAATATTCCGTCGAGCTGCAGATCGCGCCCGTCGCCGGCCCCGATGGAAGACCGCTCTACTGGCTGTCGCTGCATCGCGACGTCACGGAGATCCGGCGCACCGAGGCGGAACTGCGCGAGCGCGAGTTCCGCTTCCGCAGCCTGCTCGGCAACATGCGCGACATCATCGTCTGTCATGGCGAGCGTGGCGGCGATCCGCACGGCTACACGGACGGCGCGTCGCTGCTCGGCCGCGATGTCCAGCGGATGGCCGGCACGCTCATGGGCGACAAGGCCAACATCGACCTGTGGTATCGCAGCATCCATCCCGACGATCGGGAGGCGTACCTGGGGGCCGAGCGGCGCCGCAAGGAACGCGGCGAGGCCTACACGCTCGAATATCGGATCACGCACCCGGTGACGGGTGAATTGCGCTGGATGCAGGAGACCGGCTGGTCCGTGCCGCTTCTGGAGGGGGACCGCAGCTTCCTCGACAGCTACATCATCGACATCACCGACCGGAAGCGGGCGGAGTCGCTCCTGGCCGGTCAGAACCGCGTGCTCGAGATGATCGCGCGCGGCGTTGCGCTCGAGGATGCCCTCGACGCCCTGGTGCGCTTCATCGAGGGCGAGTCGGCGGGCATGCTCGGCTCGATCCTGCTGCTCGACGAGGAGGGGCTGCATCTGCGCCACGGCGCGGCGCCCAGCCTGCCGCCCTCCTATGTCCGTGCCATCGACGGCGTCACCATCGGCCCAAAGGTCGGCTCCTGCGGGACCGCCGCCTACCGGCGCGAAGCGGTCATCGTAGCCGACACGCAGGAGGACCCGCTGTGGGCCGACTACCGGGACCTGGCGCGGACACACGGGTTGCGGTCCTGCTGGTCGACGCCGATCTTTTCCGACCAGGGTCGCGTGCTCGGCACGTTTGCCATGTACTACCGCACGGTCAGGCGTCCGACCGCCGCCGAGCTGAAGCTGATCGATATCGCGACGCATGTCGCCGGCATCGCCATCGGGCGCCGCCGCGCCGAGGCGGCCCAGGACGAGAGCGAGGAGCGGTTCCGCACGCTCGCCGATTCCGTGCCCGTGCTGATCTGGATGTCGGACGCCAACGGGCAATGCATCTTCGTGAACCGGCCGTGGCTCGGCTATACCGGCCGCACGCTCATGGAGGAATTCGGCGACCGGTTTGCCGAGAGCATCCACGCCGACGACCGCGCCCGAGTCCAGGGCGACCGCAGGGACGCGACCGAGACCGGCGCGATGTTCACGGGCGAGTACCGCTTGCGCCGCGCCGACGGCGCCTACCGTTGGTTCCTCGACGTCGCCGGGCCGCGCCGCACGGAAGACGGCGACTACGTCGGCCATATCGGCGTCCTCGTCGACGTGACCGAGCGCCGCGAACTCGAAGAGCAGCTGCGGCAGATGCAGCGGCTCGAGGCCATCGGCCAGCTGACCGACGGCCTGGCCCACGAGTTCAACAACCTGCTCACGGTGGTCCACGGCAATGTCGATATGATCATGGCGCAGGTCGGCAATGATGGCCGGCTGGCGCCGCTGCTGCAGTTGATCAAGCTGGCCGCCGAACGCGGCGGCGACCTCACGCGCCGTCTGCTCGCCTTCGCCCGGCGGCAGCCGTTGCGGCCCGAGATCGTCGACGCCAATGGTCTCATCGCAGGCATGCAGGAGATGCTGCGCCAGGCTCTCGACCGCCGCGTGACGATCGACTGCCGGTGCGACCCGGCGCTGTGGCTCACCGTCGTCGATCCGGCGCAGCTCCAGGCTGCGCTGCTCGGCATCGCGCTCAACGGCGGCGATGCGATGCCGGAAGGCGGCCGGTTGACGATCCGGACCGCCAACCGGCTCGTTCCGGACTCGACGGCCGCGACCCGCGACGGCCCCGGTCCCGGCCCCTATGTCGTGATCGCCGTCGAGGACACGGGCGTCGGCATGTCCGCCGACATCAGGCGGCGCGCCATCGAGCCCTTCTTCACGACGAAGGAACTCGGCAAGGGCAGCGGCCTCGGCCTCAGCATGGTCTATGGTTTCGCCAAGCAGTCGCGGGGCCATGTCGAGATCGAGAGCGAGATCGGCCGCGGCACGACCGTCACGCTCTACCTGCCGCGGGCGGCAAGCGATGCCGCTGAGCGCGCCGCGGACGCCACCCTGGCCGTGACGTGACCCGCCGCCGGCCGGCCTGTTATCTGCCGGGCCCGTCCTTGGGTTATCTGCCGGGCTCGTCCTTGGCGGTCAGCTTCCTGTCAGCATCCGGTCGTAAGCCCGAGGCATGCAGGATACGAGCCGGCAGTGGCGTCTCCGCCTTTCTGCGACATGCGTCGCCGTGATCGTAGCCGCCTTGCCGTTGGCGCTCTCGGTCCCTGCCGGCGGGGGGCAGACCGCCGCACCCGCAAAAAAGCCGACCGACGCGGCCACGGCGGTGCAGACGGAATGCGGGGCGTGTCATGTGGTGTATCCGGCGCAGTTCCTTCCGGCGCGCTCATGGCGGGCCGTGATGGCCGGACTGGCCAACCATTTCGGCGAGATCGCCACGCTCGATCGGGCAACCGCTCGTCAGGTCCAAGGCTATCTGGAGGCCAACGCCGCCGACACGCCGAATGGCGAGCCAGCCTTCCTGCGCGGCCTGCGCCCGACCGACGCGCCGCTCCGGATCACCGATACGCCGCTTTGGCGGACGATTCACCCGGAGCTGCTGCGTCCGGGTGTCGGGACCGGGCCGGGAATCCGGTCTGCGGCGCAGTGCCTGAACTGCCATGGCCGCGGCGGGACAGGTGACGGCGACTGAGCGCAGGAGCCGTTCAGTCGAGCTTCACGATCTCCGCGGAAACGTCCGGCTGGGCCAGGATCTCGACGCCGGCATCGGCCTTGGTGAGCTTGTCGAAGACGGCGGCGACCGGCGACTTGGCGAGGGCGGCGCCGTACTTGTCGTGGATCGCCGCGATGTCCGCAGTCTTGCCGGCGAGCATCAGCGCGGCGGTCGCCCGCAGGATCAGGTGGGCCTCGCGGTCGCCGACCGTGCCGTCCTTCGCGGGGGCGCCAGCCGCGGCAAGGTAGTCGTTGGCGGCCAGCTCCCATTCGCCGTTGCGCCAATAGAGGTCGCCGCGGGCATGGTCGTCGGCGGGGCCCGCGGCGGTGCCGACGGCGGCGAGGGCCTCGATGTCGTGTCCGCTGTCGGCCAGCGCCTGCGCCTGCAGCTGGGCGCGGCGGTCGACGAGCTCGGCCGGTATGGCGGCGCCCTTGGAGGCATCGAGGGCCTTGAGGGCGCCGTCGGTGTCGCCGGCCGTCAGCCGAAGGTCGGCGATGTCGGTGGCGATCGCGGCCTGCTGGTCGGCGGGGGCCGCCTTCAGCGCATCGTCGAGGATGTGGCTCGCCGGCTCGACCAGGTCGAGCTGTGCCAGCCTCTTCGCGAGCGCGCGCTGGATGGCGATGCCCTGCGGACCGCCCGGCAACAGCTCGCGGTGCGCGTCGAACAGGGCCGCGGTCGCCACGGGATCGAGGACGTCAGGCCCGGTCGCCGTCATGATCTGGCGATAGAGATCGTGCGCCCGGTTCGCAAGGGCCACGGTGCGGGGCTCCTTCGGAAACTGCTTCTGGGCGGCGGCGATGAGGGCAAAGGCCTTGTCGTATTGCTTCGTCGCGATCAGGAGCGGCGCCAGCTGGTCGATGGCGTCGAGCTGCAGGGCGTCGCCCTCCCAGCTGTAATAGACCTGCTCGAGCGCCGCGATCGCCGCATCGTCGGCCAGCTTGCCCGCGTCGCGCTCGAGGCGGACGAGCGCCAGCCGGGCGAGGACCTGCGGCCGCAGGGCCGGCGAGCGAAGCGCCAGCTGCAGGTGCCGGCGGGCCTCGTCGATACGATGTTCGGCGGCCAGCAGGCGACCGGTCAGCGCTTCCAGCATGCCGGCCTCCTCGTCGCGCGGCTGCGCCGCCTCGGCCACCGCCCGGTAGCTCTCCGCGGCGGGGAGGGCGTCGCGGTCGAGGGCGGCCTCCAGCGCCAGCAGGCTGAAGAATGCCTGGAGGTCCGGCGGATATCCCGCGAGCGCCGGCTTGCCGGCCTCGAACGCCTGGAAGGCCTCGGCCGGCTTGCCGGCCGTTGCCGCCGCGGCGCCACGCCACAGCTGCACTTCCGGCTTGTCCCGCAGGTACGGCCGGTCGAACAGCCCGGTCATCGCGTGCTGCCGGCGGGCCAGGATGCGTGACGCCTCGGCCAGCGCCTGCACGTCGATGCGGTTGGCCAGCTTCGGGTCGAGGCCAGGCAGGAGGTCGAGGGCCGACAGCGCCTCGTCGCCCCGCCGCCAGGCGAAATAGAACTGCGCCAGTTTCAGCATGGCGCCGGCATCCTTCGGGTCGCTGCCGATGACCTTCGGGAGGGCGGCCTCCGCTTCGCTGTACGTGCCGCCGCCGCGCCAGGTCTGCGGGTCGAACAGCGGATCGGGGACCGGTTCGCTCGGCGCCGGCGGCGGTGCGGGCGGCTGTGCCTGTGCTTGCGCCTGTGCCGGATCCATCGCCGGCTCCCGCACCGCCAGGAAGGGCGGCGCGGCATCGGGTGCTTCGCCCGGGCGGCCGGTCGCTGCTGCGACGCTCTTGCTCGACGCCTTGGTCTTGGCCGGCTTCGTCTGCATCTTCAGCGCCGGCGTGGCGCCGGGGTCATCAAGAATGTCGAGGACGACCTTGCCGTCGACGTCCGACAGCTTGTAGCCGTGCGCGCCGCGCAGCGTGACGCGGACCGCGGACTTGCCGGGTACCGCGTCGAGCGCAGCGACCCGGGACAGGTGCTTGAGGCTGGCCTTGCTGAGATCGAACCCGGCCGGCCTGTCGAACACGACCACCAGCTGTCCGGCCTGGCTCGCGTCGACGGTGGCGCCGACGGCGCCGCTCCAGTCGAAGACGATGCGGCTGTGGTCCGTGTGCTCGCCGGTGCGCACGGCGACGGCCGGCGGGTCGCCGGTCGCCCAGACGAGCGCCGGCGCCAGGATCAGCGCCCAGATGAATCCAAGGAGAAGCGAACCGTATCGCACCCGCGCCCTATCCCTCACCGCCGTGTGCCTTGGTTAGCAAAGGCTGATTACGCCGGCCTTTCGTCTGGGACGCCGGGCCGGGCCGGGCAGGGACATAGGAATCGATAGGCCGGTTTAATCTCGCCCCCCTATCGTGCTGCGATCCGAATGGGCCTTCGAAGCGGCACTTGGCATGGAAAATTCTGGTTATCTGGCCTTGGCACGGCAGGTCGCGCTCGACCGCGCCATCGACGTCACGGCCAACAATCTCGCGAACCTCCGCACCTCCGGCTACAAGGCCGAGAAGGTGATGTTCGAGGAGTACGTGCAGAAGGGGACCTCGCCGGCGACCGCGCCGAACCAGATGTCCTCGGTCGTCCAGCTCGGCACCTTCACCGACTATCAGCCGGGCTCCTTCGAGCAGACCGGCAATGCGCTCGACTTCGCCATCCAGGGCGAAGGCTTCTTCCCGGTGCAGACCGATGCCGGCACTCGCTACACCCGCGACGGCAGCTTCCAGCTCGATGCCAATGGCCAGCTCGTCACCCATGACGGCGATCCCGTCACCGACGCCGGCGGCTCGCCGATCCAGCTGCCCCCCGGCGCCAAGAACATCGTCGTCGGCGGCGACGGGCAGGTATCGGTCGACGGCAATGTCGTCGGCCAGATCGGCGTCGTGAAGTTCGACGATCCGCAGAGCCTGGTGCGCGAAGGCAGCGGCCTCTACAGCAGCAGCGCCGCGCCGGTGCCGGCCGAGTCCGCGGTCGTGCAGGGCATGATCGAAGGCTCGAACGTGCAGCCGGTCCTCGAGCTTACGCGCATGATGCAGACGCTGCGCGATTTCCAGGCCGCCCAGCAGGTGGTCGACAGCCAGCACGAGATGTCGCTCGACGCCATCAACAAGATCGCCAAGGTCTAGGCAAAGGTAAGGAATCCAAGCGATGCGCGCACTGAGCATCGGCGCCACCGGGATGATGGCCCAGCAGCTGAACGTCGAGGTCATCTCCAACAACATCGCCAACATGAGCACCACCGGCTACAAGCGGCAGCGGGCGGAGTTCCAGGACCTGCTCTATCAGCAGGAACGCCACGTCGGCTCGCCGACCTCGGACACCGGCACCATCCTGCCCTCCGGCGTGCAGGTAGGCCTCGGCGTGAAGACGGCGGCGATCTCGCGCGACGATGAGCAGGGCGCCCTGGCCAAGACCGACAACCGCCTCGACGTCGCGCTGCAGGGTCCCGGCTTCTTCAATGTCCAGCTGCCCAACGGCGATACGGCCTATACCAGGGCCGGGTCGTTCCAGCTGGCCGCCGACGGCACGATCGTGACGGCCGACGGCTATCCGGTGCAGCCGGCCATCGTCATTCCGGCCAACGCCAAGGACGTCGTCATCAGCACCGCCGGCGAGGTGTTCGCCTATTTCGACGGCCAGGTGCAGCCGCAGAACCTCGGTCAGCTCGAGCTGTCCACCTTCATCAACGACAACGGCCTCGAGGCCGAAGGCAACAACCTCTTCAAGGAAACGACGGCGTCGGGCGCGCCGACCGTGGGCGTCGCCGGCCAGACCGGCTTCGGCACGATCCTGCAGGGCTATCTCGAAGGCTCCAACGTCAACGTCGTCTCCGAGATCACCAACCTCATCCAGGCGCAGCGGGCCTACGAGATGAACTCGAAGTCCATCGAGACGGCCGACCAGATGCTGCAGACCATCACCCAGCTGCGCTGATCGGATCGCTCGTGACCGGACTCCTTCGCGCCATCGCCGTCGCGCTTGTCGCTCTCCCGCTGCTGGCGGGAGCGGCCTTCGCCGGCCCGCTCGACGACGCGCTGCAGGATACGCTGCGCAAGGCCTATGCGCTGCCGGGCGCGGAGCTGTCGATGAGCCTGCAGCTGGACGCGCCGATCGCCGACGAGCTGCAGGATTTCGCGGCGGGGGCCCGGTTCGCCAACCTGGTCTTCGACCGCACGTCCGGGCGGTTTTCCGTCGTCGTCCTGCTGCCGACAGGCGCGCCGGCCGCGCAGCTGCCGGTCAGCGGCATGGTGAGCGCGACCGCCGAAGTCCCGGTGCTGCGCGACATGGTGGGGCGCGGCCAGGTCATCGGCCAGGATCTCGTCGACTATTCGATCGTGGCCGCCAACCGGCTGACCGGCGATCTCGTGGTCGACCCTGCCGACCTCGTCGGCAAGGCGGCGCGCCGCACCCTGCATCCGGGGCGGCCGCTTCGCACGGCCGATCTGATGGCGCCGATCGTCGTGCCCAAGAACAAGATGGTCACCATGATCTACGCCTCGGGCTCGATGCACCTGACCGCCCGCGGCCGCTCGCTCGGCGACGGCGGCGCCGGCGACATGGTCAAGGTGCTCAACATCGACAGCAAGCGGACCGTCGACGCCGTCATCGTCGACAACGACACGGTCAACGTCGTCGGCAACGCACAACAGTGAATTCGGGACGCGAAATCACCATGCGCATCAGCAACTATCTCTTCCTCGGCGTCTTTGCCATCACCTTGAGCGGCTGCGGCGTCGGCGATCGGCTCGATCATATCGGCCAGCCGCCCTCGATGACGCCCATGGAGAACCCGCGCAACGATCCGAACTACAACGCCGTCTCGCTGCCGATGCCGGCCGAGGCCCCCGCCGTTCGCCAGGAGGCCTCGCTTTGGCAGACCGGTGCGCGCGCGTTCTTCAAGGACCAGCGCGCCGCCAAGGTCGGCGACATCCTGACGGTCGTCATCAACATCGACGAGAGCGCCAAGCTCCAGAACAACACGACGCGGGCGCGCGACGGGTCGGAGACGGCGGGTATGCCGCACTTCTTCGGTCTCGAAACCGCGGCCGCCAAAATCCTTCCCGAGGGCTATAACCCGAGCAAGCTCGTCGACCTCTCCAGCAGCGGCAACAGCACCGGCGACGGCAAGATCGACCGCAAGGAGCAGATCCAGCTACAGGTCGCAGCACTCATCACCGACCGGCTGCCGAACGGCAATTTCGTCATCGCCGGCAAGCAGGAGGTGCGGGTCAACTACGAGCTGCGCGAACTCACGGTGCAGGGCATGATTCGGCCCCAGGACGTGAGTCCGGCGAATACGATCAAATACGACCAGATCGCCGAGGCGCGCATCTCCTACGGCGGCCGCGGCCAGATCACCGACCTGCAGCAGCCGCGCTACGGGCAGCAGGTCTTCGACACGCTCTTCCCGTTCTGAGGGCGCGCCGCCGGCGGAGCCATGAAGAAGAAGCTCATCTTCATCCTCCTGCCGCTGCTGCTGCTCGGCGGCGGCGGTGCCGGCGCGTGGTTCTTCCTGTTCAACAAGCCCGCCGTCGCCGACAAGGCGGCAGAGGCCAAGAAAGAGCCGGAAAAGCCGGCGCCCGAGGCGGTCTTCGTCGATGTCGGCGAGATCATCGTCCCCGTCTACAACCGTGACGGCAAAGACAATTTCATGATCGCCCGACTGCAGCTGCAGATCAGCGACGTCATGCCGGCCGACAAGGTGCGCTACATGCTGCCGCGGCTGCGCGACGCCTTCATCGGCACGCTCGGCACCATGGCCGGCCGCGGCGAGCTCGGCGACGACAGCCAGCGCAATGCGACCATCAAGCACGCCCTGCAGCTGGCCAGCGATCGCATCCTCGGGGTCAATGTCGTCAGCGACGTCCTCATCCAGCGCGCCTGGCAGCAGCCGATGTGACGCTGCCGGCGGTCGGTCACTCCGATCGATGACGGATGGTTGAGGTCATCCGATGGTCCACAGCAGGACCGTGAAGATGATCGCCCACAGGGCGAGGCTGACGCCAATGATGAAAAGCACGCGGACCCGCGGCGGCCACTGGGCTTCGGTTTTCCCGTGGCTGCCGGCGGCACTGGTACCCGTCGACGATCCGGCGGGCAGGCGTACGCGCTGGTGATCGCTAATCGAGGTCCCCCACACGCGCGTTTCTTGATTTGTCCCCATCATGGCGCCGGCTCGCGCCGGGGTCAATGCGGTCGATCGTCAGGGGCCCCTTAGTTAACGCGATAGTCCTGCAGTGTAAGCCCGGTCTGGCCGGGGACGACCCGCCGCTGGAAGACTTTCTGGAACGAGACGCTCGCCGTGCCGTTGCTGCCCGCGGCTGCCGGTCGGAGGGCGCCAGGCGCCGCCGTGCCCCGTGGCGGCATCGAGGGCGGCGCGTTGTAGAACCGCGCGAAGAGCGACAGGTTGTCGGCGGCGGCGACGGGCGTCGGGACGGGCCGCAGGAAGCCGGCATCGGCCACGCGCACCGGCATGGCCCGCAGGAAGCCGGCGCCGGTCGTCGACCGGGCGTCGATGGCCGGAGGTACCGGGATGGCGGCGCCATTGGCGGCCAGTGCCGTGTCCGCCGCCGTTCGCTTCAATTCCTGCTGCTTCGCCGGGCCGGACCAGTTGGCGAGCACTGCTTCGCCATAGGCGTTGCCCAGTTCGGGCGTCGCCGAATGGTAGCGCCGGGCGGCACCGATCCAGCTCTTGATGTCCGTCCGCAGTTCCGTGAGGAAATCGGCGGCATAGGCGACATTGGTGGCGGGATCGAAGGCGTCCTCGAGCGAATCGAAGGCATCCGGGTGATGCTTCAGGTTGATCTGCATGCACCCGACATCGATGGAGTCCACGCCGGCGGCCTGCTGTTGGGCGACGAAGGCGACGGCGTCTTCCTTCGACTCGAAGAAATGGCCTTCGCCGGCGGCATTGACCGTCCACGGCCAGACCGCCCGGCGGCCGCTCACCGTGCGTCCCGACTCGGTGAGCCCGATGGCGGTCAGCAGGCCGAGCGGGATGCGATGCTGCTGCTCCTGGACGCGGATGTTCTGTGTGCAGACCTGGCTGTCGTCGGGCGGCGGCAGCATGGCGACCTGCGCCGGCGATGCGGCGAGAGCGTTGGGCGCCGGCGCCGTGGCGGCTACGGCGGTCGAGACGACCAGCGCGGTGGTGGACAGGAGCCGCCGCAGCGTTCGCGCCTTCAGCATCCGCAGCACGTAGCGGCCCTGCGTAGCAGGCCGGGCATTGTCAGCCCCCGTCTCCGGTGCTTGCCCCGGCTGCTCGCCCGCGGCCGTTGCCGGCGTATCGGGCGTATCCGATGCCGACGGCGGCGCGTTGTTGCGGGGGCCGCTCATCGCGCCGGCTCCTTGGCGTCCTTGGCGGCGCCGGGCACGGCGAGCAGGCGGCCCAGACGGTCGTAACTCTCGGTGAGGGTCATGCGCTCGTCCTTGCGCTGGCCGAGGAAACCGTCGATGCGGTCGAAATAGGCGATGGCTTCGTCGACCTTCGGGTCGGTGCCGCGCCGGTAGGCGCCGATGCGGATCAGGTCGGCCATGTCCTCATAGGTCGACAGCAGCTGGCGCGTGCGGCGCACGAGCGCCGCTTCCGACTCGCTATTGCAGCCGGGCATGGTGCGCGACACGCTGCGCAGGATGTTGATGGCGGGATAGCGGCCGCGCTCGGCGATGGCGCGGTCAAGCACGAGGTGGCCGTCGAGAATGCCGCGCACGGCGTCGGCGATCGGCTCGTTATGGTCGTCGCCGTCGACCAGCACCGCGAAGACGCCGGTGATGTCGCCGGTGCCCTCGATGCCGGGGCCGGCGCGCTCGAGCAGGCGCGGCAGTTCGGCGAAGACCGACGGCGTATAGCCCTTGGTCGTCGGCGGCTCTCCGGCGGCGAGGCCGATCTCGCGCTGCGCCGTGGCAAAGCGGGTGATGCTGTCCATCAGGCAGAGCACCTGCAGGCCCTGGTCCCGGAAGCATTCGGCTGCGGCGAGCGTGAGGTAGGCGGCCTGGCGCCGCATGAGCGGCGGCTCGTCGGAGGTGGAGACCACGACGACGCTGCGCGCGGTGCCCTCCGGGCCGAGGTCGGAGGCGAGGAATTCCTGCACTTCGCGGCCGCGCTCGCCGATCAGCCCGATCACGACGACATCGGCGTTGCAGTAGCGGGCCATCATGCCGAGGAGGGTGGACTTGCCGACGCCGGATCCCGCGAAGACGCCCATGCGCTGGCCGCGGCAGAGGTTGAGCAGTGTGTTCATGGCGCGCACGCCGACATCGAGCTTCTCGCCGACGCGGCGGCGGAAATAGGCCGGCGGCGGGCTGGCGCGCAGCGGATAGGCCAGCGCCCCCGATGGTAAAGGACCCTTGCCGTCGATCGGCTCGCCCAGGCCGTTAACCGTACGGCCGAGCCAGCCGCGGTTCGGCCGCACCGCGATGCCGCGGTCGAGCACGATGATCGGACAGCCGACCCCGACGCCCCCCAGGTCCTGGTAGGACATCAGCAGGCCGCGCCCGTCGCGGATGCCGATGACCTCGCAGAGCATCTGCTGGCCCCGGCGCGTCTCGACCGTGCAGCGGTCGCCGACCGCCAGGTGCCGCTCGAGCCCGTCCACCTCGATGGTGATGCCATAGGCGCCCTTGACCTCCCCGACCAGACGCAGGTTGGGCAGGCGCTCGATCTCGGTGATCGCCTGGGCGATCCTGAGCGGCCGGTGGGCTCCGTGGGCAAGGCGCATGGCCGGAGTGTTACCGGCCGGACTTAAGTCAAGGTTACGGCCTGGGTCGGGGCATCCAGCGCTGGAAAACGACAACCCCGCCGTAACCCGGCGATGGCACAACGCTTGTCCAGGAACAACGGCTCCCGGCTACGGAACGCCATGGATATCAGCGGCCTCGGCCTCTTTCGCATGATCACGCAGCAGCTGCATTGGCTCGGCCAACGGCAGGACGTGCTGTCGCAGAACGTGGCGAACGCCGATACCCCCGGTTACCAGGCGCGCGACCTCAAGCCGCTGAGCTTCGACGATCAATTGCGCCAGAGCACCGCGATGCGGCTGGCGGTGACCGAGCCCGGCCACCTGACCGGTCGCGGCGCCGACCCCGAGGCGGCGGCCACGAAGCCGGTGACGCCGTGGGAAGTTTCGCCTGACGGTAACGGCGTCATCCTGGAACAGCAGATGACGGCGCTCGCCGAGACGCAGGCGAACTACCAGATGGCGACCGAGCTCTACCGCAAGCAGATCGGCATGCTGAAGACGGCGATCGGCAGCAAGAGCAGCAGCTGAGCGCGCAGACGCGACACGCAGGGGATTCCGCTATGAACGACATGTTGAAATCGATGAGCGTGGCGGCCTCGGGCCTCCAGGCCCAGGCGACGCGGCTCCGGGTGATCTCGGAGAATCTGGCCAATGCTTCGTCGACGGCCGATACGCCAGGCGGCGACCCCTATCGCCGCAAGACCATCTCATTCGCCGCCGAGCTCGACAAGGCGACCGGCGCGGAGGAAGTGAAGGTCAAGCACATCGGCACCGACCCCTCGCAGTTCCGCCAGATCTACGAGCCGTCGCATCCGGCCGCCGACGCCAGCGGCAACGTCAAGCTGCCCAACGTGAACATGCTGGTCGAGCTGGCGGACATGCGCGAGGCGCAGCGCTCGTACGAGGCCAACCTGCAGATGATCGATCAGTCGCGCAGCATGCTCATGCGCACGATCGACCTGCTGCGCTCATAGTCTGACGCTCGCCTCCGGATCATAGTGCCATGAATCCCATTACGCCCCTGAACAGCGGCATCAGCGCCTATCGCGACGTCGCCGGCCTCGGCAAGACGACGACCGATCCGAAGGGCGGCGTCGCGCCGACCGAGAAGGGGAGCGGGTTCACCTCGGCCCTCAAGGACGCTGCGCAGGGCGCCATCGATAGCCTGCGGGACGGCGAACAGAAGTCGATGCAGGGCGTGGCCGGCAATGTCGACATCCGCGACGTGGTCATGGCCGTCAACAACGCGGAAGTGACGCTGCAGACCGTTGTCGCCGTGCGCGACAAGGTGATCGCGGCCTACCAGGACATCATGAGGATGCCGATCTGAGGCCGCCGCCGGCGGTCGCGGGTCGCACGAACGGGATCAACGAGAAATGACCGAAGCCGACGTCATCGAAATCATGCGCGACGGGCTGTGGACCGCCGTTGTGGTCGCCGGGCCGCTCCTGCTCATCGCGCTCGTCGTCGGCCTGGTCATCGGATTCCTGCAGGCGCTCACGCAGATCCAGGAGATGACGCTGGTCTTCGTTCCGAAGATGGCCGCGATCTTCATCGGCGGGATTGTGCTGCTGCCGTTCATGATCGCGACGCTCAGCGACTACATGGAGCGACTATCGACGATGATCATCGGTATCGACTGACGATCCAGCTCTTCGCGGGGAGGCGAAGCGGACTTCTCCAAAAAAAGGGTCGCATGGAAGACATGTCGGAAGCAGATCGACTGAGGTTGGCAGAGCTTGTCAGCGCGCGCGTGTGCCAGAGCCTGATCGGGCCGATCGGCGCGGTCGTGAACGGGCTCGAGCTGCTGCGCGAGTCGACGGGCCGCAGCGCGACCGCGGCCACCCACACGCAGCTCGATCGCGACTGCACGCGCATCGTCGACCGCCTGCGCTTTTTCCGGCTCGCCTATGGCTGCGACGACGACGAGCTGCCGGTGGCGCTGGACGACCTCAGGGGCATGGCCGAATCGTTCTTCGCCGAGACCCGCATCGATCTCGACTGGCCGATTCCCGCCGAGCCGCCGCTGGATCCGACGGCCGGTATCGATCGCAACGCCGCGCGCGTGCTGCTCAACGGCCTGCTGGTCATCGCCGAGTGCCTGGCCATGCGCGGCACCATTGCCGTGCGGGCGGCGGGGGGCGATCCGGCTGCGCCGACCGAGTTCCAGGTCGTCGGCGCCGGCGATCTGCTGCCGCTGTCGGCGGCCAAGTGCCGGACGCTGCAGAGCGACGTGCGCATCGCCTATCTCGACGAGGAGACGATCCACCCCTATCTGGCGGGCCAGCTGGCGCGCCACAGCGGCATCGGCTTCACGGTCGCGGTCAGCCCGACGCGGATCGAGGCGGCCATCCTGCTGCCGCGGCCCGATGGGTCGGCCGACGCGGCGCCCGGCGGCGACGAGCCTCTCCCGGCGCCATGACCGATCGTCGCGTCGCCGGGGATCGCCGTGGCTGAGGCGCTCGATGTCCTGCTGAAAGTCGCCGGCGCCCGCCGCGACATGTCGGCGCGTTCCCTGAACCTGGCGCAGCAGCGCCTTACGCAGGTCCGCCGCGAGATCGGCAATCTCGAAACCATGGAGCGGGCGACGCGCCCGACCGACGAGACGGTCTTCGCCGCCGGCACGTTCCTGTGCCAGATCAACCGGCGCAAGCGGCAGCTTCTGGATTCGATCCCGGCGCTCGAGCGGACGCTGGATCAGGCCAAGCAGGAAGTGCTCGAGGCCTATTGCGAATGCAAGCGGCTCGAGCTGCTGCTCGACCGCCAGGCGCGCGCCGAGGCCGAGGAGGAGGCGCGGCGCGAGTCGATCCGCGCCGACGAAATGGCGCAGATCCAATACGCCTATCGCCGCATCAAACCTTGACCGCGGCGGCGGCCGCTCCGGCCGGCGGCTCGAAGCGGCAGCTGCCGCCGAGCCCGAACTCGTCGAACACGCCGGCGATCGCCGTCACGATCCGCTCGCGCGCGTCCCGGTCGATCTCGGTTTCGCACTGGATCACCAGATCGAGCCGGCGCTGCTGATAGGTGGCGTCGATCCGCGTCCGCCCGAGGCTGCTGAGCGAGACCTCGACAGCGAATTCATAGACGCGCGGCCGCTGGCGCTGTGTCGTGTTGCCGTCCGGCTGCGGCTCGTCGCGGTCGGGCGCCGCGCCGACAAGGACCGGATAGATCTGCCCATGGTCGACGACCGGCAGCTGGCGCCAATGCCAATCCGCTTCCGTCGCGTCGCCCTCGCGCGGCGGCGGACTGGTCAGGCCGGACGTCAGCTGCTCCAGGAGGTTGCCAGCATCGGCCGCGTCGAGCGTCTGCTTGATCGCGTGGCCGAACCAGGCGGCGAGCGCGTTGCGCTGGGCGGCGACCGGCAAGGTCGCGAGCGCAAGCCCGCCGGCGCGGTCCGTGCCGGGAAGCCGGCGTACGAGGCGCTCCCCCAGCGCCGGGTCGCGCGCCGCGACCAGGCGGCGCATGTCCGTGACCAGGGCTACGAGCTCGGAAGTCGGCGCCGGTGTCGCGATCACATAAGGCGTGCCGCCAGCGCTGACGGCTTCCGGCATCTCGGCCATGCCGAGCGTCGCCAGGATCGAGGCCGGCGATAGCGTCGGCGGCGTCGGCAGCCTGACGGCGGTCGGCACCGGCGTCGCGTTGTTTGTCGGTTCCCCGCCGGCGGCGGGCGTCAACGG
>Ga0335076_10002384_pt1 | contig 18670 bp, 15 predicted proteins | sample Lox_Sample_25_FD_206717 | JGI IMG/M metagenome (GOLD analysis project Ga0335076, IMG submission 206717) | Soil microbial communities from Loxahatchee National Wildlife Refuge, Florida, United States - Lox_Sample_2.5 | ecosystem: Environmental > Terrestrial > Soil > Wetlands | place: USA...
TCGCCACGACTCACTGGCTGGCGACGGCGGCGGGCATGGCGATCCTGGAGAAGGGCGGCAATGCGTTCGATGCCGCCGTCGCGGCGGGGTTCGCGCTGCAGGTGGTCGAGCCGCATCTCAATGGGCCTGGCGGCGAGGTGCCGATTCTGCTCTACAGCGCGAAGACCGGGCGCGTCGATGTCATCTGCGGTCAGGGTGTGTCGCCGGCGGCAGCGACCATCGAGGCCTATCGCAACCTCGGCCTCGACCTCGTTCCCGGCACCGGGCTGCTAGCCGCCGTCGTGCCCGGCGCATTCGATGCCTGGATGCTGATGCTGCGCGACCACGGCACCATGGAGCTGTCGGAGGTGCTGGCGCCGGCGCTCGGCTATGCGACGAGCGGCTTCGCCGTCGTGCCGAACATCTGCAAGGCGATCGAGAATGTGCGCGCGCTGTTCGAGACCGAATGGCCGAGCTCGGCCGCGATCTGGCTGCGCGACGGCGGCCCGGTGGCGGGCAGGCTGTTCCGCAATCCCGGAGTCGCTGAGACCTACCTGCGGCTGCTGGGCGAGGCGGCGTCCGCGAGCGGCAACCGCGAGTCGCGCATCGAAGCGGCGCGGCGAGTCTGGTATGGCGGGTTCGTCGCCGAGGCGATCGACCGGTTCTGCCGCACCGAGGCGGTAGTGGACAGCTCGGGCCGACGGCATCGCGGCCTGCTGACCGCCGACGACATGGCGCGTTGGTCGGCCACGCTCGAGCGGCCCTCTACCTGCGACTATCGCGGCTACACGCTGTGCAAGACCGGACCGTGGGGACAGGGGCCGGTGGCGCTGCAGCAGCTGGCGCTGCTCAAGGGTTTCGATCTCGACGGCCTCTCGGCCGATAGTCCGGACTTCGTCCACACGGTGGTGGAATGCGCGAAACTCGCCTTCGCCGATCGCGAGGCCTTCTACGGCGATCCCGACTTCGTGCAGGTGCCGATGGAGGTCCTCCTGTCCGACGCCTATAACGACCAGCGACGCCGGCTGGTCGGCGAACGAGCGTCGCGCGAGCTGCGTCCCGGCCATATCGCGGGTCATGGCGCCGCCCCGATCGTGCGCGTCGCCCATGGCTCCGAGGCGGACGTCGCCCACGCCGGCGCGCATGGCGCCGGCGAGCCGACGGTGGCGCGCTACGAGGAGGTGGAGGTCGCCCGCACCGGCAGCACGCGCGGCGACACCTGCCATCTCGATGTCATCGACCGCTGGGGCAATATGGTGTCGGCGACGCCGAGCGGCGGTTGGCTGCAGAGCTCACCGGCGATTCCCGGCCTCGGCTTCGCGCTCTCGACGCGCGGGCAGATGTTCTGGCTCGAGGACGGGCGTCCCGCCAGCCTGGCGCCGCGCAAGCGGCCGCGTACGACACTGACGCCGTCGCTGGCGCTGCGCGACGGCGAGCCCTACCTCGCCTTCGGCACGCCCGGCGGCGACCAGCAGGACCAGTGGTCGCTGAATGTCTTCCTGCGACACGTGCATTTCGGGATGAACCTGCAGGAGGCGATCGACGCGCCGGAATTCCATACCGCGCATTTCCCGAGTTCGTTCTATCCACGCGAGTGTCGGCCGGGTCACCTGGCCGCGGAAGGCCGCTTTCCCGCCGCGACGATCGCAGCCCTGCGCAAGCGCGACCACGAGGTGGAGGTCGATGCCGACTGGAGCCTGGGCCGCGTCTCCGCCGCCGCCAAGGACGGTCCGCTGCTGAAAGCCGCGGCCAACCCGCGGTTCATGCAAGGCTATGCCGCGGGTCGGTAGCGTCTAGACTCATTCGCATCGCAGGAGCGTGTCCCGGTTTGCTTGAATAACCGCCTCGGTGATGTCACGCGGCGAAAGTCACGACGCAACGGTGCTGAAGTCCCTCTGACTTGATTCCCCCGCGAAAGCGGGGGCCCAGGGTAAGCGACGTGCCGTGCCCCGTGGACCCCCGCTTTCGCGGGGGAATCAATGGAGTTTTTCACATGGAAGGAGCGAGACAGCCGATTCGACCGCTTCGGAGACCGCTCTGGCCGACGTTTGCGATAGCGACGTCTCGAACTCTCATCCGCCCCATTTTTGCTAGCCGGGGCGTGTATCAGGCCTGCTCTTCGCGGTTCAGGATCGCGGGGTTGACATAGCGAATGCTGGTGGTGCCGCGCAGGCCCGCCTTGGTCGCCGGGTCGTTCGCGAAGAAGGCCTCCGCTTCGGCGCGCGTCGCCACATCGAGCACCAGCAAGGACCCGGTCCTGGTCACCCCATCGTCGGCCCGCAGGCTGCCTGAGGCCAGGATGATGTGCCGGTTGGCCAATTCATATTGCCAATGGGCGTCCATGATCCGAGCATCCGCCCGGATCGCGGGGCCGCGTTCGTTGTCGTCGCTGACGACGAGCCACGCCATGGTCGATGCCTTTCCCGTTCAGGGCCGCGCGCTTGCGATGCCGTCGCTCTCGCGTGCCGAGGACACGAAACTGGCGAGCGTCCGCTCCTCGTCGAAGTTCCAGGCGGTGCCGCGATGCAGGATCGCACGCTGATCCCAGATCAGCACGTCGCCCACGCGCCAGCGGTGTGAATAGATCGCCTCCGGTCCGGTCACCGCGGCCATCAGCTCTTCGATCAGCTGCGTCCCGTCCTGCTTCGACATGCCCTCGACACCGGCGGCATGCGCCCCCAGCAACAGGGCCTCGGCTCCATGCCGCGGGTTGCGCCAGCTCGTGCGCCAGGGCGTGGCGGGGAACTTCGTGTAGATCTCCTGCGCCGCCAGACGCGCGTCCACCAGGCCGCGGGAATGCGCGAAACTGTGGAAGACGATCTTGTCGCGCGCGCGTTCCCTGAGCTCGGCGGGCAGGCGCGCCCACCCGACCCGGGTAGAAACAAACTCGGTATTGCCGCCGGAGGCCGGGATCGTGCAGCCGACCAGGATGTTCGAAATGGCGGGCGTCGGCAGAAAGGTGCTGTCGGTATGCCAGAAGAAGTTGGATTTGATGTCCAGAAGCCGCAATTCCGCGTCATCCGTCAGCGCGCCCTCCGTCGCGACGTTCGACACCATGGGGCGCGTCGGCGTCATGCCTGCTTCGGCATCTCTCAGGTCCTCGAGCGGGCCGAACAATTCGGCAAGAGCACGATGTGCGGGCTCGTCCAGATCCTGGTCGCGAAACAAAAGCAACGAGTGCCGCTCGAATAGTTCCCTGATCTCGGGATACAGATGGTCCGCCGTCACGGTGCGAAGATCGACATCACGCACCTCGACACCGAAATCAGGGTGTAAACCGGATGCTTGCATGCGCGACGCTCCGCTCAGGCGACTTGTCGTGGGGATTCCCGCTCGCCTCGGTCGATGTTAGGCGGTTTGACGCTGAGGCGCCAAGAGTGGTTTTGATCGTCAGGCAAGATCATCGAATTTTACCCGACTGGATCGCTCTCGCTCGATGACCATGATCGTCGAAGCGTCCCAATCGCGGTTCGATGGTGCAAGCACTTCTCCCTCGCACAGCGTAAGTGTCCTGCTGTCGGACTCGCACGGGAGGGACGCTATGCGTGCGACAGCGATTGCCGTGTCGGCTTTCCTACTGCTTTGCGCTGGGCTGCTGAGCCCCGTTGGCGCTCAGACTGTCACGACTCAAGGCGACTCCGGTGATCTGGTGTCGGCAGGGGCGCAGATACCAGTCAATGTCATTCAGCTGAGTCGCGGGATCGCTGACTTTGCGCAGCAGTTCGGCACGCTATTCGCGCCTCGCGGGGCGGAGTTCGGCGGTCCGCAGCCGTCTTCGCGCGCTCCGACGCCGCGGGATCATCCTGATCGCTCGGTGTCGGAGCTTCGGCGATATCCCGAATAGCAGGTCAACCGACTCGTCGCGATCTTGCAGACACCTGGGGAATGGCTCAGGTCACATGCCCCAGCGCAGTCCCGCGGTGTGGACGGGCGCGTCCCAGTGGCGTGCCAGCTCGTCGTCCAGTTGCGTCAGTGTGACCGAGCAGCCGGCCATTTCCAGCGACGTCGTATAGTTGCCGACCAGGGAGCGGGAAATCTTGAGCCCCTTGCCGTCGCAGAAGCGTCGCGCCGCATCATAGACGAGATAGAGCTCCATGAGCGGCGTCCCGCCGAAGCCGTTGACGAAGAGCAGCGCCGGCGCGCCTGCCTTCGGCGCCAGGTCGCCGACGATGGCGGCCAGCATGGTTTCGGCGATGGCGTCGGCGCGCTCCAGCTTGACGCGCCGCCGTCCCGGCTCGCCGTGGATGCCGACCCCCATCTCCATCTCGTCGTCGGCGATCTGGAAGGTCGGCTTGCCGGCGGCCGGCACCGTGCAGCTGGTCAGGGCCACGCCCATCGACCGCGTCGCCTTGTTGACGCGGTCGCCGAGCGCCTTGCAGGCGGCGAGGCCGGCGCCGGCCTCCGCGGCGGCGCCGACGATCTTCTCGACGACGACCGTGCCGGCCACGCCGCGCCGTCCCGTCGTGTAGAGCGAGTCCTCGACGGCGACGTCGTCGTTCGTCAGGACCGTGTCGTGCGATCCCGTATGCATGTCGGCCGCCATCTCGAAGTTCATGACGTCGCCGGAATAGTTCTTGACGATGAACAGCACGCCGGCGCCGCCGTCGACGGCCTGGGCGGCGGCCAGCATCTGGTCGGGCGTCGGCGACGTGAACACCTGGCCCGGACAGGCCGCGTCGAGCATCCCGCGGCCCACGAAGCCGGCATGCAGCGGCTCGTGGCCGGAGCCGCCGCCGGATATCAGCGCGACCTTGCCTTTGACCGGCGCGGCGGCCCGTGTCACGAAGGCGGGGTCATGATTGACCCGGACCAGATCGCCGTGCGCGGCGCCGAAGCCCCGCAGGCTCTCGCGCAGCAGCGCGTCGATGTCGTTGACGAACTTCTTCATGGATCCTCCCGGGCGCTTTTCTGCCGAAGCCGTCCCCATCCACTAAACTAAACTAAACGCGAGTCCAAGGCAATCGAGCGGCGGGCCGGTGCCGGCCTCGGCGGCCCCGGATGCCCCCGAGAACGAGCACCGATCGTCAAAGTCGACCCATTGAAGAACAAGGGCTTTTTTTCGATGCATGGGGTTGTTTTGCACGTCCGGGGTCATTTTGCGCATTCCGCCCCTAGAGGTGACAGGCCGCGACCTGCCCGGCCGCCCGCTCGCGCAGGAGCGGCCGCTCCGTCCGGCAGCGGTCGAAGGCCTTCGGGCAGCGCGGGTGGAACGGACATCCGGGCGGCACATTGAGCGGGCTCGGCAGCTCGCCGCGGACGGCATCGACGACGGAGCGACGGGCCGGATCGAGTTCCGGCGCGGCCTTGAGCAGCGCCGCCGTGTAGGGATGCGCCGGCTGCGTGAACAGCCGCTCCGTCTCCGCCAGCTCGACGATCGATCCCAGATACATCACCGCGACACGATGCGAGATGTGCCGCACGAGGCGCAGGTCGTGGGCGATGAAGAGGACGGTGAGGTGCAGGCGCTCCTGCAGCTCGAGCAGCAGGTTGATGATCTGCGCCTGCACCGACACGTCGAGCGACGAGACCAGTTCGTCGGCGATCAGGCATTCGGGCTCGACCGCGAGCGCGCGGGCGATGCCGATCCGCTGCCGCTGGCCGCCGCTAAATTCGCGCGGATAGCGGCCGGCGGCGTCGGCCGGCAGGCGCACGAGATCCAGCAGTTCGGCAATGCGCGCGTCGACGGCGGCGCCGGCGCACAACCCATGGAACGTGATCGCCTCGGCCAGCATCTGATGGACGGTCATGCGCGGATTGAGCGACCCGTAGGGGTCCTGGAAGACCATCTGGACGCTGCGGTTATAGGCACGGCGCGCGGCCCCCTCCAGCGCCAGCACGTCCTGCCCGGCAAAGCTGATGCGTCCAACGTCCGGGTGGTGGAGACGCACCAGGCAGCGGGCCAGGGTCGACTTTCCGCAGCCCGACTCGCCGACGATGCCCAGCGTCTCGCCGCGCCGAAGGACGAAGCTCACGTCCTGGAGGGCGCGCACCGTCCGCCGTCCGCCATACCGCAATCGGTCGAGCACGGTCGCGCTGTAGACGAAGGACTTGCTCAGCGCCTCGACCGTCATCAAGGGGGTCGCGCTGTCCATGCCGGTCACGCCGCAGCGACGTCGCGATGGCGCAGGCAGGCGGAGAGGTGGCCCGGCGCCACCTCCACCAGCGGCGGGCGGGCCGTCGAGCAGGCGGCCGTCACGAAGCGGCAGCGCGGGGCGAAGGCGCATCCCGTGGGCAGATCGAGCAGCGACGGCGGCTGCCCCGGGATCGAGGCCAGCGGCTGCCGGATGGCTCCCGCGCGCGGCACCGAGTTCAGGAGTCCGAGCGTGTAGGCATGGCGCGGCTGGGCGAACAGCGCCGCCACCGGTCCGGTCTCCACGACCTGGCCGGCATACATCACGACCAGCCGGTCGCAGGTCTGGGCGATCACGCCGAGATCGTGCGTCACCAGGATCACGCTCATCTGCAGTTCCCGGCGCAGGCGCAGAAGCAGCTTTAGGATCTGGTCCTGGATGGTGACGTCGAGGGCCGTCGTCGGCTCGTCGGCCAGCAGCAGGCGCGGCTTCGCCGCCAGCGCGATGGCGATCATCGCGCGCTGGCGCATGCCGCCGGAGAACTGGTGCGGATAGTCCTCGCTGCGGGACTTGGCGGAGGGAATGCCGACGAGGTCGAGCAGTTCGACGGCGCGCGCCTTGCGCTGGCCCGCGTCGAGCTGCGTATGCTCGGCAAGGCTCTCCCGTATCTGCGTGCCCACCGTCAGCACGGGATTGAGCGCCGTCATCGGCTCCTGGAAGATCATGGCGATCTCGCGGCCGCGGATGTCGCGGACGTCCGCTTCTGGCATCGACAGGATGTCGCGGCCGCGCCACACGACCTGACCGTCGACATGGCCCGGCGGCTTGACCAGGCGGAGCAGGGAGCGGAGCGTGACGCTCTTGCCGGAGCCGGACTCGCCGGCGACGCCCAGCACCTCGCCCGCCTGCACGTCGAAGTCGATGCCGTCCACGGCGGTCAGCAGGCCGCGCGGCGCGGCGAATGTGACGCGCAGGCCGCGGACCGAGAGCAGCGGTTCGGCGGCCATGCCGGTCAGCGCTGCCGCCGGAAGATGTCGGCGATGCCGTCGCCGACGAGGCTGAAGCCGAGTCCGGCCAGCACGATGCCGATGCCCGGGAAGATCGACATCCACCAGGCCGTGTTCATGAAGTTCTTGGCGTCGGCGATGAGGACGCCCCACTCGGCCGTCGGTGGCTGGGCGCCAAGCCCGAGATAGCCGAGGCTGGAGCCGAGCAGGATGTCGAGCGCCATGTCGGTCATCCAATAGACGATGATCGGCGTGATGGCGTTCGGCAGGAGATGCCGGAAGATGATGCGCGCCTCGCTGTAGCCGAGGACGCGCGCCGCGGCGGCATAGTCGCTCTGTTTCTGCACCTGGATCTCGGCGCGCATGATCTTGGCATAGAACACCCAGCCGACGATGCTGACGGCGATGTACATGTTGATGAGGCCGGGCCCGAGCGCCGCGACGATGGCGATGACCAGCACCAGGAACGGCAGGATGATGGTGATGTCGACGACGCGCCCGAAGATCGTATCCAGGAGGCCGCCGTAATAGCCGACGATCGCGCCGACGATCGTGCCGAAGATGATCGGAAAGATCGTGCAGAAGAGGGCGATCTGCATGTCGACCCGTGTCGCCCAGATCACGCGCGACAGCACGTCGCGCCCCAGATTGTCGGTGCCGAAGGTATGACTCAGGCTCGGCGGCAGCTTCAGCGCCGTATAATCCATGGCCAGCGGATCGTAGGGCGCGATGTGGCCGGGGAACAAGGACAGCACGAGAAAGCCGAACAGAATCGCGGCGCCGACCGCCAGCGGCGGGCGCACCCGCCAGCGCGGTCGTCGGCGCACCAGCGGCAGCGCCAGCGCCATCAGCGCGCCACCCGCGGGTCGAGCGTCGCCTGCAGCAGGTCGGTCGCCAGCAGCACGAGCGACACCAGCACGGCCAGGCTGAGGGCGACGCCCTGGACCACCGGATAGTCGCGCCCGAAGACCGAGTCGACGATCAGGCGGCCGACGCCGGGAATGGCGAACACCGTCTCCGTGATGACGGCGCCGCCGATCAGCGTGCCGATGTTGAGGCCGAACAGGACGACCGTCGAAACCAGCGCGTTGCGCAGGACATGACGGCCGAGGATGAGACGGGACCGCAGCCCCTTGGCGCGGGCGAAATCGACATAGTCGGCGTCGAGCACCTCGATGATGCTGTTGCGTAGGTTGCGCATGAGAATGGCCGACAAGCTGAGCGCGAGCGTGAGCGCCGGCAGGAACAGATGCACGAGATGCTCGCCGAATCCGTTGCCGAACCCGCCGACCGGGAACCAGTGCAGGCGGGCGGCGAGGAAGGTGAGCAGGACGATGCCGATATAGAAGACCGGCATCGACAGCCCGATCTGGAAGGCGCTGCGGATCACGATATCCGGAGCCCTGTCGCGCTCGAGCGCGCTCATCAGCGCCATCGGCACGGCCAGCAGGACGGCGATCAGGGAGGCCAGGCCCGTCAGAAACAGGGTCACCGGCATGCGTTCCTCGATCAGCTGCATCACCGGGACCTTGAGGATGATGGAATCCAGGAGGTCGCCGCGCACGAAATGCTGCAGGAATATCCAGAACTGCACGATCATCGGGCGATCGAGCCCGAGCTGGGCGTTGATGCGGGTGACGGCTTCTTCGGTGGCCCGTATGCCGAGGACCGCGCTCGTCGGATCGCCCGGCAGATAGCGCACCAGGAAGAAGACGATGACCATCACGAGGAAGAAGGTCGGCACGATCTGTGCCAGCCTGACGGCGACGTACTTCAGGCCCACTGGTCCTCTCGCGCTGTCCATGCCATCGCCGTCGGGAACAATTGTCGTTCCCGACGGCGATGCCGCTTCAGCCAGCCGGCAGACTACTTCTCCAGATAGGCGCCTGAGAAGATGTTGTTGCCGAGCGGGATCTGCACGAAGCCCTTGACCTGCTTGCGCAGGGCGACCGGATAGGGCGACTGGTAGAGGAAGATGATGGGCGCCGCCTTCATGTAGGTCTGCTGGATCTGCTTGTACATGTCGGCGCGTTTCGCGCTGTCCATCTCCTGTTGGCTCTTGGTGTAGAGGTCGTCGATGGTCTGGTCCTGGAAGCCGCCATGCAGCGACTGGATTTGCGGGTAGTAGGCGAAGTAGGAGGTGATCTCGCTGGGGTCGTTGATGTCGTCGGTCCACAGCGACGTCCGCATCTGGAAGTCTCCGGCTCGGTAGTGCGCGGTGCGCGTCGCGTTGTCCATCTGGTCGATCTTCAGCGTCACGCCCACCTGCGCCCACATCTGTTGGATGGTGGTGAGGATGGCGTTGTCGTCGGCGCTGCCGGCGAGGGCGATGCAGCTGACCTCGGCGCCGTTGCCGTAGCCGGCGTCGGCGAGCAGCGCCTTCGCCTTGCTGGCATCGAAGGGATAGGCGGGGCCCTGGTCATCGACCAGCGGCGTGGCTGACGACATGAAGGACACGACCGGCTTGCCGACGTCGAAGGTGACGATCTTTATCAGTGCGTTCTTGTCGATGGCGTAGTTGAGCGCCTGACGCACGCGCGGGTCGGCGAGCGGATTTTTCGTCCCGTCGGTCAGTGTCGGCCGCACGTTCATGGTCAGGAACGTCACCTTCGTCGACGGATACAGCTCCATGTCGAGGTTCGGGTCGTTCTTCAGCTCGCCGACGCGCGCATACGGAATCAACTCGGCGCCGTCGACCTCGCCCGCCTGAAGCTTCAGGATGCGCGTGGCGTCGTCCGGGATGACCGGGAAGCGGATCTCGTCGAGATAGGGGAGCGGCTTGCCGTCGTCGCCCATCTGCCAGTAGTTCGGGTTGCGCTTCAGCACCATCTCGGTGCCGCGCTGCCAGCTGTCGAACACGAAGGGCCCGGTGCCAACAGGTTTTTCTGCGAACGCCTTGGCCTTTTCTTCGTCCGTGCTGCCGGGGGTGGCTTCGTAGAGCTTCTGCGGCAGGATCGCCGTGTTGAACGTCGCGAGGCCGGCGGCCAGCGTCGGATCGGGATGCTTCAGGTGCAGGACGACCGTATCGGCGCCCTGCGTGTCGATCGAATCGATCGAATCGACGATGAAGCTCCAGATGCCGTTCTTCGGATTGCGGGCGCGGTCGAGCGACCATTTGACGTCGTCGACGGTGAGTGGCGAGCCGTCGCCGAACTTCACCCCCTGGCGGATCTTCAACGTGAAGGTCAGGCCGTCGTCGGCGACCTTGTATTCGGTGGCCAGACCCGGGTTGACGCCTTTGCCGTCGGCCGTCGGCATCAGCAGCGTGTCGTAGAGATTTGTCAGGATCCAGATGTCGACGTTGGCATCGTTGAAGACGGGATCGAGGAACAGCGAATCGGCATAGCGGGCATAGGTCAGCGTACCGCCGCGCGTCGCCGCCTCGGCCGTCGTGGCCAGCCCGAAGAGGGCGCAGGCCAGCACCATCAGGCGTATCCATCGGGTCATCGGGGGCTCTCCCTGAGCAGAAACCGCGTCAAACGCGTGTTATAGTCGGATAGGACGCAATGCGCCTTCCGCACGCAAAACCGTAAGCAAGCACCCGCGCGATGTCAATCGTCGCCGGCCGGCCCAGATCAGCCCACCTTGCATTCCGCGAGGCGGATCGGCGGCTTGATGGGTTCTCTGCTCATGTTATAGTCGATCGGAACGCCGTCGCCTGGAAGCCGCTCATGCCCTTCAACATCGATCCCGACCTGCCGGTCCCGCTTGGCAGTCAGCTGAGGGGCGTGATCGAGTACGGCATCGCCTGCGGCCAGCTGCCTGCGGGTTTGCGCCTGCCGCCCGTGCGCGCCATGGCGAGCCGCCTCGGCATCGCACCGATGACCGTGAGCCAGGTCTACAAGGAGCTGAAGGCGGTCGGCCTGCTCGACACCAAGCCGGGTCACGGCACGTTCGTCAGCGCCGCCGCGCCGTCGCAAGTCCGTCCCCAGATCCTCGAGCTGCAACGGCGCGTCGATCAGCTGGTGGCCGACGCCATGGCGGCCGGTCTCGGCGGACCCGAGATCGTCGCCCTCGTCAATGCGCGGATCAACCGGCGCAATATGCCGCCGCGCAACCTGCGGCTGATCTTCGTCGGCCTCTTCGAGGAGGCGACGCGCGCCTATGGCGCCGACATCCAGGCCCGCCTGCCGGCCGGCGACACGATCCAGACGACGACGCTGGCCGAGATTCTCAGCAACGATCTGGCGCGCCAGCGTGCCATCAATGCCGATCTGGTTTTGACGCTGCAGAACCGCCGCTCCGAAGTGCTGGAGATCGTCGGCGCCAAGAAGCCGCTGCTCGGCATCAGCTACATTCCCTCGGAGCGGACGCGCACGCTGCTGGCGCAGATCAACCCGCTGGCCCGGGTCGGGATCGTGTCGACCTTCCCCGAGTTCCTGCCGATCATGAAGGCGGGCGTTCAGCGGTTTGCCCCACACGTGCTGGACGTCCAGGCGACGGTCCTGGACAGCCCGGACCTCGGCGAGGTGCTGCGGCGCGTCGACGTCGTCGTCTACGCCACCGGCTCCGAACGGGTCGCGAATATGCTGCGGCCGAACGCACAGTCCTTCGAGTACCGCCATACACCGGATCCGCGCGAGATCGACCAGATCCTGCTGCCGATGCTCGAAGGCATCCGCGGCCTGCTCGCGACGGAGCCGGCCGAACCGTCACCCGCTCGCCTGAGGAGGGCCCATGAAGGTTAGAGACATGAACTGGATGCAGGTCGAGGACTATCTCAAGCGCGACGACCGCGCCGTCCTCCCGATCGGCAGTACGGAACAGCACGGGCATCTGAGCCTCATGGTCGACTGCATCCTCTCCGAGCGGGTTGCGGTCGATGCGGCGGAGCCGACCGGCGTGCCGGTGTTCCCGACCGTCAACTACGGGATCACGCCCTATTTCCGTGGCTTCCCGGGATCGATCTCGCTGCGCATGGAGACCTATCTCAGGCTGATCAGGGACGTCCTCGACTGCCTGAAGGAGCAGGGCTTCCGCCGCATCCTCATCGTCAACGGCCATGGCGGCAACTCGCCGGCGCAGACGCTGGCGCAGGAATGGATGACCGACTATCCGGGCACGCGCATCAAGTTCCACAACTGGTGGAACGCGCCGAAGACGTGGAAGAAGGTGAAGGAGATCGATCCGGTCGCGTCGCATGCATCCTGGATGGAGAATTTTCCCTGGACGCGCCTCGCCGGCGTGAAGCTGCCGACTCAGCAGAAGCCGATGGTCGACATGGACAAGATGCGCGGCTCCAGCGCGCAGGAGATCCGGCTGCAGCTCGGCGACGGCAATTTCGGCGGCTACTACGAGCGCTCGGACGACGACATGATGGCGCTCTGGGCGGTGGCCGTCGATGAAACGCGGGCACTGATCGAGCAAAACTGGGAATGAGCGCCCCGCCGATTCTGATCTGGGGCGCCGGCGCCATCGGCGGAACGATCGGCGCTTATCTGCAGCGCGCGGGCCAGCCCGTGCATTTCGTCGACCGCGCCGCCGATCACGTGGCGGCCATCGCTGCGAACGGGCTCGCGATCACCGGTCCCATCGCCGAGTTCCGCGTGGCGGCTCCCGCGTCAACGCCCGCCGAGCTCAGCGGTCGCTTCGGTAAGGTCTTCCTCTGCGTCAAGGCGCAGGACACGGCGGCGGCGGCCGATGCGCTCGCCCCGCACCTGAGCGACGACGGCTGCGTGGTGTCGGCGCAGAACGGCCTCAACGAGCTGGTCATCGCCGAGCGCGTCGGCGCACAACGTACCATCGGCGCCTTCGTCAATTTCGGCGCCGACTACATCTCACCGGGTGTCGTGCACTATGGCGGCCGCGGCGCCGTCGTGATCGGCGAGCTCGGCGGCCAGGTCACCCCGCGGCTGCAGGAGCTGCACCGCCTGCTGCTGCTGTTCGACGACCGGGCGATCCTGACGTCCAATATCTGGGGCTATCTCTGGAGCAAGCTCGCCTACGGCGCCCTGCTCTTCGCGACCGCGCTCACCGACGCCTCGATCGCCGATTGCCTAGCGTCGCCCAGGCACCGCTCGCTGCTGATCGCCCTCGGCCGCGAGGTCGTGCGCGTGGCCGTCGCGTCCGATGTCGCGCTCGAATCCTTCAACGGATTCGATCCCACGTCCTTTCGTCCGGAGTCGACCGTCGCAGCCGGCGCCGCGACGCTCGATGCGCTCGTCGCCTTCAATCGCAAGTCCGCGAAGACGCATAGCGGCATCTGGCGCGACCTCGCCGTGCGTAAGCGGCGGACGGAGGTCGACGCTCAGCTGGGTCCCGTCGCCGCGGCGGCGACGCGCCGGGGGCTGTCGGCGCCGCTGACGCTCCGGCTGATCGAGCTCATTCACGACATCGAGGAGGGGCGCCGGCCGCAGGACTGGTCGACGCTCGATGCCCTTGCGGTGGCCGGCGCGGAGTCCCCGCCGGAGCCGGGCGGCGTCCGCGGGTCGGCGGCATGAACATCGATTTCGCCGGGCGGACGGCGATCGTGACCGGCGCCGGTCACGGCTTCGGCCGCGCCATCGGCGAGGCCTTCGCCGGCGCCGGCGCGATGGTATGGGCGTGCGATCTCAATGCCGACGAACTGGCGGCGACGCGGCAAGCTTGCGGCGCGAGATGCGAGGTGCGCGTCGTGAACGTCGCCGACCGCCAGGCCGTCGCCGGCTTCGTGGCCGAGGCGGAACGGGCTGGCAGCATCGACATCCTCGTCAACAACGCCGGCGGCGTGGTGGGTCAGGTCGGCCGGCCGCTCGAGGAGATTTCTCCGGCCGACTGGCACGCCATCTTCGACGTGAACGCCACGGGCGCCTTCTATTGCGCCCAGGCGGTGGCGCCGGCGATGAAGCGCCAGCGGCGCGGCCGCATCATCAACATCTCGAGCCGTGCCGGACTCGAGATCAGCCTCACCGGGATCCAGGCCTATGCCGCCGCCAAGGCGGCGCAGATCGGGCTGACGCGCCAGCTCGCGCACGAGCTGGGTCCCTGGGGGATCACGGTCAACAACGTGGCGCCGGGTTTCGTCCGCTCGAACCCGACCACGGAACGGCAGTGGCAGTCCTATGGCGAGGAAGGCCAGCGGCGGCTGGTCGAGTCGATCGCGCTCAAGCGCCTGGGCACGCCGGCGGACATCGCGCACGCGGTGCTGTTCTTTGCCTCCGACGATGCCGGCTGGATCACGGGACAGGTGCTCAGCGTCGACGGAGGCAAATAGCGATGGGGCCGCTCGAATACGTCAAGGCCAACCGCGACGCCATCCTGGCCGATCTCGTCGCCTTCGCCAGCATCCCCAGCGTCAGCACCGATCCTGCGTATGCCGCGCACATCGCGGAGGCCGCCGGCTGGGTCGCCGGGCAGATGCGCGCGGCAGGGCTGCAGCGCGTGCAGGTTCGTCCGACGGAGGGCCATCCGGTCGTCACCGGCGAGTGGCTGGAGGCGCCCGGCGCGCCGACGATCCTGGTCTACGGGCATTACGACGTGCAGCCGCCCGATCCGCTGGAGAAGTGGCTGAGCCCGCCGTTCCAGCCAACGGTGCGCGACAACCGGCTCTATGCCCGCGGCGTCTCCGACGACAAGGGGCCGATGCTGATTCCGATCAAGGCAGCCGAGGCATTCTTCCGGACCGAAGGGCGCTTGCCGATCAACCTGAAGCTGGTGATCGAGGGCGAGGAGGAACGGGGCAGCGCCCATCTCGGCGCCTTCGTCAGCGCGCATGCCGAGGAGCTGAAGGCCGATTTCGTGCTTTCGGCCGATGGCGCGATGTGGCGGCCAGACGAGCCGTCGATCACAGTGGCCAGCCGCGGCCTTGCCGCCCTGGAGTTTTCCGTGACGGGCGCCGCCAAGGATCTGCATTCCGGCCGCCACGGGGGCGGCATCGCCAATCCCTTGCACGCCATGGCGCGCCTGGTGGCTTCGCTCCACGACGAGTCCGGTCGCATCGCCGTCGCGGGCTTCTATGATGACGTCCGCCCGGCGAGCAATTCGGCGCGCAAGGCGATCGCCGACCTGCCGTACAGCGAGGATGCCTATCTCGCGTCGATCGGGTCGCCGGCGGGCTTCGGCGAGGCCGGCTACAGTCTGCTCGAGCGGCAGTGGCTGCGGCCGACGCTGGAGCTCAACGGCATGGGGGGCGGTTATCAGGGTCCGGGCACGAAGACGGTGATCCCGAGCGTCGCCCACGCCAAGATCACCTGCCGCATCGTCCCCGACCAGGATCCGCAGGCGGTTGCCGCCGCCGTCGCCGAGCATCTGCGGCGACACTGTCCGCCTGGCGTGACCCTGGACATCAGGCCGGCGGATCACGGTTCGCGCGCCTACGCGATCCCGGACGATCATCCCGGCCTGACGCTCGCCGAGCGCGTGCTGCAGGAGGTCTACGGCAAGCCGAGCCTGCGCGTGCGCATGGGCGCCACCGTCCCCATCGGCCTCATCTTCCGCGAGGCGCTCGGCGCCGAGACGGTGTTCTTCTCCTTTTCAACGGCGGACGAGGACTATCACGCACCCAACGAGTTCTTCCGGCTCCGGCGCCTGGACGAGGGGCTCCAGGCCTGGATTCGCTACTGGCAACTGCTCGGGTCGAAGGCTCAAAACGAACAAACGGGAGGGAAGCCATGATGAAATTCTTGCGCACGCTCGCCCTGCTGGCGCTGATCGGCGCCGGCGTCCTCATGTCGGTCGACGCGCAGGCGGTGACCCGTGGGGGGACGCTGGTCTATGCCCGCAACGCCGATTCGCTGTTTCTCGATCCAGTGCTGAACGACCGCAACGTCGACATCTGGATCCTGACCAATCTCTACGACACGCTGCTGCAGCCGACGCCCGACGGGAAGGGCGTCGTGCCCGGCCTCGCCGCCAGCTACCAGGTGGCGGACGACGGCCTGAGCATGACGCTGAAGCTGCGGCAGGGCACGAAGTTCGCCGACGGCTCGCCGATCACGGTCGGCGACGTTAAGTGGTCGCTCGACCGCGCGCGCAATCCGAAGAACGGCATCTGGGGGTTCACGCTCGAATCGGTCGATTCGATCGAGACGCAGGGCGACGACACGGTCGTCCTGCATCTCAAGCATCCGGACCCGGCCCTGACGGCCGCGCTCGCGATCTTCAACAGCTCGATCATGTCGCAAAAGCTGTTCGAGGCCGCACCCGGCAACACCGACGAGGAGAAGGCCAAGGCCTTCGCCGAGAAGCCGGTGGGCTCCGGGCCGTTTGTCTTCGACAGCTGGCAGCGCGGCACCGAGATGGTGCTGAAGCGCAATCCGAACTACTGGCAGATGGGCGAAGACGGCAAGCCGCTGCCCTACCTCGACGCGGTGAAGTTCGAGATCATCCCCGACGACGCCACCCGCATCCTGAAGCTGCAGGCGGGCGAGGTCGACGCGGCGGAATTCATTCCCTATTCGCGCGTCGCCGAACTGAAGACCGATCCGTCGCTCGACATGGAGCTGTTTCCGTCGACCAAGGTGACCTATCTCTCCCTCAACATCCGTCCGCAGCTGAAGGACGGCACCAAGAACCCGCTGGCCGACGAGCGGGTCCGGCAGGCCCTCAACTATGCAGTCGACAAAGATGCGCTGATCAAGGTCGTCACCTTCGACGTGGGTAAGCCGATGCGCTCCTACATGTCGTCGGCGACGCCGCTGTTCTACGGGCCTTCGCCCGCCTATCCCTTCGACGCCGCGAAGGCGAAGGCCCTGCTGGCGGATGCGGGCATGGCGAACGGCTTCGAGCTGACGGCACAGGCGCTGGCCGGCAGCGCCGACGACGCGGCGACGCTGTCGACCATCCAGCAGATGTGGGCGCCGCTCGGCGTCAAGCTGTCGATCCAGCAGCAGGACAATGCGACCAACGTCGCCCGCTACAACGACAACGACTTCCAGATCCAGACCGGCTATTGGACCGACGACATCGGCGACCCCAGCGAGATCACGTCGTACTTCGCGTATTTCGCCACGACGGAGTCGCAGCACAGCGGCTACAACGATCCGACGATCCAGGACCTCTTCGAGAAGAGCCAGAAGGAGGCCGACAAGACCAAGCGCGCCGGGTTGTACCAGGACATCCAGCAGATCTACGTGAAGGCGGCGCCGATCCTCTTCATGTACGAGTCGCCGTATCCGGTGGCCCTGCGCAAGGAGGTGAAGGGCTTCGTGCAGATCCCGCTCGGCAACAACATCTTCCTGGGCGCGCACATCGAGAAGTGAACGAGCTGGCCGCTGCCCGATTGCCGCGCCAGCGGTAATCGGGCGACGGATCCCGGCGCATGGCCGAGATGCCGACGCACTTCCTTTCGATCGCCGAGCTCGGCGAGCGCTATCGTCGGCGCTCGCTGTCGCCGGTCGAGGTCACGCGCAGGTCGTTCGCCCGCATCGCGGCGCTCGATCCCTCCCTCAACAGCTTCATCACCGTGCTGGAGACGGAGAGCCTGACGCAGGCCGAAGCCGCGACGCGCGAGCTTGCCGCCGGCCACGACCGCGGCCCGCTCCACGGCGTGCCCATCGCGATCAAGGACTTGGTCGACGTTGCCGGCGTCCCCACCACCTTCGCCTCGCGGGCCGACAGCCCGAAGCGACCGACCGCAGATGCCGCGCTCGTCCGGCGGATCAGGGAGGCCGGCGCTGTCATCATCGGCAAGACCAACCTCCTCGAGTATGCCTACGGCGCCGTGCATCCGGATTTCGGCCAGACCAACAACCCCTGGGACACGAAGCGCACCTCCGGCGGCTCCAGCGGCGGCTCGGCCGCGGCGGTCGCGGCCGGCTTCTGCTTCGCCGCCGTCGGCACGGACACTGGGGGCTCGATCCGCATTCCCGCTGCCTACTGCGGCATCGTCGGGCTGAAGCCCACCTATGGCCTCGTCGACCTCGACGGCGTGGAGGCGCTGTCCTGGTCCCTCGACCATGCCGGCCCCATGGCGCGCTCCTGCGGCGACGCGGCGTTGCTGCTGCAGGCGATGACCGGCACGCTGCCTCGGATCAAAACGCCTGACCTTGCCGGTCTGCGGTTCGGCATCATGGCGCATCCCGGCGCCGATCGATTTCTCGAGCCGGGCGTCCGTCAGGCGTTCGAGAGCGTCGTGGCGGCGCTCTCTGCCGCCGGTGCGCAGATTCGCGACGTCAACATTCCGGGCCTCGAAGAGGCCGCCGATGCGCTCCTGACGATCCTCGGGCCGGAGGCCAGCATCGTCCACGAGCATCGGCTCGGAGTGCACGCATCCGGATACGCCGAGACGACGCGCAAGCAGATCGAAGCCGGGTTTGCGGTTCCGGCAACCGCCTACGTTCGTGCCCGCCAGTTCCAGCGGGCGCTCAGCGAGCGCTTCGACCGTCTGTTCGAGACGCTCGACGCGGTGCTGTCACCGGCCGTGCCCTGGGTGGCGCCCGCGGAGGATCCGGCCATCGGCGACGAAGGCGGGGAAGCAGAGATGCTTTATAGCGGCGTCTACAATCTCGTCGGCCTGCCGGCGCTCAGCCTGCCCTGCGGGCTCGCGGACGGCCTGCCGGCCGGCCTCCAGATCGTCGGGTCGCGGCGGGCCGACGGCCGCATCCTGGCCATCGGCGCCTCCGTGGAACAGCTGCGGCCGCGCTTGGTCCCGCCGCTCTAAGGACACACCGGGACCGGCACGGAACGCTTCTGCTA
>Ga0335076_10002385_pt1 | contig 18667 bp, 19 predicted proteins | sample Lox_Sample_25_FD_206717 | JGI IMG/M metagenome (GOLD analysis project Ga0335076, IMG submission 206717) | Soil microbial communities from Loxahatchee National Wildlife Refuge, Florida, United States - Lox_Sample_2.5 | ecosystem: Environmental > Terrestrial > Soil > Wetlands | place: USA...
GGCTACAAAAGCGCGACACCCGGGCCGTCCCACCGCGCGATCGTCTCCTCGTTGCTCACCGCGCAGCCCGCCACATTCGGCCACAAGGTGGGACCACCGCCCGGCAGCGGTATCTCGCCCGTGACCTGGAATCTGAACCGCCGGTAGTACGGCTCATTGTCGTATTTGGTGGACTCCAGATACGCCGGCGGGTGTTCGGCGTCGACCCGATCGAGGTGGGACCCAATCAGCACATGCCCCAAACCGGCGCCGCGCGCACCGACGGGTCGCTGCCGATCACAGGCCAGGTACCAGCGCGGTAGCAGCGCGCTGACGCTAGGTGTTTCCGCAGGTCAGCAGGGCATTCCTTAGCGCTGTGACGTCCGGCGTGCGTGCACTGCGGCGACCAACCCGCGCGCCCACGACCTGCAAGACGACGCACCCCGCTACGTCATCGAGGCGCTGAAGGCCGCCGCACCCGAATGGTTGAGCTTCGACACGCTGGTCGAGAACTACGATCCGCCGCGTCCGAACAACATCGCCGAATTCCGACAGGACGCCGAAAAGCGACGTGTCGCCGCTACTGCGTGCGCCAGCGCCGATTCCCGCGGTTGCGTGGCTGGGTTCACGACACAGCTGTGATGACCTGCGGATTCGGTGAAACAGGTCTTGTTTGGAATGAAACAACTCCTGAGCAGTTCAATCCCGCTTTGGGAGGGTTGCCTGGAAGACCTCGCGCAGGCCGTCGTGGCCGGTTTGGGTGAGATGCACGGCGCGGCTGGTCTTGGATCGCTGGATCCAGCCCAGGTCGGTGAGTCTGTCGCGGAGACCACGGCCGAGAGCGCCGGCGAGGTGGTGGCGTTGTTCGGACCAGTCGATGCAGTATCGAATGACCGGGCGTTTGCCGGGCAGGGTGACTCCGAACTCGTCGAGGAACACCCGCCCGTCGGCGGTGAGGTGGTAGTCCACGTCGTGGCCGTAGCCTCGGCGTCCGTCGCGGTCGGCGGTGTCGGGGTTGAACATGCCGTCCCCGCCGGCGAGGTGCCCGCGCTCAATCATGGCCCGCATGATCTCAACTCCCAGTCGTCCGGCGAGGTGGTCGTAGCAGGTGCGGGCCTGGCGCAGCGCGTGGGCGCGCGTGCCCTCACGCAGCGAGCGGATCGGTTGGGCGGGCGCCAGCCGGGTCAGTACCTCTAGCAATTGGCCCACCTGCGGGTTGGCCAGATAGTAGTAGCGGTTGCGTCCGCGGGCTTCCATGGCCAGCAGGCCGGCGTCGAGGAGTTTACGTAGATGGCTGCTCGCAGTTGAGGGACTTACTTTTGCCTCGTTGGCCAGCATGCTCGCCGGCAGCGCCCGGCCGTCGTTGAGCGCCATGAGCATCCGGCAGCGTCCCCGGTCGCCTAGCAGCGCCCCGATCGCGGCGACGTCGGCATCCCCGCACGCTGCGGCTGACACGTCTGTGTGCATCGGTTAGGCCTCCTTTCCCTACTTCCACGGTATCGCCGCTTTATTCGAGCGGAGTCGAAACGTTTCGGTGCCAGCGTTGGGGCATGGCACACACAACGAGTACGACACATGGCCCGGGTCGTGCCGCGACCGGTGCCGTCGGCGCGGCGGGGAGCCGCAACAGCGCCCGTGGTATACCCACTGCGGCAGACCGTCGACGTCGAGGTTGGGCGCTGCTGGCTGCCAGCGTCGGGTTTGGCATGGTGCAACTGGATGTCAGCGTGGTCAATGTCGCGATCAAGCCAATCGGTGCGCAGTTGGGTGGGCAGATCGACGGCCTGCAATGGGTGATCAATGCCTACACGGTGGCGTTCGCGGCGCTGATCCTCTCCGCTGGCGCCCTGGGCGATCGGCTGGGTGCCAGGCGCTTGTTTGTCGGCGGGTTCGCTCTGTTTACTGCCGCCTCGGCGGCCTGCGGACTCGCTCCCAGCCTGGTGGTGCTCAACATCGCCCGTGCCGTGCAGGGTGTCGGCGCCGCCGTGTTGGTGCCGTGTTCGCTGACCCTGCTCCACCACGCCTACCCAGAGCCGGCTGTCCGTGGTCGCGCCGTGGGGTTGTGGGCGGCCGGGGCGAGTGTGGCCCTATCGGCGGGTCCGTTGGTTGGTGGGCTATTGACCGCATCGCTGGGCTGGCGGTCGATTTTTTTCATCAACGTCCCGATCGGCTGCATCGGCATCGCCTTGACCTGGTGCTACGCCCAAGAGACTCCCCGCTGCCGGGGCCGGGGTATTGACTTGCCCGGGCAGGGGCTGGCCATGGTGGCGCTGCTCGCGCTGGCATGGGCCACCATCACTGCTGGCCAGCATGGGTTTACCGCCCCGGTGTGTGGTGGGTACGCGCTGGCCGCCGGTGCGGGCGCGGTGTTCGTAGGGGTCGAGTCGGCGCGGAGCACGCCGATGCTGCCGCTGCGCCTGTTTCGGTCGGCGACGTTTTCGGCTACCACCGCGATTGGGCTGGTCGTCAACATCGCCTTCTACGGGCTGCTGTTCGTGTTCAGCCTGTACTTCCAAACCGCCCACGGTTTTTCGGCCCTGGCCACCGGCGCGGCATTCGCGCCGATGACCGCCGCGGTCCTGGCCGGCAACCTGCTCGCCGGGCACCTGTCACACCGGATCGGAGCCCGCCGGACAATGCTGGCTGGCGCGACGGTCATGGCGGCCGGCCTGGCCGGGCTGTTGCCCATCGCCGCCGGCAGTGGCTACTGCCAGCTGGTGGCTCAACTGATCGTGCTGGGGTTCGGGCTGGGCCTGCTGGTTCCGGCGATGACCGCGGAGCTGTTGGGCAGCGTCGAGGCAAACCGATCCGGTCTGGCCTCCGGCACACTGAACACCGCTCGACAAACCGGCAGCGTTATCGGCGTCGCCCTGTTCGGCGCCCTAGCCGCCGCCAACCTGATCACCGGCCTGCACCGCGACCTGATCATCGCCGTCGTCGCCGCGCTTGTCGCAGCCACCCTCACCACCGTGATGGACCGCGAGCCCGGACGGCCGCGTTTATAACCGCGTCAGATTGAGGAGCAACTCCGGTGATCACCTGCTGCATCGAGTACACCATCGAGCCCCATCGGGGCGAAGCATTCACCGACTACGCCCACCGGTGGCTATCGATCATCGCGCGCAGTGCGATGAGGTGGTCGGCTCCTTACCTTGCCCAGGAAGGCGCGAACAACAATGCGCTCGCTTTGATCGACTTCGCTACCGCTGCCCGCCGACGAAACCGACCGCCAACGGCTCGCGGAAGACCCGACGCCCAACGCAACGTCACCGACGCGGCCGAACCGCTTGCACCTCCGTCGAATGTGACACGTTTCGGCAGCGCGCGGGACAAGACGGTATCGCTTGCGGTGCAGCGGCTGCGCCCGAACTCCCGCATGAAAGGCATGAAAGGAAAGCACACAGTGAACACCACCGGCCAAGCGAATTTCCGGCTACACCTTACGGCGAATCAATGGAGAAATTGGGTTGGGTTCCCCAACTTCCGGCCGTCAAGGACGAGAACGGCGTGGTGATCGTGGGGCACCGCCGGGCCGTCGCTGAGGAGCTGGACATCACGCCGGTGGTGGAAACCGTGCGGTTCGGTCACGGTGACGCCGCCGACGCCAAACGGGCCAGGCTGGCGATCGCCTCCAACCTGGGGTTCGAGAAGCTCTCGGGGCCGGACCGCAAGGCCATCGCGGCCGACCTGTACGGGTCCGGGTGGTCGACGGCCAAGATCGCCGACGTGCACCAGGTAGCAACTATGCCAGTGTCTTGTGACCTGCGGGGGTTCAACACAGGGTTAAACCTCCACCCGGAACGCGGAGGCCGCCCGCGCAAGCCACCGGGGCCCGAACCGGCGCAGCCTGTACCCGAAACCAGCCAGGCGCACGAGGAAACCGACGAGGAGCCCGACGAGCCGCCGGACGGCAGGTTCACCAATCCCCTCGACACCATCGAGAGCCTGAGTGAGACCGACGCCGACGTAGTCCGGCTGACGCAGCGGCTCGACAATTTCCACCGCGCGGTGATGTCCGTGGCGCGGCGGGCGAAACACTGGAGCGAACTGACCGACATCATGCCCGACGAAGCACACAGCCTCACTGGCTGCGTCGACATAGCGGTATCAGCCCTTGAGGGCCTGCGCGAGCGGCTGGGATCGGTGCCCCGGTTAGCGATCGTGCTGGAGCCTTGGTCGCGGACCTGCTGGAGGGCGGCGCTGAGGCGGCCACCGCTCACTCCCGCCTCAAGGGCCTGCGCCGCTTCAGCGCGAGGTGCGCGGAGGAGGGCGAGATCCCCACGGACCAGCTGGCCGGTCTGCGGTCTCCCAAGATCGACCACAAGGTCGTCGAGGCGCTCTCCACCGACCAGCTCAAGCGGCTGCTCAAGGCCTGCTCCGGCCAGGCGCTCACGGACGGCGCGACGAGGCCATCGTGCGGTTCATGCTGGAGTCCGGCGCGCGCGCCAGCGAGGTGGTGGGGCTCGCCACCACCGATGTGGACCTGGCGCGCGGCCAGGTCGTCATCCGGCGCGGCAAGGGCGGCATGGGCCGGGTGGTCCCCATCGGGCCGCAAACGGCCATCGCCATCGGCCGGTACATGCGGGCCCGGCGGCATCACCGGCTGGCGGACTCCGGGCCGCCGTGGGTCGGCGGCGGGGAGCGCGTTGACCCGGGTGAGTTCGGGCTCGATGCCCCTGGCCGAAGCCCAGCCAACGTGCGGGCCCGGTCCCGGATGTCGGCGCGGCGCGCGGGAGCCACGTCGATGTTCATGACGTGAGTGTCAGCCCTGGGTGATGTACGCCTGCAGCTGCTGCTGCTGCGCCTGCAACTCCTCCATTCGGGTCTTCACCACATCGCCGATGCTGACGATGCCGGCCAGTTCCCCGTTCGTGATCACCGGAACGTGCCGGACCCGGTTGTTGGTCATCAGCGCGCTGAGCGAATCCACCGAGTCGCGCGGCGCACAGGTGATCACCACGCTGGTCATGATCTGCGAGACCGGCAGCGCAAGCACGCCGGCACCGAGGTCGTTCAGCCTACGCACGACGTCGCGTTCGGACACGATGCCCTGCACGCCGTCCGGCCCGACCACGACCATCGCGCCGATGTTGAGCTCGGCGAGCCCGGCCAGCAATTCGGTGACCGTCGTATCGGGGCTGATGGTCGCCACCGCCGAGCCCTTGTTCCGCAACACGTCCGCGATTCGCATCCGATCCTCCGCCCAATGGGACCCGGTTCACATTAGGTTAGGGCTAACTCGGCCGCGGCGGAACCCGCCGATGTGACATATCTGTATACATGATCGAGGTCACCCTGCTCGGCACCGGAAGCCCGTTCCCGGATCCGCAGCGCGCAGGGCCGTCAACGCTGGTGCGCGCCGGCGGGCAGACGTTTCTGGTGGACTGCGGGCGTGGTGTCCTGCAGCGGGCCGCGGCGGCCGGTGTCGGGGCCAATGCCCTGACCGCGCTGCTGCTGACACACCTGCACAGCGACCACATCGCCGACCTCGGCGACCTGCTGATCACCCGGTGGGTGAGCACGTTCACGCCGGAGCCGACCCCGTTGCCGATCATCGGACCGCCGGGCACCGCCAAGGTCGTGGACCACATGCTGGCCGCGTTCGGTGCCGACATCGGCTACCGGATCGCCCATCACGCCGACCTCACCGAGCCGCCGGCCGTCGACGTCCGCGAGCACACCCACGGGGTGGTGTGGGACGAAGGCGGGGTGCGGATCCGGGTCGCACCGACCGACCACCGGCCGGTGGCGCCGACGATCGGCTTCCGCATCGAGCACGCCCGCGCGTCGGTGGTGCTGGCCGGCGACACGGTGCAGTGCGACAGCCTCGACGAACTGGCGGCCGGCGCAGGTGCGTTGGTGCACACCGTGATCGCAAGGACCTGATTGATCCGTTGCCGCAGCAGCGGATTCGCGACATCTGCGACTACCACTCCTCGGTCGAGGAGGCCGCCGCGACCGCGGCACGCGCCGGCGTCGGCATCCTCGTGCTGACCCACTGCGTGCCGGCGGTCGCACCGGGGCAGGAGGACGACTGGCGGGCCAGGGCCGCGTCGGCATTCGACGGCCGCGTCGAACTCGGGCCCGACCTGCATCGCGTCGAAGTGCATGCGTAGGGGACCGCGTCAGGCCGCGACCGCCTCGCGGCCGCGCCGCACGGGCAGCAGCGCACCCGCGGCGACCAACCAGACCAGCGCGGGCACCCGGCCGATCGGCAGCAGCACCGACAGTCCCGGCCAGATCAGCACCAGCACACTGAGTTCCGCGACGACGGCGATGACCAGCCCGGCCCACGCCACCCGTTTCGGGAGCAGGCCCAGGATCAGGCTCGGCACCGCGATCCCGGCCACCAGCAGGCCGAGTCCCACCACGTGCGCCGGGCCGCCGGTCAGGTAGACCAGGAAATACAGCGCCCGAACCAGCACGGGATCGACGGTCACCGCCGGGCGCGACAGCGTCCAGATCAGCAGCCCCGCCAGGCCCAGCGCGGCCGCCGACAGGATGCCGCCCGCCAGCGCAATCGTCGCGCCCGGCGCCGTCACACCGAGTTGGCGCAGGCGCGCGCTGGCGGTCGCGGCGTAAATCGCCAGCGGCACCGACGATCCGAATATCCCGATGGCAGCCGCCTGCACCGCACCGGGGTGGGCCCGGAAGAAATCCTGGATGGTCGGCGTGGAGCGGAACGGGAACGGCGGCACGCCGGCGAGCGCGGCACCGATGGCGAGGCCGCCCGCGAACAACGCCACGACGATGACCGCGAGCACCACCAGCGGCGGACCACCCTGCTGCGGACGCCGCCCTCCATTTCGATCACGAATTGAATCATTCATAACATGAACGATATCACGGCAGGTACGGTTTAACGATGTCTGCCGCGCCGACAAGCGATCATCGCGATGGTGTCGCGTTCCTGCTCGCGCAGCTCGGCTACCACGCCGCGGAGTTGTTCGCCGAGCGGATCGCTCCGCTCGGGCTCGGCCCGCCGCAGGCGGGAATTCTCAGGGCGATCGCGGCCGAGCCTGGCCGGAGTCAGCAAGCGCTCAGCCGGCAGCTGAAGCTGCTGCCCAGTCGCGTGGTGGCGTTCGTCGACGAGCTGGAGAACCGCGGCTATCTCGAGCGGCGGCGCAATCCGGATGACCGGCGCCTGCACGCGCTGTACCTGACCCCGTCCGGAAAGCGGCTGATGCAGAAGCTGTCCGACGCGGCGCGCGAGCACGAACGCGAGGTCACTGCGGCGCTCAACGACCGGGAGCGTGGTGAGCTGAGGGACCTGCTGGCGCGGATCGCGTCGGATGCGGGGCTGACGCCGCGGGTTCACCCCGGGTACCGCAGCATCGGAATCGGATAGGGCGGCGATACGGGGAGCGCCGCTAGCTTCTCAACGACGCAGTTGCAACCACCACATCACCTCGCGAGGGACCAGATGCAACCTGTCCTGCCCGTCGCCGAGCTCCAACGTAGGTAGCGGGAAACCGCACCGCGAGGGTCGAAAGTCCCCAATTACGCGAGCCGGGTGATTTCGACGGTCACGTCCAGGTCGGTGGACCCGCCCCCGGAGTAGATGCCTTTCAGCGGGGTGACGTCGGCGTAGTCGCGGCCGACGCCGACGCTGACATACTGCTCGGTAATCTCCTTGTCGTTGGTGGGGTCGTAGTCCCACCAGCCGCCGGTCCATGCCTGTATCCAGGCGTGGCTCTGCCCGTCCACCGTGTGCCCGACCGCCGCCTTGCGCTGCGGGTGCAGGTATCCGGACACGTAGCGTGCCGGGATCCCCATGCTGCGCAACACCACCAACGTCAGGTGCGCGAAGTCCTGGCACACGCCCTTGCCCTCGCGCAACGCGTCCAGCGCGGACGAGTGCACCTCGGTTGTTCCGGGCAAGTAGTCGAGTTCGCCTTGCGCCCATTCCGCGGCGGCGACGACCGCGTCGCGTGGCTCGTGGAACTTGGCGATCCGCTCGCCGACCCGGCGGATGCGCCCGCCGTGCGGGGTGTAGTGCGTGGGGCTGAGCACCTCGTCGAAGCGGTCGATGACCGCCTCGGTGTGCAGCTCCTGCCAGGTGACCTTTGCGATCGGCGGCTCGGGTTTTTCGGTCTCCACCACCGACGAGGCGGTGACCTCGAGTTCGGTGTGCGGGGCGTGCAGGTCGAACGCGGTGACCGCGGTGCCCCAGTAGTCGATGTAGCGGTAGGAGCGGGTTGCCGGTACGGTTTCCACTCGGCTGAGGATCACGTTCTGCCGGCTGTCCGACCGTGGCGTAAGCCGGGCCTCGTTGTAGGAGGCGGTCGCCGGCGACTTGTACGCGTACCCGGTGGAATGCACCACCCGCAGCCGCCACATCTCTACAGTTCCGTGTCTTCGATGACCAGCGCACCGTTGCGGCCCGCGTCGGCCCACGCGACCCACGGCGCCGAGTGAAAGTACTGCAGCGCCAACGCTTCCCCGAGGTCACGGCAGGTTGCCTGCAAACCGGCCAGCCGACGCTCCAGGGTTTCGAGCAACGCGCCGGGCCGCAGGAACTCCAGCTCGCTGCGGGCGCGTCCGAGCAGCCGCTGCGCCTCGGCGGTGGCACCCACGCGGCTGTGCGGACGGTGGTCGAGTTCTTCGAGGCTCTGCTCGGCCAGCCGCAGCGAGTAGAACACTGAACGCGGGAAGAGCCGGTCCAGCAGCATGAATTCCACCACCCGGCCCGCGTCGAGCACGCCGCGATAGGTGCGCAGATAGGTGTCGTGGGCGCCCGCCGACCGCAGCACCGTCACCCAGGCCGGTGAGGCCGCGCTGTCGCCGACCCGGGACAGCAGCAGCCGCACGGTCATGTCGACGCGCTCGATCGCCCGGCCCAGCAGCATGAACCGATAGCCGTCGTCGCGGGACAGCGTGGAGTCGGCCAGGCCGGCGAACATCGCCGCGCGTCCCTCGATGAACGAGAAGAACTCGTGCGGGCCAAGGCGTTTGGCGGCCCGCTCGCGTTCGGCAAGCGCGTTGTAGGTGGTGTTGAGGCACTCCCACAGCTCGGTGGACGTGACTTCCCGCGCGGACCTGGCGTTTTCGCGCGCGGCCGAGATCGCGTCGACGATCGAGCAGCCGCCTTCGAGGCCCCGGGTGAACGCGACTAGGTCGGTGAGCGACCAGACGTCTAGCTGCGTGTCGGGCGGGGTGATGCCCAGCACCCGCAGCAGCACCCGTGAGGTCCAGTCCGGGTCGACGCTGGAGTCTTCGAGCAGCTGGTGCACGGTGACATCGAGGATGCGGGCGGTATCGTCGGCCCGCTCGACGTAGCGGCCGATCCAGTACAGCGCCTCGGCGTTGCGCGCCAACATCAGCCACCCACCTCCTGCTGTTGCGGCTGCTGGGACTGCTGAGTCTGGGATTGCTGCTGTTGCTGCTGCTGGGACTGCTGAGTCTGGGATTGCTGCTGGGACTGCTTACTCTGGGATTGCTGGTGGGACTGCTGACTCTGGGACTGCTGCTGTTGCCGGGACTGCGACAGCTCCGGCCCCTTTTCGCTGGCCGGCGCCTTGGGTCCTTTCGGCAGCGAACGGACGACTTCGGCGGCGGCCAGCTCCCGGGCGGCCACCGACGCCCGCGACGCGAGCACCCAGGTATCTTTCGAGCCGCCGCCCTGGCTGGAGTTCACCACGAGCGAACCCTCGGGCAGCGCGACGCGGGTCAGGCCGCCGGGCAGCACCCAGACCTCGTTGCCGTCGTTGACGGCGAAGGGCCGCAGGTCGACGTGCCGCGGGGCGAGGGTGTCGTCGATCTGGGTGGGCACGGTGGACAGCTGCACCACCGGCTGGGCGATCCAGCCGCGCGGATCGCTTCGGATCTTCTTCGAGATCACCGCCAGTTCGCGCTCGGACGCATCTGGGCCGAACATGATCCCGTAGCCACCGGACCCCTCGACCGGTTTGATCACCAGCTCGCGGATGCGGTCGAGCACCTGCTCGCGCTCTTCGGCCAGCCAGCAGCGGAACGTGTCGACGTTGGCCAGCAGCGGCTTTTCGCCGAGGTAGTACTCGATAATCGTGGGCACGTAGGTGTAAATGAGCTTGTCGTCGCCGACGCCGTTGCCCACCGCGCTGGAGATCACGACGTTGCCGGCGCGGGCGGCGTTGAGCAGCCCGGCGACGCCGAGCACTGAGTCGGGCCGGAACTGCATGGGGTCGAGGAAGTCGTCGTCGATGCGCCGGTAGATGACGTCGACCTGCCGTTCGCCCTCGGTGGTGCGCATGTACACCTGGTTGTCGCGGCAGAACAAGTCACGGCCCTCGACGAGCTCGACACCCATCTGGCGGGCCAGCAGTGAATGCTCGAAGTAGGCGGAGTTGTATACCCCGGGCGTGAGCACTACCACGGTGGGGTCGGCCTCGTTGGTGGCGGCCGAGTTGCGCAGCGCCCGCAGCAGGTGCGACGAGTAGTCGCCGACCGCGCGGACCCTGTGGGTGGCGAACAGGTTCGGGAACACCCTGGCCATCGTCCGGCGGTTCTCCATCACGTAGGAGACGCCCGACGGCGAGCGCAGATTGTCCTCCAGCACCCGGAAGATGCCGTCCTCGTCGCGGATCAGGTCGATGCCGGCCACGTGGATGCGCACGCCGTTGGGGGGGTTGATCCCGGCGGCCAGGCGGTGGAAATGCTCGCAGGAGGTGACCAGCCGGCGCGGGATGACGCCGTCGCGCAGGATCTCCTGTTCGCCGTAGATGTCGTCGAGGTACAGCTCGAGCGCCTTGACGCGCTGGGTGATGCCCCGCTCGAGCCGCGACCACTCCGCCGCGGAGATCACCCGCGGCACCAGGTCGAGGGGGAAGGGCCGTTCCTGCCCAGACAGCGAGAACGTGATGCCCTGGTCGACGAACGCCCGGCCCAGCGCATCCGCGCGCGCGGCCAGCTCGGATGCGTCCGACGGCGCCAGCTCGGCGTAGATGCCCTTGTACGGGCCGCGGACGTTGCCTTCGCCGTCGAACATCTCGTCGAACGCCTTCGCGTAGGGGCCCCGGTCGCGATAGCCGTCGAAGATCCGTTCGTACCTCCGCGCGCTGGGTGGATCGGTGCGTGTCATTCGTCCGTTCTCGATCGGCAGTGTGCGAAGGCTCACTGGGATATGGTGCCGCACCTGCGCCGTTTCGGCGAAACGGGGGCTAGGCGTTGGGAGATTCCCAGGCTGACTGGTAGCCTGAACAGTCGCCGCCCGCCCGGCGGTCGTCTCAACCCCCCAGAACCTCAGAGGAATTAACGCGTGGCCAACATCAAGTCGCAGGAAAAGCGCAATCGCACCAACGAGCGCAGGCGGCTTCGCAACCAGTCGGTGAAGTCGTCGGTGCGCACGGCGATCCGCGCGTTCCGGGAGGCCGCCGAGACCGGTGACAAGGACAAGGCCACCGACCTGATGCTGGAGGCCAGCCGCAAGCTGGACAAGGCCGCCAGCAAGGGCGTGATCCACAAGAACCAGGCCGCCAACAAGAAGTCGGCATTGGCCCTGGCCCTCAACAAGCTTTGATCGCTAGCGCCGCGCCGGGATGGCGAGCTCCGCGATCCGCCGCACGGTGGTCTCCAGCACATAGTCGGCGTCCGCCGCCGCACCTTTGACGTCGGCGTTCAGCGCCGCGACCAGCTGCAGCGCGCTGGCCACCGCATCCCTGGACCAGCGCCGGGCCTGCTTCTGGGCTTTCTGCACCCGCCACGGCGGCATGCCGAGTTCGGCGGCCAGACGATACGGGTCACCCGACAGCGGCCCGATCCGCGCTATCGCGTGCACGGCCTCGGCCAGCGCGTCGGCCAGCAGCACGTGGGGCACGCCGCGCATCATCGCCCAGCGGAGCGCCTCGACCGATCCCGCCACGTCGCCGAGAACCGCTTTGTCGGCGATGTCGAAGCCGGTGACCTCCGCCTTTCCGCTGTGGTAGCGCCGCACCGCGGCGGCGTCGACGTGGCCGCCGGTGTCGGCGACCAGCTGTGAGCACACCGCGGCGAGTTCGCGGATGTCCGAGCCGACCGCGTCGAGCACCGCGGCCACCGCATCGTCGTCGACCTTGACCCGGTGCGAACGGAATTCCCCGCGCACGAACTCGGCCCGCTCGCCGGCCTTGGTGATGCGGGCGCACTGGTGGACCCGGGCACCGAGGTCGCGCAGCTGGCCGGCCAGCGCCTTGGCGCGCCCGCCGCCCGAATGTACGACGACCAGGACCGTGCCGGGCGGCAGGTCGGCGGCCGCCGCACCGATCAGCGCGGCGGCCTCCTTGCCGGCGTCGGCGGCCGCCTCGAGCACCAAGACGCGTTGGTCGGCGAACAGGGACGGGCTCAGCAGCTCGGCTAGCTCGCTGGTGCCGACCTCGCCCGCACGCAGCCGGTTCACCGGCACCTCGTCGGTCCCTGCCTGCTCGCGGGCGGTGTCCAGCACCGCCGCGATCGCCCGCTCGACGAGCAGCTCCTCTTCGCCCAGCACCAGATGCAGCCCTGCGCTCACGCCACGATCGTGCCACGCCCATCCGACATACTCGTTGCCATGACGACACCGCTCCGGGTCATCCAGTGGACCACCGGCAATATCGGACGACGCTCCCTGCACGCGATCATCGGCCGGCCGGACATGCAACTGGTCGGGGTCTATGCGCACGGCGCCGAGAAGGTAGGCGTGGACGCCGCGGACCTGTGCGGGTGGCCGGAGCCGACGGGTGTGCTGGCCACCAACGACATCGAGGCGCTGATCGCGCTCAAACCCGACGCCTGCTGCTACAACCCGCTGTGGCCCGGCATCGACGAACTGGTCCGGCTCCTGGAGTCGGGCGTCAACGTGTGCTCGTCGGCGGCCTGGATCTCCGGCGGCAAGCAGACGCCCGAGGATCTGGAACGCATCCGAAAGGCCTGCCTGCGAGGCAACTCGACGATGTTCGGCAGTGGCGCCCATCCCGGTATGACCAACCTCGTCGGCATGGTGCTGAGCGGCTCATGCGAGCGGGTGGATGAGATCAGGATCACCGAGTCGGTGGACTGCTCTACGTACGAGTCGGCGGAAACCCAGACGGCGATGGGCTTTTCGCAACCGCCCGACACCCCGGGGCTGGCCGACAGCGTCCGGCGCGAAAGCGAGGTGTTCGCCGAATCTGCGGCGATGATGGCCGACGCGATGGGACTGACGCTGGACCGGCTCACCTTCGATGTCACGTTCACCCCGGCCACCGACGACTCCGACTTGGGTTTCATGCGGATTCCCCAGGGAACCGTCGCCGGCGTGTACGGCTATCACCGCGGCTGGGTCGGCGACAGGAACGTGGTCAGTGTCGGGTTCAACTGGATCATGGGTAACCACGTAGATCCGCCCAAGCCGCTCGAACACGGCCATGTGATCCAGGTGTTCGGGCTGCCCAACATGCGCACCGTCATCCACTGCCTGCCGCCGAAGGACTGGACGGAACCCGGTTTCATGGGACTGGGAATGATCTACACCGCGATGCCGGTGACCAACGCGGTGCCGAAGGTGGTCGCGGCCGAACCGGGCATCGTGACGCTGGCCGACCTGCCGCCGATCACTGGCCGGCCGGTAGCCGCATGGTAACGGACCGCCGACCGCACTTTTATCGGTGAACAACCGGCTCATGGCTCGGCCTCCCCGCGCCGCGGCCAGGATCGTGGTTCTGTCCTGAGGTCGGGCGAACATGTACTCAATGACACAACCCACGCCGCTGTTGTCATTGCCCGGTGGTCTTGGAGCGCAGACTGGCCACCACCCTCCGCCAGTGCCGTGGGAACCGTCACCGCCGGCGTGGGCGTCAGCGGCCGTCGTGGTGTGTAATGCGGCGATAAACCGCTGCAGCTTCTGGTGGTTCGGCAACTTCGTTCCGATTTGAACGAACGACACGCTCGTCGCCGAGTTGGTCGTACGGTGGGTTCATGACAGAACAGCCACCGGCGGTCACGGTTTCGCATCCACCGCAAGCTATGCTTCGTGTCGTTAATCCGATCCTCCGATCGCTGCTGCGCACCCCGGTCATGGGCGCCGCACGCAACCAACTGATGGTGATAAGCTTCACCGGACGCAAGACGGGACGGCGGTATTCGATCCCGGTGAGTGCACACCGGATCGACAATGCTCTCTATGCCTTGACGGCTGCGCCGTGGAAGCGGAACTTCCGCAATGGTGCGACCGCCGACGTGTTGCTTGATGGGAAGTCGGCGACCATGGCGGGCGAACTCATCGAGGACCCGTCGGTCATCGCCGACCTGTACCGACGCTGCGCTGAGTCCTATGGCGTCAAGACCGCGCAACGCCTGATGGGATTGAAGTTTCGGGATGATCGAATTCCCACGCTCGAGGAGTTCAGGGAGGCGGCCGAACGAGACGGCCTCGCCGCTGTGCGGCTGACTCCGCCCCAGTAACGCCCGAACCCGCGTTCTGTCCCGGACGGCGCGGCCGCTGCCTTCACATCAGCCGCGGTGGCACTCCCGCCCACCGTCACGACCCGTGCCCGGGTGTCGATTGTGAGCGGCCGCATCCCGGCCAGGCGATCACCAGGCCCGCCGTCACACAGCACGCGAGCGGCCCAGTCGTGGCCCCCCGCCGAACATCGACAGCCGCATCCCGCGGCCGCATGCCACACGGATGGCTCTTAGCGCGTGGTGACTGAGCCCGCGCGATCAAGATGTTGCCCTGCCGCGTTCCAGATCAACGGTGCACCGTTGGGTACGTGCACGTGCGCGGAATCGATCCGCTTCGCCAGATCGCCGAGCCGCCGCGGTTATCAAGTCGGTTCTAGTCATTGTCTTCTGGTCTCCCGCGTGGGTGTAAAGGAAGCCGAGCTTCGGGCCGGCTACGGGTTGACGATGACGTCGAGCAAGAACGTCTGCCCTGAGGTGACGACTTCGAGTGCGCGTCGCAGTGCCGGGCGCAGCTCATCAGATTTCTGCACACGTTCACCTGTGCCGCCATAGGCTTCGGCCTGTTTCACATAGTCGGGCGTCGGCTGAATAACGTTGCCGACGAAGTTGCCCTCGCCGACCGCCGTGCCGTCGGGGTAGTACTTGACGACATTGAAAATTTGGGACGCGTAGGCCCTGTTGTTGCAGAGCACGATGAGCAGTGGGACGCCGTATTCCTGTGCGAATCCGAGGCCAGCTGGTGCGGGGTTGTAGTGCCACGCTCCGTCGCCGAGGACGCAGACGACCACTTGCTGCGGGCGTGCGAGTTTGACGCCTATTGCGGTGCCCAGGCCCGTGCCCAGACCGCCGGCAAAGCCGCGATATTGCGAAAGAGGTTTGCGCTCATAAAGAAATTGAATCATCTGGGGAATTTGGACGATGATCTCATCAACGCAGATCGCGTCATCAGGCAGTGCGTCGTGCAACGCGCTAAACAAGTCGGCTGCCGGCACGAAATCTGTTGCTTGCGAAGACAACTGTCGGGCCTCCTCGATTCCCTTGGCGCGCACGCCGTGCGTATAACGAGCCCACCGCTCGTCGGCTTCGGGCCGTGGCGTCGATCGCGCTTGCAGATTGGCGGCGAGCGCAGCCAGATTGATCGACAGATTTCCCGGGATTGTGTGGGTGGTGGGGTAGCCCCAGTAGGCGGCGCGCGGGCGCAGGGGGTCCTGCTCGAGGTGAATGACGGCGCATCCCGGACGTAACGTCGTATGCGGAGGATGCCACGGCCCGTTGCAGCCGGCCAGCAGGACGGCGTCGGCTTCGCCCAGCACCGCTTCCACCGGCCCCGCCCCGTACAGCGGGTGAGACCGCGGGAAATTGTGATAGGCGGGAATCCAGAATTCGAAAACGGGCGCCGAAAGCCCTTCGGCAATGCTTATCAGGGCGTCGCGGTCATCGTCGGTTCGCCCGCCGTGCTCGGTGATGATGATGGGGTTCGCGGCGCCCGCCAGAATCCGGGCCACTTGGTCGATGTGTTCTGGCGTCGCGACGACCGGTGCCGGGGGAACCCACGCAGGGATGTCGGCGTGACCCTCGCCCATCAACAACTGAAACGGTATCTCCAACAACGTTGGGCCCGGTGGGGCGGACTCGGCGATGAAGCGGGCCCGCCGGAGTTCATGAACCAGATCGCAGGGCGTGCGCGCTCGCTTGGACCACTTGACGACGACTTCGGCATTGCGGGCCGGACCAGGATGGTCGGCGAGAAGCGAGGGCCATTCAGCGCCCGGGTCGCCGTCGGGGTCCTCACCATAGCTGAGAGTGTCGGGCGACAGTGCCGTCATGGGCGTGCGTTCCTGTAGCGCGGTGCCCAGGCCCATGGACCCGTTTTGAACGCCCAGCGATGTCGGCAAGAAGACAATCTGGCTGCGGCCGGTGGCCTTGTAGAAACCGGATGCCAGGCTCACGGCCAGCAGTTCATGACGACAACGGAAGTAGCGCAGCTTCATGTCGTTCCCGCGCCGGGCAAGCGCTTCCCACACGGGCGCCATAACGGCGATGGGAGAGGCGAAAATACAGTCCACCCCTTGAGATTCCAACTGCTCCAGCAGTACCTCGGCACCAGTCTTGGCCGAATTTGTTCGTGTCACACGTGTGACGTTAGGAAGCCATGGGGCAAGCGGCGAACCTGCGCCCACTGAGTGGGCTTTTTCTCGCTGATCACAATTTCACGGTGCACGCAAGAGGCCGGCGATGCGAGCGCCGGTGGCCCGGGTGGCAGCCAGCAGTCCGAGCGGCGGTCGCCGTCCCGCGACAAGCGTCGACACGGCTGCCGCCGCATCGTTGCCCAGCGGAATCGCTACCGCGACACAGCTCAGCTCCGCCACCACCCCGCCGGCGTCCACGATCGGTGCGGCGCTGGCCAACTCGGTGTGGGCCCGCGCGGCCGCCGTTCCCGGGGGTACCCGGGCGCCGGGTTCGACTACCAATCCGAACGGAACCTGCAGCGGAACCCGAGGATCCACCGCGTCCAGGTACACCGCTTCGCCGCCGATCGTCGCAGACAACTGCACCGCGGCACCGGTGGCGGCCGCCAGTTCGGCGATCGGCCGGCGGGCGGCCACCCGCAATCGACGCTCCGGGCTCACACGTGCGCCCAGCCCCAACAGGCTCGCGCCGAGCCGATACCGGGTGCCTTCGCGACTGACCGCCCCGACTTCGATCAACTGCTGCAGCAGTCGACGCACCGTCTCCCGCGGGATCCCGCTCACATTCGCCAGATCAAGCAGCCGCACCGGTTCTAACGCACCGACGTGATCTAACAGTTCAAATGCGCTCTCGATGATTCCGCGACCAACCCCGCGTTGAACTAGGTTGTGGGGAGGGCCGACCGACGCAGCGGCGCGCCTATCACTGGTCATACGATCCAACTCAGACTGCCCCACCAATCGACCCCTTTATGCTCGCTGCTGCCGACGCCAACATCACGACGCCATCTAGTTCAACGCGGGAACACATGCGAACTATGCCGAGCATCGAGAAACAACAGCGCCGATCCCCCGTCACACGCTCGCCGACTGGGGCGCCTGGATTTGGCCGCGTACTCGCGGCTACCCCGTCAAAGACCGGGACCCCGACCCGGCTGACGCCAGCCGAAAGTCAACTCAGACTCCGTAGTTCGACACAACACTCACCGGCCGCCGGGGTCAGCACCGCCTCGACGGTATGGGCTTCACGATGTTCGCGTTGTGGCTGCCGAGCTACCGAAACAGCCGAGAATTGGCCGCGGTGGGCGGCCCGAACCCGGGCGACGCCGCACCCGCCACCGATGCACCGCCGGAGCGTGCGTTCCCGGTGGCGGTGGTGGTCGCGCACGGCGTGCCGGCCGTCACCACCGTCGTCCTGGTGTTGCTCACAGGTCGGTGTCGGCACCGGCTAACCCACGCCGAAGCCGCGCCATGGTCGCGCGTGCTCATTTCCAGCCGTCGCACAAGGGTCCAAATTCAGCCGCCGTTGAAGCCGTGGGGCCGTTAGCCTGTTGCCGATGCCTGCGATCTTTGATCCGCGCAGCTTGGGGGTGCCGGTTGTTCAGGCCGGCATGGGGTTCATTGCGCGTCATGAGCTCGCGGCGGCGGTGTCGGAGGCAGGTGGTCTCGGGACGATCGCTGGCGCGCGTGCTCCGATCGCTGATGAGCTGGCCGCCGCGCGCAGGCTGACCGGACGGCCGATCGCTGTCAATCTGCTGCTGCCGTTCATTGGGCCCGGCGATGTGGAGGCGGCCGCCGCCGCCGACGTGATCGTGACGTTTTGGGGTGCCCCGCGCCGGCTCGCCGCCTCCACCTGGATTCATCAGTGCGGGTCGGTCGACGAGGCGAAGGCCGCCGCGGAGGCGGGCGCGGATGCTGTAATCGCTCAGGGAGTCGAGGCCGGTGGCCACGTCCGCGGGACGACCCCAGCGCTCGAGTTGCTTGAACAGGTGCGCGCCGCGGTGAAGATCCCAGTCCTCGTCGCCGGCGGAATCGTCGACGCCCAAGGCGTACGGGAGTCGCTCGATGCCGGTGCGGTTGCCGCCGTTGTCGGCACCCGCTTCCTGCTCAGCGAGGAGAGTCACGCCCATCCCGAATACAAGCAGCGCTGCCTGGACGCCCGTGACACAGTGCTGACGGAACTGTTCGGCCTCGGCTGGCCCGACGCCCCGCACCGCGTGATTCCGAACGCCGCCACCCGCCGGTGGTTACGCCGCGCAGAGCGAGGCCCGCGCTGGATTCGCACCGGCAACCAGATCACCACACGCCTCGCCGCCGCGATCCCGGCCGAAGCCCAGAATCGTGCG
>Ga0335076_10002388_pt1 | contig 18663 bp, 18 predicted proteins | sample Lox_Sample_25_FD_206717 | JGI IMG/M metagenome (GOLD analysis project Ga0335076, IMG submission 206717) | Soil microbial communities from Loxahatchee National Wildlife Refuge, Florida, United States - Lox_Sample_2.5 | ecosystem: Environmental > Terrestrial > Soil > Wetlands | place: USA...
TATCTTTCTCGTGCTGGCCGGCATGTTCACGTTCTATCTCGGCAACTTCTACGAGCGCGGCCAGGCCGACCTGATGCCGTTCTTCAACTTCCATCCGTGGCTGTATCTGTTCCTCGTTCCCGCCGTCGGCATGCGCCTGTGGGCGGAGGAGCGCAAGAGCGGCACGATCGAGCTGCTGCTGACGCTGCCGATCACGATGTGGCAGGCGGTGGCCGGCAAGTTCCTTGCCGCGTGGGCGTTCATCGGCATCGCGCTGGTGCTCACGTTCCCGATCTGGATCACGGTCAACTATCTCGGTGCACCGGACAACGGCGTCATCCTCGCGAGCTACGTCGGCAGTTTCCTCATGGCCGGCGCGTTCCTCGCCATCGGCTCGTGCGTCTCGGCGTGCACGCGCAACCAGGTGATCGCATTCATCATCACGGTCGTCGTGTGTTTCCTGTTCCTGCTGGCAGGCTTCCCGCTCGTGCTCGACGTGTTCAGCGCCTGGGCCCCGCAGGGCCTGGTCGACGCGATCTCCGGGCTGAGTTTCCTGACCCACTTCAGCTCGATCAGCAAGGGCGTGATCGACCTGCGCGACCTGATCTACTTCCTGCTCACCATCGCCTTCTGGCTCTACGCCAGCGCCGTGGTGATCGACCTGAAGAAGGCGGACTGACCCCATGACCACCCATCGCAAATTGCTCACGGGCAGCGCCCTCGCCGTGCTCGCCGTGCTGTTCGTGGCCGTGATCCTGATCAGCAACGTGCTGTTCCGCGGCGCGCGCCTCGACCTCACCCAGAGTCATCTGTACTCGCTGTCGCAGGGCACGAAAAACATCCTTGCGGGCATCGACGAACCGATTCACCTGTACCTGTTCTGGTCCGACAAGGGCTCGCAGGACCTGCCGCAGCTGCGCACGTACGCGCAGCGCGTGCGCGAGATGCTCGAGGAGATGGCCGCGCGTGCGAACGGCAAGATCAAACTCGAGGTGATCGATCCGCTGCCGTACTCCGAGGACGAGGACCGCGCCACCGGTTACGGCCTGCAGGCGGTTCCGAGCGGCCAGCAGGGCGAGAAGATCTTCCTCGGCATCGCCGGCACGAATTCGACGAACGGCAAGTCGGCGATCCCGTTCCTGCAGCCGAACAAGGAAGCGTTTCTCGAGTATGACGTCGCCAAGCTCATCCACGACCTGACCGAGAGCAAGAAGCCGGCCGTGGGCCTGGTGTCGTCGCTGCAGATGGGGCCGGGCTTCGATCCGCAGACGCGCTCGATGCGCGACCCGTGGGCGGTCGAGCAGCAGCTGTCGCAGCTGTTCGACGTGCGCCAGCTCAACGCCTCGGCGCTGAAGTCGATCGACAAGGACATCAACGTCCTCGTCGTGGTGCATCCGAAGAACTTCTCCGACGACGCGCTCTACGCGATCGACCAGTTCGTGATGCGCGGCGGTCACCTGCTCGTGTTCGTCGACCCGATCGCCGAAGCCGACGAAGCCGGCGCCGATCCGAACAACCCGCAGGCGGCGATGTTCGCCGACAAGGGCTCGGATCTGCCCAAGCTGTTCAAGGCCTGGGGTGTCGACTACGATCCGCACAAGGTCGTGCTCGACCGCGGCCACGCGCTGCAGATCAGCATGGCGCAGGGCATGCCGCCGGTGCGCGACGCCGCCATCCTCGGCCTTGGCAAGCGCGATCTCAATGCCGACGACGTCACCACCGCATCCCTCGAGACGATCAACATCGCCTCGGCCGGCTACTTCCAGCTCGCCAAGGATTCGAAGAACAAGCTGGTGCCGCTGATCCAGACCGGTACCGATGCGATGGTGGTGCCGGCCGAGCGCGTCAAGTTCCTGCCGGATCCGGGCCAGCTGCTGGCCAACTATCAGCCAAGTCACGAAAGCTACGTGATCGCCGGCCGGCTCGAGGGCAAGTTCGCGACCGCGTTCCCGGAGCGCAAGGACGAGGGCCACCTCGCCGCAGCGAAGGACAACGGCGCGATCATCCTGGTCGCCGACACCGACATGCTCACCGACCGCCTGTGGGTGCAGATCCAGCCGTTCTTCGGCCAGAAGCTGATGAACGCCTTCGCGAATAACGGCGACTTCTTCGTCAATGCCGTGGACAACCTCACCGGCTCGTCCGACCTCATCTCGATCCGCGGCCGCGCCGTGTCGCAGCGTCCGTTCACCGTGGTCGAGGACATGAAGCGCGCGGCGGAGGAGAGCTTCCGCGGCAAGCAGCAGGAGCTGCAGCAGGAACTCAACGATACCGAGCGCAAGCTGACCGAGCTGCAGAGCGGCAAGAGCAAGGGCAGCGAGATGATCCTGTCGCCGGAACAGCAGGCGGAACTGCAGAGTTTCCAGCAGAAGAAACTCGAAATCCGCAAGGAGCTGCGCGCGGTGCAGCGCAGCCTGGACGCGAACATCGACGCGCTCGGCACACGCCTGAAGCTCGTCAACATCGGGCTGATGCCGCTGCTGATCACGCTCGGCGCGCTCGGGTTCGTGTGGTTCAAGCACCGCCGCCGCAGCGCCTGAGGGAACGAGCCATGAATGCGAAGACACTCTATCTGCTGATCGCGGTCGCCGTGGCGGCGCTCATCGGCGCCGTGGCGATCAACCTGGCCCAGCGGCCGGCCAGCAACGTCTCCGAACAGGCCAGGCCGCTGGCGGCGGAGCTCAAGGATCACCTCAATGACGTCAGCGCGATCACGCTGACCGGCGCCGGAGACAAGGTGCTGGTGACGCTCAAGCGCGACAAGGACGGCTGGAGCGTGGCGGAGCGTTCCGGCTACCCGGCCGACCTGGCGAAGGTCCGCGAATTCCTGCTCAAGCTCGCGCAGGCGACGCTGATCGAGCAGAAGACGGCGAACCCGAAGCACTACGCCGACCTGGGCGTCGACGAGGTCAAGGACAAGGACGCCAAGGGTATACTTGTGGAAATTTCCGGCCTGGCGCAGCCGCTGCGCCTGATCGTCGGCAACTACAACGGTGCGGGCGGCGGCGGCACGTTCGTGCGCCGCGACGGCGATGCGCAGAGCTGGCTCGCCAACGGCAATCTCACCGTCGCGCGCAACGTCGCCGACTGGGAGAAGCGCGATCTCACCGACATCCCGGCGAGCCGCCTGCGCTCGGTCACCCTGACCGGCCGCGACGGCAAGGTGCTGAAGGTTGCCAAGGAGCAGGCCGGCGACGCCAACTTCAAGGTGGCCGACGTCCCGAAGGGGCGTGAGACCAGTTCCGAATTTGCCGCCAACGGACTCGCATCCACGCTTGCCGGCCTCAAGGCCGACGATGCGTTCCCGGCCAAGGAGGCCGCGCCGGCCGAGAAGACCATCAAGGCCGAGTATGCTGCGTTCGACGGCCTGATCGTCACCGCGACGGGCTGGGACAAGGACGGCAAGGACTACGCGCAGTTCACTGCACGGCTCGACACCGCGGCGGCGAACGCCGAGATCGACCGTGCCCAGGCCAGGGCGAAGGCGGAGTACGACGCGGCGGTCGCCGCCGCCCAGGGCAAGAAGGCCGTCGATGAGAAGGCGCTGGCAGACAAGGCTGTCGACGCCAAGCCCGCGCCGGACGTCGCCAAGCCTGCAGCAGTGAGCGATCCGGCCAAGGATCGCCAGGACAAGCTCGATGCGCTGAACAAGGAAGTTGCCGACCTGAACAAGACCTTTGCGGACTGGAGCTTCGTGCTGCCGAGCTACAAGTTCAGCGACATGAGCAAGACCATGGACGACATGCTCAAGCCGCTGGAAACGAAGAAGCCCGAGGCAAAGGATGCCGGCAAGGCGGGCGCGAAAGCACCGGCGAAAACGCCCGCCCCGGCCCAATGATCCGCGGTCTCGGCATCGCCGCGGCGGCGCTCGGTGCGACGGCGGTGATGCTGGGAGCGTTCGGCGCACACGCGCTGCACGGCCGGGTCGACGAGCGGTCCCTCCAGGTCTGGCGGACCGCTGTCGACTACCAGTTCTGGCACGCTCTCGCGGTGCTCGCCATCGCCGGCTTCGCGTCGGCGACACCGCGCGCGTGGCGCTTCGGGGGCTGGATCATGTGCATCGGCGCTTTCCTGTTCAGCGCGAGCCTGTATCTTCTGGCGCTGGGCGCGCCGCACGCGCTTGGCATGCTTACTCCGGTCGGCGGCATGCTGCTGATCGCTGGCTGGGTCGTCATCGGCTACGCATTCTGGTGCGGTGCGGCAAACAAATAGGCATGGCCGGCTTGGCGGGCCGCCATGCGCCGGCGCATAATTCCCTCGAACAGGCGTTTGATTCACCATCGTCTTTCCAGGAGGGGTCAACATGTCCGCATCGCGCGCCGGCGGCCGCCGGGGTAGTCGTACACTTATCTCTTTTTGCATTTGTATAGGACTGGCGGCGCCAGCGGCGGCAACGACGCTCACCGCACCCAGCCTGTCCGCGCCGGGATCGATTTCCTACGACGTGCTCGGCACGCCGACGATCCAGGCGGCGAACGTCTATGACATGGCCTTCCTGCAGGGCTACGCGCAGGCGCAGGCGCGCTTCTTCGAGATGGACTTCGACCGGCGCGCGGCAGCCGGCACGCTGTCCGAACTGGTCGGCACGGCGGCGCTGGAGAACGACGTGCAGATCCGCACGCTCGGCCTCGGCCGGGCGGCCTGGGCGACGTGGCAGGTGCTCGACGCCGACACCAAGGGCTGGCTGAAGTCGTTCGCCGACGGCGTGAACTACTGGCTGCAGACCAGCCAGCTGCCGCCGGAGTACGGCGCGCTCCTGCTCACGCACGCCGAGCCGTGGTCGCCGGTCGATTCGATCACCGTCGGCAAGGGCCTCGCGTTCCAGCTGTCGTTCGACCTCGACATCGACAACACCATCGACTATTCCGCCTACAGCCAGGCCGCGGCCGCCGCGCAGATCGACGTCGATGCGCTTTTCTTCGGCGACACCCACCGCTTCGCGCCGCCCGACGATCACATCACCGTGCCCGGCTTCCAGCCCACCGACGGCTCGAGTCCGGCCACGGTCATCAAGGCGCTCGGCGGCGTGAAGGTGGACGCGCGCGCCGTGAAGGCGGCGCAGAACTACCGCGCCCGCATCGCCAACAATTTTTTCATAGCGCCGACGCTGCATCCGCGCCTCGGTCGCGGCGGCAGCAACGAGTTTGCCGTCAGCGGCAGCGCGACGGCGAGCGGCAAACCGCTCATCGCCAACGACCCGCACCTGACGCTGGCGCTGCCGCCGATCTTCATGGAGATGCACCTGATCACCAGCAGCGGCCTGAACGTGACCGGCGTGAGCGTGCCCGGTGCGCCCGGCATCATCCAGGGCTGCAACAGCAACCTGTGCTGGGGTAGCACCGTGAATCCGCTCGACGTGACCGATACGTTCCTCGAGACGTTCACCGTCAACAGTTACGGCCTGCCGACCGCGATCGTGCGCGCCGACGGCTCGACCGAACCGGTGCAGTGGGTGTTCCAGAGCTTCTACGCCAATGCGATGGTGCCGGGCGCCTCGGATACCATCGTGCGTGTCAACGACATCGGCTACACGAACGGCGCGGTGACGGTGATCGTGCCCCGCCGCAACAACGGGCCGGTCGTGGATATCGAGACGCCAGGCGATTGCGGACTCACCGGCGAGCAGGGTAGTCCCGCGTTTGCCTGCGGTCTGTCCATCGCCTACACGGGCTGGGGCCCGACGTTCGAACTCGAGGCGTTCAAGAAGATCAACGAGGCACAGAACCTGGGCGACTTCCAGAACGCACTCACGTATTTCGACTTCGGCTCGCAGAACTTCGCCTATGCCGACACGGCCGGCAACATCGCCTACCTCACCGCTGCGGAGAATCCGATCCGCGACGACCTGCAGAACTTCGGCGGCTACATCTACTCGCCGCCGTTCTTCGTGCGCGATGGATCGGGCGCGGCGCACAACGACTGGCTCGACGTGCAGAACCCGCAGCCGAACCAGGCCACCCCGTACGAAGTGATGCCGCGCTCGGAAATGCCGCACGTGATCAACCCGTCTGCGGGCTACTTCGCCAACGCCAACAACGATCCGATCGGCGTGACGCTCGACAACAATCCATTCAACCAGCTGCGGCCTAACGGCGGCATCTACTATCTCAACTACGGCTACGACGCCTACCGCATGGGCCGCATCGACCGCCTGCTGTCGTCGATGGTCTCCTCCGGCCACAAGCTGACGATGGCCGACATCGAAGCCGTGCAGCTCAACAACCAGCCGGTCGACGCTGAACTCGTGCTGCCGTACCTGCTCGGCGCGTACCAGAACGCATCCGCGGGCGGCGCCTGGGGTCCGCTTGCGCAGCTCGCCGCCGATCCGGCGATCACCGAAGCCATCTCGCGCCTCACGGCGTGGGACCTGTCGACGCCGACCGGCCTCGCCGCCGGATTCGACGCGGGCCGGGCGCCCGGTTCGATGCCTTCGCAGAGCCAGCTCGACAACAGCGTTGCGGCCACGATCTTCTTCATGTGGCGCAGCGCTGCGGTGGGCAACGTCGTGGACGCGACGCTTACCGCCTATGGCCTCGGCGATTATCTGCCCGGCGACGACAGCGCGTACACGTGCCTGAAGTTCCTGCTCGATGCATTCCCGGTTCTGGGTGGACACGGTGCCTCCGGCATCAACTTCTTCACCGTTCCCGGCGCGCCCGATCCGGGCTCGGCGCGCGACTACGTGCTGCTCAAGAGCCTGCAGGATGCGCTCGGCCAGCTCTCCGGCGACAACTTCGCCGCGGCCTACGGCAATTCCACCGACCTGTCGACCTATCACTGGGGTGCGCTGCACCGCGTCGTGCTCGAGCATCCGCTCGGCGGACCGTTCAACCTCCCGGGCCCGAATCCGTACGGCTTCACCGACCTCGCGCCCGATCTGCCCGGCCTCGCCCGCGACAGTTCCTACGAGACGGTCAATCCGGGCGGCGGCACGATTCGCGCGAGCGGCGTCAACGACTTCATGTTCAGTGGCGCCACCGCGCCTGGGCGCCGCTTCGTCGGCGAGATGGATACGCCGATCAAGGCCGTCGAAGTCATTCCGGGAGGCGAGAGCGCCGTGCTGGGCGACCCGAACTACGCGAGCCAGCTGCTCCTTTGGCTCACCGGCAGCTACCATCCTCTGGTCGTCGATCCGCATGCGGCGACGCAGGGAACGGTGAGCGTGGTGAGCTTCGTTCCCTGACCATTTGCCCCGCTGAAAGAAGAAAAATCCCCGCACGAAGCGGGGATTTTTTTAACCTTTTTCGTGCGGGTTTTTTCGCCTCTCCCGCTGGCGGGAGAGGCCGGCGCGCGCAGCGCGCCGGGTGAGGGTGGCATTCGGCACCTGATGTACCACCCTCATCCGCCTTCGGCACTTTCTCCCGCCAGCGGAAGAAGGGAGCCGCAACGAATCAGCGCGTCCTTCGCTTCCCGTGCCAGCACCAATGCCACGGTTCGAACGCAATCCCATGCGGATTCCGCTTCGGATAGCTCAGGCGGAATCCGAATCGCTTCGCGTGCCTGCGCAGCCACGCGAACGCGGGCGAATCGGCGAATTCTTCCTCGAGCGCCTCGAACCCCGGCGTCGTGACATCGAGTGCGCGACCGGTGTGATGTTCGCTGTACCCTGGTGCGGCCGTCGCCCGCAGGATCCGTGCCATGTCTTGTCCATGGTCGAGCTTGCGGCGGAGAATGCCGAGCTGATACTCGACCGTGCGGAACGCCGACACCACGAGCAATTCGATGCCGTCGCGCGCGGCTGCCTCGCACATGCGCGTCCAGGCGCGCGCGGCACGCGGCGCGAGCCATTGCGGACGGTCCTGCGTGTCGTACCCGATGAATACGAGATGCGCCGGCTCGCGAACCCGGCGCAGGCGATGCGCGCGGCCGTAGTCGCGCGGAACGCCGAGTGCATGCGCCGCCTCGATCAGTTCGGCGGCGGGACGCGAGGATGCGGGCGGCGAACGGGGCGACGCGGTGGTCACGGCATCAGTGTACGCTGCCACGCGGCAGCGCCGCGATCCAGCGTGCGATGTCGGCGATCACGCCGGCGTCCACGTGGCCGGGTTTGGCGTAGTCGGCGGGCGAGGGCGGATCGCCGGCGGGCATGAACAGGTGGCTGAGGCCGGGATACTCCTTCAGCGAGACGCGCGTGCTTTGCGCAAACGCGGACTGCCACTTGGCGAAGTCGTCGGCGGGCGTGACCTGATAGTCGCCACGGCCCTGGAGGACAAAGACAGGCTGTGGCAGCGCACGTGCAACCGCGATCGGATCGTAGCCACGCACGCTCAGCCAGTAGCTCGCCGGGGCGTGAAAGAATTCTCCCGCCGGCGGATGCTTCGGATCGGCCTTGGCGATGGCGTTGCGCGCAGCGATGATCGGCGTGAGCGCCGCTTCGGCCTGCTCCGGTGTCGCGTGCTGCACGCCGGCGAGATAGCGGGTCTGGCGCAGCACGACGTCGAGATCGAACTCGGCAGGGGCCGCGAGCAGGATCAGGCCCGCGACGTGCGCATCGCGTTGGGCGATGCGCGGCGCCATGTACGCGCCCAGGCTATGACCGAGCACGAATACGCGTGCGCTGTCGATGTGCGGTTGTCGTGCCAGCAGGAGCAGCGCGGCGACGGCATCGTCCGTGACCTCGTCATCGACCGTGATGGGCACGCCGGCCATCTGCGCGGCGTGGACACGCGTACGCTTGTCGTAACGGAAAGAGGCGATGCCGGCGGCGGCAAGGCCGCGCGCGACGTCGGCAAACGGCTTGTTGGGGCCGATGGTTTCGTCGCGATCGTTGGGGCCGGAACCGGCCACCAGCAGCACGGCCGGGAACGGGCCATCGCCCAGGGGCAGCGCCAGGGTTCCGGGCAACGGTCCGGAAGGCGAGTCGACGGCGAGGGGGTGTTCCGTGAGGTTCGGGTCGCCGGCTGGTGTTGCCGGCGCGTTTTCGGGCGCGGATCCGGGTGCGAAGAACAAGCCGCCGACTTCGCCATCCTCATCGCATGCCACGCGCATGTTCAGCCAGCCATTGGCGAACTTCAGCGGCGTTTCGACCAGGATCCCGGCGTCATGATCCCTCGCCGTGGCGTCGGCGGCGTGATCGAACGCACCGAACTGCGCTGGCAGCAGATCATGCCAGACCTGTTCGAGCTTTGCCGCGCTCAATCCGGCACGCAGGCGTGCATCAAAGTGAGTCGTGGCTGCCGCATAGTCGCTTTTTTTCAGCGCGGCGAGAATTTCAGCGGCGCGCGCGCGACAGGCGTCCTGGGGCGAGCCCACTGCCGTGTGCCCAGACACGATCATCGACACGACGGCGAGCCAGGCGCGCGCTTTCATCGGGATTTCCCCTGACCGGATTTCGGGTCGGCCGGTTCGGCCGGCCGGATTCTTCCTGCCTTGCGCAGCGCCTCGCGCAGCACGTATTCGATCTGCGCGTTGACGCTGCGCAACTCGTCCTCGGACCAGCGCTGGACGGCGTCGAGCACGTCCGCGCTGATCCGCAACGGGTAGGCCTTCTTGTCCGCCATCACGTCAACCGGTGTACAGCGTGCCGGTATTGACGATCGGCTGGGTGCCGCGCTCGCCGCACAGCACGACGAGCAGGTTGCTCACCATCGCCGCCTTGCGTTCCTCGTCGAGATTGACCACGCCACGCGACTTCAGCTGGTCCAGCGCCATCTGCACCATGCTCACCGCGCCTTCGACGATGCGCGTGCGCGCGGCGATGATCGCGCTGGCCTGCTGGCGTTGCAGCATCGCCTGGGCGATTTCCGGAGCGAACGCGAGATGCGTGATGCGCGCTTCCACGACCTTGACGCCGGCACTGGCCAGGCGCTCCTGGATCTCCTTCTGCAGGTGATCGGAAATCTCCTTGCCGTGGCTGCGCAGCGACAGCGCACCGGTGTCGTGCGAGTCGTACGGATAGCTGGTCGCCATCGCGCGCAGCGCCGATTCACTCTGGATGTGGACGAAGTCCTCGTAGTCGTTGACCTGGAACAGCGCCTCGGCGGTGTCGACCACCTGCCACACCACGACGGCCGCGATCTCGATCGGATTGCCGTCGAGATCGTTCACCTTGAGCTTGCTCGACTCAAAGTTGCGCACGCGCAGCGAAACGCCGCGCTTGCTGTAGAACGGATTCGCCCAGCGCGGGCCGGCGTCGCGCACCGTGCCGACGTAGCGGCCGAAGAACTGCAGCACCTTGCCCTCGTTCGGCGCGACGGTGAAGAAACCGCCGAGGCAGATCAGCAGCACGATGCCGACCAGGATGGCGCTGATGATCTCCCAGAGGGAGTGCGTCTGGACCGAGTGCACGAACCAGGCGCCGTCGGCGAGCAGCAGCACGATGAGGCCGACCAGGGCGGGGATGCCCGAGGGCGCGGAATAACGACGTTCGTTCATGGGGATCTCCACGTGATGGCTGAATAAAAAGATATCAAAAAGATATCACACAATGCAAGCGAGCCAAATCCTGTCGATGCAGGTATCCGCTGTAATTCCATCAATTTCATTAAGTTGTGGAAGAAACATGAATCCGAATCGACCTGGTCTGGCGATCAGTGCGCCCCAAGCGTGCGGCGGAGATACCATTGGGCGGCCACGGCGCGGAGCTACCTATGGCTGGCAACAACGACGTAGTGATCGAAGCCTGGAACACGGTTCTCTTCGAGAAGTTCACGCGCTTCCGCCACATCCTCGTGCAGGGCCTGTCGCAGCACAGCGACGCGGCGCTGGCCAGGTGCGCGTATGCGCGCGGCGCGCGGGTGCTCGACGTCGGCTGCGGCTTCGGCGACAGCACGCTGCAGATCGCGCGGGTGGTCGCCCCGGAAGGGGAGGCGGTGGGCATGGACTGCGCCGAAAACTTCATCGCCGCGGCACGCGCCGATGCGGAAAGGGAAAAAGTCCACAACGCACACTTTTTCGTCGCCGACGCGCAGGCGGGCGACCTGCGCGGGCCTTACGATTTCGCGTTTGCGCGTTTCGGCACCATGTTCTTCGACATGCCGGGCGCGGCGATGCGCAACATCCGCATGGCGTTGAAGCCCGGCGGGACATTCACGCAGATCGTGTGGCGCCGGCGCGAGGACAATCCCTGGCTGCACGAGGCCGAGTTGTGCGTGCGGGCGATCGTGCCCGTGGTCTCGCACGAGGAGTCGGGCCAGGTGCATTGCGGTCCCGGACCCTTCTCGATGTCAGGTCCCGACATGGTGAGCACGATGCTGCGCGGTGCGGGCTTTGAGCGCATCACGTTCGAACGCTTCGACTGCGACATCTGCATCGGCCGCGACATCGATGACGCGATCGAGTTCGCGATGGCGCTGGGGCCCGCCGGCGAGATCATGCGCCTGGCGGGCGCCGAGGGCGAGCGGCTCAGGCCGCAGGTCGTCGCCGGGTTACGCGAGACCCTGTCGCAATTCGTGCGCAAGGACGGCGTGTGGGCGCCATCGAGCACGTGGTTCATCACGGCGACGAATCCGGGGCAGCATTGAAGCGCGCGAGGCGATCAAAGGCCTGCAAGGCGCATCCCGTAGGGTGCATCTCGGATGCACCGTCCTGACGGGGTTGTACTGCGAAGCGGCGCGTCCAAGACGCGCCCCATCCGATGGTCGTGGGATGCATTTCGGGAGGCGCGTCCAGGACGCCCTATCCAATGGTCGTAGGGCGTGATGATTCACGCCGCGCGATTCGCCTTCCACGGCTTGATGCGCGCGAGGGTCTTGGCAAGGATCTGCTTAGCCATGGCACGATCGTGGTCGTCCTGCAGGCCGGTCCAGAATCCTTCGCTGGTGCCGAAGAACTGCGCGAGACGCAGACCCGTATCTGCGGTGACGGCGCGTTTGCCTGCAACAATCTCGCCGATGCGACGCTGCGGCACACCGATTTCCTTCGCCAGCCGATACTGGGTGATGCCCATCGGCTTGAGGAACTCCTCGAGCAGGATTTCGCCGGGACTGGGGTAGGGAACGATGCGCATGCGTGATTCTCAGTGATAGTCGACGATTTCCACGTCATGGGCGTCGCCGTCGATCCAGCGGAAGCAGATGCGCCATTGATCGTTGATGCGGATGCTCCATTGACCCTTGCGACTGCCTTTGAGTTTCTCCAGCCGGTTGTTGGGCGGGATCCGCAAGTCGTCGATGCGAGCGGCCCGGTGCAGCATGGCCAGCTTGCGCATCGCCACGGCCTCGAAGGCGCGCCAGGGCAACACACGCTGTCCCTGAAACAGCGCTCGAGCGTCGTCATCCCTGAACGACTTGATCATGCGCGCATACTATCGTTGTGCGTTACTAACGTCAAGCGTTAGTATGGGCGATCGCGGCCGTGAATTACGGGACGAAGGCCCTGGAGCGCGTGGGGTGGTGCGCCTTCGGACCATGCGCAACGATCGATGCAACAAATCGGCGCGTCCAAGACGCGCACTACTGCGCCGCCGCTACTGCCTCGACCTTCATCCTTCCCAGCGTGTCGAGGCCCGAGTAGAACCGCCACGGGTCGCCGTCGCCGACGGACAGCGCGAGGTGGCCGGCGTCGAAGCCGAACAGGGCGGCGTCGAAGCTCTGCCAGTGGCCGTCGACGTAGGCCTGCGCCCAGGCGTGCGGAACGAACACGTGATCGGCGCCGGCATAGTGGTCGGCGTAGACGAGGCCGTCGACCACGCGCGTGGGGATGCCGAGCGCGCGGCCCAGCGCGGCGAGCAGCACGGCGTGCTCGGTGCAGTCGCCCTCGGGTTTCTTCGCCACCTCCAGCGCGGAGGCGTAGCCGACGCTGAGATCCTTGGTGACGATGTAGCTGCGCACGAATCCTTCGAGGCGCTGCATCCTGTCGTGCGCGGTCTTCGCGTCGCCGGCGCCCTGCGCAGCGAGCCTGCGGATTTCCGGCGCGTCGCTCTGCAGCCAGTCGTTCGGCGCGGTGTCCGCGGGCGTGGGCGCTTCCTCGCGGCTGGCGCCGGGATTTGATCCGAGCGGCGCGATGCGCAGTTCCATGCCGTCGGCGGTCGTCGTCACGCGCTGCTCGTCCGTCGATGCGAAGCGCAGCGGATCGCCACCATCCTTTGCGCTCAGCTTCAGCACGACGCCGTGGCGCAGTTCGTCGGTCGTGATCGCGGCAGGTGCCTTCGCCATCGCGTGGGTGAGGATGTCGGTGCCCTGGTTAGGCGCCTTCGCACACGCCTGCGAGCACGCCTGCATGGTGAGCTCGAAGCCCATCAGCGGCATGGTGAGCTTGCGCACGTTCTCATCGTCGTCGATCCAGCTCACGCTCTTCGTCGGCGCATCGCTGAGATGGATCAGCTGCTCGACCTTGATCAGGTTCATGCGCCCGTCGGGCAGATCCACGATTTCGCGCGCGCCGACCGTGGATTCGACATCGACCGCATCGAGGCTTTCGGCTTGGAACGCGGTTTCGCGGATATGCGTGCCGGGTGCGAGGCCGCTCTTTTCCTCGGCCAGGCGCAGGCCTTCGGCGAGCAGGGCGCCGCGCGGCCACACGATCGTGCGCACCTGCCTGTTGCCGCCGACTTCGGTCGTGACTTCACAGGTTCCGTCGGGGCGTACCTCGCCGCGCACGATGCTGGCGGTGCCGGAAATTCCGGTCGTCGTCGCGAAGGCGAGCGGCTTGCCGTCGCGCGTTTCGGTGTCGATCTCGCTCGTCGTCAGAGAGACTTTCACGCCGGCGCGGTCGAGTTCGACGCTGAGCGCCTGCGTCGTCGTCACGCGATCTCCCTTGACCGTGCGCGTCGTGTGCATGTGGCCGATCTTGCGGCCGTCGAGCATCACGCTCATCCAGGTATCGTCCGCGGGCGCGGCGAAGGCGGCTGCGCTGGTCCACAGCAGCAGGGCGGCGATTGACAGGCGCATCGGGATTCGATTGGGCATCGGCCGGGGGATTTCAAGCATAGCCGAAGCGTCCGCTACAATGCGCAGACCCGTTCGTCCCGAGCGCAGGCGCCGCCCCGGCGGCGGCGACGTCGAAGGACGGCGCGCCGCGACTCCGCTCGCAGGCGAGCCGGCTTCGGCGCGGACGCTTGAAAGCCCCCAACCTTGGAAACCCGATGAAGCCTTTCGGCACCCCGCACACCGACACCGCCCGGCGCCTGATGCTGCTGGGTTCCGGAGAACTGGGCAAGGAAGTCGCGATCGAGGCGCAGCGCTTCGCGGTCGAGGTGATTGCGGTCGACCGTTACGCCAACGCGCCGGCGATGCAGGTGGCACATCGCAGCCACGTCATCGACATGCTCGACGGCAAGGCGTTGCGGCGGCTGATCGAGCAGGAGAAGCCCGATCTGATCGTGCCGGAGATCGAGGCGATCCACACGCCGACGCTGCTGGAGCTTGAGAAGGAAGGCTTTCGCGTGATCCCGACCGCGCGCGCGGCGCGCCTGACCATGGATCGCGAGGGCATTCGCCGCCTCGCCGCGGAGGAACTGAAGCTGCCGACCTCGCCGTACCGGTTCTGCGACACGCGCGAGGAATATCTCGCGGCGATCCAGGCGCTCGGCATGCCGTGCGTGGTCAAGCCGGTGATGAGTTCGTCCGGCAAAGGGCAGAGCACGATCAAGACGAAGGCCGATATCGATCATGCCTGGGACTACGCCCAGCGCGGCGGCCGCGCCGGACAGGGCCGCGTGATCGTCGAGGGCTTCATTCGGTTCGACTACGAGATCACGCTGCTCACCGTGCGCCATGCCGGCGGCACGAGTTTCTGCGCGCCGATCGGACACCTGCAGATCGACGGCGACTACCGCGAATCGTGGCAGCCGCAGCCGATGCCGGATGCGGCGCTCAGGCGCGCGCAGGACATCGCGCGCAGCGTGACCGATGCGCTCGGCGGAACGGGCATCTTCGGCGTGGAACTGTTCGTGCGCGGCGAGGAAGTGATCTTCTCCGAGGTCAGCCCGCGCCCGCACGACACGGGCCTGGTCACGCTGATCTCGCAGGACCTGTCCGAATTCGCGCTGCATGCGCGCGCGATCCTGGGCCTGCCGGTCCCGGTGATCCGCCAGCTCGGGCCAAGCGCGTCGTGCGCCGTGCTCGCGGAAGGCACGGGCAACCGGCCGCGCTACCACGGCGTGGCAGAAGCCCTGGCCGAGCCGGACACGATGCTGCGCCTGTTCGGTAAACCCGAGGTGAAAGGCAGGCGGCGCATGGCCGTGACGCTGGCGCGCGATGTGGATGTCGACGCCGCGCGGGCCAAGGCGCGGCGAGCGGCCGGGCACCTGCGCATCGAGCCGTGAGAAGTGCGGTCTGAGAAATGGGGTCAGAGAACATTTCATTTCGACCCATTTCGACTGCTGCAGGGGAGGTACGAACCGGGCAGAAATGTTCTCTGACCCCATTTCCCCGCTTGAGATGGTTCTATTCGGGAACGATCTGCGACCCCGTTTCCGGGAGTTCCCGCCAGCCATCGGCACCGAGCAGCTCCAGCGGGCGGAAGCGCGCCTTGTAGTCCATCTTCGGGTGCGCCTCGATCCAGAATCCGAGGTACACATGCGGCACTGCGCGTGCGCGCGCGAGTTCGATCTGGCGCAGGATCGCATAGGTGCCGAGACTGCGCGCGGCTTCGTCCGGCTCATAAAATGTATACACGGCCGACAGTCCCGTCGCCGCGACGTCGGTGACGGCGACGCCGAGCAGGCGCCCGCGCAGGCGCAGTTCGAGGAACTGGGTCGGGCTCCAGTCGGTGTAGAGGAAGCGCGAGAAGTCCTCGAGCTCCGGATCATCCATCCCGCCGCAGGGATGGCGCGTGCCGAGGTAGCGCCGGTACAGTTCGAAGTACTCGTCGCGGAAATTCGCCGGCGCAACGACGAGATCGAGATCCGCATTGCGCCTCATGCAGCGGCGCTGGCTGCGGTTCGGCACGAAGCGAGCGACCGGCACGCGCGCGGCGACGCAGGCGCGGCAGCCGACGCAGTGTGGGCGGTAGACATGGCCGCCGGCGCGGCGGAAACCGCGCGCGAGTGCGGCTTCGTAGATCTGCGGCAGGTGCGGCGAGGCCGGGTCGATGACGAGATTCTGTGCCGTGCGCTCGGTGAAATAACCGCACGGATGCGGCAGCGTCTGGAACAGACGGACGAGCTCGGACTTCATGCCGCGATCTTACTCGCTCCGCGCCGGGTGCGCAGGTTCAGCCGCGGGCGGCGACCTCGTCGATCTTGCGCAGCAGGTCGGCCGGGTCCTCGTAGACGCGGAAAGCGCCGGCGCTGGCGAGTTCCTCGGCGCCGTAGCCGCCGGAAAGCAGGCCCACGCCGAGCGCACGGGCGCGCTGCGCGGCGAGCATGTCCCAGATGCTGTCGCCGAGCACCAGGGACGTATGGATGTCCACGCCGAGACGCTCGGCAGCGGTGACGAACAGGTCCGGATCGGGCTTGGCGTGGCGCACCTGGTCGCGGGTGACGACCGGCACTTTGGCCGGATCGACGCCGAGTGCGTCGAGGTTCGGCCGCGCCGTCTCCATGCGCCCGCTGGTCGCGATCGCCCACGGCATGCCGGCCTCGTCGAGATAGGCAAGGAGTTCCTTTGCGCCGGGCAGCGGACGCACGCTCGACGCGCGCCGGTTGTAGGCCTCGGCGTGTGCGCGGCGCATGCGCTCGACGCGCTCAGGTGTGATCTCGAGGCCGGTCTCGCGCAGCAGGATGTGCGTGAACAGTCCCCCGCTCATGCCGATCTTGCGGTGGATGCGCCACACCGACAGTTCGATGCCTTCGCTGTCGAGCGCCTCCTTCCACGCGAGCACATGGTGGTACACGCTGTCGACCAGCGTGCCGTCGAGATCGAACAGGAAAGCCGTCTTGGTCATGTCCATCGAAGCAACCCGAATGCCTGAGCCAGGATCAGCAGCGCGATGATCGCGAGCAGCGCAAGGCGCACGTAAGTCGCGATCGAGCTGCGCCGTTGCGCGGGATCCGTTCCACGCGAGCGTGCAAGTTCATCGGCATGGCGCACTGCGGGCTCGATGCCGGCCTCGCGCAGCAGCGCCCGTGCGCGCGGCTGGTCCTCGGCGTTGACGATCCACACCTGCGGCCAGGTCTCCGGGTCCGGGCGCGCGCTGTAGCTCGGACGGCGAAAGTCATGCCCGGCCCAGCTGCGGTGGTTGGTTACCGTGGTGGCGATGCCGTGCTCGCCGAGCAGGGCGACGATGCGCTCGACGTTTTCCACACGGGGCGAGGTATAAATTTGTCTCATGACGATCCGGGCTCGACCACGCGGATCATTCCCTCCTGGATCGTCGAGGCGACGAGGCGGCCATCCGCGCCGAATACCTGGCCGCGCGCGAGCGCGCGCGCGCCCTGCGCGGTCGGGCTGTCGCAGGCGTAGAGCAGCCATTCGTCGGCGCGGAACGGGCGGTGGAACCACATGGCGTGATCCAGGCTCGCCATGCGCAGGCTGCCGTAGTGCTCGATCATGGAAAGGCCGTGCGGCAGCAGCGCCGTGGTGATCAGGTTGAAGTCCGAGGCGTAAGCGAGGATGGCGCGATGCGTTGCCGGAGATTCGGTGACGCGGCCGGCGAGGCGGAACCAGATGTGCTGGCGCGGCTCGCGCTTCTGTGCCTTGCCGAAGTCCGGCTGCTCGACGTAGCGCATGTCGAACGGCGCGTTGCGGCCGAACCAGCGCTGCAGCTTGGTCGGCAGCTTGTTGACGACTTCGGGTGGCAGCGGCGGGCGCGGCGGCAGGTCGTCGGCGCGCGGCACCGCGGGCATCGGTGCCGCGTGCTCGATTCCGGCCTGTTCGACCTGGAACGACACACTGCAGTTGAAGATCGGCTCGCCGTGCTGGATGGCGACGACACGGCGCACGGAGAAACTGCCGCCGTCGCGCGTGCGTTCGACGGTATACACGATCGGCGCCTCGATGTCGCCGGCGCGCAGGAAGTAGGCGTGCAGCGAATGCGCGCCGCGCACCGGATCGACGGTCTGCTGCGCGGCCGACAGCGCCTGGCCGAGAACCTGTCCGCCGAAAACGTACTTCGTGCCGATGTCGCGGCTCTGGCCGCGGAAGAGGTTTTCCTCCAGCCGTTCGAGCTGCAGCAGGTCGATGAGTTCGCCGACGACGGGAGTGGACATGACGGCTCCGCGAAAAAGCCTATGGTATCAGCCGCTCGAGCCCGCTTGCGGGTACCACCTCGGCCCACGGAAACAGCGGGCCCGGGTCCTGGCGCCGGCGCAGCATGATCGATGGATCGTCGGTCGCGGGTTCCAGGCGCCGGTCGAGGTCCTCGTGTCCGGCGATGTACTTGAGATTGGGCAGGTCGTGGCGCAGCTGGCGCAGCAGCGCGAGCAGCGCGTCAATCTGTTCCTTCGTGTACGGCGTCGTGAACGCCTGGTGCTTGCTGTCGCCCCAGTTCGGGTAGCGCCCGATGTTGGCGATCTCGATCCCGACCGATCGCGTGTTCCAGCCGTGGGTGTGGTTCGCCACGCGATTCTCGCTCACGAAGCGGTACAGCTTGCCGTCGGTGTCGACGTAGTAGTGGCCGCTGTTGCCGGTCTGCGTCTGCGCATAGCGGATGCGCTCGCCGAACTCGCGCGCGGTCTTCATGTCCGGCAACTCGGTGCAGTGGATCACGACAAGGTCGACCGCGCCCAACGCGCGCTGCTCGAGGCGCGACTCGTAGGGCAGGGGCCAGTCGTGGATGGCGAGATCGATCGGCATTGGCGGAAGTTTCGCATGCGGGCACGCCGGAACGCCATGCGATAATGCGCAGGTGAAACCCTTCCTC
>Ga0335076_10002389_pt1 | contig 18652 bp, 18 predicted proteins | sample Lox_Sample_25_FD_206717 | JGI IMG/M metagenome (GOLD analysis project Ga0335076, IMG submission 206717) | Soil microbial communities from Loxahatchee National Wildlife Refuge, Florida, United States - Lox_Sample_2.5 | ecosystem: Environmental > Terrestrial > Soil > Wetlands | place: USA...
GACGATGCGAAGCCAGATTGGCAGCTTGGCACCATCGATGCGAATTCTGGACAGGTCATCCATGGTGTCCTGCTGCCTTCCATGCCATTCCCAGATTTGGAGTTGCAAGGCTTGTCCCGAAATTCCTAGCGTCCTTGATCTAAATCAAGAATCGCAATTGCCGTGCGAAAGGGAAGGCGTTGGCGGGGTTTCCGTGCGCGACAGCGTGAGCGCAAGACCGTCATCGCAACGATCGCGCTTTAGCTCCTTGAGCAGAATGGTTTCGCCGCCTTGATTACCGTCAATGTATCCGCCGGGACCGGGGGAGAGCATTCGCTTTCGGGCATTGCCGGAGGCGCGCATGAGAGTCATGGCAAAACCCACGGGGTGGGCAATTCTGATCGCTGCAAGCGTGGTGCTCGCCTCCGGGCAGACAGGCGCAGCTGATGACCACGAGCAGGTGATCGGCTTCTGGAAGCTGGTCTCCTATGTGGTGGAGATCCAGGCAACCGGGCAGATCGAGCCGGTGATGGGCCAGCATCCAACGGGCTATGTCAATTTCAGCCCGGAGGGCCGCGTCATGTTCATCCTGACGGGGGAAGGCCGCAAACCGGCGAAAACCGCCGAGGAACGTGCCGAGCTGCTCAGCACGCTGGTCGCATACACCGGCACCTATCGGATCGAAGGCGACAAATGGATTACCAAGGTCGACGTTGCCTGGAATCCGGAATGGGTTGGCACCGAACAAGCTCGAAGCTTCAAGATCGAGGGCGAGCGACTGCACGTGCTGACGCCCTGGCGCATCATGCCGAACTGGCCCGAAAAGGGGATGCAGCGCAGCATCGTCACGTTCGAGCGATCCCGGTAGACGTGCTTCAATGTCGGCCCGGCGCGCCCGGGATGGCCCTGCTCACGACGGCCATCGGCGAGCACCGAGAAGAATACCGTGTTGAAGCCCGGGCACGTTCACATCGTAAATCCGCAGATCCGACCAGTCGAATGCAGCCTCAACTGCCCTTAGCGCCTTCGGTTCATTGACCTCGTGAACCTCAGTCACATAAAGCACGGGCTGTGCGCCGTAGACCTGCTCAAAATCCCGAACAATTTCCAGAATGGGGGGCTTGGTGCAATCCAGATGCAAGCCCGTGTCGGGCCGAAGCGCATCGCCCCATGGAGGGGCGAGGAAAACAACGATGAGATTTTCGCCCGAGTGCCTCCGTGAGCTCAAGAGCTCCTTGTAACTGCCACGGACAAGTTCTATCGGCGCGTCAAGATGAGCAATATTCCGAGTCGTCAGCTCGAATACGGCGGCCTCGACCTCAAAGCCGATGCCCTTTGCATCGCGCAGATGGCGCAATATCGCGTAAAGCCCGTTGCATGAACCTGCGAACGGATCGACCACGCCGATCGCGCGATTGCCTGGCACACGTGCGACGACCTCCGCAATGTCGCGTCCTATCCTGTTTCCGAGTGGATCCTTGACCGCCTCGAGACAAGTCCGCGCAAGCACCCGAATTCCGCGCTCGTACCACTCTGTTGGCGGCATCCCATAGAGATGCACGTGGTTTGGATCATCGAAGCAGTCACGCCCGTACTTCTCGACTTCCCACAGCTCGACAACCTTGTTTCGCTTCTCCTGGCTTAGCAGAAAGTCGCGGTCGTATTTTCGATCTGCGTGTTGTGGTGCCAAAGGCGCTCCCCCCAAAAGGCAATCGCACTCTCTGGAATAACGAGGCCAATCAAGGCGTCTTCACGCTCCTTCCAGCGTGATAAGCATGTCGAGATCGCTGGTACACTGCTTACGGAGTGCGATAAGAGGCTGATACTCGGCTGACCTGTACCAAGCATTGAGCTGGTCCATATCGGGGAATTCGATGACGACAACTCGCTCGGGCTTCCAGTGCCCGCCCTCGGGGAGTTGGTGAGCATTGCCCTTGGTCAAATAGCGACCGCCATGTTTGGCTATCATCGGACCGACCTTGGTCCGGTATTCCTCGAACTTGGTTGCATCGGTGATGATGTGTTCGACGACGAGGTAAGCCTTCGGCATGGCGTCCTCCGTTTGCTCTGGCCCCGATCCTATCGAACTTCAGGACATCGGGATACGCTGCTGAAAGCCAGACAGCACCCGCAGCATAGGGTCATCGTCGCAACGACGACAGCCGCACGCGGTCGACGCGCGTCAAGTCAACTGGGCCGTTTACCCCTGAACTTCGTGACGCGCTGATCTCGGCTTTGCTCAACCGAGACTGTCCGGCGCAATAGGTCGCAAAGGGCGCGCGGCGTGCCACTGCGCCCCTGAAATCCCCGGCGCAGTCAGATTTCGCAGGCGTCACACCGACCAGGTGTGAACTGGTTCACAAATCGCGGTCGTTTCGCTCATCCGAAGAGCGCTGCGAGGAGAATGATTGCTTCGTCTGTGCCGAAGGTTGAAACGAGCGAAAACAGCAATCCGACTCCCAGGGCAATTGCAATAAACTTGTTTTCAAACATTTCCATCGCCTCCTCGACTCTCTTCCCAGTCAATCCAGGCGTTTGCGTCGCCTGTTATGGACCGCGCCTGAGACGGAGTATCGAAGGAACTCCGAAAAAATTCCGAAATCATCCTGGAAATCGTGCAATATCCGTTTCTGTACCGCTATCGGGGGCTGCGTGAACGATACCAGTTCATGGATACAGAGCCTGGCAATTGAATTGGAAAAGCCAACCGGACATCGCGAGCGAGCACATCATGACCATCCGCAAGACCGTCACTTTCGTCGAGGAGATCAACAGCGAATACGGCGCGCGTGTCAGCCCGCCGCTGCGACGCGTCGCGATCGCCGCGGTATTCGACAACCCGCTCGCCGGCAAGGCGGCCGGTGCCGATCTCAAGCCCCTGATCGACACTTCACTCGAGCTCGGGGCTTCGCTCACCAAGACGGCGCTGGCGACGCTCGGCGCAGGCCCGGCCGAGCTGCGCGCTTACACCAAGGCGGCGGTGGTCGGCACCGGCGGCGACCTCGAACATGGCGCCGCGATGATCCATCCGAGGCTCGGCATGGCGATGCGCCGCGCGATCAAACGCGGTCGCGTCATCATTCCGGGCCACGCCAAGGTGGGCCCGCCGGGCACGACGGTGGACCTCCTCTACGGGCCCCTCGACGAGGGGTGGGATCTCGATGCCTTCGATTCGACCCCGGTGCTGATCCATGACGCGCCACGACCGCACGAGATCGTGCTGTGGATCGGCTACGCAACGGGTCCGCGCGTCAACGCCCGGTGCAAGGGTCCGGATCAGAAAGAAGTCGATGCGCTCGTCGCATCCTTCGGCAGCTGATGGATCCGCTCCGATGCCGTGAAGGCCGACGATGCGAACGCGCGCCCGAGGCGCGCGCTCGCATTCATCGCCTCTCCCATCAAAGGTTTGTCTGAGCAGTGGTGAGCGCATACACCGACATTTCGGTGCGGGCGTCCGCGATCGAGAACCAGCGGTGCTGCTCGCCGCGGAAGGCGCGCCAGTTGTCGAGCACGCGCTTGAACTGCTCGCTTTTCGCACCCTCCTCGTCGAGCACCTGCTCGAGCGCGGTGCGCAGCGCCTTCAGGATGTCCGGGCTGAGCACGACGAGCTGCGCGCCGTTCGCAACCAGGCGACTGAGCGCCTTGGGGTTGCGCGCGTCGTAGCCCGCGAGCATTTCCATCAGCGTGCAGGCGCAGGCCGTCTTCAGCATCGCCTGATAGGCCGGCGGCAGTTCCGCCCACTTCGCCTTGTTGATGTAGAGGCCGGTGTTGGCTTCCAGTTCGAGCACGCCCGGAAGGTGCATGTATTTCGCGACCTTGTGGAAGCCGAGCTTCTCGTCGTCGTAAGGCCCGACCCACTCGGCGGCGTCGATCGTGCCTTTTTCGAGTGCCGGATAGATGTCACCGGCTGCGATCTGCTGCGGTACGACGCCCAGCTTCGACAACACCTTGCCGCCGAAACCCGCAACCCGCATCTTGATGCCGTTGAAATCCGCAGGTGACTTCAGCTCCTTCCGGAACCAGCCGAAGGTCTGCCCGCCGGTATTCCCGATCGGAATGCTGACCACGCCCATGCCGTCATAGACCTCGTCCATCAGCTTCTTGCCGTCGCCCTGCAGGTACCAGGCATTGTGCTGGCGCGGGGTCATCCCGAAGGGAAGCGACCCGTCGAAGATCAGCGCCGGATTCTTGCCGATGTAGTATCCGCCGTAGGAATGGCCGCACTCGACTGTGCCGTTGGAGACCGCGTCCAGCACCTGCAGCCCGGGCACGATCTCGCCCGCGGCAAAGGGATCGATGGTGAACTTGCCATCGCTCATATCGTTCACGTATTTGGCGAGCGTCGGACTCGCTCCCCAGAGAACATCGAGGCTCTTCGGAAAGCTCGACGCCAGCCGCCACTTGATCGCACCCTGCGCGACCGCGGGCGAGGCAACGGCAACGACACCGCTCGTTGCAGCAAGGCGAGCGAAGTTCCGGCGTGAGATCGTCATGCAGTCCTCCCTGGTCCGACGCAGCGGCTTAAAGCCGGCGTTCCTGCTTTTGATCGGCAGCCTTTGACGCGGGCAGCATAGCAGAGGTTGCGCTTTGGAGAAGCAGGGTCCGAGAAGCTGGCGGCGGCGACGGCCGATCCTGCGAAACACGCGGCCGCGATGCGCGGCTCATCTGAAGCGCAGATTGCTGCGCGAGAGCTGGCCGATTGCAGTGCAACCCATCAGCTTCATGTCGCGTTCCAGTTCAGTTTGCATCAGAGCAAGCGCCCGCTCGACGCCGGCCTGACCGGCCGCAGCCAAAGGATAGAGATAGTAGCGGCCGACGCCAACCGCCTTTGCGCCGATTGAAAGGGCCTTCAGAACATGGCTCCCCCGCTGGACCCCACCATCCATCAGAACGTCGATCCGATCACCGACGGCGTCGACGATTTCGGCCAACTGGTCGAATGAAGCCCGAGAACCGTCCAACTGCCGGCCGCCGTGGTTGGAGACGACGATGCCGGTACAGCCTATCTCGACGGCGCGCCTGGCATCGTCAACCGACATGATGCCCTTGAGGCAGAATTGACCGTTCCATTGACGCACCATCTCGGCCACATCGTTCCAGTTCATGGAGGGATCGAGCATCTCCGTGAAGTAGCGGCCGATCGAGAGCGCGCCGCCGCCCATATCGACGTGCTCGTCGAGCTGGGGCAGCCTGAACCGCTCGTGAGTGACGTAGTTGATCCCCCACACAGGCTTGATCGCGAACTGCAGCATGCCGGCGAGCGTCAGCCTGAACGGAATCGAAAAGCCGGTGCGCAGATCGCGTTCGCGGTTGCCGCCTGTAATGCTGTCCACGGTCAGCATCATGATTTCGACACGGGCATCCTTGGCCCGCTGCATCATGGCCCGGTTGAGGCCCCGGTCCCTGTGAAAATAAAACTGGTAGACCTGCGGCGCATCGTGCGCCTTGCGCAGCTCCTCAAGGCTTACCGTGCCCAGCGAGGATACGCCGAACAGCGTGCCGTATTTCGCAGCCGCAGCAGCGACGGCGCGTTCGCCCTGATGATGGAAGAGACGTTGCAAGGCGGTAGGCGAGCAATAGATCGGCAGCGCCAGCTTCTGACCCATCACATTGACGGAGAGATCAACCTGCTCCACGCCGCGCAGAACGTGAGGCACGAGGTCGCAGCTCTCGAAGGCTTTCGTGTTGCGCCGATAGGTCACTTCATCGTCTGCGGCGCCATCGATGTAATCGAAAATCGGGCCGGGCAGCCGTCGCTGGGCCAGGCTGCGGAAATCATGAAAGTTGCGACAGTCGCGTAAATTCATGGGTGCTCTCGGCGCCGTTTCCAAAGCGTGGGAGGCTTTACCGCACCGACCTCACGGCGAACCCCCTCGTCTGCGAGACTACGCAAAAGCCTCGAGCCGCGCCATGGCTGAAGCTGGCCCATCGCAACGCCAACAGCAAGCGCAGAGCTGCAATCCGCCTCTTTGCGGCTTGCACGCAACGGACTACCCTGCTGTACCCCGGCCATGGCCATGCGAGTAGAGGTCCTTCAATGCAGCGCCCCATTCCGGCTGTTTTCATGCGCGGCGGCACCAGCAAGGCGATCATGTTTCATGCACGCGACCTGCCGGCCGATCGCGCGGCGTGGGACGCGATCTTCGCCGCGGCGATGGGCTCGCCCGATCCTTACGGAAGGCAGCTCGACGGCATGGGCGGCGGCGTCTCCTCGCTCTCCAAGGTCTGCGTGCTCGCGCCGTCGGCGCGCGACGACGCGGATATCGACTACACGTTTGCGCAGGTGCAGATCAGGGAGAAGGCGGTCGACTACAAAGGCAACTGCGGCAACATGAGCTCCGCGGTCGGCCCCTTCGCGGTCGACGAGGGCCTGGTCCGCGCGGACGGCGATACCGCAACAGTCCGCATCTTCAACACCAACACGCAGAAGATCATCCACTCCACCTTCCCGCTGCATGAGCGCAAGGCGCGCTACGACGGCGATCTCGCAATTCCCGGCGTGTTCGGAACGGGCGCTCCCGTGCGCCTCGATTTTGTCGAACCGGGAGGTGCGACGACCGGCAAGCTCTTGCCATCGGCCGCAACGCGCGATCGCCTCGAGGTGCCGGGCTTTGGCGCGATCGAGGCCTCACTGGTCGATGCGGCAAACGCGACCGTCTTTGTCCGCGCGCGTGACATTGGACTGTCGGGCATCGAGCTTCCCGAAGAGCTCGAAGCAAGGCCTGACATCCTCAAGCTGCTCGATGAGATCAGGGTGCTGGGATCGGTGCGGATGGGGATTGCGGGCGATGTCGCGGCCGCGCGCGCCATCAGGGCGGTCCCGTTTGTCGGCTTCGTCAGCCCGAGCGCGGATTTTCGGACGCTTGCGGGAGAGATTGTACCGGCCGCCGGGATCGATCTCGCCGCCCGCATGATTTCCAACGGACAGCCGCACCGGGCGCTGCCGCTGACGGCCTCGCTCTGCACGGCCGTCGCCGCGCGGATCGCAGGCACCTTGGTTGCCGAAGCGTTGTCACCTTCGACCGGCACCGGATCGGTTCGCCTCGGCATGCCCTCGGGCGTGCTGACTGTCGGCGCCGACGTCGCCCTGGAGAAACGCGGCTGGATTGCGCGCGCGGGATCGTTCTACCGAACGGCGCGGCGGCTGTTCGACGGACGGGTCTGGGTGCCGGCCTGACGCTGACACGATTTGCGAGTTTTGCTTCCACCGATTTGCCTCGAATCGGGGATAGCTTCCTCATTCAGCAGCGCATTTGCATTTTCCCATTTGGCGAAGCGCTGTCCTTTGCGGTGGGCCGGGGCGTTTGTGCCAGGTGCAGTATGGAGTTCAGCCGCGTCATAAGTCCCGTCGGGGACATCAAGATTTGGAATGCGAATAGCCACGGTTTTTCGTTCGTGATCAGTCTTGCGAGCCGCAGCGGGCCCGGCCTTCACGGACATCCGGGCTTTGCGGCCTCGTGGCGCCCGATCCATGAAAACAGGTGCGCCGTCAAGGTGATCGGCTCGCCGTTCAAGACCTTCACTGCGGCCGAGCAGGCCTGCGAGACCATGCTCGGATATCTGACAGGAGAGCGCTAGCGCATGACCCTTTAGCTCAGGCGCGGCGGCTGCAGATCACGGCCACCGGACCATGCGCCAATGCTTCGCCTCGCGAAGACATCGCAGTCGACTCCTCTTGAAGCGCCGTCGCGCCAATCAGACGCGTGGGCGGCGGCACCATCAAGTCGCGAGCGACTTCCAGCGTTCCGCGGCCGCGATCGCCGGCGCCCAGAGGCGGTCTGCGGGCTGGCCGCGATGCAGCGCCTTGCCGATTTCGCAGATCGCCATGAAGGCCGATGAGCGTGCTTCCTCGACTTCCAGCGGCTGCTCGCCATCCGCCTGAACCAGGCCGATGAGGCCGTTCAGCGTCGACAATGCGACCGGCGCCGTCTCGTGTTCGGCCGCCTTCAGGGCTTCGAGGACTCTTGCGGCCTTCTCGGTGTCGGTCATCTCGGTCGATCGATACCACAGACGAATGCGTAGGATGGGTGGAGCGAAGCGATACCCATCAATCGCATGAACGAAGCCGATGGGTTTCGCTGACGCTCAACCCATCCTGCGAGAAACCGCGTTACTCCGCCGCCTGCTTCATCTGGCGATCGAGCATTGCCGCAACCTTCGGCGGCGACATCGGCAGGCTGTAGAAGCGCAGGCCCAGCGCATTGTGCACGGCGTTGGCGACCGCGGCCATGACGGGCACCAGCGGCACCTCGCCCACGCCCTTCACGCCTTGCGGATGTTTCGGGTTCGGCACCTCGACCAGCGCGCAGTCGATCATCGGCAGGTCCGAGCAGACCGGCATGCGGTAGTCGAGGAAGCCGGGATTATCGACCTTGCCGTCCTTCGTATAGATGTACTCCTCATTCAGCGCCCAGCCGATGCCTTGCGCCACGCCGCCCTGCAGCTGGCCCTCGACATAGCCGGGGTGAATGGCTCTGCCGACATCCTGCACGGCGGTGTAGCGGATGACGCGCACGATCCCGAGCTCGGTGTCGACCTCCACGTCGCAGATATGCGTGCCGAAGCCGCCGTCCGCGCCTGCCGTATTGAGCTGCACGCCGGCACCGATCGGCCCGCCCTGCTCCGGCGCCTTTGCCGCAAGCTGCTCGAGCGTCAACGGCTCGAACTGGCCGGCATTCGGGCTCACCGGATGCGCCGCGCCGTTCTCCCACTTCACGGCCTCGGGATCGATGCCCCAGATCTTTGCCGCGCGCTCGCGCAGGGTGTGGATCACCTTCTCGGCCGATTGCGTCACCACCATTGCGGAGGCGAACAGCACCCGGCTGCCGCCGGTGAGATTGGAAAAACCGACGGTCTGCGTGTCGCCGATGATGACGGAGACGCGCTTGTAATCGATACCGAGCAGCTCGGCGCAGATGTTGGCGATGCCGGCGCGCGAGCCGCCGATATCGGGGTGGCCGGTGGTGACGACGACGTTGCCGTCCTCGGTAATGTTGACTTGCGCCGAGGATTCGCCGCCCGCGTTGAACCAGAAGCCGCTTGCGACGCCACGCCCGCGCAGCTTGCCCGGTTCGCTCTTGAGCGGGGCGGCATAATGCGGATGCTCCTTTGCAACCTGCAAGGTCTCGACATAGCCGATCCGCGGAAAGACCGGGCCATGCGCCGCCTTCGTCCCCTGCCTCGCCGCGTTCTTCAGGCGGAACTCGAGCGGGTCCATGTTCAAGGCGCTCGCGACCTCGTCGAGCACGCACTCGACCGCGTAGGCGCCGATCGGCGCGCCCGGCGCGCGATAGGCTGCGACCTTCGATCGGTTGGAGCAGACGTCGTAACCGACCGACAGCACATTTGCGATGTCATAGGGCGCAAAGCTGCAGCCTGCAGCACCCCGGATCGGCGAGCCCGGCAGCGCGCCGGCCTGCAGATAGAAGGTGCCCTGCGCGGCCGTGATCTTGCCATCCCTGGTGGCGCCGATCTTGACCGTGCTCTTCGAGCCCGACGTAGGCCCCGTCGCCCGCATCACCTCCTCGCGGGTCATCACCATCTTGACGGGCCGGCCGGATTTCTTCGCAAGCAGCGTTGCGATCGGCTCGAGATAGACGATGGTCTTGCCGCCAAAGCCGCCGCCGATCTCGGCGGGGATCGCGCGGATGTCGCTCTGGGGAATGCCGGTCAGATACGCGGTCATGGCGCGGACCATGAACTGGCCCTGGCTCGAGCTCCAGATCGTGGTCTTGCCGTCGGCGGTCACGCTGACGAGGCACGCATGCGGCTCGATATAGCCCTGATGCACCGGGCGCGTGGCGAAGGTGCGCTCGATGATGACATCGGCCTTGGCAAAGCCGTCGGCGATATCGCCCTTCTTGTGCTCGAGCTTGCCGCAGATGTTCGAAGGCTTGCCGTCGAACAGGTTGAACTCGTGCAGGATCGCCGCGTCCGGCTTGAGCGCATCGTCAATCTCGATCGCGAAAGGCAGGACCTCGTAGTCGACCTCGATCAGCTTGCAGGCTTCGGCCGCGATCGCCTCCGTGGTCGCTGCGACGGCGGCGATGGGGTGGCCGGGGAACAGCGCCTTGTCGCGCGCCATCACATTGCGGCACATCCAGCGCATGTCCTGGATGCCGAGCATGACCGCGCCCTTCTCGATCGGGAAATCGACGATGTCGCGCGAGGTAACGACGGCCTTGACGCCGGGCAGCGCCTCCGCCTTCGCGGTGTTGATCGATCTGATGCGCGCATGCGGATGCGGACTGCGCAGGACCTTGCCCCAGATCATCCCGGGCATGGTGGTGTCGGCGGCAAACGCCGCGCGGCCCGTGACCTTGTCGACGCCGTCGGGGCGAATGGTGCGCTGGCCGATCCATTTGTTGTTGGTGACGATGTTCATCGTGCCGTCTCCCGCATTTCAGCCGCGGCATCCAGAACCGCGCGAACAATCTTGTCATAGCCGGTGCACCGGCACAGATTGCCGGCGAGCCAGAAACGCACTTCTTCCTCGGTCGGATCCGGATTCTTCTTCAAGAGCGCCTCGGAGGCAACCAGCATGCCCGAGGTGCAGATGCCGCATTGAAGGGCTGCGTGTTCGAGAAATTTCTGCTGCAGCGGATGCAGCGTCTCGCCATGCGCCATTCCCTCGATGGTCTTGATCTCGTGTCCCTGTGCCTCGACCGCAAGCATCAGGCAGGAGCAGACGAGACGTTCGTCGAGCGTGATCGAGCAGGCGCCGCAATCTCCCGACGAGCAACCCTCCTTCGAGCCGGTCAGCCCAAGCTGGCCGCGCAGCGCGTCGAGCATGGTGTCGTACGGCTCGCACAGAAACTCCATCGGCTCGCCGTTGATGGTGGTGGAAACATGCACTTTCGCCATGATCTCTAGTTCCCCTTCGCGCGCTGGGCGGCGATGACAGCCGTACGTTTCAACAAAACGCCGGCGGTCTTGATCCGGTAGGCGATGGTGCCGCGCTTGTCGTCGATCGGACGGCAGGCGGCGCGACAGGCCTCGGCGGCGCTTTCGAGTGCCTTGTCATCGAGCCGCGAGCCGACAAGCGCCTTCGCCGCAGCTTCCACCAGCAGCGCAGTCGGCGCGACCGCGCCGAGGCCAACGCGGGCTGCCGTGCAGACGCCATCCTTCAGCGTGAGGCTGACGCCGAGGCCGACCACCGCAATATCCATTTCGGTGCGCGGGATCATGCGCAGATACGCATCGGCCGAGCCCGACGGACGCGGCGGCAGCGTGAAGCTGACCAGGATTTCGCCGGGCTTGAGATTGGTGCGGCCGGGTCCGGCGGGCACCTCCTCAACCTTCATCTGGCGCCGACCGCCCGGTCCCTGCACCGTCACGACGGCGCCCGCCGCGATCAGCGCGGGCACGCTGTCGCCGGCCGGCGAACCGTTGCAGAGATTGCCGCCCGCGGACGCGCGCCCCTGCACCTGTTTCGATCCGATCAGGTTGACGGCTTCGAGCACGCCGGGCCAGATCTTGCCGAAGCGCTTGTGCTCGGAGAGTTCCGCGCCGGAGACGGCTGCACCGATGCGGAAGCCGCCATCGGCGGTCTGCTCGATTGCGGTCATCTCGGCGATTTTCTTGATGTCGACGATCAGCCCCGGGCGTACCAGCCCTGAGCGCATCTGCACCAGAAGATCGGTGCCGCCTGCAAGAATTCGTGCCGCGCTTCCCGCGGCTGCATAGGCCGAGATCGCTTCCTCAAGCGTCCCCGGTGCGACATATCTGATATCGGCCATGGTCGTTCCGGCGTCTCCCCTGCCTCGTTCCCTTGTGGTTGGTTTATCGTGGGTTTGCGAGGTTGAAAGATTACACGGCGGAGCGCAATTGGAACAGCCTCGGCCGGCTCATTTAACGGCAGGCTCCCATGCATAAACCGATTGCAGAAAAGTGCTTTACCCCCGGAGCCTACTGGCCAGCGCGGCGACAAAACGGTCGCAATCGGCCTCGTCATTATAGACATGCGGCGACACGCGCATGCGCCCGAGCCGCGGCGCGACATAGACGCCGTCCTGCGCGAGCGAGGCGACCAGTTCCGCTGCCATACCTCCGCCAAAGGCGAGACTGAGGATATGAGGGGCGCGGAACCGCTTGTCCGGCGCTCGCACGCCTGAGCCGCGCAATCCCTCCGCAATCCGCTCGGTCAGCATCCTGAGGCGATCGACAACCGCATCGCTGCCCCACTGCGCCATCATCTCCATGCCGATTGCGGCCATCTCCATCGAGATGAAATGGTCTCGCTCGCCCATGTCGAAGCGCCGCGCATCCGCCTGATACCGCAGATCGGCGAAATAGGGCTTTCGATCCGAGTGGACCGCACGGCGGCCGGATGAGGTCTGCTCGAGCGGAATGCCGCCCTGATGGCGCTTGGCCACATACATAAAGGCGCGGCCGTACGGCCCGATCAGCCATTTATAGGTCGGGAACATCACGAAATCCGGATCGAGGCCTTTGACGTCGAGCGGCAGCACGCCGACATGATGCGTGGCGTCGATGAGGAAAACGGCCTTGTGCCGCTTCAGGGTGCGGCTCAGGGCGTCAAGGTCGATGAGCCCGCCGTCCGACCAGTGCACCGACGAGATCGAGGCCAGCGCAAGCTGTGGCGCGCCGCGCCGTTCGATCACGGCAAGCAGCGCCGATGTCCAGTCGCCGTCATCGGGCTGGCTGACCGTCTCGATCGCAAACCCCTGCGCATCGGCGCGCGCGTACCACTCCAGCACCGGCGAGGAATGGTCGTCCTCCAGCACGATGACGCGGGAGCCGCGGGGGATCGTCAGCAGTTTCGCCGCAGTCGAAACGCCGTAGCCGACCGACGGGATCAGCGCGATGTCGCCCGCCTCGGCGTTGATCAGCCGCGCGGCAGCCGAGCGCGCGCGCTCATGCTGCTCATTGGCAAAGCCCGCAGGAAGCGTCCAGGGCTGGCCCTTGCGGAAGACCGCAGCGCGGCCGGCCTCGATCGTCCTGAGCGGCAACGGGCTATAGGAGGCGGCGTTCAGGTAGCAGATGTCGTGCGGCACATCGAAAAGCGCGCGCTGCGAGGTGAGCATGGGGATCTCGCTTATTTGGCGGGCCAAGATACTCAAACCCAAAACGCCACGCCAGCCGCCGTTGACATGCCTGCTCCCGCGCCCCACGCTGGCGCGCAACGTCCCGGGGGGAACGATGCGCAACCGGTGGGCCATCCTTGCCGTTCTGTTCGTCGTTCGCCTTACCATGGCGTTTCAGTTTCAAAGCGTTGCGGCCGTTGCTCCGCTGTTGTCCAGCAAGTTCGGCGTCAACCTGGCCGACATCGGGCTCCTGATCGGGCTCTATTTCACTCCGGGCGTGGCGCTGGCGCTGCCCGGAGGCGCCGTCGGGAAACGGTTCGGCGACAAGAGGACCGTCGAAGTCTCGCTTGCACTGATGATGCTCGGCAGCCTCGTCATGGCATTTGCTGATGCGTGGGGCTGGCAAATGGCGGGACGGCTCGTCGCCGGTGCCGGCGGCGTGATGCTCAACGTTCAGCTCACCAAGATGATGACGGACTGGTTCGCGGGCCAGGAGATCGCAACCGCGATGGCGATCTTCGTCAATTCGTGGCCGGCCGGCGTCGGCATCTCGCTGTTGACGCTGCCCGCCATCGGCATTGCGCATGGCGCGAGCGCGGTTTTTCTGGCGGTCGCAGCTCTGATTGCCGTCGGAATCGTGCTGATCATGCTCTATCGGCCGCCGGCAACCGCCGTGGCGCAAGCCGAAAGCGCCGCGCGACTCGATACCCACGTGCTGCTGGCCTCGATGGCCGCGGGCCTGATCTGGGGCCTGTTCAATGTCGGCTTTGCCATGATCCTGTCGTTCGGTCCTTCGCTGTTCGTGGAACGCGGCTGGACGATCACCGGCGCCGGCCCCATCACCAGCATCGTGCTGTGGCTCTCGGTGATCTCGGTTGCTCTCGGCGGTTTTGCGGCAGATCGCTTCGGGCGACCGCAGACCATCCTGGTCGCGGGCTCGATCGTCTTTGCCGCCCTGATGCTCCTGCTTGCCCATGCGAGCCTCTTGATTCCGGTCGTGATCGCGATCGGGCTTGTCAGCGGCTTGCCGGCCGGACCGATGATGAGCCTGCCTGCACGCGTGCTGCAGCCGGCGACGCGCGCGATCGGCATGGGGATTTTCTACACCGTCTATTATGCCGCCATGATGGTCGGCCCGATGGTCGGCGGCGCCGCCGCCAAGGCGACCGGGAGTGCTGCGTCGGCATTCGACTTCGGCGCGCTTGTGCTGGCGGCCTGCCCTCTCGTGCTGCTGCTGTTCAACCTCATCGCGCAAGGCGCCGCGAGGCGTGTTCAATTTCGCTAACGTGCCGTTAACCCTGTCGGCCGTAGGGTCGAAGGCGCACCTTCGGGGCGGTTGCGGGTGGCTTGATGGCGTTGCCGAACAAAAAATCTCTGCTTCCGGCTGCCGAAGAGCGCCGGCGCTTCCAGCGCGTCAAGGTGCATCTGCTCGGCCGCTATATGCTGCCGGACCGGCGCGAATTTCCCTGCCAGATTATCAACATGTCCCCCGGCGGCCTCGCCTTGCTCGCGCCCGGGATCGGCAATGTCGGCGACCGCGTGATCGCCTATCTCGACCATATCGGCCGCGTCGAGGGCCGCATCACCCGTATCATCGACAATGGCTTTGCCATGACGATCGGCGCGACCGCCCGCAAGCGCGACAAGCTTGCGGCACAGCTCACCTGGCTTGCCAATCGCGACATTCTCAATCTGCCGGAAGACCGCCGCCACGACCGTATCGTGCCGCGCAACCCGATCGCCATGCTTACCCTCGAGGACGGTACAAAGATGACTTGCCGGATCATCGACCTGTCGCTGTCGGGCGCCGCCATTGCCGCGGAAAACCGCCCGCCGATCAAGTCTCTGATCATGCTCGGCCGGGTCCAGGCGCGGGTGGTCCGCAACCTCGAAGAAGGCTTCGCCATCGAGTTCGTCCACCCGCAGACCGCCGACACTCTCGAAGAGAGCGTTACCGCCCGGTAAAGGCGTCTGTCGGCCAAATCCCGCAAGTTTTCAGCCTTTTTCAGGGTGCCTGAGCGCCCCGGGCCGGCGCCGCGCCGGGTTTGCGCCGCCAAACGCGGTTAACGCGGCCTGCGCTTCCCCTTGCAAACGCCGCAAGTCGCAGCGCTTGGGTGCTTAATCGGTAAAATTTGAATCAATTGCGGTTTCTTCGAATTTTAATCAAACAGGATTCAAATCCAAATCGACTTGTCTTCGACTTTTACTTTCATTCGTCTCAATTGCATGCGGCGCACTTAGCCGCGGCGAAAAACATTCATGCGAAACGTGGTCCCAACAAAAAAACGGGGGCCACAATGTTCAAGCTCAGGGGACAGGGCGGATTGGCGGTTGTCGCCATTTTGCTGGGGATGCAGTCACAGGCTTCGGCCGGCGACGACCGGCTGCTCTATGCGAGCCTCGGCGAGACCGCGCGCGCGCCGATCGGCTGGGTGGAATTCTGCGCCGACAACCCGGGCGAATGCGCGGGCGGTCCGACGCAGCCGCGAGACATCGTGATGTCGCAGTCGGCCTGGCGCGACCTCGTCAAGGTCAACCGCTGGGTCAACGAGAACGTCAAGCCGATGACCGACATGGATCATTGGGGCGTGATCGAGAAATGGTCGCTGCCGACCGACGGCTACGGCGATTGCGAGGACTATGTGCTGATGAAGCGCAAGATGCTGATCGATGCCGGCTGGCCACGCGAGGCGCTGCTGATCACGGTCGTGCGCGACAGGAAGGGCGAAGGCCACGCGGTGCTGACGGTGAAGACCGACAAGGGCGAGTTCATTCTGGACAACCAGAACGAAAGCGTCGTGGCCTGGACCGAGACTGGATACCGCTTCGTCAAGCGGCAGTCGCAGGGCGACCAGAATGTGTGGGTCGCGCTCGGCGACGGCCGTCCGGCGATCTCGACTGCCAGCGCGAAAGATCGCTGAAGAGAACCATTTTAGGAGTTACGCGACCCGGTCACATCCCCACCCCTCCCCGTCCCAGACCGGATCGCGCGCGGCCAGGCTTCCCCCAAAGCCTGGCCGCAACTTTTTTGAGCAGGACTGATTTCAGAGTTTCGCCCTGGCTGGCCCGGTTCGCGATCGCGCACCGCACTGCAAAGAGCTGGACATACGAGCCCAGCGAGGGCGCCAGGCGCCGCCGAAGCGAACAGGAGTTGCGGCCCGGCTAGCCGGCCTGACGGCGCTTTTCTGCCGATCGGGCAATGAGAAAGCTATTCAAGCTCTTGCCGGATCGAAGCTGCGCTGCGAGCCAGCGGGGCTGCTTCCCGCGACCAGACCAGGTCTCGGCGTCATTGTGGGGATTTTGATACTTCGGCAAGACCTTTGGATACGGTCGGCGCGCGCGATCCAGCGTGACAACATTGCCGGCCGCCTGAACCCTGCGCAGCCGTTCTTCAAGTCTCGCCTTCTCCTCCGTCACCTTGCGTGCCAACGTCGAAGAGACCTGCTCGTACAAACTCCAGAGCTCTTCTGTGGACATGGATCTGATTGCATTGTTTTTCATCAGGCCTCTCCGGCAGCGAATCAGAACAACAGTATCGCGCATTGCAGCGTCGAAAAGGCCCGGCTGCGATATTTCGATGTCGAAATTCGGAAAGTCCTTGGGCTTAGACGCTTCAACCCGCCCATCGCGTCCGGACGCGGCGGCCTCTTGCTCCAAGGCGGCGACCCGCATAACGACGCTGGCCCAAGGCCATTGCTTCGGCCTTTCGTAACCGTTCTCGGAGCTTGCGAAGGTCTTCAAGCTGTTTCATGAGCACTTGAGTTCTCATGTACAATACAAGCGAACGACCATAAGGCTGATCGCGGCCATTCCATTCCAACCCCTGATTACCCAATGCTACCCCCTTGAATGACTTAATACATAAGGCCCCAAGAGCGCGGATGATGGTACAATTCGCTACCATTTCACAAATGACAGTTTTGAGAGCACAAAATGGCAAGCTCGACTTGAAACAATCGGAAGTTGTCAATGCCGCGGTTGATCTGCCGCAAGGCCTTCCCTGCAGCATCCGTCTTATGGCTGATCTCGCGTCGAACTCATCCCGCGCGTCATGAATGTACCTTGGAAACCGATCAAGGAGACGTCTCGCGTCGGCGCCGATGCCGCCGTTCACGATGATATGCTTGCCGCGATCGGCGGCCTTTCGCCCGAGCAAGCCTGCGCAAAACTGAGGTCCGCGCCGGAAGGGCTGTCCGAGGCCGAGGCCGCCGACCGTCTGCGCGAAATCGGACCCAATCTGGTCGCGCGCGAACGCAAGGCGACGATCGGCGAGGAGCTCTGGAGCCGCGCGCGCAATCCCCTGAACGCTCTGCTGCTGACGCTTGCGATCGTGTCCTATTTTCTGGGAGATGTCCGCGCCGCGCTGGTGATCGCGACCATGGTGGTGCTTGCGATTTCCACGGCGTTCATCCAGGAGCATCGATCCAATGAAGCGGCCGCGCGGTTGCGCGCGATGGTCCACACCACCGCAAGCGTGAGGCGCGGCCGCAGCCAATCCGACGATCCGTTCGCCGAAGTCCCGATCGATTGCCTGGTGCCGGGCGATGTGGTGCGGCTTTCCGCGGGCGACATGATTCCGGCCGATCTTCGTCTGCTTGAAGCCAAGGACCTGTTCGTCAACCAGTCGGCGCTGACGGGCGAATCCATGCCGGCCGAAAAGCACGCCCAGGCGAGCCTCGCCCCTTGCGAGGACAGTCTCGATCTGCCCAACCTGTGCTTCATGGGCGCCAACGTCGTATCCGGCTACGGCACCGGCGTGATCGTGCGCACCGGCGCGAAAACCTTCTTTGGCCACCTCGCGCATGAGATCGTCGGCCAGCGCGTTCAAACCGCCTTCGACCGCGGCGTCAACAGGTTCACCTGGCTGATGATCCGCTTCATCATCGTGATGGTGCCGGCCGTTTTCCTGATCAACGGCCTGACCAAGCACGATTGGCTGGAAGCCCTGCTGTTTGCGGTCGCAGTCGCCGTCGGGCTCACGCCGGAAATGCTGCCGATGATCGTCACCGTCAATCTCGCCAAGGGCGCGATCGCCATGTCGCGCAAGAAGGTCATCGTCAAACGTCTCAACGCGATCCAGAATTTTGGCGCGATGGACGTGCTCTGCACCGACAAGACCGGCACTCTCACCCAGGACCGGATCATCCTGAAGCGGCACATCGACGTCGAAGGCAACGACTCCGAAAAGGTGCTGCAATATGCGTTTCTCAACAGCCACTTCCAGTCGGGATTGCGGAACCTGCTGGACAAGGCCGTGCTCGCCCATGCCGAGCTCGATCAGGCGCTGCGCATCGACGGCGGCTATGCCAAGGTCGACGAAATCCCCTTCGATTTCATCCGCCGGCGCCTGTCGGTGGTGGTCACGCGCGAGGACGGCAAGCATCTTCTGATCTGCAAGGGCGCGGTCGAGGAGATCTTCGCCGTCTGTTCGAGCTATTGCCTTGACGGCAAAATGGGGCAACTCGACCCGACGCATTTCGAGCGGGCCAGGGACGAAACCATCGCTCTGAACTCCGATGGATTTCGCGTCGTCGCGGTCGCCTTCAAGGAGATCGACCCGGCGAAGACCGCCTATTCGGTCGAGGACGAGCGCGAGCTCACGCTCCTTGGCTACATCGCCTTTCTCG
>Ga0335076_10002390_pt1 | contig 18649 bp, 14 predicted proteins | sample Lox_Sample_25_FD_206717 | JGI IMG/M metagenome (GOLD analysis project Ga0335076, IMG submission 206717) | Soil microbial communities from Loxahatchee National Wildlife Refuge, Florida, United States - Lox_Sample_2.5 | ecosystem: Environmental > Terrestrial > Soil > Wetlands | place: USA...
AGCAATTCGCACGGCAGATCTACCAGCAGATCCTGGGTTTCGGCGAGTACGGATTCCCCGAATCGCACGCGGCGAGCTTCGCGCTTCTCGTCTACGTCTCGGCATGGCTCAAGCGCTACGAGCCGGCGGCGTTCACCTGCGCGCTGCTGAACTCGCAGCCGATGGGCTTCTATTCACCGTCACAGCTCGTCCAGGACCTGCGCCGGCACGGCGTGACCATTCTCCCTGCGGATGCCATGCTGAGCGATTGGGAGTGCACGCTGGAAGAACTTGCCGCAAGCGATCCTTCGATCGTCGTCCCGGCGCAGGCCGGGACCCAATTTCAAGCGCTGCAACCCGCGCTCCGCCTCGGGCTGTGCCTCGTGAAGGGCCTCTCGCAGGCCGGCGGCGAGCGCCTCGTCGCGGCGCGCCGCGCGCAGGCCTTCGCCGATGCCGCCGACCTCGCGCGGCGCGCCCGGCTGAATCGCCACGACATGGAGGCTCTCGCGGCCGCCAGCGCACTCGTGTCCCTGAGCGGCCATCGCCGCAGCGCACTGTGGGACGTCGCCGGCATCGGGCGGATGCCTCCCGTGCTCGACGAGGCGCCGATCGATGAAGCGGCTCCCCTTCTCGCCGCGCCGGGCGAGGGCGAGGACATCGTCGCCGACTATGCGAGCCTCGGGTTGACACTCGGCCGTCATCCGCTCGCGTTGCTGCGCGAGCGCCTGCAGCGCCAGCGCATGTTCACCGCAGCCGATCTGAAGACGCTTCCCCACGGGCGCATCGCACGCGTCACCGGGCTGGTTACCGGGCGGCAGCGACCCGGCACCGCGAGCGGCGTCACCTTCGTCACCCTGGAAGACGAAACCGGCATGATCAACGTCATCGTCTGGCGCGATCTCGCCGAGCGGCAGCGCAAGGAGCTGCTTCGCTCAAGTCTGTTGACGGTGTATGGCACGCTGGAGCGCGAAGGTGAAGTCGTGCACGTGATCGCGGAGCGTCTGCGCGACCAGACGGCGCTGCTCGGCAGTCTGGTAGCACGCTCGAGGGATTTTCACTGACGCGCTGCGACCCGCCAGGTCGATGGACAGGTCGCGGGTGGGCCCGACATAATTCACCTCGAGCCGCCGCCGAGCCACCGCCTTCCCGTGCCTTCCCTCTACAACCGCATTGCCGGCCAGAATCGCGAGCGTCTCGCTGCGCTGAGCGACGGCGTCTTTGCCGTAGCGATGACGCTGCTCGTGCTGGATCTGCGGGCCCCGACCTACGATGCCGTTCACTCCGAACGCGAGCTCGCGGTGGCGCTCGCCGCGCTTGCACCGCGGTTCGCGACCTATCTCATGAGCTTCCTGACGCTCGGCATCTTCTGGGTCGGCCAGCAGGCTCAGCTCGACCGCCTGGTGCGCAGCGACCGCGACCTCGGGTGGATCCATCTCGGGTTCCTGTTTGCGGTGACGCTGGTGCCGTTCTCGACGGCCTTGCTCGCCGAGCACATGACCTATCGCGTCGCTCTGCTCGTCTACTGGGGGAATATCCTGCTTCTCGGCGCGCTGCTGTACTGGACCTGGAGCTACGCGGTCAAGTCGCGGCTTCTGAAAGAAGATACGCCGCCAGAGGTGAGCGCCGCCATCTGCCGGCGTATCCTGATCGCGCAATCGCTGTACGCGTTCGGGGCGGCGCTTTGCGCGATCAACACCTACTGGAGCATCGCCTTCATTGCGCTGGTGCAGGCGAACTACGCCCTGGCGCTTTCCGACCGGCTTCGCCCAGGGAGTTGAGCAACGGTCGCTCAGCCGGCCAACTGCCCGCGCAACCAGAGGTACGCCGCACAGATCGCCAGCGTGATCAGCGTCACCGGCACGCCGACGCGTGCGTGGCGATGCCAGTCGATGGTCACCCCTCGTCGCGCGGCGGTGCCCACGACGATGATGTTCGCCACACTTCCCACGATGAGCAGGTTGCCCGCCAGCGTGCTTACGAGCGCGAGCAATGGGCCGGACAGCGGAGAGTTCGCGAACGGCAAGAGCAGCATGACTGCAGGCACGTTTGACACGATGTTCGACAGCGCGAAGGTCAGGAGGAAGAGGGGCCCGAGACGGGTGAGATCGATTCCCGCTGCAGCGAAGTCGGCAGCGACCCGCGGGACGACGCCCGTCTGCTGGAGCGCGTGGTTGACCACGAACAAGCCGATGAAGAGGATCAACAGCTGCCAGTCGACCAGGCCGAGCATCTGGTTGGAGTGAAGCTTCCGGCTCATGAGCAGGACGCCGGCCGCCGTCAGCGCCACGTGCTCGCGCGGCCAGGGCGTGAAGAGAAAGGCGACGAGCAGCACTCCGGCGATCAGCAGTCCCTTGGTCGTCTGCCAGTCGTCGAGCGGCACCTCCGCACTGGGCTGCGGAGGGGTGGCCTCGCTGGCGGCGGGAACAGCAGCCCACCGGCCGCGACTCTGCCATGAGATCAGCGCCCAGGTGGCGGCAAGACCCAGCACGACAGGCGGCGCAGCCTCGGCGAGATAACCGCTGAAGGACAGGTGCAGCGTCTGTCCGATCAGCATGTTCTGCGGATTGCCGATCAGCGTCGCTGCGGATCCGATGTTCGCGGCGCAAGCGAGCGCCAGCAGATACGGCACCGGGTCGAGACGGCGCCGCGCGCAAGCCGTGATCAGCACCGGCGCAACGGCAAGGCAGACGATGTCGTTGCTGAACACGGCGGAAAGCAGAGCAACCAGACCGATCAGCGCGGCGAGCAGCAGCGGCGGCGCCAGCGGCAGCGCCGCGAGTCGGGCGGTCGCCCAGTCGTAGAAGCCGCCAAGCCGCATCTGCGCGGAGAGCACCATGAACGAGAAGAACAGGATCAACGTCGGCAGGTCTACCGCGTTGGCTGCCTGATCGAGCGTCAGTGCACCCACGCTAAGCAGCGAGATCGCACCCAGCAAAGCTACCCCGGTCCGGTCGAGCTGCAGGAAAGGCAGTCCGCCGAGGATCATGCCAAGGTAGACGACGAGAAAGACGACGACGATGAAAGTGGTCATGGACGGGCCTCCCGGTGGCGTGATTCTAGCGTCGCGGCATCAGCACTTCGAGGGCGCTCGTGCCTGTGGCGGTATAATTCGATATGTCTTTCGTTTCGCCATGACCACCGCTTCGTTACCTGCGAGCGTCGACGCTGCGCTGGCTCTGCTCGAGCAGCACGACTACTTCGCTGACCGCAGGCTCGCCACCAGCGTGTTTCTGGCGCTGAAAATGAGGCGGCCGCTGTTTCTCGAGGGTGAAGCGGGGGTGGGCAAGACGGAGATTGCCAAAGTTCTGGCGCGCTCGCTTGGACGCTCGCTCGTGCGCCTGCAATGCTACGAGGGTCTCGATACGGCGTCGGCTGTATACGAGTGGAACTACCCGCGGCAGATGATCGAGATTCGCCTGGCAGAGGCACAAGGCAAGATCGATCGCGAGACGCTGGCGAGCAACATCTTCACCGAGCGCTTCCTGATCCGGCGGCCCATCCTGCAGGCGCTCGAACCTGCCGACGGCATCGCGCCCGTGCTGCTCATCGACGAACTCGATCGCACTGACGAGCCGTTCGAAGCGTATCTCCTGGAGGTTCTGGCGGAGTATCAGGTCACGATCCCCGAGCTGGGCGCAATCAGGGCGAAGGAGCCGCCGATCGTAGTGATCACCTCGAACCGGACGCGCGAGATCCACGATGCGATCAAGCGGCGCTGCCTCTATCACTGGGTCGACTACCCGAACGCCGAGCGCGAGCTGGCGATTGTCCGCCGCAAGGTTCCGGGCGCTGATGTGCGGCTCTCGCGCGAGGTCGTCGCATTCACGCAGCGCGTGCGCGGGATGGATCTGTTCAAGTCCCCAGGCATCGCCGAAACGCTCGACTGGGCCGAGGCGCTCGTTGCACTCGACCGCATCAGGCTGGATCCGGAAACGGTGGCGAACACCCTCGGCGCGCTACTCAAGTACCAGGACGATATCGGCGCGATCACGCCCGAGGTGGCCACGCGCCTGGTGGCCGAGGCGCACGCGGAGGCTGCAGCGATCGACGCGGCATCGTGAGCACAAGCCCGACGCGGCTGTTCGCACGCGAGCGGCTGGCCGACAACGTACTTCATTTCTGCCGTGTGCTTCGGGCCGCGGGACTGCCCGTCGGGCCCGCCAAGGTCATTGCCGCTCTCGAGGCAGTGGAGGCCGTCGGCGTCGAGCGGCGCGACGACTTCCGTGCGGCACTGGAATCCGTGCTGATCGAGCGCCATGAGCAGCGCACGCTTTTCGACCAGGCTTTCGAGCTGTTCTGGCGCAACCCGAGGCTGCTCGAGCGCATGATGCAGCTGCTGCTGCCGAAAGTGTATGGCCGCACGCCGCGGAGTGAGACCGAGGCGCCACTTCCGGCGCGTCTGGCCGAAGCTCTGTCGCCGGTGCGCCGGGGGGATCGAGAGCTCTACGACCAGGAAACCACCATCGACGCGGCCTTCACGTTTTCCCCACGCGAGGTCCTGCAGAGCAAGGATTTCGAAACGATGAGCGCGGCGGAGCTCGCGGAGGTGAAGAGGATGATCGCGCAGCTGCGCCTGCCTCTACCCGAACTGCCGATCCGGCGAAACGTCCCTGCCGACCGCGGCACGGCGATCGATCTGAGGGCGACGCTGCGGGCGATGACCTCCGCACGCGGGGCGGTTGTGCCGCTCGAATGGCGTCGGCGGCGACATCGTTCCCCGCCGCTCGTCGTTCTGTGCGACATCTCCGGGTCGATGGATCGCTACGCCCGCATGCTGCTCTTCTTCCTGCATGCAATCACCAACGATCGCGACCGGGTGCACACCCTGCTCTTCGGCACACGGCTCACCAACATCACGCGGCATCTGCGGCGGCGCGATGTCGATATTGCGCTGGCTCGCGTGAGCGCCGCAGTTTCCGATTGGGCCGGCGGCACGCGTATCGGCGCTTGCCTCGCCCAGTTCAACCGGCGGTGGTCGCGCAGGCTCCTTGGGCAGGGCGCGGTCGTCCTGTTGATCAGCGACGGTCTGGATAGCGACGTCGGTCAGGGGCTCTCGCGCGAGATGGAGCGACTGGCCAAGTCGTGCCGGCGCCTGATCTGGCTCAACCCGCTCCTGCGCTACGACAAGTTCGAGGCGCGACCGGCGGGAATCCGCGCAATGCTGCCCTTCGTGGACGATTTCCTGCCCGTGCACAACCTCGATAGCTTGAAGCAGCTCGCGGGCGCCTTCGCGCGGCCGCGCATGCCGCGGGGGCGCGCCGAGGCCGAGTTTGCTGCCGGCCTGGGGGCGTAGAATAAGTACCGCCGCCGGCCGGCGGCCTGCTGACTTTTCGCCGTCATCTCGCCCGCGAGGGCCGTTGAACTGCCATGGACAGTGTAGATCTCGAGGTTTTGCGAAAGAGCGTGGAGTGGCTCGACGCCGGCCAGCGCGTGCTGCTGGTGACGGTCGTGAAGACGTGGGGCAGCTCGCCCCGGCCGCCCGGGGCGCTGCTCGCCGTGCGCGAGGACGGGCTGGTCGTCGGATCGGTCTCGGGGGGCTGCATCGAGGATGACATCGCGGAGCGCTCGCGTCGCGAGGGCCCGTACGTCAAGCGGCCCCAGGCGGTGACCTACGGAGTCTCGGCCGAAGACGCGCGGAAGTTCGGCCTGCCTTGCGGAGGGACGATTCAGCTCGTGCTCGAGCCGCTCACGAAGGCGAGCAGGATCGGCGAGTTGCTCGACATGATTCAGGGCGGTCGGCTCGTCGCACGCACGTTGGAGCTCGAAAGTGCACGCGTCACGCTGGCTGCCGCGCGGGCGAGCGACGGCCTAGCCTTCGACGGAGAAGTGCTCACCACCGTGCATGGGCCGCGTTACCGCATGCTCGTGATCGGCGCGGGGCAGCTCTCGAAATATCTGGCGCAAATCGCAGTCGGATTGGATTACCAGGTAACGGTGTGCGACCCCCGCGAGGAATACACCGAGACCTGGGATATCCAGGGGGTCAGGCTGGTCAAGACGATGCCCGATGACACGGTCGTGGAGATGAGTCTCGACGAGCGTTGCGCGGTGGTCGCGCTGACGCACGATCCGAAGCTCGACGACCTGGCGCTGATGGAAGCGCTCAAGTCCCCTGCGTTCTATGTCGGTGCCCTCGGATCGCGCGCCAACAACGCGAAACGACGCAAGCGGCTGGAGGAATTCGATCTGACCTCCGAGCAGATCGCACGCCTGCATGGACCGATCGGTCTGTACATCGGCAGCCGCACGCCGCCCGAGATCGCCATCTCGATTCTGGCCGAGGTCACGGCGGTGAAGAACGGCGTCGCTCTGCCGGACATTAGTCAGGTCGGCGCGGCGAAGGAAAAGCTCGGGCCGTCCGTAGCCTGCGCGACCAGCGAGACCTGACGCCGCGCGGCGGGCACTTCTGCAACCGCGAGTCGCGCCCGCACCACGAACGCCCGGTCATGTGCGCCCGGATCTCCATTGGCGCATGAAGATGGGCACCAGTGCGAACGCGCCGAGGAGCCCGAGCGCGGTCAGCGTCTCGACTGACCAGAGCTGCTCCGGGGAGTTGAGTCGACCGAGGCTTTGGCCGACGTTCGCAAAGATGAACGTGCCCGGGAGCATGCCGAGGAAGGTTGCCGCCGCATAGGTGTGCACGCGGATATCGGTGAGCGCCGGCGCCAGGTTGACGATGAGGTACGGAAAGATCGGTGTCAGGCGCAGAAACAGCATCCAGTGGAAGGCGTCGCGGGTGAAGCCCTGGTTGACCCGCTCCCCGAGCGCACCCAGCCTTCGCCGCAGCGGGCGGGCGAACAGGTAGCGCGCGCCTAGAAAGAGCAGCGTCGCGCCGACGGTGCCGGCAGTGGCGAGGAGCAGCGGCGCAACCCAGCGTCCGAACATCAGACCGAAAGCGAGCGACAGGATCGATCCGGTGGGCAGGCAGAGCAGAGTGGCGATCACGAAGGTCGCGAAGCCGAGCAGCAACGCCTGCGCGTAGTTTGCTTCCGTGTAGGCAAGCAGCGCGTCACGGTGTTCGCGGATCGCGTCGAACGAGAAGTAGCGGTGCCCGCCAAAGGCGAAGAAAGCCGCGATGCAGGACGCGAGCGCGGCAAGCACGCCGAGCCGCAGCCAGCGGTGAATCCGCGGTTCCTCCGGTGTCGGGTTGCTCACCGGGCGCCGCCGGCCGCGTGCGGTCCCGGCGCGGCCCTCATTTCTGCTCGATCTTTGGGTCGAGCGCGTCGCGCAGCCCGTCGCCCAGGAGATTGAAAGCCAGCACCGTGAAGAAGATCGCGAGGCTGGGAAACAACGCCACGTGGGGTGAGGTCATCATGTCGGCGCGCGCCTCGTTGAGCATCGCGCCCCATTCGGGTGTGGGCGGCTGCGCGCCCATGCCGATGAAGGACAGGCTCGCCGCCGTGATGATCGAGGTGCCGACGCGCAGCGAAAAGTACACGACGACGGCAGCGATCGTCCCGGGGAATATGTGGCGCAGGACGATCGTCCAGTCCGAGGCTCCGATGCTGCGGGCAGCCTCGACGTAGGTCAGATGCTTCAGCGCAAGGGTGTTGCCGCGAACCAGCCGGGCAAAGGTCGGGATGCTGAAGATCGCGACTGCTATGATCACGTTGAACATGCCGCCGCCGAGGATGGCCACGATGCCGATGGCGAGCAGGATGCCCGGGAAGGCGAACAGCACGTCGCAGATGCGCATGATGATGCGGTCGCACCAGCCTGCGTAGTAGCCGGCGGTCAGCCCCAGCGCCGTGCCGACCAACGCACCCACGGCCACCGAAACGAAGCCCGCCGTGAGCGAAATGCGCGAGCCCATAAGGATCCGGCTGAAGATGTCGCGGCCCAGAGGGTCCACGCCGAACCAGTGTTTGGCGGAGGGAAGTGCATTCAGGCTGTCGTAGTCGAAGAAGTTCTCGGCGTCGTAGGGGACGAGCCATGGTGCCAACACTGCCAGTAGCACGAGCAGCAGCACAAATGCGCCGGCGATCACCGCTACGTGCTGCCTCTTGAACTTGCGCCAGAACTCGGTCCACGGAGTGCGGACTTCGGTTGACGCGAGCGCGCCGGTCGACGCGGCACCTTCGGCTTCTTCAAGATCGACGCGGTCGTTCATGGCGCTCAACGGAAGCGAATCGCCGGGTTGATCACCCCGTAGAGCAGGTCGACGACGAGGTTGATGAGCACAAATTCCAGCGAGAAGAGGAGCACCAGTCCCTGGATGACGGGATAGTCGCGCTGGTCGACCGCGTCGACCAGGAGCCGGCCCATCCCGGGCCAGTTGAACACGACCTCGACCACTATAGAACCCCCGAGGAGGAAGCCGAACTGCAGGCCCATCATCGTCACCACCGGGATGAGCGCGTTGCGCAGGCCGTGCTTCATGATCACGCGCGATTCCGGCAGACCTTTGGCGCGCGCCGTGCGCACGTAATCCTCCTGCAGGATGTCGACGAAGGACGAGCGCGTGAAACGCGCCATGATGGCGGCCACGGCGGCGCCGAGCGTGAGCGAGGGCAGGATGTAGTGGCGCCAGCTGTCGGCGCCGACCGTGGGCAGCCAATGGAGCTGCACGGCGAAGATTTGCATGAGCAGCATGCCGAGGGCGAAGGCCGGGAACGAGATGCCGGAGACTGCAATCGCCATCCCCAGGCGATCGGGCCAGCGGTTGCGCCAGATAGCTGAGAGCACTCCGATCGCCATGCCGACCACGACCGACCACGCCATCGCGACCACAGTGAGCCAGAACGTCGGTGCGAATCGCTCCGCGATCTCGGTGCTCACGGGTCGCTTCGTGCGCAGCGAGCGGCCGAAGTCGCCGTGCACCGCCCCGCCGACGAAGCGCAGGAACTGCTCGGGCAACGACTTGTCGAGGCCGAGGTCCTGTCGCACGAGGGCAACGGTCTCGGGCGTGGCGTCCGGGCCCGCGGCGAGCCGCGCCGGATCGCCGGGGAGCAGGTGCACGAACAGGAACACCAGCCCGCCGACGATCGCCAGCGTGGGGACCAGGCCGAGCAGGCGCTTGATGAAGTATTGGAGCACGATGGCCTGCAGATCGGCGGGCCGCCGGCTGGGCCCTTCTCGACCGACGGCGGTGGGCGCTCAGTTCCCCGTTCGCGTCGGACGGAGTCGCGGCGCGAACGGGAAGGCGGCGATCACTGGCTCAGGTCGATTTCGGTAAAGTTGAACGACGCATCCGGAATCACGTAAACGCCGGTGAGCTTCTTGTTGTGCGCCGAGAGGAGCTTCTCGACCACCAGTGGCGCCCACGCCGCGTCGTTCCAGGCGACTTCCTGCGCATCCTTATAAAGCTTCGCCCGCTCCGTCGTGTCCGTCGTCAACTGCGCATTCTTGATGTCCGCGTCGAACTTCGGATTCTTGTAAAACGTGTAATTGGATAGCTTGGGGACCCACGAGTCGCTGCTGAGCAGCGGCCGAAGCGCCCAGTCGGCCTCGCCCGTCGAGGTCGACCATCCAATGTAATAGAGGCGCACCGGTGCTGTCGCCGGATCCTGCCAGCTCTCGACTCTTTCCACGCGCTGGCCAGCCTCGAGCAGCGTGATCTTGGTCCGAATCCCGATCTGCTGGAGCTGCTGCTGCAGGAACTGCGTCACCTTCTGGGCGGTCGTGTGGTTGTATCCAGACCATAGCTCGGTTTCGAAGCCGTTGGGATACCCGGCCTCGGTCATGAGCTGCTTCGCCTTGGCGACGTCGTACGGCCAAGGCCCTATCTTCACCGCAAATTGCACGCCCTCCGGCGCCACGCCGTCCGCTGCCGTGGCGTAGCCGTTGAAGGCGACCTTGGCGAGCGCTTCCTTGTTGATCGCATAATTGATCGCCTGCCGCACCTTGGGATTGTCGAGCGGTTTCTGCAGAACATTCATCGCCAGATAGCGCAGCACGATGGACGGCGCCGCGACGAGCTCGATATCCGGTTTGCTTTTCAGCACTTCCGCAACCTCGTACGGCACCGGAAACGTGAAGTGCGCTTCGCCGGTCTGCATTACCGCCGCTCGTGTGTTGTTGTCGACGACGGGCTTCCACGTGATGGTGTCGACCTTCGGGTAGCCCTTCCTCCAGTAGCCGTCGAACTTCGCCACCTTGAGATAGTCGGTCTGCTTCCATTCGACGAACTTGAACGGGCCCGTTCCTACCGGGTGGAAGGCGATGTCCTTGTTGCCCCACTGCTTGAGCGCCGTCGGGCTGATCATCACCGTCGAGGGGTGCGCCAGCTGGTTGATGAAAGGCGAAAACGGCGTCTTGAGCGTGATGCGGGCAGTGTAGTCGTCGACGACCTCCACCTTGGCGATGTTGTTGTTGTAAAGGCCGTAGCGCTTGAGGTGATTGTCGGGGTTGGTGACGCGCTCGAGGTTTACTTTCACGGCGTCGGCCTTGAAGTCCGTGCCGTCGTGAAACTTGATCCCCTTTTTCAGCTTGATCGTGTAGACGAGCCCGTCCTTGCTCACCTCGTAGCTTTCGGCCAGCACCGGGATAAGCTTCATGTCCTTGTCGAAGCCGTACAGCCCTTCGTAGAAGGACTTGGCCATGGCCTGAGACAGAGTGTCATTCGCGTCGTAAGGGTCCGTCGTCGTGAACTGCGAGGCGACCGCGAAAACGACGTCCTTGGCCGCGAAGGCAGGAGCGGCAAGGAGGACGCCGAAGACGAGCACGGTTGCGGATAGCGAGCGGAGCTTCGTTTTCATGCGCTTTCTCCAGACGTGGTGCACGTGAATGCGGAAGGTGAGCGTTGCCGGGCTCAATACGGGCCGCCGACGCGGTGGGTCGCGACATAGTGCCCGGGCGCGACCTCTTTCAGGGGCTGGACCGAGGGCTCATCGCCGACAGCGCGAATCGGGCTGGGAATCTCGTCGGATGATAGCTCCGTTTGGCGCCGGCGTCGCGCCGGGTCGGCGACGGGCACGGCGGCGAGGAGCTTGCGCGTATAGGGATGGCGCGGATTGCCGAAGACGGCACGCCGCGGCCCGATCTCCACGATCTGTCCGAGGTACATGACCGCGACGCGGTGGCTGATGCGTTCGACGACCGCCATGTCGTGGGAGATGAAGAGGTAGGACACGCCGAGCCGTGCCTGGAGCTCGAGCATCAGGTTGACGATCTGTGCCCGGATCGAGACGTCGAGCGCGGATACTGCTTCGTCGGCAACGATGACCTTGGGCTGCAGTGCGAGCGCCCGGGCGATTGCGAGCCGCTGGCGCTGACCGCCGGAGAACTCGTGCGGATACCGCTGTGCATGATCGGGAGAGAGGCCTACCTGCGTGAGCAGCTCCGCAACGCGATCCTCGGCTTCGCTTCCCGCAGCCACACCATGAATGTAGAGGGGCTCGGCTACCGAGAATCCCACCGTGAGACGCGGGTCGAGCGAAGCGAAGGGATCCTGGAAGACCATCTGGATCTCGCGGCGGAGCGTGCGCAGCTCGTTCGCGGGCAACGACACCAGGTCGCGCCCTCCGAACTCGATGCTGCCCCCTTCGATGGCCACGAGCCGCAGAAGCGAGCGACCCGTCGTCGACTTGCCGCAACCGGACTCGCCGACGAGCCCCAGCGTCTCGCCCGCATACATGTCGAAGCTCACGTGCTCGACGGCGTGGACGCGCCGGCGGGTCCGTCCGAGGAGGCCCGACGAGAGCGCAAAGCGGGTCGTCAGGCCGCGCACCTTGAGCAGCGGCGAGCCCCCTGGCGGGGCACGGGGCGCGGCCTGTGGCGTAGCGGCCTGGTTTCCTTCCGCCGCAAGCAGCGGGAAGGGCGCCGGTCCGTCGCGCTCACTCATCGAGCCGAGCATCGGCACCGCCGAGAGAAGCGCCTTCGTGTAGGTGTGGCGCGGAGCGTGGAAGATCGACTCGGCCGCACCTTCCTCCACCTTCTGCCCGCGGTACATCACCAGGACGCGATCCGCCGTTTCGGCGACGACACCCATGTCGTGCGTGATGAACATGACGGCCATATGCATCTCGTCCTGCAATACGCGGATGAGGGCGAGAATCTGCGCCTGGATGGTCACGTCGAGCGCGGTGGTCGGCTCATCAGCGATCAGCAGCCGAGGCTTGCACGACAGAGCCATCGCGATCATCACTCGCTGACGCATGCCGCCCGAGAGCTGATGGGGATAACGCGAGAGAACCTGGCGCGCCTCGGGAATGCGCACCTGCTCGAGCATGCGCAGCGCCTCGCGTTGCGCAGCGCTGCGATTCATCCCCTGGTGAAAGCGAATAGCTTCCGCGATCTGCTCGCCGGCGGTGTAGACCGGGTTGAGCGAGGTCATCGGCTCCTGGAAGATCATGGCGATCTCGGCGCCGCGTATGGCGCGCATGGTCGCCCGGTCGGCGCGGGCGAGATCGAGCGAGGTACCGTCGGGACGGGCGAATTCGAGGCGCCCGGACGTGATGCGTCCGCCACCGTGCTCGACCAGGCGCATCACCGACAGCGCGGTCACAGATTTTCCGGAGCCCGACTCGCCCACGATCGCGAGCGTCTCTCCGCGCGCCAGCGTGAAGGAGACGTCGCGCACAGCGTGCACAACCCGCTCCGTCGTGCGGAACTCGACCGACAATCCGGAAACGGCGAGGGTCGAATCAGCCATGGTCAAGCGTTGTGTCGCGGGCCGGTTCACCGGCCGGCAGAGAGCGCTGCCTTGCGGATCTCGTCGATCGTAGCGTTCATCGTGACCGCTTGCGGATCGACATGCAGGTGAATGAGCGCAGCGCGGCCGCACCCGAGTGCGCGCTCGAGCGCTGGGGCGAATTCCTCCGTCTTCGAAACAGTTTCTCCGGCGGCGCCGTAGGCCCGTGCGAGCGCCGCGAAGTCCGGGTTGACGAGATCGGTGCCGTAGACACGAGCAGGGAACTCGCGTTCCTGGTGCATGCGAATCGTGCCGTACATGCCATTGTCGACGACGATGAACACGATCGCCAGGCCGTATTGCACTGAGGTGGCAAGCTCCTGCCCGTTCATCAGAAAGCAGCCGTCGCCGTTCCACGAGATGACCGTGCGTGCCGGATGGACCGCTTTCGCGGCGACCGCTGCCGGTACGCCGTAACCCATCGCGCCGCTGTAAGGGGCAATCTGGGTGCGGAAGCAAGGGTAGCGATAAAGGCGGTGCAGCCACGACGTGTAGTTGCCGGCGCCGCTGGCGAGGATGGCATCCGCGGGCAATCTCTCGCGCATGGTGGCGACTACCTGCCAAAGATCGACGGCACCGGGCATCGGGCGCGGCGTCTGCCACTCGAGATACTCGGCGTGTGCCTGCGCGGCGCTGCCCTCCCACGGCCGCGAAGTAATCGGTTGCATTGCAGCGAGTGCTGCGCACATCGAGGCGGGCGAGGACTCGATCGCCAGCGCCGGCTGAAAGACGCGGCCGAGCTCCTCCGCACCGGGGTGGACGTGGATCAGCGTCTGTCGCGGCTGTGGCGCCTCTAGGAGTGTGTAGCCGGAAGTCACCATCTCGCCGAGCCGCTCGCCGACGACCAGCAGGACGTCGGCATTGCGGACGCGGGCAGACAGGCGCGGGTTGATGCCGATACCTACGTCGCCGGCGTAGTTCCGATGCCGGTTGTCGAACACGTCCTGGCTCCTGAATGCACACGCGACAGGCAGTGCATTCGCCTCGGAGAAGCGCGCGAGCGCGGCGCAGGCGGCGGGTGTCCAGCCGCTTCCGCCGACGACGACCAGCGGTCGCCGCGCCGCTGCGAGGAGCCCGCGAGCTGCCGCAATCTGCTCGGGCGCGGGATGGACGAGTGCTGGCGCGACACGCGATGCGTCCAGGGCCTCTGCGGTCGAGGCGAGCGTGTCCTCGGGCAGTGCCAGCACGACCGGCCCGGGCCGGCCGGAAAGCGCCACTCGGAAGGCACGGGCCACGTACTCGGGAATCCGCTCCGCGCGATCGATCTGGGCTGCCCACTTGGCAACGCCACCGTACATGAGACGGTAGTCGATTTCCTGGAACGCCTCGCGGTCAGCAAAGTCGCCGCCGACTTGCCCGACAAATGCGATGAGCGGCGTGGAGTCTTGGCGCGCAGTGTGGATTCCGATGGCAGCGTTCGATGCGCCGGGTCCGCGCGTCACAAATACGATGCCGGGCCGGCCAGTGAGCTTGCCGTACGCCTCCGCCATGTAGGCCGCGCCGCCCTCCTGCCGGCAAACGATGAGTCGCAGCCGCTCGCGCACGTCGTACAACGCGTCGAGGACCGCAAGGTAGCTCTCCCCCGGCACGCAGAAGGCGAGGTCGACACCCTGGGCAACGAGGTTGTCGACGAGAATCCGGCCGCCGGTACGCACGAATCGAAATACGGGACGAGAGGGCGCGGCCATTCTACACGGCGCGGGAAGAGGTGCGCGACCACCCGCTGCACGGGCCTGCGGTGGGGGTCGTATAATCGGCCCGGTCCGCCGCGCCGCGACCGGACGGGGAGGAGCACCAGGCCGATGGTCGAGACCATCACGCTGCAGGAAGCGCTCGGGGTCAGCGCCGTTTCGCTGCTGCTCGGGTTCATCACGATGCGCTGGCAGCCGCTGCTGCGGCGCTCGGTGGTGGCAAAAATTCTGATCATCGTGCTGGGCCTGGGCGGGCTCGCCTTGTTGTCGCGCTACGAGATCATCCCCTGGCACCTGGCGATCGCAGTCATCCCGCGCGAGATCTGCCTGCTGATCGTCTCGATCGGCAACATCCAGCTCTGGATTGCCTTCATCAGCAACGTGCTGCTGGGCCGCCGCACGGTGCCGCGGATCCTCGGCGAAGTGAGCATGGTGCTCGCGCTGATCGTCTATGCGCTGTTCCGCATGGATGCGCTCGGTGTGAACCTGACGGCAATCACGATCTCGACCACGGCAGTGGTCGGCGCCATCGCCTTTGCAGCGCAGGCGACGCTGAACAATCTTCTCGGTGGCATCTCGCTGCAGCTCGACAATACGTGCCGCATCGGCGATTGGATAGAGATCGACAACGGCGTGGTGGGAGAGGTAGTCAGCATTCGCTGGCGCTACACCGCGATCGCCACGGTCAACAACGTCACGATCATCATTCCCAACGCGTCGCTGATGACCTCCAGGGTCACGATCTTGGGCCGGCGCGGCGATCAACGCATCCCATGGCGCCGCGCGATCGAGTTCGAAGTCGGTTACGAGTGGACGCCAGGCCAGGTCCTGGCGGTGGTCAATGCAGGCCTCAAGCGGGCGGAGATCCCCTCTGTTGCCGCCGATCCTGCCGCCCACTGCATCTGCGGCGGCTTCGATTCACCGGCGATCAAGTACGTGGTCTACTACTGGCTCACCGACATGACTGCTTACCTGGTCACGGACTCGCGAGTGAGGGTGCACATTTTTGCCGCCCTGGGTCGCGCGGGCATGGAGATCCCTATCTCGCGCTCCGACTTGTACCTGCACTCGGCGCGGAACATGGCGCTCGCGCATTCGACCCAGGAGCAGTCGCTACGCATCTCTCTGCTCAATTCGCTGGAGCTATTCGCGTCGCTTACTGACGAGGAGAAGCAAGTGCTGGCCGCGCAGCTGACCTCAAGGCCATTTGCGCAGGGCGACCTCGCCACGAGACAGGGGGATCCGTCGGATTCGCTCTACATCCTTGCGCGCGGGGAGGTGGGTATCTTTCGCGAGTCCGACAAGGGAACAACGTCCGGAAGGAAGCGACTCGTTACGCTGGCTGCCCCGTCCATCTTCGGCGAGATGGGTTTGTTGACCGGGGAGGCGCGCTCTGCGACCATCATCGCAGAGTCGGAAGTCCTTTGTTACCGCCTCGATAAGCGCGGATTCGAGGAGATCATCCGTGCTCGGCCTACGATTGCCGAGGCGATATCGAAGACCGTCGCCGAACGCCAAGCAGCCAATGATGTGACGCTCGCCAGCCTCTCGGCCGAGGCGCGCGCCCAGGCGACCGGGACGCGTGCCGGCGAGCTCATGCGCAGGATCCGCGATTTCTTCGGGTTGTAGCGGGCGGACAGACGCCTAGGCGGCTGCGCGCTGCGGGGCGAGTAGATCCTCGCGCCGCAGGAGGAAGACGCTATCCTCCGCAGACGATGTCGCCAGCCAGACGAAGGACAACCGGGGGAAAGCTTCCTCGGTCGCGGCGCGATTCTGACCGACCTCGACGACCAGCAGGCCTTCCGGGTTGAGAAACTCCGCGGCGCGCGCGACGATCGTCCGCACCGAATCAAGCCCGTCGTCGCCGCCGGCGAGAGCGAGCTGAGGCTCGTGCCGGTATTCCGGCGGCAACTCCTCCATCCCTACCGCATTCACGTAGGGAGGGTTGCTCACGATGAGATCGTAGGTCTTCTCGGTCAGGTTCGACAACAGGTCCGAGCGGATCAAATTGACGCGGCCCTGGAGCCCGTGATCGGCGACGTTGCGAAGCGCGACGGCGAGCGCGTCCGATGAGATGTCGGCGGCATCGACGTCGGCGTTGGGAAAGTGGTGCGCGAGCAGGATCGCGAGGCAGCCGGAGCCCGTGCACAGATCGAGGGCGGCCTGGATTCGGGTCGCCTCGGGAATCCAGGGCGAAAGACCCTCCGCCAGCAGTTCCGCGATGTACGAGCGCGGGATGATTACCCGCTCGTCCACGTAGAAGCGGAACTCGCCGAGCCAGGCTTCGTGGGTCAGGTAAGCGGCAGGGATGCGCTGCGAGACTCGGCGATCGATGACGTCGAGGACGCTCTCCCGCTCCCCGTGCGTGAGCTTTGCGTCGAGAAATGGCTCCAGCCGGTCCAGCGGCAGCCGGAGCGTGTGCAGGACGAGATAAGCGGCCTCGTCGTAGGCATTGGTCATGCCGTGGCCGAACGCGAGCTCCGCGGCCGTGAACCGCGATACCGCGTAGCGCAGCCAGTCGCGCACGGTCTCGAGTTCCTGGATCAGTACGCTCATCGGATCGGTCCCGACAGAAGCCGTTCAAGTATGCCACGATACAACGCGGCGAGCCGCTCCAGGTCAGCGACAGCAATGCGCTCGTCGACCTTGTGGATGGTTGCGTTTACCGGACCGAGCTCGATCACTTCGTCGCAGATGCTGGCGATGAAACGTCCGTCGGAGGTGCCGCCTGTGCACGAAAGCTCCGGCTCGAGGCGGCAGACCTCGCCCACAGCGTCCTTGACTGCGGCGAGCAGCTGCCCGGGACGCGTGAGGTAGGGCTCGCCCGAACCCGTCCACTTGAGTTCATAGTCGAGCCCGTGGCGCTTGAGCACGCTCTCCAGACGCGCGCCGAGGTTGTCGCGCGTGCTGGCCGTCGAATACCGGAAGTTGAAGGCAAACTCGAGCGAGCCCGGGATCACGTTGGTCGCACCCGTTCCGGCGTGAATGTTCGAAACCTGCCACGTGGTTGGTGGAAAGTGCTCGTTGCCATCATCCCAGCGCATCGCCGCCAGCTCGGCGATCGCCGGCGCGGCAAGGTGGATCGGGTTGCGCGCGAACTGCGGGTAGGCGACGTGCCCTTGCACGCCGCGCACGCGCAGGGTTCCGGAGAGCGTTCCCCGGCGCCCGTTCTTGACCGTGTCGCCGAGCCGCTCGACCGAGGTTGGCTCTCCCACGACGCAGAAGTCGAGCCGCTCGCCGGCGGCCCTGAGCCGCTCGACGACGCGTGCCGTGCCGTCGACGGAGGGACCTTCTTCGTCCGAGGTTAGGATGAGCGCGATCGAGCCTTCGTGCGCAGGATGGGCGGCGACAAACCCTTCGATCGCGACGACGAAGGCGGCGAGCGAGGACTTCATGTCAGCCGCGCCGCGACCATACAGGAAGCCGTCGCGCAGCGATGGCGCGAATGGATCGGAAGACCAGGCTTCGGCAGGGCCGCTGGGCACGACATCGGTGTGGCCGGCAAAGCAGACGATCGGACGTGGCTTGCCGCGGCGGGCCCAGAGATTCGTCACCTCACCGTGGCGGATGGTCTCGCAGTGAAACCCAGACCGTGCAAGACGCGCCTTGAGCAGATCCTGACAGCCGCCATCATCCGGCGTCTGCGAGCGTCGGGCGATAAGCTCGCGCGCGAGCTCGAGCGTGGGCGAGAGTGCCGCGCCGGTCGTCGCTTTCGTGTTCAGCGCTCGCGGTTCAGAAGCTCGGGATCGATCTGGAGTTTCGCGAAGCCCGCGCTCTCGTGAAGAGTCGCTTCGTCGCCCGTCTCGGCGCCGCCGACGCGGGCGCTCGGCGAATTCTGATTCACCAGCCAGGCGAGGTTGGTCGGCGAATCTGATGCGACGAGGGCCTCGTCGTAACCGATGACGCCGTCGAGGTAGAGGCGACAGAGCGCCTGCTCGAAGGTCTGAGATCCCGGATAGAGGCTCTGCTCCATTGCCTCCTTGATCTGCGTGATTTCGCCGTTCTTGATGAGCTCGGAGATGAGGGAGGTGTTGAGCAGGATCTCCACCGCCGGCTGCTGGTCGCCTGCCTTGTTGCGCACCAGCCGCTGCGAGATGATGGCGCGCAACCCGATCGACAGGTCGGACAGCAGGCCGGAACGCGCGTCGTACGGGAACATGTTGATGATCCGCGACAGCGCGTGATAGCTGTTGTTGGCGTGCAGCGTCGACAGGCACAAGTGGCCGGTCAGCGTGTGCAGCAGCGCCTGCTGCATGGTCTCGCGGTCCCGCACTTCACCGATCATGATGAGATCGGGCGCTTCGCGCAGGGCGTTGCCCAGTGCCTTGTGGTAGTTCTGCGTGTCGAC
>Ga0335076_10002392_pt1 | contig 18638 bp, 18 predicted proteins | sample Lox_Sample_25_FD_206717 | JGI IMG/M metagenome (GOLD analysis project Ga0335076, IMG submission 206717) | Soil microbial communities from Loxahatchee National Wildlife Refuge, Florida, United States - Lox_Sample_2.5 | ecosystem: Environmental > Terrestrial > Soil > Wetlands | place: USA...
TCGAAAGAGCGCGACGCCCAGCGACTGTTCCAGCTTCCGGACCTGCTGGCTCACCGCGCCCGCGGTGACGCCGAGCTCGGTCGCCGCCGTCTTGAAGCTCAAATGCCGGGCCGCGGCTTCGAACGCACGCAAGGTGTTCAGGGATGGTAGCCGATATGACATGCCGGAAAGGCTAGCACATGAGCTTCGGGGGAAGAACGCGTCGAGACCGAGAATTTCTAGGCCTGCGGCGCAGCCCTTCTCTGTTGAGATAGGACATCGACGGTCCATAGAATCGGCGGTCGATATATTTGGCGGAGTGTCATGACCAACGATCTGACCGGAAGAAAGCCGATCTACGATCCCCAGGACTTGGAGCGGGCGCTGGTCGCCAGGGAGAACGCCGGCGATGTCGACGGCATGACCGCCTTGTTCACGCCGGACGCGGTGATCGACCTGGGTGACGGACGGCTGGTGCGCGGCAAGGAGGCCATTCGCGCGTTCTTCACCAAGCTCCAGGTAACCGGGCTGGGACCGGACGGGCGAAGGTTCAAGCTCGGCGAGCAACGCCCGACGCTGATTTGCGGCGATCTCGCCCTCACCTCCACGCGCAGCATCGACGGCGACATCACCTCCGAGGTGGCGCAACGCCAGGACGACGGAACCTGGCTTTGGGTGATCGACCGGTGGTCCGTCGACTGGTGACAGAGGCGCCCGTTGATTCAGGCACCTGGCGATTCAATGGCCGCCGGCCTGGCGGCAGCAATGATGCGCCGCCGCGAATTCCTCGGCGCTTTGCCCCGACCCGTCCTGACACGCGCTGAGGCATAGCGTCGTGACGGTGAGGAAGAAGAGGCCGCCGATCCGCAGCCTGGCGAGGACGGCCGCGTTGTGGCGGCCGCCGGTTCCGATCGAGAAGACGCGCATAGGCTGTCCTCCATGCTCTTGACGTCGATCGATCGGCGGAGACTGCGCCTGAGGCGCGGCGGCCGATACCCTTCCGGGTATAGGCCGTGCCATCGATCCGAATAGCCGGCAGGATGGCGTCATCGCGCCGGGCTCGCCAGTAGACGTTGGTATCGGCGATCCCGCGCGACCGCGCGAGGGCCGCCGGTCTCTCCATGTCCGTCGCGACGCTGGAGCGTGTTTCGCTGCTGAATGCCGAGCCGCGCGCGATGAAGCAGGTGATTCTCAACCAGCTGTCGAACGCCATAGAATGCACACCATCGGGCGGAAGGATTTCGATCGCGATCCGGCAGAGCACGTCGGGTCTCGCATTCTCCGTATCCGATACGGGTGTCGGGATTTCCGCCGATGGTCTGCAAAAGGCATTCGAGCCCTTCCAGCGGGGCGATTCAATGCTGGCAAAGAAGACCCAGGGTACGGGGCTGGGCCTTGCCATCAGCCACAAGCTCATGGAGTTGCACGGCGGCGACCTCATCTTAACGAGTGAGCCGGGCGTTGGCACGGTGGCGGTCGCCAGCTTTCCGAGCAGCAGATTGATGCGATGACCGCTATAATGGCGCATACCGCATCCGCGGCTCGCGCGGAGCGCCCGTCGGAAACACGGCCATGTGGCCGCTGGCCCACGAACTTGGCCGTCAAGGCTGAACCTCGCATGCTCGTCACGATCCGGGACATCGAATCGCTGAACGGCTTCAGCTCCAACCTGCAGTCGATGTATGCGTATTGGCTGACCAGGCGGGGAAACCGGCCAATGCCTCGGCGCTCGGACCTCGATCCGACGGAAATTCTGCCGCGTCTGCTGCCAGGCATTACCCTGGTGGATGTCGTTCCCGACCATCGCCGCTATGTGTATCGCCTGGTGGGCACGATGGAGGTGGAGGTCCGCGGTTACGACCCGACGGGAAGATCCGTCGGCGAGGCATATTTCGGAGAGAATGCCGAGGATGCGATGAGATGCTACGATCGCGTCGTTGAAACGCGCGCGCCGATTCTCGATCCGCTCCCGTTTCTCGAGCGACGGCGGGGCTATCGGGGCGCGGAAAGCCTCTTCCTGCCCCTGTCGAACGACGGCATCGCGGTCAACATGATCCTTGTCTTCTTCGACCCGGACGCGGTCGAACGGTTCCCGAGCTCGGAGTGATCAGCGCGGTTGGAGACGCGTGATTCGTCCTCCACGCCGGTGTGGTGCTGCGGTTTTAGCTTGGCCAACCGCTTTGAACACGCCAAATTCCGGTTGAAAGGTCAGAAGTTCCGAGAGAGGCCAGGGCCGTGCAGGCGGCGTGCGTTCCAACCAGCGTGATCTATCGGAAACCCGCGGTCGAAAGTGCGGGCGGGGTGGTGGCGGCGCAGTCGCGGGACGCGGCGGCGGCGGGCGCCCGCATCCTGGCCGCCGGCGGACACGCGGTGGACGCCGCGGTGGCGACCAGCCTCGCTTTGGGCGCGACGGAGCCCTGGATGAGCGGTCTCGGCGGCGGCGGCTTCGCCACCATCTGGGACGCAAAGCGCCGGGAGATCCGCTGCCTCGATTTCGGCATGGTGGCGCCCGCGGCCCTGGACCCGGCCGACTATCCGCTGACCGGCAAACCGACCGAGGAAGGGTTCTTCGGCTGGCCGGGCGTGGTCGATGACCGGAACATCATGGGCCCCACTTCCATCGCGACGCCCGGCCTGCTGGCGGGGCTCGGCCTCGCGCACAAGACTTTCGGAAGATTGCCCTGGGCCGATCTGGCGCAACCGGCCATCGCCTTGGCCGATCGCGGCCTGACGCTCGACTGGTACGGCATGGTTTCGATCGCGGTCGAATCGAAGCTGCTGGCGAAGTTCGCGGAGACCCGGAAGACCTATCTCCGGGAGGACCGCGTCCCGCAGCCGGCCGGTGACGGCGCGCCGGCCTTCCTGAAGCTGGGTCGATTGAGCGAGACGCTGCGGCGGCTGGCGGCGGACGGGCCCGACGCGTTCTATGCCGGCGAGATCGGCCGGGCGCTGATCCAGGATCTCGGCGCGATGGGCTGCCGGCTCTCGCAGCAGGACCTCACCGGCTATCAGGCGCGCTTCATCGATCCGGTCGAGGTCGCCTATCGCGATGCGCGGATCTTCGCGCCGTCGGGGCTGACCGCGGGGCCGACCCTCGCTTGCGTGCTCGGCGGATGGGCGAGGAACCTGCCGCCCGCCACAGCCGCGCCGAAGGCGGCGCACTATCGTGTCTATGCCGCGGAGCTGGACCAGGCCTATCGCGACCGCCTCGCCAACATGGGCGAGCAGAAGAAAGAGCCGCGCGAGACCTGCACCAGCCATTTCAATGTGGTCGACCGGGAGGGGAACGTCGTCGCCTGGACGCAGACCCTGCTGTCGCGCTTCGGCTCCTTCGTCATGTCGCCCTCGACCGGCATCCTCATGAACAACGGCGTCATGTGGTTCGATCCCGTGCCGGGCAAGCCGAACTCGATCCGCGGCGGCGCGAAGCCTCTCAGCAACATGTGCCCGACCATCGCGCTTTCGGATCGCCTGGGCGCGGTCGGCATCGGCGCTTCGGGCGGGCGCAAGATCATGCCCGCTGTCGCGCAGGTCCTGTCCTTTCTGGTGGATTTCGGCCTGGACCTCGACCGCGCCTTTCACACGCCGCGCATCGATGTCTCGGGCCCGGGCGTCGCCCTGGTGGATCGCCGGCTGGGTGCGGAAACACTGGAAGCTATCGCCAAGAGTGGAAGCCCGGAGGCGATGACCGCCACATTCGCCGATCTCGCGCCCTATCCGGCGCAGTTCGCCAATCCCAGCGCCGTGCAGGCATCGCCGGATCGGAAATTTTGCGGCGCCGCCGATCTCGCCTCCGCCTGGTCCGGCGCGGTGTCCGAGACGGATGTGACCGGGTTGGCCTGACTAGCCTGATACTCCGGTATCGCGGCGATCCCGACGCCAGGTGCGCCCGGTCAATGCGGTGAGTGCGAGTGTCGCGGCGACGAAGGCCAGGGTGATACCCCACTCGCTGGATCCGGTGCCCGCATCGGGATCGACTTCGAAAATCCCTTCGATCCAATCCGGCCAAGCGAAGGTGAGAACGGTCAGCGCGGCGCTGATGACCGAGAGCGAGAGCTCAACCCAGAACGCGGCAGACATCTGTCGCTGCATGCTGCTCCTCCTGTTTGTAAGGTTCGCACTCTTCAACAGGATTGAAACATGGGCCGCGAAACCGCGGAAGCCGGAATCAAGCCGTGTTGAGGAAATGATTGTAACTGAAGCGGTCCCCATGGTGTGGGCGGGCTCTGCCTGACTGTGTCGATCAACACAGTGACGCTCCTCCGGCTTGCAACGGTCGGCAGACGGGATCATGGTTCGACCGCATATCTTGCAATTCTTGCAATGCCCGGCGTCAGACAACAGCCATGCTGGCAGACCTTGCCAGTGCAGCGGCTGCGTGACCCGGATTGTGCGTATGGCCTCTCAAGCTTGAATTGACCGCGTCAGGTCTGAACAGTTTTGGAGCCGCACATGGACTTCGTGGAACGACTCTTCGGCATCTCGCCCGACAACGGCTCAGGCACGTTCGAGGCGCTCATCCTCCTCGCCATCACCGTTGTGATCGCGGCCGCGTATTGGGTCCGACGACAGCGCAACCGCGGCCTACGCGACAGATAGCCTTAAGAAGCGAAGGCGCCGCGGAAGCGTGGCGCCCGCTCTCTCGTCACGCGCATTCCTTTAACGGGGAGGACTGGACATGAACATCCAGGTCACGCACGGCGCCAGCGTCAACAACGCGCACAGCGAGTCGTCGCTCGCCATCAATCCGAACAATCCGATGCAGGTCGTTGCCGCATCGAAGAAGTTCAACAACATCCACACCTACGACTTCACCCTCGCCACGGAATACTCGACCGACGGCGGCGCCACCTGGCATGACTCGACAGCGCTGGGCATGGTCGGCTTCACCGTGATGACGGATCCGACCTTGGCCTGGGACGACCAGAACAACGTCTATCTCCTCGGCCTCTCCGGCACCAACCCGCCGGAATGGGACGCGATCGGCATGGTGGTCTACAAGTCGACGGACGGCGGCAAGACCTGGAGCGCGCCGAAGCCGATCCACAACAGCGCGGGCGATGACAAGCAGTGGCTGGCCGGCGACACCAATCCCGCGAGCCCCTTCCACGGCCGGGTCTACGGCGTCTGGGACGAAACCTCAACCGGCCAGATCTTCTTTGCGCGGACCAAGGATCACGGCGCCAACTGGGTGGGGCCGGGCGCAGCCGCGTCTCCGCCGGTGGGGCCGATCAGCAGCGGCTCGGTCTTCCCCGAGATCAACGTGGCGCAGGACGGCACCATCTACGTCGCCTCGATCGCCGGAAGCACCATCAAGCTGATGATCTCGACGGATGGCGGCGACACCTTCCAGCCGACCGCCGACCCGGCGACGGGGATCTCGCCTTTGGGTCCGCCGCTCCCTTCCGCCGGCGGCTTTCCGGTTTTCCCCGGCGGCAATTTCCGCGTCATCACCGATCCGACCTGCTGCGCATTCGGCAACATGGTGATCGTCGCCTGGGCCGACCTGCGCGAGGGCGTGTCGCGCATCTACTACGCGCTGTCGAACGACCGCGGCGCACACTGGACGACGGGCGCCTCGGGGCATCCGCTCCTGGCCGTGTCCTTGCCGTCGAACTTCCAGCACTTCCATCCGCAGATCGTGGTCGATCCCTTCGGCGCGGTCGGCTGTTCGTTCTACGAGTTCGGGCCGAAGCCATCGACCAATCTCGTCGACCTCATCATGGCCCAGTCCTTCGACGGCGGCAGCTCGTTCATCCACTTCACCGTGACCGATCAGCCCTGGGACCCGACCATCGATGCGCCCTGGAGCCACGGCAATTCGGCGGTGACCTTCATCGGCGACTATATGGGGCTCGATGCCAGCTCCCGGGGATTCTTCCCGCTCTGGACCGACACCCGCACCGGGATCCAGGAGCTCTTTACCTCCGGCGTGCCCGAGCGGCGCCTGCAGATCATCGTCGAGCGCTCGACCATCGGCCAGGACGAGGTCGATGCGCGGCGCCTGATGGCCGGCGGCGGGGATGCGATCATTCCGAACGCGTTCCGCGTGGTCGTGGACGGGTACAACGCGGCCCAGCTCGGCATCTCCGGTTCCGGAACCACGCTGAACGTCGCATCGCCGTCGGCGGGGATGACGATCCATTGCTCGGGCAACGTGTCGGCCACCGGAGGATACGGCGCCGCGATCCAGCGGTTCACCTTCAACTACGACATCAACTTCGGCACGAACCCGTCCGATCCGGCCTTCAACTTCCCCGCGGCGACCAAGTTCCTGACGCTGAACGCGGCGATCGCCGAGGTCTCCGGCTCGGCCCAGATCGAGCTCATCAAGCAGCCCGATCCCTTCATGCTGCACGGCGATCCGACCTGGCTCAGCGTCGATCTGCGGACCTTCGTGGTCCGGCCGGGCGACGTGAAGTTCGGCGTCACCATGGGATCCGGCGCCGCCGATGCGCCGAATTTCATCCAGCACGTAGCGAAGGCACTGTCGAACGGCAACGGCAGCGCCGGCGGCCAGTCCTTCGACGACCCCGCCGTGCTGTCGCCCGACGAAGAGCAATCGGCGCTCTTCGTCTTCCCGCAGGACCAAAACCACAGACCGGTCTTCAACTTCGCGCTGGCGCGCGTGCGCTATATCGGCCTGATCGGCGCGGCGAACGTCCGGGTGTTCTTCAGGCTGTTCAACGCCCAGACCACGTCCGGGGTCTACGACTTCCCGCCGGGCCACCGCTATCGCCGCGTGACCAACACCCACGGCGATCCGATCCCCCTGCCCGGCATCCAGGGCAGCGACTATTCGACCATGCCGTTCTTCGCGTTGCCGCGGATCAATTCCGCCAGCGCCGGCATGAACACCCAGACCGACTCCCACGTCGTCTCCGGCGTGAAGCTGGGCAACATCCAGACCATCACGGCCCATGCGAACGGGACGGAGGTGGACACCTTCTTCGGCTGCTGGCTGGACATCAACCAGTCGACGCCGGTGCTGCCGGCGCAAGTCGACACCGTCCATCCCGACGGGCCGTACCTGAGCGCATCGAATCCGCCGCTGCCGATCCAGCAGGCGATCTTGAGGAACCGGCACCAGTGCCTCATCGCCGAGGTCGCCTTCGATCCGATCTCGATCCCCGTGGGCAAGGATCCGTCGAACTGGGACAAGCTGGCGCAGCGCAACCTGGCCTGGAGCGACATCGGCTCGGCAACCGCCGTCACCACCTTCGAGGTCCGGCCGACGCCGGCGGGGCTCGCCGTCGGGCAGACCGTCGACGAGCTGATGATCGACTGGGGTGCGACACCGCACGGCAGCACCGCCATGATCTATCTGCCGGAGGCGTCGGCCGACGAGATGCTGCGGCTGGCCGGGCGGATGTATGTCAGCCACGGGCTCAGTCGGGTGGACGATCACACGCTGAAATGCCAGACCGGCGGCATCAGCTATCTGCCGATCCCGGCCGGCTCCGACATCGACTATGCGGGACTGCTCACCATCGAGCCGCCGTCACCTGACTGGCACGGCAGGTCCTTCACCGTGGTGGTCCGGCAGGTGACCAACGCCTACGGCGCGATCCTGAAAGGCGAGATCGAGAAGCCGCGGCCTGCCGCCGAGGCGACCGGCCGGCGAAAGGCCGCCCAAAAGGGCGGTGACCTCGATCCCAGCCAGGAAGGCAGCCTGGAGGCGGGCGGCCGCGGCGGCATCCGGGCGCGGTACACGCAATGGCGCAAGGTGATGGGCGCCTTCCAGCTCACCGTGCCGGTGAAGGAGAAGGCGCAGCTGCTGCCGATCGAGGAGCGCACGTTGGCCGTGCTGCGCTGGGTCGGGGAAGCGATTCCCGCCGGCACCCGCTGGCATTCCGTGTTCCGTCGCTATCTCGACGTCATCGCTGGCCGGGTGAAATCCTTCGGCGGCGATCCCGGGAAGATCAAACCTTCGCCGACCGGTACCGTCGGCGGGGACCACGATCATGGAGGCGGTCACGGTGGGCACGGAGATCACGACCACGACGGGCGTTTCCATCACACCGGCAAGATCAGCGGGCTGATCTTCGACCACTTCGGCGACTTCGAGGGATTCATGCTCGAGACCGAGCACGGCAGCCACCGCTACCACAGTCGCGAGAAGGATCTCGAGCGGCTGGTCAGGGAGGCCTGGCGCGAGCGGTTGCGGGTGGGCGTCCGGTCCGGTGACGGTGAACACGTCATTGCCGTCGCCGTGTTGACCCCGCCGGTGATTTTCCGGCACGACCACGAGGAGCATTGAGGCGCGGTGGCGGCGCGGGGCGGACGAAACCGCCCCGCAGCCGGTCCGTCCCTCAATCCGTCCTAGGCCAATCCCGTCAGCTTCATGCTGAGGTCGCGGAGCTTGCGGCGGGCCTCGCGGTCATAGGCCTGGGCGTTGGCACGGGATTCCCGCTGGACGTCGAAGTACTTGCCGGAGACGGCCTCCACCGGCTTCGTGACGAGCGCGATCACGGCATCGGCGCCGGTATCGACCGAGTTCAGCGGCTGGATGCCGCTGCCCCGGACCATCGTCGTGTCCATATAGGTCGCGGGGTGGAGCGTCGCGGTCGTCACCTTGGTGCCCTTAAGCTCCTCCGCCATGTCGAAGGTGAACAGGATCTGGGCGAGCTTGCTCTGGCGGTAGGCGAGCATCCCCTCATAGCCGCGCTCCAGCATGACATTGCCGAAATCGACCGGCGCCTGGCCGGCCGAGGCGACGTTGATGATCCTGGAGCGCCGCTCCTTCCCAAGGCACGGCAGCAGCAGCCGGGTCAATAGGAAAGGCGCCAGGTAGTTCACGGCGAAGGTCAGCTCGAACCCGTCCTCGCTCTCGCGCCGCGATCCATCGAGCGCGATCCCGGCATTGTTGATGAGGACATCGATCTGCCGATGCGCGGCGGCGATCTTCTCGGCCAGTTGCCGGACCGCCTGCAACGAGGCGAAATCCGCCTGGTAGAAGGTCGCGCCGCCGCCGGCAGCCTCGACCGTTTTCGCGACCTCGCGGCCCCGGGCTGCATCGCGGCCGTGGAGGAGAAGATGCACGTCGGGAGAAGCGAGCTTCTCCGCCACCCGCCGGCCGAGGCCGTCCGTCGCGCCAGTGATCAGTACGACGTTCTGCGCCATGCGCCCCTCCGGCTTCGATTTCGATCCCAGAGCTATATTTGGGAAGGCCGGCGAAAAGTCAAAGAACGGAGCGCAAGCGGAGCGGGCATCGGCCGGATGATTGCTTTGGTCCCGGTGGCATTCCCTGCCCCGATTTACGGAAGCACTTCGGCGAGCTCGATCAGGTTGCCGAACGGATCGCAGAAGAAGGCCAGCTTGCGGCTGATGACGGGCAGGATGAACGGCTCGGTCACGATGGTGACGCCGCGGGACCTGAGCGTGGCGACAGTCTCGTCGACGTTCTTCACGCTGAGGCAGAAGTGGTGATAGCCGCGGTACTTCAGGCTGTCGGCGAGGCCGTCATAGGGACGCACCTCCTGCGGCGCGGGCTCGCCGCCGCCCAGGATCTCGACGTAGAAATGGTCGTCGGTCGCGGGCGCCACATAGGCGAGCTGCTCATCGGCATACGGCCACTCGGCGATGACGCGAAAGTCCAGTTTCTCGACATACCAGGCCAGCGCGGTGGCGAGGTCGGGGGTACGGACGGCGACGTGGTGACCCTTCATGTCGGCGAAGGGCGACGCAGTGTTCGGCGGCGGGGGGACGAAGTCGGCCATGGCAAGTCTCCTGTTCGAGGTCCGGGTCGGTGCTGACACGGGGAGATTTGCGCTTTCCGCGCGGCGATATTAGATTGATAATCATGGAAGCACTACTGAACATCGTTCAGTAATGAGAACGACGGACCTGAGCGAACTGGCGGCCTTCGACGCGGTCGCCCGGCACAGGAGCTTCCGGCGCGCCGGCGAGGAGCGCGGTGTCACCGCCTCGGCGGTCAGCCATGCAGTCTCCAGCCTGGAGCAACGGGTCGGCATCCGGTTGCTGAATCGCACGACCCGGAGCGTGTCGTTGACCGATGCCGGGGCCATGCTGCTCTCACGACTGTCGCCGGCGCTCGGCGACATCGGCGCGGCGCTGGACGGGCTCAATCAGTTCCGCGAGACGCCGTTCGGCAAGGTGCGCATCAACGTGCCCGCGTCCATCGCGCCCTTCGTCATCGGTCCGGCTCTGAAACCCCTGCTGGCGAGCAATCCGAACCTCGAGATCGAGATCGCCGCCACCGACCGGCTGGTGGACATCGTCGCGGAAGGCTTCGACGCCGGCATCCGCTTGGGCGAAAGTCTGCGCGAGGGCATGACGGCGGTGAAGATCAAGCCGCGGCTGCGCTTCGCCGTCGTCGGTGCGCCGGCCTATTTCCGGGACCGTCCCGCGCCGACCACGCCGGACGACCTCAAGCGACATCGCTGCATCCAGAACCTCTACCCCAACGGCGCGCGCTACGCGTGGGAGTTTCGCAAGGGCGAAAAGACCGTCGCGTTCCAGCCCGCCGGGCCGCTGTCGCTGGATGATTTCTCACTGATGCTGCGGGCGGCGATCGATGGCATCGGCCTTGCCTATGTATGGGAGGACCATGCCGCGGCAGCGATCGCGGACGGACGCCTGGTGCGCTGCCTGGAACCGTGGTGCGCCCCGGAGGACTGGCTCTATCTCTACTACCCGACGCGCAAGTACATCGCCGCCGGCCTGCGCGCCGTCATCGAGACCATGCGAGGCTAGTCGCGGACGCCCCGCGGCCGGTGCGGCCATCATCAGGCCATCACCGGCCGGGGGCTGCCGCCTCAGCGAAGGCCAGCGACCGCCGCTGCGATGCGCTTTCCCTGATCCGCGTTGACCAGGCTGCCGAGCATCGAGCGGAAGCGCGGATGGTCCGCACCCGAGAGGATGTACTGCCAGCGATAGGCGGCGAGGAAGTGCTTCGCCATAGCGTCGACCTCCGCTCCGGCGAGCTTTCGCCCGCACTGCGTCGCGAAGTACGTCGCATCGGCCTTGGCCTGCAGCTGCAGGATGCCGTCCACCGCCGCGACCAGATCGATGAAGTCATCGACGCCGCGCTCGCGTTCATCGAGGCTCAAGGTCGCGTCGTGCCGCTTCATCTCGAGCTCGTCCAGCAGCACGTGCTGGCACTCGTCCTTCCAGTGATAGAGGAATACGTCCTTGAAGAGCTCGGACAGCTCCGCGTCCGGCTCGATGCTCTCGCGATAGTGCTTCTGCACGAAGAGCTCGATATGAAGCGTGAGCAGGAGAACCGCCCAGTGGCTCTTTCCGAGCACCGCAGCGGCGACCGCGCTGGGATCGATGTCGAAGCGATAGCCGGCCGGCATTACCGCGGCCATCATGGCCTCGATGCGGCGGAACAGGTCCTGGTGCTTCAACTCCTCCTGGCTGAAACGCAGCATTGCCTCGAGCGCTGTCTGGTCGCCGAGGCTGTGCTCGGCGCCGATCTCAACCATCTTGGCGGTGATGTAGCGCTCGACCATGCCGAAGATATTGGCATAGGTCCGCCCCTGGACCTGGCTGGCGAAGCGCCGCTCCGCGTCGGTGAGGCCGTCCATGTCGCCGAGCAGCGACAGGCCGTCGGGCAGGTACTTCTTCGCGGTATCAAAGCTCCGTCCGCGGATCACGTCGGCGTCGATCTCCCAACGCACGTTCTTCGACAGTTGGATGCAGCGCGCATACTTCTCGGTGTGCGGGAATTGAGTTACGGCGTTCATGGGGTCTCCTGAGGGTCTCTGTGGTTTCCCGTCCCCGCGGGGCGGCTGATCCATACCCGACCGAGAGCCTCAGGTCTGTGACTTTTGTCACAAAATGTGGGAAGTCAGTCATTTTGATGTTGTGAGTCCGGCACCCCGGGCGAAAGCGCATTGGCTTGCACCCGTCCGCTTCCGTCTTCACTCTCCGCGCCATGAATGGCTCGGTCCTTCTCGACCTCGACGGCACCCTGGTCGATTCCTATCCGGGCATCCTGGCGAGCTGCGTGGCCGCGCTGCGGGCGCTGGGACATGCACCGGACGAAAGCCTCGACATCCGGCCGTTCATCGGGCCGCCGATCGAAGCGGGGATGCGGGCGATGCTGCAGTCATTCTCGGACGACCGGGTCAGCGAGGCCGTCGCCGCCTATCGCCGGCATTATGGCGAAAGCGGACTCTACGGAACCGTGCCCTATCCCGGAATCGGCGCGGCGCTCGCGGAGATGAAGCAGGCCGGATTGCGGATCTTTCTCGCAACCTCGAAGCGGGTGACATTCGCCCGCCGAATCCTGGACCATTTGAATTTGACCGAGCACTTCGACGGCATCCATGGCTCGATGCCGGATGGCACGCTGGATCACAAGCCCGAGCTCTTGGCCCATATTCTCGCCGAACGGAATCTTTCGCCGTCCGGCTGCCTGATGGTGGGCGACCGCCGGCAGGACATTGCCGGCGCCCATGCGGTCGGCATGCGCGGTCTCGGCGTGCTCTGGGGCTATGGCAGCCGGGACGAGCTCGAGACCGCCGGCGCCGACCGCCTGGTGGACAGGCCCGACGATCTCACCGATGCGGTGCTGACGATGGTCGAGGGCGTGCGGGTCGAGGGCGTGCGCACGTAACGCTACCAGCGCAGGATGCCGAGCACGCTTCTACCATCGTCGCTCGAGGGCGCCCGGCCGTTGTTGGGCACGACCGGAGTCTGGGTTCCAAGGCCGCCGTCCTGCAGCCCGAAGCCGCTCTGATCCGGCGGCGCGACGCGGATGGTGAAATCGCGGCTGAAGAGGCTGGTGCTGTGCTGTTGCGGTGCGCTCAAGGGTTGGGTGCAATCCAGGGACTGCGCACTACCCGGCATTCCCGCGCAATCGTTCGTGTCCGGATGAGTCGCCGCCTGGGCCCAGGCCGAGCCGGTCGAAGCAGCGACCATCAGGCCGGCGGCGGCGAAGCCGATGAACGATGCACGTAACATGCTGAAGTGGAGCATGCGATCCTCCTCTTCACCGTCCTCCTTAAAACTGGTGTCGACCCGCCGCAGCGCCAAGGACTCCCTACCCCGATCATCGGATCGTGATCGAAACTGACAACCGATTCGGCTTGCACTAATTTCCGCAGGCATTCTGCGGAGAGCGACATGCCGTTCCTCGACACCGGTGAATCGAAAGTCTTCTACGAACAGATCGGCCAGGGGCCGGATCTGGTCTGGGTCGGCGGCGGCGGCACGATGGGCCGCGACTGGCAGCGTTTCCAGACGCCGCATTTCGCGGCCCGCTTCCGCAACACCACGTTCGACAACCGCGGCATCGGCCGGACCGTTTGCGATCGGCCGATGCCCTGGGGCATGGCGGATTTCGCCCGCGATCTCGCCGCGCTGGTGGAACGGGTCTGCACGCCGCCGGTGGCGCTGGTCGGCACGTCGCTCGGCTCCGCGATCGTCCAGCAGCTGGCGATCGACCGCCCGGATCTCGTCCGCGTCGCGGTCCTGATGGGGACCGGCGCCTGGAGCACCGGCTGGGGCTGGGACTACCAGGAGGCGGAGATCGAGTTCCGAAAGGCCGGCGGCAATCTCGGCGGCATGATGGGCGTCGCCCATTATGCGGCGATGCTCTATCCGGCGCGCGCCCTCGGCGACCGCGAACTCTGGCCGCAGTTGAAGGCACTGATGCTGGAATGGATGGATTCCGGCGAGAACGAGACCTCGCTGGTGCCGCAATGGGATGCCTCCTTGCGCTTCGACCAGCGCGCGGCCCTCCCCGGGGTGCGGGTTCCCGTTCATGTCCTCGCCTTCGCGGAGGACGTCCAGGCACCGCCCCAGGACGGCGAGGAAGTGGCGCGCCTGGTGCCGGGTGCAAAGTTGCACCTGCTCGAAGGCATGGGGCATGGCTCCTGGTACGGCCATGCGCACGACCGGTTGAATCCGTATATCGAGACGATCATCCGGGGTTATCTCTGAGCGCGGCGCGGCCGGCGTTCGTGAAATCCTGCCAGCGCAAAGTGCCGAGGACATGCCCGGGGCGCGACCAGGCAATCGTGACCAGAAGCGCCCCGATCAGACCATCCCGGGTATCTGCAGGTGTCCGGATTCCATCAGGTCGGCGAGGATTTCCAGCGCCCGGCTGAGATCCGCCTGGGAGCGCGCGGCGCCGATATTCAGCCGCACCGCGTGCGGGACCGGCTCGCGACCGACGGCGAAGGCATCGGCGGAGAGGACGCCAACTCCGCGCTGCCGGCAGGCGCGGGCGAAACCGGCGCCGCGCCAAGGCTCCGGCAGATGCAGCCAGGCATGGGTCGAAGTCGGATGGCTCTCGATGTCGAACCGCGCCATGGCCGCGCGCAAGAGGACGTTGCGCCGCCGGAGCTCCTCGCACTGGGTGGCGATGATGCGCTGGGCGGTTCCGGATTCCAGCAGGATGCTGCCGATCAACGCGGTCAGCGGGCTGATGCTCCAGCAGTCGATGCGCAGAGCCGCCGCGACATTCCCCATCAGCGCGCGCGGTCCGATCACGAAGCCCAGCCGCAATCCCGGCGCCACGCATTTCGACAGCGCGCCGATATGGAAGGTCAGCTCGGGCTCCAGCGCGGCGAAAGAAGGAAGAGCTTCGTCGAGGAGTTGCCGGTAGACATCGTCCTCGATGATGATGACGTTGTGCCGCCTCGCGGTGGCGACGATGGCCCGGCGGCGCGCCTCACTGAGCGTGATGGTGGTGGGATTGTGCAGGCTCGGGACAAGGAAGACCGCCTTCGGCCGCCATTGCGCGCAGGCGGCCTCGAAAGCTTCCGGCCGCATGCCGTCGCGATCCATCGGCAGGCCGCGCAGCTCCAGCCCGCGCGAGTGACAAAGCGCGTTGATGCCCTGATAGGTGACCGAGTCCGCAACGACGACGTCGCCGCGCTCGGCAACCGCGCCGAGCACGCAGGCAAGACCGTGCTGTGCGCCGTCGGTCAAGATGATGCGGCCAGGATCGCCGCCGCCGGCGACCGGTGCAAACCAGGCCGCCGCGGCCTCGCGGGCCCAGGCGGGACCCTCGGGCGGGTGATAGTCCTGCAACGCCGGATAGCGGCGGTCCTTGGAGAGGCGCGGCAGCAACGCCGCGACGGCGTCGAGGTAGGCGGTGGTCGGCGGCCGGTTGACCGAGAGATCGATCAGGCCGGATTCGTCGCTCGGCGCCGACTTGAATCCGTTCGCGTCTTCCGAGCCGCGGTTCGTGACGGTGGTGCCGCGGCCGGGCCGCGCCTCCACCAGCCCGCGCTGCTGCAACTCGAGGAAGGCGCGGGTGACCGTCGTGACGTTGATCCCCAGCGCCTTGGCGATGTCCCGCTGCGGCGGCAGCCGGTCGCCGGCCGTGACTTCGCCGCGCTCGATCCGGTCGGCGATGGCATCGGCCAGGCGGCGGTAGAGCGGCTGGTCGCTCTCGGCGAGGCTGAGATTCTCGAGCATGAAACGCGGCGCGGCTCCCCGGCTTAGCCCGGCGCTTGTACCACATCGATCCCGGGCCAGCAAATAAGTTGTCCGGTATACGCGCCACTTGTCTGGGTTTAGATGACGAACATTCAGCCAATATGGCCATCCAATGGGCATTGACCAAGGCGATTGTATGGTGATAAGTTCCGCGCCGCCTTGATTGTGTGACCACTCAATTGGCCCCGTCCACTGGGGCCGCTCGGCCGGGAGGCGTGGCGCGCGGTGGATATGAGGACGAAGACCGAGTCCCTCGGCGCATCGGCGGCCGGCGCATCCGACGCGGCCTTCGTCGCCTTCACCGATGTCGAGAAGTCGTATGGCGGGATGGTGTTCGCGGTCCGCGATCTCAACCTCACGGTCGGCCGCGGCGAGTTCCTGACCTTCCTCGGGCCCTCGGGTTCCGGCAAGACCACGACCCTCAACATGCTCGCCGGATTCGAGCGGCCGACCCGGGGCACGATCACGCTGGACGGCAAGCCGGTCGATCGCCTGCCGCCTTACCAGCGGAACATCGGCATGGTGTTCCAGAACTACGCGCTGTTCCCGCACATGTCGGTCGCGGAGAACGTCGCCTTTCCGCTCTCGGTGCGACGGCGGCCGAAGCCGGAGACCGAGGCCCGGGTGCGGCGCGCGCTGGAGATGGTACGGCTCGAGCAGTTCGGCGACCGCCGACCGGCGCAGCTCTCCGGCGGACAGCAGCAGCGCGTGGCGCTGGCCCGCGCCATGGTCTTCGAGCCGAGCCTAGTGCTGATGGACGAGCCCCTCGGCGCCCTCGACAAGAAGCTCCGGGAGCACATGCAGATCGAGCTGAAGCAGCTCCACGATTCCCTCGGCATCACTATCATCTACGTGACCCACGACCAGAGCGAGGCGCTGACCATGTCGGATCGCGTCGCGGTGTTCGAGAGCGGCACCGTGGTGCAGATCGGTACGCCGGACGCGCTCTATAACGAACCGGCCAGTGCCTTCGTCGCCAACTTCATCGGCGAGAACAACACGCTGGAAGGCGTCGTCGAGCACAGCGACGGCGCACGTTGCGTGATCGCGCTGCCCGGCGGGTCAAAGATCGCGGCGCAGGCGGTCGGGATCGGTGCCGCGGGCACGCCGGCATTGGTCGCGGTCCGGCCGGAGCGGATCGCGCTCGGGAGCGCGTCCGATACGCGCGGCAACCGGCTGCCGGGCACCATCACCGGACGAATCTATCTCGGCGATCATTTCCGGCTGCTGGTGGAGATCGACAACGGCGCGGTGATGACGGTGAAGATCGGGCCCGAGCAGGTGCACCAGAGCGAGGCTGTGACGCTGGTCTGGTCGCCCGACGAATGCCGCGCTTTCCCGGCCACGGGACATATCGACGAAATCGCAAAACCAGGGAGGTTCAAATGAAGCGATTGACGATCGCCACGGCGCTCGCCGCGGCGGGAACAGCGTTCTGGCTCGCCGCCGGCCAACCGGCCGCCGCGCAAAGCGCCCTCACCATCATGGCAACCGGCGGCGCCTGGCAGGACGCACAGCGCAGCGCGTGGTTCACGCCGTTTGCCAGCGAGACCGGCGTCAAGGTGAACGAGCAGGAGTATCTCGGCGACCTCGGCAAGATCAAAGCCATGGTCGAGACCGGCGACGTGCCGGTCGATCTGGTGACGGTCGAGACCGCGACCGTGCTGCAGGGCTGCGACAGCGGCATCCTGGAAAAGCTCGATTATTCGAAGATCGCCGACCGCTCGACCTTCCTGCCGGGGACTGCGCTCGATTGCGGCGTCGGACTCGACGTCTATGGCGACGTGCTCGCCTATGACACGACGGTGCTGAAAGAAGCGCCGACCTCCGTGCTCGACATCTTCGACACCAAGAAGTTCCCGGGCAAGCGCGCCATGCGCAAGTTCCCGGCGCAGAACCTGGAGTGGGCGCTGATGGCGGACGGCGTCGCGCCGGCCGATGTCTACAAGGTTCTGGCCACGCCGGAAGGCGTCGATCGCGCCTTCAAGAAGCTCGACACGATCAAGAAGGACATCGTCTGGTGGGACGCCGGCGCCCAGCCGCCGCAGCTCCTCGCCTCGCACGAGGTGGTGATGACGACGGCGTGGAACGGCCGCATCCAGAACGCGGTCGATACCGACCACAAGCCGTTTGCCATCGTCTGGAAGGATCAGATCGTGGAATACGACATGATCTCGATCCCGAAAGGCGCCAAGAACGAGGATCTCGCCTACAAGTACCTCGCCTACATCTCGCAGCCGGAGACCGCGGCGAAGCTCGGCAAGTTCATTCCCTATGGGCCGGTGCGCGCCGATGCGACCAAGTACGTGCCGGCCGACGTGCTTCCCAAGCTCCCGACCGCGCCCGACCATATGCAGTCCTACCTGGTCGGCGATGTCGAGTTCTGGGGCGATTACGGCGAGGACCTGGTGAAGCGCTTCAACGCCTGGCTGGCGCAGTAGAACCGGAATGTCGGTCCAGGCCGACATCGTCGTGGATCGGTCGCGGGAGCACCGCGGCCGATCCGACCCGGGCGCGGTCACGGCGGCGATCCGCCGCTCGCAGCGCGCCGATCGGATCCGCGCCTTCGCGCTGGCGGCGCCGCTGCTCATCTTCCTGCTGGCCAGCTTCGCAGTGCCGATCGTCATCCTGCTTTCGAAGGCGATCTACGACCCGACCATCAAGGACGCGCTGCCGCGCACCAGCACCATGATCGGCGCATGGCCGGGCGGCGCGCCTACCGATGCCATGCTCGACGCGGTCGGCGCCGATCTCATCCAAGCGAAGACTAACGATCGGCTCTATGAGCTCGCGAAGAGCCTGAACAGCCGGCTGGCCGGCGCCCGCAGCCAGATCCTGAAGACCGCCCGCCGGCTCGATGATCCCTCGCTGGCGCAAGACACACCCGCCGCTTCGGCGGCGCGGATCGCGGCGGTGGAAGCCGTTCCCTTCTGGAGCGATCCGGAAACGTGGGGCGCCATCAGGACCGGCGCGCGCGGCTTCACCACCTTCAACCTGCTGAATGCCCTCGACCTGCGCTGGACCCCGGCCGGGAGCCTCGGCTGGGTGCCGGCCGACCAGGCAGTGTTCCTGCGTGTCTTCGGCCGCACGTTCCTGATTGCCGGGCTCGTCACCCTGGGGACGCTGCTGCTGGGATTCCCGCTGGCCTATCTCATCGCCAATCTGCAGCAGCGTTACGCCTCCCTGGTGATCGTGCTCGTGCTGCTGCCGTTCTGGACCTCGATCCTGGTCCGGACCGC
>Ga0335076_10002393_pt1 | contig 18637 bp, 16 predicted proteins | sample Lox_Sample_25_FD_206717 | JGI IMG/M metagenome (GOLD analysis project Ga0335076, IMG submission 206717) | Soil microbial communities from Loxahatchee National Wildlife Refuge, Florida, United States - Lox_Sample_2.5 | ecosystem: Environmental > Terrestrial > Soil > Wetlands | place: USA...
AAGCGGAGCTCTTACCTCAATTGCCGGAAATGTCGATTCCCATCACCGGGTCGCGGTGGCCGACCTGATCCTCGTTCATGATCGTGTGCGGCAAGCTGCCATTCAACTCATTCACGAACACCAGCCCGACGTGATTGGCCTGTCGGTCATGACGTTCCAACGACGAACTGCCGGCCGCCTGATCGATCTGGCGCGCGCCCTCAAGCCGGGCCTGAAAGTCGTTGTCGGAGGCTACGATCCCAGTCTTGCCCGGGAAGCCTACATGGCAATGAATGTGGACTACATCGTGCGCGGCGAAGGGGAAGTCACTTTCCGTGAACTGCTGCGCGCTTTGGAGCGAGGTGCAGGCCTCGAGAGCATCTGCGGGCTTTCCTATCGTGAAAATGATCGCTGGATCCACAACCCAGATCGTCCGGTCCATCGGCTCGAAGGCGACGAAATCCGCTTGCCCGCACGCGGCGCTCGTGTGCTCCGGGGCTACACCGTCCTAGGGCGACAGGTGGATGTGATCGAGACGTCGCGTGGCTGCACCTACGACTGCAGCTTCTGCTCCATCATCGAAATGCGAGGGCGGAACTTTCACACCTACTCCTTTGAGCGCGTCCTGCAGGATATTCGGGATGCCCGGGACCATGGCGCGCGGACCATCTTTCTGGTGGATGACAATATCACTCTCAACGTGCATCGCTTCGAAGCGCTTTGCCAGGCGATCATCGAGGCCGGGCTCCAGAAGTTGGACTATTTCGTCCAGGCCATGACCTCGGCCATTGCCAACCATGGCGAGACTCTCGCCCCGCTGATGCGCAGAGCCGGATTCCGGTACGTCTTCCTGGGTATCGAAAACATTTTGGAAAACGATCTCCACTTCTTGCGGGCTACTGCCAAAAACAGCGCACGCGACAACGGACGCACCCAGGGGAATGCTACCGTGAAGGCCATTGAATACTTACACCGGAACAACATGTACGTCATCGGGGGACTGATCGTTGGCAACCCTGACGATACCGTCGATTCGATTGAAGCGAACCTGGCTTTCGCCCGCCGCTATGTGGACTGGCCCTATATCCAGCACCCCACGCCCTATCCTCGTACGCCCATGACCCGTGATTTTCAGGAGCGTGACCTGATCATGAACCACCAGCTCGAGGAGTACGACGGCACGACTGCGGTAGTCCGTACCGAGCACATGTCCGCCGAAGAGGTCGAGTTCCTCCGCTGGAAAGCGGAGCGCTGGATGAAACTGCGTCACATGCCGGTTGCTCTTCGCCACGACCCATGGTTCATCCTGCGACATGGTCCGGAGATGCTGGCGCACACGTTTCGGGGATCCTCCCTGCCTTCCATCCTGGGTTGGGAAGATGAACGGATCGCGTTTCAACGCTACAAAGCAATACGCCGGGAAGAGAGGGGGTACGTGTGAATCGTGCGACGCGACAAAGGCGGGGAAGGGCGCCCGGCCTGAGCGCCCTTCGGGGGGAGGGACCTCCGTCAGAATCGAAATACGATTCCGGCGGACGGCTGTGCGGTATGCGTGATGGTGTTTGTGTCGAGCGCTTTGATTCCGAAATCCGGGGCGTTGTACACCAGCCCGCGGTACTCCGCGCGCAACGACACATGATTGAAGAGCGGATAGTCAGCCCCGGCTCCGTAGGCAAACACACCTACCGTCTGGTTCTGCGCTCCGGTCACTGAGCCGAAAGCGTTGCCCGTCGGGTCGAACACCAGCGCTCCGCCCTCCGCCAATACATACGGATGAATCCGGAACCTTGCCGGTGCAGGCAGGCTGAACACGAAGCCACCCGTCGCCTGGTGAACGTTGGCTTGAACCCTTGAAAGTCCCGCTGTCGTGAAGAACTGCTGTGTGTTGCGTCCGTAGCCGTAAACTCCCTCGGCTGCGAGCCAACGGGTGAAGTGATAGCGATAACCGACCAACAGCCCGCCGCTGTCGGTGCTGCGTTGCGTTGTTCCCTGTCCGGTCGTGTCTTTCGTAAAAAAGCCAGTTCCCTGAACGCTGACTTCCGAACGCGATTCCTGCGCCACAGCGCTGCTCCCCAGTACCAGCGCCAGAATTGCAGTGACGATTGCATACTTCCGCATCATTGGTTGTCTCCCTTTGGGTACAATTTGATCAGCCGTGCCATCGCCGCACGGTTCGCTTCATCGGCTGTCGTCTTCGCAGGTGGGAACAGCACTGCACCTGCCAAATCAGCACAGAGCGGCCGGAATGGCACGAATGCGATTGAAAATGCGGCGGGTTACTGAAATAGTCGAAGAGCGTCGGTATGAGCCGTTGTCGAGCCGTTCGACACTGGTTTCGTCAAATGCCGATCTTTCGACACTTTGAGAAGCCTTCCTGACACCTGCGGCATCGAAATAGAAGTCACCCGCGTGCACGGGCGAAGTTCTGGAATCAAGCGCCACTGGTTGTGAATGATCCTCGCGGTGAACCATGTTCATGGCTGCCGGTGCGGTAATACATCCTAGAGTTGAAGAGCAGCGGTACCTCGCCTTGCTGCGGGCCGCGAACTCCATCGCCACCTGCAGCGATTGCAGTACGGCGTCCGAAAATCTTGTCCGCCATCTCCGCGAAGTCACGCCGTTTGACTACCTTCACCTCGTCGCCTTCGACAAAGAGACCAACGCCCCCGAGTGGTGTCTGCTCGAGAGTAATGGCCGCCGACTCGACATTTCCTGCAAGGACGGCGCCGCTCTCAACGACGGCGCGTCGTTCGAAGGTACCCCGATTCAAACGGTGCACGAATCAGGTGAGTTGCTCGTCACTCAAGATTGGAACGAGGAAACGCGCTTCCCCAACCACCGGAATTTCCTCTCGGAGTTGGGTGTGGCGTCCACCTGTACTTTGCCGTTGAAACGTGGCGAACGCCGTTTGGGCGTGCTCAGCCTGGGCCGGTTTTATCCCAATGCCTACGACGAAGAGGAAATTGCCTTTCTGGGCCTGGTAGCCGATCAGATCGGGCTCGCCATCGACGCAGCCGTCAACTTCTACGTTTCGCAGCGGGTCAAAGATCAGCTCAAGCTCATCCTTGAGCTGAATAACAAGGTGGTTTCGAATCTGGAGTTTCACGAATTCCTTCGCGCCACGTCGGCCAGTGTGCGCGAGGTCATGCGTTGCGACGCGGCCGCTGTCATGCTGGCCGACATCGAGGGCAAGCACTTAATCGTTCACGCGCTCGATTATCCCGGCAGCCGCGGCATCTTCACTGAAGGCGGTCTGATCCCCATCGAGGGCACGATCCCCGGCAGTACTTTTCGCACCGGCAAGCCGATGGTCGTCAACCGCCTGGATCCCGCCGAGATTCCGCCCGAGATGTATCGCAAAGCTACTGCCGAAGGCCTGAACTCGTTCTGCGATGTGCCGCTCCTCAGCAAGAGCCGCCTGCTGGGAGTGCTGGCGGTCGCGCGCCGCGAAGAAAACACCTTCGATGACGACGAAATTTCATTCCTCACCCAGGTGGCCAAGCAAGTGGCGATCGGGGTCGAAAATGCGCTCTCCTACAGCGAAATCGCCGATCTGAAAGACCGTCTCGCGCAGGAAAAGCTGTATCTGGAAGACGAAATTCGCGGCGAGATGGATTTCGAGGGCATCGTTGGTCAGAGTTCGGCCCTTCGTCATGTTCTGCAACTGGTCGATACCGTCGCCCCCAGTAACTCCACCGTGTTGCTGCTCGGCGAGACAGGCACAGGAAAGGAACTGATCGCCCGCGCCATCCACGAGCGCAGCCGCCGCAAAGACCGCACCTTCGTGAAGCTGAATTGCGCCGCCATTCCCACAGGCCTGCTCGAGAGTGAGCTTTTCGGACACGAGCGCGGCGCCTTTACCGGAGCCATTTCTCAGAAAACGGGACGTCTCGAACTGGCGGACAACGGTTCGCTCTTCCTCGATGAGGTCGGCGACATCCCCATCGAGATTCAGCCCAAGCTCCTCCGCGCCCTGCAGGAGCGCGAGTTCGAGCGCCTGGGTAGCACGCGAACCAAGCAGGTCGACGTGCGCTTGATCGCCGCCACCAACCGCGATCTGGAATCGATGATCGAACGCCGCGAGTTCCGCAGCGATTTGTACTATCGACTGAACGTCTTCCCCATCCGTATCCCGCCCCTGCGCGAGCGTCCCGAAGATATTCCGCTGCTGGTGCGCTACTTCGCTCAGAAATACGGCCGCCGCATGGAAAAGAACATCGAGTCCGTCCCCGCAGCTGCCATGAAGAAGCTCGCAGCCTGGCATTGGCCCGGCAACATCCGCGAGCTGGAAAACTTTATCGAGCGCTCCGTCATTCTGACGCACGGGTCTGCCCTGCAAGTGCCGGTCGGTGAACTCGGCAACAATGGCAGAGCGCTTCCCCTGTCGGGCACTCGCGATGCCGGCGAGCGCGACGACATCCTGCGCACCCTCAAAGAGTCACGGGGCCGCGTCGGAGGCTCTGACGGAGCCGCCGCCCGCCTCGGTCTCAAGCGAACCACTCTGATCTCCCGCATGAAAAAGCTGGGGATTAATCCGCGACAAGTGTCGTAGCCTTCGACACCCCATTCCAGATTCCGCCGAACCAGTCTGCATCCGGGCGCCGAGTTTGGCACGCGTGGTGCTTAAGATCCGGCATGATCTCAGCCTTCATCTTCCTCGGCCTCGGCGCAGGCTCGCTGATTTTCCTCCTGCTGTTCCTCGCTGCCCTGATCCGGGAACCAAGGCGTCACACTCAAACCCCCCGGAATGCTGATCGGAGTCTGGCCCTCACGATCATGGAGCAGTATCGCCGCGACAGTCACCACAAGCGCGCCGCATGAAGTCGTGTTCGGCACCAGGTGTCGACACTGTCGTCGACACTTGTCGACATGCGTTTTGACAAGCCTTTACAAAGGTCTTGAAATCCCTGCCTTTAGCCGGACAAGTCGAGCCGGCGCCGTTTGGTATTCGGGTTGCCTAACACGGATTGGTAACAGAAAACGAATGTTCAGGATTTCAACGATCGACACACGATCCGAGCGCAGGCTTGTGGTCGAGGGAACTCTAACCGAGCCTTGGGTGGACGAACTTAGAAAAACCTGGCAGCACGCAAGCCAGGACCCGCAGGGCCGCAAGGTCATCATCGACTTGGACAGTGCGACCGTCATCAGCCGCGAGGGGCAGGACTTGATTCTCGAACTCATGCAGGACGGAGCGAGGTTCACCTGCGGGGGCGTTCTTACCAAGTACCTGCTCAGGAAGTTGGCGGATCGATGCCGGGGAACTCGAAGCCCGGACCGCAAGGAAGTGGGCTGTTGTAAGTAACGATACCAAGAGGAGGCGAGATGGTGCCGCAGCAAACGGATGTTCCGGTGGGGAATCGGTCAGACTACGCGGTCTCGCGCGACTTCTGCCGGATTTTCGCCGAAGACCTGAACGGGCTTTACACGCTGTCGTTCTTGCTCACTGCAGAACCTTCCCGAGCCGAGAAGTGCTTCGTTCAGGCGTTGGAGGATTGTCTTGTGGCGGCCCGCGTCTTCAAGGATTGGGCCCGGGCCTGGGCACGGCGTGCGGTGATTCAGAACGCCGTTCGGCTGTTGCAACCTGCCCTGGAGCCACGGCCAGTGTCGGTTACGGCGCTGGATGCTGAGACTGCGGTGGCGGCGGATCCGTCCGTTCGTCTATCCGCCATCTTTCAGCTGAAGACATTCGAACGCTTTGTGTTTGTTATGTCTGTCCTGGAGCGCTGCTCCGATCACGAAATCACCGTGCTGCTGGGGTGTTCGCGCCGTGACGTCATTCGCGCTCGCTCACGCGCCATGGAACGCATCGCCAAGGTGGCGGAAAAGGGCCGGGCGGCTGTGGCTTTTGGAGCAGGCGCTCTCCTTGGGAATACGGGATTGGCGGCCAAAACCGCCTGATTCCCGCCTTGATCCGGTTCCGTAAGGTTAAGCCGGGTCCAAACGATAGTTGCTTACTATGTCGATTTAGTAGGGGCTTAGACGTCATAACAACAGGAAAGCGAATCCTTTTGTTGGCGTAGCCAATCTGATTAGAAACACGCGTTCACGTGGGGTGACGCTCAAATCAAGAACCCGTCGTACCGCCACCCGTTTTAGGTTTTGGCTTCAAGGAGAGAGTTCATGGCAAAGCGAATGACCCTGGTGTTGGCTGTGACTGCCGTACTTCTCACGGCTTTGGGCTTCATAAAATTCAAGCAGATCCAGACGGCTGTGCAGGCGGCTTCGTCGTTTCAGCCGCCTCCGCAGGCGGTGACTAGCCTGGTGGTGAAGCAGGAGCATTGGCCCGGGACCATGTCCGTGATCGGCACGATGGAAGCCGTGCACGGCGTGACCGTCAGCGCCGATCTTCCCGGCACCGTGGCGAGAATTGCGTTCGAATCCGGCCAGGCCGTTCAGGCAGGTCAGATTCTGGCCGAGCTCGATACACGGCAGGAGCGGGCTCAACTCGCCTCGCTCGAAGCCCAGCGCGACCTCGCCCGTGTGAATTACGCGCGCATGGATCAACTCGTGAAAGAGGGTGTGATATCCCGGGCGGAATATGACCAGGCAACGGCGCAGCAGAAAGCGAGCGAAGCCAATGTCGCCGAGATCCGAGCCACGATCGAGCGAAAGACGATTCGCGCACCCTTCTCCGGAATCCTCGGCATCCGCAAGGCCAATCTCGGAGAGTATTTGGCAGCGGGCGGCGCCATCGTTCCTTTGCAGTCGCTGAGTCCGATCTACGTGGATTTCGGTATTCCTCAACAGGACGCGAATAAGGTGAAGGTGGGCAGCAATCTTCGCATCACTTCAGACGAGCTGGTTGGCGCCGTTTTCACCGGACGCGTCACTGCCATCAACTCCCTAGTCGACGAGACAACACGCAACCTGCAGGTGCAGGCGACCCTTTCTAATCCCGGCGGTAAATTGCGTCCCGGAATGTTCGTTGAGGTCGAGCTTGGCGTCGGCGCGAGTCGCGATGTTGTCTCGCTGCCGGCCTCAGCAATCAACTACGCGCCCTATGGCGACTCGGTCTATGTCATCACCGACATGAAGGATCCGAAAGGTCAGACCTACCGCGGCGTGCGTCAGCAGTTCGTCAAGGTTGATGGATCCCGCGGCGACCAGGTTGCAATTATCTCTGGCCTGAAGGCGGGCGACGAAGTCGTGACCTCCGGAGTGTTCAAGCTGCGGAACGGCGCTGCCGTCCTGGTCAATAACAAGGTGCAGCCGGGCAACAATCCCGCGCCCAAGCCTTCAGACAGCTAATCGAGGACAGCGAATGAAGTTCACCGATCTATTTGTAAAGCGGCCGGTCCTTGCGATTGTCGTCAGCCTGGTCATCCTGATCGCAGGTTTGCAGGCGATTCGCTCGTTGAGCGTGCGTCAGTACCCGCGCAGCGACATCGCGGTGGTGCAGGTCTCCACGGTCTATGTCGGCGCCAACGCTGACCTGGTTCGCGGCTTCATCACCACCCCGCTGGAGCGCGTCATCGCCAGCGCCGACGGCATCGACTACATGGAGTCGTCGAGCGCTCAGGGACTCAGCACCATTACGGTTCACCTGAAGCTCAACTACGACACCAACGCTGCGCTGACGCAGATCCAGGCCAAACTCGCCCAGGTGCGCAATGATCTGCCTCCTGAGGCGCAGCAGCCCGTCATTGATCTGCAAACCGCAGATACGCAGTTTGCCGCGATGTACCTCGGTTTCTCGTCGGCGAATCTCGATCAGAACCAGATTACCGACTACCTGACTCGCGTCGTACAGCCGAAGTTGAGTGCCGTGAGCGGCGTGCAGCGCGCCGACATTCTTGGTGATCGCACGTTCGCCATGCGCATCTGGCTCAAGCCCGACAAGATGGCCGCGCTCGGCATTTCTGCTTCGCAGGTGCGCGACGCTTTGGCGAAGAACAACCACCTTTCCGCTCTCGGCCAGACCAAGGGCTCGATGGTGTCCGTGAACCTGATCGCCAACACCGACCTGCGCACGCCCGAAGACTTCCGGCAGATGGTGGTGAAGGAAGACAACGGTGTTGTGGTTCGCCTCGGCGAAATCGCCGACGTCGTTCTCGGCGCCCAGAACTACGAGCAGGATGTCCGCTTCAACGGCGAAACTGCGACGTTCATGGGCATCTGGGTCCTGCCCACCGCGAACTCGCTCGAGGTCATCAAGAACGTTCGCGCCACGCTGCCGGAAATTCAGGCGCAATTGCCGCCTGGCATGAAGTTGGGCATTCCCTACGACTCGACCGCCTACATTCAAGACGCCATCAGGGAAGTGCTTAGTACGCTCACCGAGACGTTGCTGATCGTGATCGTCGTCATCTTCCTGTTCCTGGGTTCATTCCGGTCGGTTCTTATCCCGATCGTCGCCATCCCGATTTCGCTGATTGGCGCCGTTTTCCTGATGTTGGTGGCCGGCTTCACCATCAATCTTCTGACGCTGCTCGCCATCGTGCTCTCGGTCGGCCTGGTGGTCGACGACGCGATCGTGATGGTGGAAAACGTCGAGCGCCACATTCAACTCGGCAAAACGCCTTTCCGTGCGGCCATCGATGGCGCGCGGGAACTGGTTGGTCCGATCATCGCCATGACCATCACCCTGGCGGCGGTGTACGCACCAGTCGGCATTCAGGGCGGATTGACGGGAGCTCTGTTCCGCGAGTTTGCCTTCACGCTTGCTGGTGCCGTCATCGTCTCGGGCGTCGTCGCCTTGACTCTTTCGCCGATGATGGGCTCCAAGCTGTTGCGGGCCGGCGCCAATGAGCACGGCTTCGCTGGCTGGATTAATCGCCGATTCGAAAGCGTCCGCGACGCTTACTCACGAGCTCTGTTCGGGACCCTGCAGTATCGTCCCGTAGTACTTGCGGTCTGGGCGATTGTCGTGGTGCTGATTGTTCCGTTCTACATGTTCTCGCAGCGTGAACTCGCGCCCGCCGAAGATCAGGGTGTCGTGTTCGGTGTGATTCAGGCCTCTCCCAACTCCACGATTGATCAGACGAACCTGTATACGTCGCAGGTTTACGACGTCTACCATTCGTTCCCTGAAAGCGAGAGCATCTTCCAGATCACCTCTCCAACCGGAGGTTTTGGCGGCATGGTCACCAAGCCCTGGAGCCAGCGCAAGAAGACCGCGCAGCAACTCCTGGTGCAATCGGTCGGGCCTCTCTCGCAGATACCCGGCATTCGTGTGATTCCGTTGACGCCTCCACCGCTACCGGGCGGAGGAAACTTCCCGGTTGAGTTTGTCATTGTCTCGGCCGCGGAGCCGCGCCAGCTCAGCGAGTTCGCGAATCAGCTGGTCCAGAAAGCGTTTGCCAGCGGCCTGTTCATCTATGCCGATTCCGATTTGAAATTCGACCAGCCGCAGGCCGAAGTTGTTTTCGATCGCGACAAGCTTCGCTCACAGGGAGTCGATCTGACGCAGGCCGGTCAGGATCTCTCCACGATGCTGGGGGGCGACTATGTGAACCGTTTCAGCATTCAGGGCCGCAGCTACAAGGTGATTCCGCAGATCAAGCGCGCCGAGCGCTTAACGCCGGATCAGCTCAAGCAGATCTACGTCACCGGCTCGGACAACAAACTCGTCCCGCTATCGACCTTCGCGACCCTGAAGACGACTACCGAGCCGCGCGAGCTGAAGAAGTTCCAGCAACTCAATGCCGTGACCATCCAGGGCGTGATCCCTCCAAACGTCCCGCTGGATAAGGCGTTGACTTTCCTTGAGGATCAGGCCAAGACGATCCTGCCGCAAGGTTTCACGCTCGACTACGCCGGTGAATCACGCCAGCTTCGCGTGGAAGGCAGCAAGTTCCTGGGCGTGTTTCTGCTGTCGGCGGTGCTGATCTACCTGGTGCTCGCGGCACAGTTCGAGAGCTTCCGCGATCCGTTCATCATTCTGGTCGGGTCAGTACCGCTCGCTCTGTCAGGTGCGTTGATGTTCTCGTTCCTGGGCCTGACGACGCTGAATATCTATAGTCAGGTCGGATTGATCACGCTGGTCGGACTGGTTTCGAAAAACGGCATCCTGATCGTAGAGTTCGCCAATCACCTGCAAGAGCAGGGAAGAGACAAGTTATCCGCCGTAGTCGAAGCGGCGAGCACCCGTTTGCGGCCGATTCTGATGACGACCGCCGCCACCGTAGTCGGCCACTTCCCACTGGTGCTGGCGACCGGTCCAGGCGCCGGCGCCCGCAACAGCATCGGCATCATGCTGGTCAGCGGCATGATCATCGGAACGTTGTTCACGCTGTTCGTGGTTCCGTCGATCTACATGCTGGTGGCCCGCAAGCATGTGGCCGACGAAGCTGAGCGCAAGGAAGCGGAGTCGGTCATTCCTGAACCGGAGGAAGCAGTCGCGTAAGCTGATGGTATGGTCAAAGTCGTTTACTGCATCAGCAAGAAACCAACTTTGTCGGACGAGGAATTCTTTCGCTACTGGAAAGATGTGCACGGCCCCCTCGGCGCGAAGATTCCTCGTCTCCGCAAGTTGATCCAGAGTCACCGCCTCTCGATATCCGCCGACAAACAGCCGAGCTATGACGGAATGGCGGAGCTCTGGTTTGACGATGTCGCCTCTCTCCTGGCGGCTCGCCAATCGCCCGAGTGGAAAGCCTCCAGCGACGACGAAGCAAACTTCATCGACCTCAAGCGCGTCGCCCACTTCGTCTCCGAGGAGCATGTCATCCTTGATCAGACGGCAACCCACTCAAAATAAATCTCTTCAGAAAAACTTCACACCGTTTCAGGCCCTCTCCATGGATCGCCCCGGTGATATGAGGCAATATCCCGTCAGGTCGAGGGGGACGGGGTCGGAGGTGATGTATGGCGAAGGTTATCGAGTTTTACATTCCGAACAGATTTCGCAAACCAGCGAAATGGATTCCTGAAGAGCAGCGCGGCAAAGTAATCGAGTTCCGTACTCCGCTTCCCAAATCAGCCTGAAAGGCTTGTTCGGAATTTGGAGAGTGAGGATGCTGGCTGTAGGGGAGCAGCTTAGCATCCTCACTCACCACGCAGACCTGCAATTGTTGACCCACCGCATACTCAGCGCTCAGCCGATCCACAGCATCGTTTGGAACCATTCCATTTCCACAAGGCCGAGGGTCCTCCTCCGGAATTCACCGAAGTTTGATCTCTGGATTACATCCGCTTCACATGGCTCGGGAATTCTCTTCTCACACTTCGGGGCGACTCGAATAAGAGGAGAATCTCATGAGAAATCTGCGGACAATTCTGTCGTGGGGCGCAACTGCACTCTCAACATTTGTTATGTCACCGGCCGTAGCCAACGCACAAATGAGCAGCGTGAAAACCGTGTGGGTCATCCTGATGGAAAATCACAACTGGACCGGCAACAACTCCGGCGCAAAATTTGGCGCGCCCGACCTCAAGGACAATCCCCAGGCCCCCTACATCAACGGCCCTCTGCTTGAAACATCGGCGCACGCCGAGCAGTACTACAACCCTCCGGACAACCATCCCAGCCAGCCGAATTACTTATGGCTGGAAGCGGGAACCAACTTCGGCGTTCTTGCCGATACCCAGCCCGGCGATCCGCAAATCGCAACGCACAAGCATCTGGTGCGTCTCCTCGAAGATGCCGGTATTTCGTGGAAGGCATACGCGGAGCCCGACTTCGGCAGCCCAGTATTCGACACCTGCCCAATCGATTTCACCTATCTGGATGTCGAGCATCTTGGCTTCGTGTTTTTCAGCGACGTGAACCGTGGACTAAGTCCGAAGTCGGCAGAATGCATTCAGCACGTGCGGCCGTACTACGAATTAGCGACCGATCTGGCCAACCAGACTTCGGCGCGTTACAACTTCATCACGCCCAACCTGTGTCATGACGGGCACGAGCGTGTTTCTCCTTGCAGCGCCCAGGAAAGCAGAGACAACACGCTGCGGAGTGACCAGTGGTTGAAGCAGAATGTGCCGCTGATTCTGAATTCTGCCGAGTACAAGCAAGGCGGGGCACTGTTCATCATCTGGGACGAAGCCGAAGACAGCGGCCCCTTCAGCGACGGCCCGATCGGCATGTTCCTGCTTTCGCCCTTTGCCAAAGGCGCCGGCATGACCGCGTACAGCAACAGCATTCATTACGACCACAGCTCGACCCTGAAGACGCTGGAAGAGATCTTCCAGGTCGGACCGCTGCTGGGCGCGGCCGCAAGTCCCGCCACCAACGACTTGAGCGATCTGTTCCAGTGAAGAAGTACGACGATCGGGGAAGCCCCGCTCAACTGATACTTGGGCGGGGTCCTTCTCGACAGCATCTGGATGCTCTCGCCCGGGATATCCCCGTCAACCAACCGCTCCGGGCCGCCCGGCTCTCTCCTATGCTGCTTCGCTCGACTTAAACCGCAACCCTTTGCGGTAGAGCCCGTCACTGCCGACATCAAAAACCCGGTTAAAGCGTGCGCGATAGTTTTCCAGCGCCGCGTTCGCCGTGAGCTCCATCAGTTGTTCCGGGGAGAAGTGTTTGCTCAACTCCGCATAGAGCTCGTCGCTGATGTTCGACGGCGTATCGGCCATGGCGTCGGCCATGCGCAAGAGCGCCAGCTCCGCCGATGCAAAACTCTCGTAGCGTCTCTCCCGGATCGCGGCAATCTCCTGGTCATTCAGTCCGTACATTCTGCCGCCGGCAGAATTGGCATCGATTCAAAACGGGCAACCGACCCGCGCGGCCGTGCGAAGTGTGACGAGCGCGCGCAGCCGGTGCGGAACTTTAGCCTTCTGTCCCAATAGCCATTCGCCAACTATGTTGAACCAGAAAAGGCGGGGAACCCGAGCCTGAATCTTTTGCGGCGTCAGGTCGCGGCCCAGCATCTTGCGGACCTTCTTGAAGACCTGGCGCATGAAGAACGGCGCCTTGCGAGGATCGATTCCTTCGACTCTTGCCATGTGCTCTGGGACTCCTTTCGCGGATTCCTCCACGGAAAATCGATACGATTCGATGATCGGAACACAGCGACGGGTGGCCGGGAAGCCTTGCGGAAATCGCAGGTTTCGGAGGGGCTTCAGTCGGGTGCCCAACACATCGCGCACTTTCCGATGTGTGGGTTTTGCGAACGGTAACTTGAGCGATGAGCGGTTCACCCTGATGAGCCTGCGGTGGAAAGATCTGGAAGCGCCACATTCAGCCGAGAACGTGAGCAAGACGATCACGATTCACTTGATCCGGGTGGAGATGAAGGAGTAACGCGCCCGCAGGCCACGGGTCCAACCACCGGGGTTGGAAGGGGCTGATTCCCGAAACGAACCTCGAAATCAGGGAATATTCTCGCCGGGTGAGATGAAACAGAGCAAGAAGCGATGATAATCGGAGCTGTTCCCAAATACTTCAAATTCCTGAAGAGGCACCACGATGAACCGATCCCTCTCAATTGTCCTAATCTTGTGTTTTTGCTTTGAGGCTCTGTGGGCAGGCGTGGACAGCCAAAAGACGATGTACGTCGGAGGCACTCTCAGCTCAATCAAAGAGCAAACAGAAGGAGTTTCATCCACCAGCGACGAGAAAGTTTTCCTGTTTGACTACGGCAACAGCAAACTCCAGATTCCTTACGATCGAATCGAGAGCCTCGAGTATGGGCAGAAGGTTGGCAGACGCGGCGGGATTGTCAGCCGCTGGGTTATCACGAAGAAGCGCAAGCATTACCTGACGATCGGTTACAAAGACGAAAACGGCCAGCAGCAATCCGCGGTGCTGGAACTCGGTAAGGACATTGTTCGCGTAACGCTCGCTGCCCTGGAAGCGCGCAGCGGCCGCAAGATTGAGTATCAGGACGAAGACGCGCGGAAAAGCGGCAGCGGAAATTAGCTGTCCCTGCACAATAAAAGGGCGGCTCGCGCCGCCCTTCTGAGAACTGGGAACTGAGAACTGAGAACTGGTTTTATGTTCCCTCGTTCCAGCTCGCCAGATACTCTTCTTGCTCCGGAGTGAGGCGGTCGATCTTGATTCCCATCGACTCGAGCTTCAGTTTCGCCACGCGCTTGTCGAGTTCTGCGGGAACGGTGTAGACCTTCTTCTCCAGCGTGGCGTGGTTCTTCACCATGTACTCGCAGGAGAGCGCCTGGTCAGCGAAGCTCATATCCATCACCGATGCCGGGTGACCTTCGGCTGAGGCCAGGTTGATGAGGCGGCCTTCGCCCAGCAGGTTGATGCGGCGTCCGTCTTTCATCGTGTACTCGTCGACGAAGTTGCGAGTGGTGCGCTTCGACGACGACAGCTTCTCGAGCGTCGGGATGTCGATCTCGACGTTGAAGTGGCCCGAGTTCGAGATGATGGCGCCGTCCTTCATGTGCTCGAAGTGTTGCTTGGCGAGCACGTTCTTGTTGCCGGTAACGGTGCAGAAGACGTCGCCGAGCTTGGCGGCTTCCTCCATGCTCATGACGCGGTAGCCGTCCATCACGGCTTCGAGCGCTTTCGTCGGATCGACTTCGGTGATGATGACTTCGGCGCCGTTGCCGCGGGCGCGCGAGGCCAGGCCGCGGCCGCACCAGCCATAGCCGGCGACCACGAACTTTGATCCCGCTAACAGGAAGTTCGTTGCCCGAATGATTCCGTCAATCGTGGACTGTCCGGTGCCGTAGCGGTTGTCGAACAGGTGCTTGGTGTCGGCGTCGTTGACGGCGACGATCGGGTAGGCGAGCACGCCTTCTTTTGCCATCGCGCGCAGGCGAATCACTCCCGTGGTCGTTTCCTCGGTGCCGCCAATGACATTCGCGAGTTCGGCCTTGCGCTTGGTGTGGAGAACGGAGACCAGGTCGGCGCCGTCATCCATGGTGATCTGCGGCTTGTGATCGAGCGCGGCCTGGATGTGCGCGTAGTAGCTCTCGTTGTCCTCGAACTTGATGGCGAAGACCGGAATGTTGTGGTCGCGGACCAGGCTGGCGGCCACGTCGTCCTGCGTGGATAGCGGATTCGAGGCGCACAGCGCCACGTCGGCGCCCCCGTCGCGCAGGGCGATCATCAAGTTCGCTGTCTCAGCGGTGACGTGCAGGCACGCCGATACACGGATGCCCTTCAGTGGCTGGTTCTTGATGAACTCTTTGCGGATGATCTGGAGAACTTTCATCGACTGGTTGGCCCACTCGATGCGCTTCTTCCCCAGATCGGCCAGTTCGAAACTCTTTACATCACAGGCAATGCTTGGTGTAGACATTATTTTCCTTTATCCCCGGAGTATTGCTTTGGCTTAAAAAGGTCAGAGGTCAGAGGTCAGCTTGCAGAAGTGAAACCCTTCGGCTTTTCACCTCTGCAATCTGACCTCTGCAATCTGCAATCTATTTTCTGGCTCCCACCGGCTCGTGCTTCAAGCCTGCGTCGGCGGCGAGCTTCGCGGCCTTGTCGGTCGCTTCCCAGGTGAAGTCGGCGTCGCTGCGGCCGAAGTGGCCATAGGCAGCCGTCTTGCGATAGATCGGACGTCGCAGGTTCAACGACTCGATGATGCCGCGCGGAGTGAGCTTGAAGTTCGCGCGAATCAGATCCGGAATGATCGTCGCATCCACCTTCTCGGTTCCGAAAGTATCCACAAGGACGCTGACGGGTTCGGCAACACCGATCGCGTAAGCGAGTTGCACTTCGCAGCGCTCGGCGAGTCCGGCGGCGACGACGTTCTTCGCGATGTGGCGCGCCATATAGGCAGCGCTGCGGTCGACCTTGGTCGGATCCTTGCCGCTGAAAGCGCCGCCGCCGTGACGTCCCATACCGCCGTAGGTGTCGACGATGATCTTGCGCCCGGTCAGGCCGGAATCACCCATCGGCCCGCCGATGACGAAACGTCCGGTGGGATTGATGTGGTACTTGGTGTCTTCATCGAGCAGGTTGGCGGGAATGACGGCCTGAATGACGTGCTTCAGAATGTCGGCACGCAGTTCGTCGTTACCGATGGTCTCGGAGTGCTGCGTAGAAACAACGACCGCATCGACCCGCTTCACTTTTCCCGGCGCCGAGTATTCGACAGTAACTTGAGATTTTCCATCAGGACGAAGGTAAGGGCAGGTGCCGTTCTTGCGGACTTCCGTCAGCTTCTGGCACAGCTTGTGCGCCAACGCGATCGGCATAGGCATGAGTTCAGGCGTCTCGTTGCAGGCGAAGCCAAACATCATTCCCTGATCCCCGGCGCCGCCGGTGTCGACTCCCATGGCGATGTCACCCGACTGCTTGTTGATGCTCGAGATCACGGCGCAGGTGTTGGAGTCGAATCCGTAGACGGCGTTGTCGTAGCCAATGGACTGCACGACGCCGCGGACGGTGTTCTGGAAATCGACGTAGGCTTTGGTGGTGATCTCGCCGGCGATGACGACCAGGCCGGTGCAGGTCAGGGTCTCGCAAGCCACGCGGCTGGCGGGATCTTCACGCAGGCACGCGTCGAGAATGGCATCGGAAATCTGGTCGGCAATCTTGTCCGGATGCCCCTCGGTAACTGATTCCGAGGTAAAAAGAAAACGATTCGTTGGCAACTTGGTATCTCCTCAAAGGTGACTTCGAGCGCCGGGTTCGATAAGGGGGGCTTATGAGGCCACAGGCTCTTAACCGGGGGTCTATCTGTTCTTAAAAACGGTACCAAAGTTAGGCTTCCAAAGCAATGGAATTGGGGTGACGGAGGGGGGTAGCACAGTGAGCGGCGTGGGAGGGCAGCGAACGGGTGTGTGGGCGCGGTAAATGGCAGAAAAGAAAGCCACAACCTTATTGGACTGGAGAAGGTTGGGCAGCGGTTGGTTGCAGTCCATTTGCGGCAAAAGTGAGGGTCTTGACCTCGCCGTATCCCCCTTGCGGAGGGAGCTTCTTTCCGTTGAAAACAAATTCGAGGGCGCCGGTATTGCCAGCCTTCAGAACGACCTGGTTCAGGGCATGGACGGCGTGCTGGTCGCCTGCCAGGAGAGTCTCGGTAAAGGTGGGTTTGCCGTCGGCGGTGATGGAGAGCCAGGAGTCCTCTCGGGCCAGAACCACTACGGTAAACTCGCCCGGCTGCGCGGCTGAGGAGGCCGGAGGAGGGGATGACGCAGGGTCTTGGGTAGCTGACGTGGCCCGCGCAACGGGAGCCGCCGCCGGCTGAGATTTTGGGGCTGCCGGTTCGACCGCCGCACGCTCTGCGCGGGGCTGAGCCGTCGGCTGATTCTGCGGCGCAGGGATCGAGTCGGTTGCCTTCTGCGGGGCGGGGGTTGGAGCGGGGCGGCTTTCGGGAGTGTGCTGGCGGCGGCTCCAGAGCGAGAGTGCCAAGGCAATCAGGAGCAATACCGCTGCGAACAGTCCCCAAGGAAGGGGCCGGGAGGCGGTGGGGCGCGGTTCCCGAGGTTTAGCCTCGGGCATGATCTCGGGGACGGCCGGAGCAGCGCCCTCTCCCGAGGCTTCGAGGTAGTCAGCGACAGTCTGATCTTCATCCAGCCCGAGATAGCGGGCATAGGCGCGAACAAAGCCCTTGTTGAAAATGCCGCCGGGCAGGAGGGTGAACTTGTCCTCCTCCAGGGCCTGCAACATCCGGGTTCCGATCTTGGTGGATAGGGAGATCTGCTCCAGCGTGATGGAGCGCTTTTCGCGTTCCTGCTTCAGTTTTTCGCCGAACGATGGCAATCGAGTTCTCCCGCCCGGGTTCAAGCCGGCCAGCCAGGCGGATAAGATAAGAATGGTACGCCACAGCTTCGCCAGGCAGACAAGGGCACACCGGGCGACGGGGGAATTTTACTCTGAAAAGCGACGACATCGGAAATCGTGTCACACGAGACGTGTAACCGTCGTGCTTACGTCCTCGCGCAGCCGATACGGGCTACGCCGTTCCTTCCGGTGCCTGCGAGAATTTCGGGTCTTACACCAGACCTGACAGAATCTATGGGAGCACGCGGAATCTCTTGTTGCTGGTCAGCGTGCCCTGAAGCGTCGTGATCGTCACGAACCCCGTGGTCGCTCCAGCGGGCACCTTCGCCGTCAGATATGTCCCCGATTTCACCGAGCGCGTGGCCAGCGTTCCGTTGAAGGAAACCACGCTTGCCTTCGTGAAGCCTTGCCCCAGGAATTGAATCGTCTTCCCCACTTTCCCCGAGTAAGTCACCGCCTGCACGAACGGGCCGAGCCCTACACTCAGGCTGAAAATGGTGCCATCGTTACTGGTCCCGCCCGCGACGGTCGTCCCGTAGAGGCTACCGTCGGTGCGTTGCATCAATCCCGCCAACGGGGCGTTGCCGTCCGTGCAGTCCACCAAACAAAAGGTGTAGAGTGTTGTAACTATGTCGTCCGGCGTGAGTTCGAAAAGTGTGTTACTCCCGTAGGCTGTTCCATAGAAGTTCCCGTCCGTAGCTTCCGCCAGACCTGCGTAAGGGTAGGAACCGACAAAGCCCAGCGGCGTCAGCGTGCCGTCCGACGCCATTTTGAAAGCCGAATGCGCCCGCGCCGCCGTTCCGTAAAAATTCCCGTCACTTGCCTGCACCAGCGGGCCGCTCGGGGATCCACCGACGTCAGCCAGTACAGTGTATTTGCCCTTCGGCGTGATCTTGTAGACGACGCCACCACCACTCAGCCCGCCTCCGAACGTCGTGCCGTAGAAGTTTCCATCGAGGGCTTGAATAGGAGCGCTTCCAGGCGTGCCCCCGTCCGTGCAACTCGGTTGGGAGCAGAAGTTATAGAGGGTAGTCACCTTGCCGCTGCGCGTCATTTTGAAAACCGTGCCGGCAT
>Ga0335076_10002394_pt1 | contig 18632 bp, 19 predicted proteins | sample Lox_Sample_25_FD_206717 | JGI IMG/M metagenome (GOLD analysis project Ga0335076, IMG submission 206717) | Soil microbial communities from Loxahatchee National Wildlife Refuge, Florida, United States - Lox_Sample_2.5 | ecosystem: Environmental > Terrestrial > Soil > Wetlands | place: USA...
GCGGCGCCGGCTGCTTCCACAGGCGCTGGCGCAGACCGCTCGAGGTCTGCGGGTCGCCGAACGGCAGCTCGCCGGCGCACATCTCGTAGAGCATCACGCCGATGGCGAAAATGTCGCTGCGCGGATCGCCGCGCACGCCCACGACCTGTTCCGGCGCGATCCAGATGTGCGAGCCGGCGGCGGCGCGCCCTTCCTCGGCGATCAGGTCCGGAAAGCGCGCATGGTGGGACAATCCAAAATCGATGAGTACCGCGGTGCCGTCGTCGCGCAGGATCACGTTCGCCGGCTTGAGGTCGAGGTGGCAGACCTGCTGCTGATGCAGGGCGAACGCCGTGTCGGCGATGCGCGCGCCGATGCGCGCGATTTCGGCCGGATCACGCGTCGATGCACGGTCGAGCCACTGCTGCAGCGTCGTACCCTTGACGTGCTCCATCACCAGATAGGGTTGCGTGGCGGCATCGCCGGCGGCAACGAAGCGCGGCACGTGCGGGCCATGCAGAGCCGAGAGGATCTGTTTCTCGACCTCGAATCCGACCAGATTCTCGGCTCCCGCACTCAGGAGCGGCACCTTCATGATCAGCGGAAAGTCCGGCTGCGCCGCGGGATCCGCGCGGTGCACGCTGTAGATGCGCGCCATGCCGCCCGAGTGGATGCACTCGTCGATGACGAAGCCGTCGACCCGGTGCCCGGGCTGCAGCTCCATCAGGGTGCCGTCACCGGCACGCACGTCGACGAGCCGGCGGCGACCGGAGTGAAGGGGACACTGGCGATCTCGGTCTGCTGCGTTCCAGTCATGCGATCCACGCTGTACAGCGACGTATTCGTGGCGAAGGTGACGAGATCCATCTCAGTGGCGAAGATCCAGAACTTCCCGCCCCAGAATGCGAAGGCCCAGTCAACCGTGTTGCCGTCGAAGAGGCCCGTGATGGTCAGCACCGTCCCGAAGGTTGTGCCGCTCGTTCGATCGATCTCGCGGATATGCGTTGGCGTTGTTGTAGAGATGTACAGGCCATACAGTGTCAGATCGCCCGTGCCCGCGAGCGGCACGGAGAAGTCGGCCGGATCGATCAAGCTGCCGAGCGACTGGACCAGCAGGCTCGAGCGGTCGATGAGCGCAAACTTGCCCGGCGAGTCGAGATTGACGCTGCCGCCGCCGATATAGATGGCCTGCGCTGCCGGACCACCGGGCCCCGCGAACGCCATGTTGAACAGATCGAAGCCGCCCTGCTGAGGCACGAAACTCGTGGGTGAGCAGGCAAGCGTTATCGGATCGACGCTGAACAGCTCGCCGCTCGAGTACAGCACCCAGACGTTGCCGTCGCGGTCTACCGACATCGATAGCGGAACGGTCCCCCCCAACCAGCCTGGCAACGGCGACCCGGCGTTGCAGGTCAGGGCACCGAGCGACTGGATCGGAGTTCCACCGATCGCGGTCGGATCGAAGCGCAGCAGCGCGTTGTTGGAGTCGACCGCGTAAATGAACTGAGTCGGTGCGCGGCAGCTTTCGAAGTCGTCGGCGAAGATCTCATCCGGACCTTGCCCGGCCGCAAGCGAACAGGCGCCGGCGCCCAGCATCGACAGCCAGGGTCGAAGCGTGCGCGGGTTGCGATGCATCGGCTTGCGCTCGGACGCCGGCGGCCAAGCCGCCGCGCGGAAGCTACCGGACCGAGTCACCCATACCGCACTTCGCGGTCGCGGTGGTGATTGGTGAGCTTTTCCTTGTGCTTCTTGACCTGGCGGTCGAGGCGGTCGACGAGCGCATCGATCGCCGCGTACATGTCGGCGCCCTGCGCGTCGGCGTGAATGATCTTGTTGCCCGCGCAGTGCAGGGTGGCCTCGGCCTTGTGCTGCAGCTTTTCCACGGTGAGGGTGACGGCGACGTCGTGCAGATGCTCGAAATGGCGGACGATCCGGTCGAATTTCCCGACGGCGTAACCGCGCAGGGCGGGAGTGACGGCAACCTGGTGACCGCTGACTGTGATCTGCATGACTACCTCCAATGGCAAACTCGGACACTCGCCCGTCTTGCCGCAACGCGCGGCGCACACGGGCAGACAATGGGACTTGCGTTTTCGCGAGAGGTTCCTTTGACGTGCCTCCTCAGCCGAGCCGGCTGCGTTCGTTGGATGATGGAATGTGCAGCGCCTCGCGATACTTCGCCACGGTTCGTCTTGCAACTTCGATGCCGCGCCGGTTCAGTTCCTGCGCAAGCGCCTGATCCGACATCGGCTTGACCGGCGCCTCGTCCTCGATGAGCTTGCGGATCATCGCCTGGATCGCGGTGGCCGAAGCCGCGCCGCCGTCGACGGTGGCGACGCCGGAGGAGAAGAAATACTTGAATTCGAATGTACCGCGCGGCGTGTGCAGGTACTTGCGCGTGGTCACGCGGGAAACGGTGGACTCGTGCATGCCGATTTCCTCGGCGATGTCACGCAGCACCAGCGGACGCATCGCCTCGGCGCCGAATTCGAGGAACGCGCTCTGCGCGCGCACGATGGCGCTGGCAACCTTGAGCAGCGTTTCCGCGCGCGTCTGCAGGCTCTTGATCAGCCAGCGCGCCTCCTGCATCTGGCCGCGCAGGTAACTGGCGTCGTCGCGGCGCGCACGTGCGATCAGCGAGCTGTAGTGCTGGTTGATGGCGAGCTTCGGCTGGCAACCCGGGCTCAAGGACACCACCCAGCGGCCGTTGTGCCGGTACGCATAGGCGTCCGGCGCGACGAACTCCGTCTTGGCGGGATTGATCTGCGCGCCGGGTTTCGGGTCGAGCGAGCGGATCAGCGCGATGGCGGCGTCGAGATCCTCCGCCTCGGTGCGCAGCTGTTTGCACAGGCGCGCGCGGTCGTTGCGCGCCAGCGCTTCCAGATGCTCGCTGGCAATCAGCCGTGCCGTAGCCCAGCCCGGCGTGGCGGGGTCGAAGGCATCGAGTTGCACGCGCAGGCAGTCGCTCAGGTTGCGGCTGGCGATGCCGATCGGATCAAAATGCTGGATGCGATGGCGCATCGCCTCGATCTCGTCCACGCCGGTTTGCTGGCCGATGCCGGCCAGGATCTGCTGCAGCGTTTCGCTCGTCTCGTGGAGATAGCCGTCGTCGTCGATGGCCTCGATGATGGCGGCGCCGATCGTGCGGTCGCGTGCCGACAGCTGCGTCAGGTTCAGTTGCCAGAGCAGGTGGTCGCGCAGATCCTCGGGTTCCTGGTCCTGTGGCTCGAGATTGTCGGCGTCGTCCGGCGGCGGACCGCCATAGTCGAAACGCTCCAGGCCCAGATCCATGGGCTCGTCGTAGTCGAGTTCTTCGGTCGCCGCGGCCGGCGCCTCGTCGCCATTCGCGCTGTCGGCGCTGTCGCTGCCGTTGGCATCTTCGGTGGGCTCATCCGCGCCATTGGGCTCGGCGAGTTCCAGCAGGGGATTCGATTCGAGTGCCTGGCGCAGTTCCATCTCGAGTTCGACGCTGGACAGTTGCAGCAGGCGTATCGCTTGCTGCAGTTGTGGCGTCAATGCCAGTTGCTGATTGAGGCGGAGATGTAACGCTGGCTTCACGTTGGGCTTCCCGTCCCGGGCGATGATGACTGCCCGGGAGTGCAGGATAGCGCCGTTGCAGGGCTATGCGTCAATGAGCAAAAAAGCGCTATACTGCCCCGGTTCGCGCGCGCCGGTATTTCGCGATCCGGCCCTTGTCTGCGTGCGCTGCAAAACCCTCCGCAGATCGCCCCGCCGACGGGCGGTGGTGCGTCACATGCGGAATTCCTTGCCCAGATAGACCTCGCGCACCTGCTCGTTCGCCAGCACGTCCGCAGGCGTGCCCTTGGCCAGCACGGCGCCGTCGCTCATGATGTAGGCGCGGTCGCAGATGCCGAGGGTTTCGCGCACGTTGTGGTCGGTGATGAGAATGCCGATGCCGCGGGCCTTGAGCTGGCGCACGATGCGCTGGATCTCCACCACCGAAATCGGATCGATCCCGGCGAACGGCTCGTCGAGCAGCATGAAGCGCGGCTTCGCCGCGAGCGCGCGCGTGATCTCCACGCGCCGGCGTTCGCCGCCGGAGAGGCTCAGACCCTTGCTGTCGGCGATATGCGCGATCTGCAGCTCGTCGAGCAGGCCCTCCAGCTCGGCGCGACGCTGTGCCGCATCCAGATCCCTGCGCAATTCGAGGATGGCCAGGACGTTCTCGGCCACGGTGAGGCGGCGGAACACGGACGGTTCCTGCGGCAGATAGCCCACGCCCAGGCGCGCGCGCTCGTGCATCGGCATCTGGGTGATGTCGTGCTCGTCCAGCGTGATGCGGCCTGCATCGGCGCCGATGAGCCCCACGACCATGTAGAACGTGGTGGTCTTGCCCGCGCCGTTCGGACCGAGCAGGCCGACGACCTCGCCCTGTTCGAGCGAAAAATCGAAATCGCGGACGACGGCGCGGCCGCGAAAGCTCTTCTGCAGACCGACGGCTTTCAGCATCAGTGCTGTTCGGCGGGCTTGACCGGCTTGGCCTTCGGTCCGACCGGGTATCCGCAGTTGTCCGCACCCGGCGGCGCGGCCGGTTGCTGGTTTTTCGGTTCCATGACCATGTGCACGCGGCTGGTCGGCGTGTTGTCACCGCTTTCCATCTCGCCGGTGTTGCGGTTGTAGATCATGTATTCGCCGTGAAATTCGCCCTTGCCTTTCTGCACCACGTGCACGCTCCTGGTCAGGATCGCGATGCCCGTGTCGTTGTGATAGTCGATGCTTTCCGCATCCGCGGTCATCAGGCCGCAGTCGCCGTCGTGCACCTGCTCCATGTGTGCCGGCTTGCCGGTGAGCACGATGCGCACGAGGCTGCCGCCATTGCCGTTCGCGTCCAGCACGCCCTTCTGGTTCTGATAGACGGTCGCGTGGTCGCCATGCGCCTTCATGGAGCCCTGTGTCATCGCCACGTTGCCGTCGAGATGGGTGATGTTCGGGTCGGTCGTGGACTTGGTCTGGCCTTCCGTCGACTTCTGGTGATCCGCATCGATCAGCAGCGGTTGATCGCGGTCGCTGCTGAGCGCGAACGCGCTGCCGGCGCCGACGGCGCAGCACAGGGCGAGGACAAGCGGCGGGAGACTAATTGGTTGCATTGACGGTGCTCGCTGGCGGCACGATCCAGTGGACATCGGAGAGGAATTCTAGCTCTTTCAATCCTTCGAGGTTGGCCTTCATGCCGACGCCGTGGGCGACGTGGCCGGGGTCGATCACGGTCGCCAGCGCGGCGGTCTCCATGCGTTTCTCCTTCGGCTGCGGCGCGTCGCCCTTCCTGCCCTTCGGCGTGGTGGTGACGGTAAGGTCCGACGTCAGCAGCTGCACGGGATCGACTTTCTCGGTCGGCAGACGGTGCATGTCGACCTTGCCTTCCAGGCGCATGACGCTGCCGTCCTTGTTGATCCATGCGGATTCCGACGTACCCTTCCAGACATTGCCGCTGTTGTCGATGATCTCGTAGTCCGGGGCGGTGACGAAGATGGAGCCGTCTTCCTCCTTGCGCGCAAGGCGTGGCGCCACGATCGTGAAGGAATGCCTGCCCTCGGTATCGAGCGCATCGACCGTGAAGTTCGTCAGCGTGTAGTCCGAGCGCGGCGGTCCGACAAATTCCTGGCTCTGGTCGTGTCCGCCCAGCATCCAGACGCCGATCTGCGTCAGCACGGCGCCCAGCGCGAGCAGGAAAATGATCGCTACCAGCCGGCGTTCCATCAGCCGAATCTCTCGAACTCGCTCTCTGCCTTGCCGTGCGCGGCCAGCAGGAGATCGCACACTTCGCGCACCGCGCCCGTGCCGCCGCCATGCTGCGTGCGCCAGTGCGCGCGCTCGCGCACCCAGGGGTGAGCGTTGGCGACGGCAATGGCGAATCCGACACGGCGCATCACCGCCAGGTCGGGCAGGTCATCACCGCAGTAGGCGCATTCCTCGGCCCTGATCTTGAGTGCATGGATCAACTGTTCGTAACAGGTGAGCTTGTTGTCCTGGCCCTGATAGACGTGCGCGATACCGAGTTCGCGCGCGCGCTCGGTGACGATGTGGCTCATGCGCGCGGTGATGATCGCGACCTCGATGCCGTTTGCCATCAGGCGCTTGAGACCGAAGCCGTCGTGCACATGGAACGATTTCAACTCGCGGCCGTCGTCGGCGTAGGTCAGGCGCCCGTCCGTCAGCACGCCGTCGACGTCGAACATTGCCAGGCGCACGCGGGCGGCGCGTTCGCGGATGTCGGTTGGCAGGTCGTTGAGGTGCGAGTAGGGCATGGTGCGGTATCAGGACGGCGCGCAGGCCTGCCGCCATTGTCCCGCGCCGGCGCTAAGAAATGCAAAAAGCAGGCGGCGGGCGCCGCTCAGACCACGCGTGCGCGCAGCAGATCGTGAATGTTGAGGGCGCCGACGACGTGGTTGTCACCATCGACGACGAGCAGCGCATGGATCTTGTGCGCCTCCATCAGGCGCGCGGCCTCGATCGCGAGCTTGTCGCCGCTGATCGTCTTCGGCCTGGCGGTCATCAGCGCGGTCACGGGCGTCGTGCGCAGGTCGACGTTCTTGTTGTCGAGTGCGCGGCGCAGGTCACCGTCGGTGAACACGCCGAGCAGACGCCGCTCCGCGTCGACGATCGCGGTCATGCCGAGTCCCTTGCGGGTCATTTCCATCAGCGTCCCGGACAGGCTGGCATCGGCGCCGACGCTCGGAATCTGGTCACCGGTGTGCATGATGTCGCTGATGTGCAGCAACAGGCGGCGGCCGAGCTGGCCGGCCGGATGCGAGCGCGCGAAGTCCTCGTCGGTGAAACCGCGCGCTTCGAGCAGTGCAATGGCGAGCGCATCACCCATCACCAGGGCAGCCGTGGTGCTCGCGGTCGGCGCGAGGCCGAGCGGGCAGGCCTCGGCCGGGACGCTCACGTCCAGGTGCACATCGCACATCGTCGCCAGGGAGGAATCGGCGTCGCCGGTCATCGCGATCAGCGGAATGCCCTGGCGCTTGATCACCGGCAGGATGGTGAGCAGTTCATCGGTCTCGCCGGAATTCGACAGCGCGAGGACCACGTCCTTTTGCGTGATCATGCCGAGATCGCCGTGACTGGCCTCGCCGGGGTGGACGAAGAACGCCGGAGTGCCAGTCGAGGCCAGGGTCGCGGCAATCTTGCGTGCGATGTGGCCGGACTTGCCCATGCCGGAAACGACGATGCGGCCGGGGCACTCGAACATCAGCTGGCAGGCGTGCAGGAAACTGTCATTGATGCGCCCCTTGAGCACATCGATGGCACGGGCCTCGGTGTCGATCACGGTCTCTGCGCTGCGCCTGAGGGCAGCCGGATCGAGCATCGGGTGACTGTCCGCGCTGGGCGCCGCGACGGCGTGGAGTTGGGCGTTCATGGGCGAGGGATGCAGGAGTGAAATGGCGGGTTCGTCCCGTTCCAGGTATCTGCGGCGAAGGATTTTCAGTACCATGCGCAACCCTTATTGTAACCTGTTGATCCCGATTAGGCTTGGGACGGCCTTCGCACAAGGAACGTCGCGGCGGTATCGACCGTTGACCCGCCTGCTCCCCGCCACAATCCGGCCTCCGCATGGACACCCAGACCATCCAGACTTTGATCGAACAGGGCCTGCCCGGCGCCAGCGCGCGGGTGCAGGGCGCCGACGGCGTGCATTTCGAGGCGACGGTAATTTGCCCGGCGTTTGCGGGCAAGTTGCCATTGGCCAGGCATCGGATGGTGTACGCGACGCTCGGTAGCCGGATGGGGGGCGAGATTCACGCGCTATCCCTGAAGACGCTCACGCCGGACGAAGCAGGGCCTCAGGGTAAAGGTTGACGACGGCAAATACTGTGATGTCGGCCCGACGAGCGGCTCGCCATGGATGGCGAGACCGGAACTGATCACCAGGGACGGTTCGGAGTAGCGATGGCGAAGATTGTGATATCGGGTGGGCGAGTCGGGGCATGCCGCGCCGACCTCAGAAGGCGCGGCCCGACGAGCGGCTCGCCATGGATGGCGAGACCGGAACTGATCACCAGGGACGGTTCGGAGTAGCGATGGCGAAGATTGTGATATCGGGTGGAGAACCCCTGAACGGCGACGTCTGGATCTCGGGCGCGAAGAACGCCGTGCTGCCGATTCTCGCGGCCACGCTGCTCGCCGACGAGCCGGTGACCATCGGCAATGTGCCGCACCTGCACGACGTGACCACGACGATGGAGGTGCTCGGCCAGATGGGCGTGCAGCTGACCATCGACGAGCGCATGCGGATTCATGTCGACCCGCGACCGGCGAAGCATTACTTCGCACCCTATGACCTGGTGAAGACGATGCGGGCCTCGATTCTCGTGCTCGGGCCGCTGGTCGCGCGATTCGGCCAGGCGGATGTTTCGCTTCCGGGCGGTTGCGCGATCGGCTCGCGTCCGGTGAATCTGCACATCCGCGGACTGGAGGCGCTGGGCGCCGAAGTCACCGTAGAGAACGGTTACATCAGGGCGCGCGCGAAGCGGCTGAGAGGCACGCGCATCGTCATGGATCTCGTCACCGTGACGGGCACCGAGAACATCATGATGGCGGCAACCCTTGCCGAGGGCACGACCGTCATCGAGAACGCGGCGCAGGAACCGGAAGTCGTCGATCTCGCGAACTGCCTCAACGCGATGGGTGCGAAAGTCAGCGGCGCCGGCACGAGCACGATCGTCGTCGACGGCGTGGAGCGCCTGCACGGCACGAACTACGACGTGCTGCCAGACCGCATCGAGACGGGGACGTTCCTCGTCGCCGGGGCGATCACCGGCGGGCGCGTCATGGCCAAGCGTGCGCGGCCGCGCACCCTCGATGCGGTGCTGCAGAAGCTCGAGGAAGCCGGCGCCGGCGTCAACACCGGCGAGGACTGGATCGAGGTCGACATGCGCGGGCGCCGCCCGCGCGCGGTGGATGTGACGACCGCGCCGTATCCGGCGTTCCCGACCGACATGCAGGCGCAGTTCACCGCCCTCAACGCAGTCGCCGAAGGCGTCGGCACGATCACCGAGACGGTGTTCGAAAACCGCTTCATGCACGTGCACGAGCTGGAGCGGCTTGGCGCCGACATCCGGCTCGAAGGCAACTCCGCCGTGATCAAGGGCGTCGACGAGATGTCCGGCGCGCCACTCATGGCGACCGATCTGCGCGCTTCGGCGTGTCTGGTTCTGGCTGGACTCGTCGCCAAGGGCGATACGACCGTCGACCGCATCTATCACATCGACCGCGGTTACGAGTGTATCGAGGAGAAGCTCGGCTCGCTCGGCGCGAAGATCCGGCGGTTGCCGGCATAGCCGGGCTTCCGCTGTCCTGACTCTCGGAGCCAGAGCTTCCGCCCGGCCTACGGCCGTGGGCGGGTAACTTTCGGTGCCGAGCTTCCGTGCGGCTTTGCCGCACGGGTAACTTTTTTTGCTGGTGCAAAGAAAGTCACCAAAGAAACACCTTGAAAATCTGAGCATCCCTAGGAGGACTTGCACAAAGGTACTCCAGTGAGATGAATACTCCACGTACAACTCGGTCGTCTCAGGCTGAAGGGCTCCGTGCTTCGCGGACAGGCAAGCAAAGCGAACGGCCTTCGGCTTGCTACGGACGAGTTGTCCATGAAAAGTTTCGTCCCTTTGCACAATCTTCGTGCAGATCCTCTTCAGCAAGCTCTTGATCTGGATCTGAGGTGTTTCTTGGTTACTTCTTTGCACCAGCAAAGAAGTGACCCGCTGGCCGCAGGACAGCGGAAGCTTTGGCTCCGCGATGCCCTTCGACTTCGCGCCTGCGGCGCTACGCTCAGGGCGAACGGAGCTGAACCCGGGCGCCACCCTCACCCGCGCCTTCGGCGCGGCCTCTCCCGCCAGCGGGAGAGGCGAAACCAATCGCAGGCCGGGCGGAAGCTCTGGCTCCGAGAGTTTCCCGCTCACAGCCGCAGGGCAGCGGAAGCTCTGGCACCGAAAGCTACCCGCCAACGGCCGCAGGACAGCGAGAACCCTGGCTCCGTGATGCCCTTCGACTCCGCGCCTGCAGCGCTACGCCCCGGGGCGAATGGAGTTGGCCTGGGCGCTACGCTCACCCACGGGAGAATGAAGCCCTGTCAGTGGGACGGCATCAGGCGCATCGTGATGACGTCGCCCTTCTCGACCTGTTCGATCTGCACGGGCAGGAACCCGCGCTGCGGAGCAAACCAGCTCGTGGTCTGACGCCTGCTGTCACCGCCGCGATCGCGCGTGATCTTCACCGCATCGACGGTGCCGCCGCGCAGTGCCAGTGCTTCGCTGCCGGCGCTGACGTAGCGCTGCGCGGACACCTTGTCCTTGTCGACGACGCGGTAGGCGAAATCGCTCGCAGCGGATTTCAGATCCGCCATCAGGGCGAGCGTCACCAGATGCCGGTCCATTGCCGTTGCATCCAGCGCGATGTCGACCGCCTTGCCGCCCGCACTGCTGTGCGCGACCTTGCCCTGCCAGTCGCAGTCGATCGCGAGATCCCTTGACTTGACGGCCGCCTTTTGCGCATAGCGGTAGCGCACGCATTGCGGCTGGTTGCCATTCCAGCGGAACGTGGATCTTTCGTCGACGTCGAGACCGAGCAGCGCCGCCATGCCGGACGTGCCGTGCGTGGCGCTGGTGAATTCCCATTCGCCGTTCGCGGTCGCGCGCAGGTCGAACGTCGCGTGACCGAGTTCCTTGCCGTTGCGCAGCACTTCGTAGTCGGCGTGAAAGGGAGCGAGCGGCGCATCGGCCGCGCGCGCGGCTGCGGTGCATGCCAGCAGGAAAGCGAGGACACAGCGCAGATTCATCGAGTCGCTCCGATTGCAAACGTCGCGCAGACTGCCATGCGCAGGCTGAACGCAGGATTTAGCCGGGAGCCAGTCCGGCGTCGCCCAGGCGCAGCGGGCGTCGCAGCGGCTTGCCGTCGAGGCGCACACCCGAGCGGTCGAGCGCAACGCGACCGCACGCGATCAGCTCCACGCTCGCCACGATGAGGCGATGCTCCAGTGGCAGCAGGCGCGCGGCGAGCGACTCGGGCGTGTCACCGGGTTCGATGGTGAGGTGCGCCTGGGCGACGACCGGGCCGCCGTCGAGTTCGGCCGTGACGAAGTGCACGCTCGAGCCATGCTCGGCGTCAGCGGCTGCAAGTGCGCGCTCGTGCGTATGTAGTCCCGGGTATTTCGGCAGCAGCGATGGATGGATGTTGACGACTTTGCCGCGCCAGGAGTCGATCACCGCCGTGTCGATCACCCGCATGTAGCCGGCCAGGACGATCAGGTTCGGCTTGAATTCGGCGGCGCGGCCGAACATGGCGCGGTCGAAAGCCGCACGATCGGGGAAGTCGCGCGGCGAAAACGCCATGGCCGGCACGCCGGCGTTGCGCGCGATGTCGAGAGCGGCCGCACCGGGCTTGTCCGCGAGCAGGGCACGAATGGCGAACGGCGCACCCCTGCGCTGAGCTTCCAGCAGCGCGGCGAGATTGCTGCCGCGACCCGAGGCGAACACGACGACATCGAACATGCGCTGGAAGTTCAGGCGATGTGCACGCGGTCGCCGCCCCGGGCCGCGACGATTTCCCCGATCGTCCACGCCGCCAGACCGACGTTCGCCAGCGCGTCGATGGTTGATGGTGCCGCATCGCTGCCGACGATCAGGGTGTAGCCGATGCCGCAATTGAACGTGCGCCACATCTCCGCTGGCGGCACGTTGCCTTCGCGCTGCAGCCAGTCGAACACGGCGGGCAGCTTCCAGCTCGTGCTGTCGATGGTCAGGCCCAGCGCGTCGGGAACGACGCGAATGATGTTCTCGGTCAGCCCGCCGCCGGTGATGTGGGCCATGCCGTGGACTTCGCGCTCACCGAGCAGCTTCAGGATCGGCTTGACGTAGATCGTGGTGGGCGCGAGCAGCGCATCCGCGAGCTTCACGCCACCGACGTCGAGATCGAAACCGCCGTTGTCGGGCGTGATGCCGGCGCGTGCGGCGATCTTGCGGATCAACGAATAGCCGTTCGAGTGCGGGCCACTCGACGCAATGCCGACGATGGCGTCGCCGGCACGCACGTTCGCGCCATCGATGAGTCGCGATTTTTCCACGGCGCCGACATTGAATCCGGCGAGGTCGTATTCGCCGGGCGGATACATGTCGGGCATCTCGGCAGTCTCGCCGCCGATCAGCGCACAACCCGCCATCTCGCAACCCCTGGCGATGCCGCCGATCACGGCGACCGTGGTCGCGACGTCGAGCTTGCCGGTGGCGAAATAGTCGAGAAAGAACAGCGGCTCGGCGCCCTGCACGAGGACGTCGTTCACGCACATCGCCACGAGGTCGATGCCGATCGTGTCGTGGCGGTTGAGCATCTGGGCGAGCTTCAACTTCGTGCCGACGCCGTCGGTCCCCGACACCAGCACGGGATCCTTGTAGCGGCCCGCGAGCTCGAACAACGCGCCGAAGCCGCCGAGGCCCGCCATCACTTCCTTGCGGAACGTGCGCGCGACCAGCGGCTTGATGCGCTCCACGACTTCCTCGCCGGCATCGATGTCGACGCCTGCGGCGCGGTAGGTGAGGGCTTCCTTCTGCTGTGGCATCGGCAAATCATCGGGAAAACGGCGGCAAATGATATCAGGATGCGTCCGCGGCCTCCGGATGGACGTTCGCGCCGCGATTGGGCAGACTGCACTCCCGCATCGGCAGAATCTCAAAGATCGTGCCTGCAGCCGCCGTCTTCCGCCGTCTGGCTTTCCCGCTCATCTGGCTCGCCTTGGCGCACGTCGCGGCGGCGGGCGGCCTGTACACGGGCGAAGTACCGGTGGCCACCCAGGCAGACGCCGAACGCACCGAGGCGCTGAAGGGGGCGCTGGCCCAGGTCATCGTCCGGCTGTCCGGCGATACGGCGGCGCTGACGAAACCCGAGGTGGCAAAGGCCGTGGCCAACGCGGAACACTACGTCCAGCAGTACCAATACGCGCAGGAGATCGTGACCGAAGGCGGGCAACCGCAGACGCGGCTCACCCTGCAGGCGCAGTTCGATCGCGACGCCGTCGATCAGCTGTTGCGCGACCTCGGACTGGCGCACGCTGGCGGCGACGCGACGGCGCCGGTGCTGATCGATACCAAGCCGCAGACCTTCCGCCTGTGGGTCGGCGGCGTGCATTCCGCGGAGGGCTATGCACGCCTCGTCGGTACGCTCAGTCGCAACGAACTCGTGCACGGCGTACAGGCGCAACAAGCACGTGGCGACGGCGTCGAGGTCAAGGTGGATGTGATCGGGCCGCTGGCGCGCCTGCTCGAGTCGCTGGGCGGCGGCCCGCTGCGCGTGACCAACGCCAAGCCGCCGGTGGAAGGAATCGACGCACTGCTCGAGATGCAGTGAGAATGCCGTTGAACGAAGGGATGTCCAAGTTCGCCGCACAACCGACGGCTACGCCGTGGCGCCACCTGCCGAACGCGCTGACGGCGTTGCGCATGTTGCTCGTCGTGCCGCTGGCCTGGCTCATCCGCGAGGCACACTTCGATGCGGCGCTCGTCGTCGCTGCAGCCGCCGGTGCGAGCGACGCACTCGACGGCTGGCTGGCCAAGCGTTACGGCTGGCAGAGTTGGCTCGGCGGCGTGCTCGACCCGATTGCCGACAAGCTCATGCTGGTCGGCTGCTTCCTGTCGCTCGGCATGATCGGCGCACACCCGGTGTGGCTGACCTGGCTGGTGGTCGGGCGCGACGTGGTCATCGTCGCCGGTGCCGTCGCGTATCACAACCTGATCGGACGCATCACGGCACAACCCTCGCTGCTGTCGAAGATCACGACCTGCGTGCAGATCGGCTACGTGCTCGCGCAGCTCGTGCACCTCACTACGTGGGTCGAGCTTCCGCGCGGGCTGCTCGATGCAGGCATAGGGCTCACCGCCGCCGCGACGCTCGCCAGCGGCATCCAGTACGTCGTTGTCTGGTCGGGCAAGGCGATGCGGGCGCGCAAGGCCGGCGTGCGCGCGTGAGCGGTCAGCTTCCTCTCGAATGGCGCTGGCCGGCGCAGCAGCGCTTCGAGACGTTCGTGGCGGGCGAAAACGGGGTGGCCGTGGCAGCGCTGCGTTCCGCCGCGGCGGGCGCAGGCGATGCCTGGATATTCCTGGGCGGTGCGGCTGCCGCCGGCAAGACGCACCTGCTCCTCGCCACCTGCGCCGATGCCGCGGCGCGCGGGCGCAGCGCACAGTATTTTTCGCTGGCGAAGCTTTCCGGTGATCGCGCCATGAGCATCCGCGGATTCGCCGGCAGCGACCTCATCGCTCTGGACGACATCGACGCCGTCGCCGGCGATGCGGCTGCCGAACACGCGCTGTTCGACCTGTACAACCGCGCCAGGGCGGAGGGTTCGGCGTTGCTGTTCGCCGCGGGAACCAGTCCTGCGCAGGCGGGCATCCACCTTCCCGACCTGGTCTCCAGGCTGTCGAGTTGCCAGCAGTTTCTGCTCAAGCCCCTTTCCGATGCCGCGCGGCGCGAGGCCGTGCGCCAGCGCGCGCGCAACCGTGGCCTGGAACTCGACGACGCCGTGCTCGAGTTCCTGCTCGCGCGCGCTCAGCGAGATCTCGGCTCGCTGACGGCGCTGATCGAGCGCATTGATCGCGCGTCGCTTGCGGCGAAGCGCCGCATCACGGTGCAGTTCGTGCGCGGCCTACTTGACGGTGCCGCCTAGGCGCGTCTTGAGTTCGGCGATTTGCGCCGGCGTGCCGAGATTGCGCCAGAATCCGTCGAAGCGCTCACCCGCGAGCTGGCCCATGCCCATCGCGCGCTCGTAGTGCGGCAGCAGCTTGAAGCGGTCGGCCGATGCGTCCGCCACGAGTTCCGGCCGGTACACGCCGATGTTGCCGAAGGTCAGCCGTTCGCCGGCGCCGTCGAGGTTGAGGCGCCCGCGCTCGAGCCAGAAATCCCCGCGCGGCAGGAAATCCGGGTTCGGCACCATGACGAGATGGGCGAGCCCTTCAGGCTCCGCAGGCAGACGCGCGTAGTCGCACTCGCTGAAGATGTCGGCGCTCACGGCAATGAACGGTTTCGTGCCGAGCAGCGGCAGCGCGCGTTTCATGCCGCCGCCGGTTTCGAGCGGTTGCGGGCCTTCGTACGAGTAGTGAATCCGCAGGTTCCAGCGCGATCCGTCGCCGAGCGCGGCAGGAAACTGCTCCGCCAGATGCGAGGTGTTGATCACCACTTCGCGCACGCCGCTGGCGGCGAGTTTTTCCAGATGCCATTCGATCAGGCGCCTGCCGCCGACGCGCAGCAGGGGCTTCGGTGTCACGTCCGTGAGCGGACGCATGCGTTCGCCGCGGCCGGCCGCGAGGATGAGCGCGCGTTCGATCATGCCCTTGCGGCGCCGGCGGGCGCGGCGACGTCACGCCCTGCGACCGCGCGTTCCAGCACGCCGATGAATTCGGCCAGTTCCGGGTAGCGCAGCGCCACGCTGCGGACGTACTCCCACACCAGGGGAAGATCGCGCAGGTACTGCGACTTGCCGTCGCGGTAGTTGAGGCGGCAGAACAGGCCGAGCACCTTGATGTGCCGTTGCAGGCCGATCAGGTCGAACCAGCGGCGGAACTGCCGGCCCTCCACCTCGAGGAGGCCAGCCGCCGCAAGACGCTGTCGATACGCTTCGACCCACGCATCGACGCGCGCGACCGGCCAGGCGATGTAGCAGTCGCGCAGCAGCGATGCAAGGTCGTAGGCGATGGGGCCGAGCATCGCGCCCTGAAAATCGATGATCGCCGGGCTGCTGGCGGCGGTGATGAGCAGGTTGCGGCTGTGGTAGTCGCGATGCATGAAGCGGCGCGGCTGTTCGTCTGCGGCGATCGCGAGCGTGCGGTAGGCGTTCTCGATCACGTCCCAGTCGTCGCAGCCGGGATCGAAGGCAAGATGCCGGCGCAGGAACCATTCGCCGAGCAGTTCCATCTCGGGAATCGTGCGGGTCGCGTCGAACAGGGGAAGGCCGTCTGCGGACACCCGCTGCTGCATGACGAGCAGGGCATCCAGCGCAGCGCCGTAGAGGCGATCGACGCTCGCGTCAGTCAGTTCCGGCAGGTAGGTGCGATTGCCCAGGTCCTCCATGAGCACGAACCCCTGCTCCGCATCGGCAGCGAGCACGGCGGGCGCATGCAGGCCGGCTCCGCGCAGACGCTCGCCGATGTCGAGCCACGGGCGTATGTCTTCGAGCGCGGGCGGGGCATCCATCACGATCCACGACTGCGTGCCGGTGCTTACCCGCCAGTAGCTGCGGAAACTCGCGTCGGCCGAGGCCGGAACGGGCGCGGACACCGCCCCGCCCAGGTTGGCAGCGACGAAGCGCCGCAGGGCATCGGGGCGGGAGGAGGTCGGGTTCATCGGTGCGGCGAGTGTAGCGGGCGCGATCGTCGCATGCACCGGACCGCGCCGCGTTCGCTTGTGCCATCGGCCGCATTTCATGCAGTGATCCCCGCCAAGGAATCGCCATGCACGATGCCGCCTCACGTTGCCGGTTGCCAGTCGCCCTTGCCTTGGGGCTTCTGTCGGTGTCGGTGGGAAGGGTGCACGGCCAGACCCCGCCGCCGATCTACACGCCGAACATCGACCTGACCAACGCCTCCTACGTGCGCGCGCTCGCCCGCCTGCCGAACGGCCAGATCATTGTCGGCAGCAATGACCTGCAGCGGGCGGACGGCACCGCGCTGCGCTACCTGGCGCGCCTGAACGGCGACGGCAGCCTCGACTCGAGCTGGCAGCCCGCGCCGAACGGCGGTGTGAGCGCGCTTTGGGTGGATGCAGTCGGAACGTTGTACGTGGGCGGGTATTTCAGCAGCATTGCCGGGCAGCCGCGTGCCGGCCTGGCGCGATTCACGGCGGCCGGACAGCTCGATGCAAACTGGCAACCGGCACTGAACGGTGGAGTGAACGCCATCGCGCCGGGCCTGGCTGGTTCGGTGTGCGTCGGCGGCACGTTCACCCAGGTCAATGGAACCGGCCACAACCGGCTCGCCTGTGTGTCCGACGTCGACGGCTCGACACTCGCCTCTTTTGCGCCGGACGTGAACAGCGCCGTGTCGGCTCTCGTCAGTGACGGCGGCAATCTGTACGTCGGCGGCTATTTCACTTCGATCAGCGGCACGACACGTACTTATGCGGCGCGTCTGCCGCTGAGCGGCAGCGGCACGCCCGATGGCTGGAATCCCGCCCCGAACGGCGTGGCTCTGGCGTTTCTGCCCGCCGGATCCGGTCAGGTTTACCTTGCCGGATTCTTCGGCGCACTCGGTGCGACCACGCGCGCCGGCGTGGCCAAGGTGAACGATACAACCGGTGCCGTGATCACAGGTTGGAACGCGCAGCTGCAGGGGGACGGTGCGCTCGATCTGTGCAGCGACGGGACGGGCGGAGTGGTCGTGGTGGGGTCGTTCACCCAGGCCGGCGGACAGGCCCGTCTCAACATGGCGGACGTCGACGGTAGTGCCGGCAATGCCGTCATCACCTTCAATCCTGGCATCGATTACGGATACGCGACCAAGGTGCTGGCGCAAGCGGGCAGTTCGTACCTGGTTGCCGGGCCGTTCGCCGCACTTGGCGGTGGCGAGCATCTGGCGCTCGGGCGCGTGCTCTCCGACGGCAGCGTCGATGCCACGTTCAATCCTGTGCTGGAAGCCCAGGGATACGCTTACGTGGCCGCGGCGCTGCCTGCGCCCGGTTCTTTTGTCGTTGGCGGTCGTTTCGTGCGCGCCAACGGCCTGATCCGGCGCAACCTATTCAAGCTGTCGTTGCCCGGCATCGTGGATCCCAACTGGATCGCCGGAACGGATGAGGAAGTCCGAGCGCTCGCGGTTGACGCCGTCGGACGGGTTTACGTCGGCGGCTACTTCAACCGTGTCGACGGAACCGCGCACAACTACATCGTGCGACTGCAGAATACGAGCGATGGAGCCGTCGATCCGGCGTGGTCGGCCCAGGCGAGCTACGCGGTGTATCCGATGCTGCTGCGTCCCGAAGGGCTCTATGTCGCCGGATCGTCGTTCGCGCTGTCGGGCGGCGGGTCGCAGAGCTACCTCGCGCGTCTGTCGACCGTGACAGGCGCCACCGACACGGGCTGGAAACCGCAGCTGGACGGTTTCGTCGGCGACTTGGCCGCCGACGCGGCAGGCGACCTGCTCGTCGTCGGCAGCTTCAGCGCGGCGAACGGCAGCGCGCGCGCGGGCGCGGCGAAGTTCGCCACCGGGATTTCCGCAACCTTGGATGCCAGCTGGGCGCCGGCGTTTGCCGGTGGCAGTCCCTGCTGCATCAGCCTCGATGGCGACAGCGTGTACGTGGGCGGCAGCTTCACCAGCGTCAACAGCGCGCCGCGCGGCGGTCTGGCTCTGGTTTCGGCGAGCGGCAGCGGGTCACTCGACTCCCTGTGGACGCCCGCATTGACCGCGACATTCAACAACACGCCGGCCAAGCTCCTGGCGCGTCCGGAAGGGGTATACGTGGCGGGTTACTTCAACAGCATCAACGGTGGAGGGAACGGCTACCTCGCGCGCGTGGATCGGGCGAGCGGCGCCACGGATCTCGCCTGGACTTCGGCCGCCGACAACTGGGTGCTCGATCTGCACGCGTACAAGAGCTCGATCTTCGTCACCGGATGGTTCACCAGCATGGGCGGGCAGGCGCGCCAGGGGGTGGCCCGACTGCCC
>Ga0335076_10002395_pt1 | contig 18626 bp, 14 predicted proteins | sample Lox_Sample_25_FD_206717 | JGI IMG/M metagenome (GOLD analysis project Ga0335076, IMG submission 206717) | Soil microbial communities from Loxahatchee National Wildlife Refuge, Florida, United States - Lox_Sample_2.5 | ecosystem: Environmental > Terrestrial > Soil > Wetlands | place: USA...
ACGGGCTGCCCGCAGGCGTCGACACGGTGGGGAACGTCCCCGACGGCCGCGGGGGCGAGGACCCCGTCTACGTCGTCCGCTCACGCGACGGCGCCGGCACCTACTGGGCCTTCTCGCGCCAGACCGTGTCACGGGTCGACGGGTGGTACGACGCGCTGCCCGACCGCTGGGTGCGCGACTGGATGCCGCAGCGCCTCCAGCGGCCGGGTCCGGCCGGCCTCTTGTGGTGGCAGTGGCTGGCCCTTCCCGCCCTCCTGGCCGTGGCCCTCGCCCTCGGCCGCATTCTCGGCGCTTCCACGAGGGCCCTGCTGCACCGCCTGTTCCGTCGGACGGCCGTCGAGTGGGACGAGCGGCTGCTGACCCGGACCTCGCCTGCCCTGACGCTCCTGTGGGGGGCAGCGGCGGCCGCCGCCCTGCTGCCCTGGCTCGCGCTCCTGCCGCAGGCCCACCGCTTCGTCCGCGCGGTCATCGGCGGCGCCGCGACCGTCGTCGTCTTCTGGGCGCTCTGGCGCGCAATCGACGTGTGGGCCCAGTTCCTGGCCGAGAGGCCGTGGGCGGCCGACAACCCCTCCGCGCGCTCCCTCATCTCCGTGACCCGCAACCTCGCCAAGGCGTTCGTGGCGGTCGGCGGCGTCGTCGCAACCCTCGGTGCCTTCGGCTACCCCGTGGCGACCGTCCTCGCCGGCCTCGGCATCGGCGGCATCGCCCTCGCGTTCGGGGCCCAGAAGACGGTCGAGAACCTCTTCGGCTCGATCTCCCTCGCCGCGGACCAGCCCTTCCGAGTGGGCGACTTCGTGAGGATCGAGGACTTCACGGGGAACGTGGAGCGGATCGGCATGCGCTCGACCCAGGTCCGCACGCCCGACCGCACGCTCGTCAGCATTCCGAACGGCAAGCTGGCCGACATGCGGATCGAGGACTTCGCCTCCCGCGACCGCATCCGCTTCGCGGCCACGGTGAGCCTCGTCCCCGGGACCTCCGAGGCCCAGGTGCGCAAGGTGGTCGCGGGGATCGAGGCCATGCTCCGGAGGAGCCCGAAGGTCTGGCCGGACGCCGTGTTCGCGACGCTCGCCGCCTTGTCCCCCGCCTCGCTCGACGTCGAGGTCCTCTGCTGGTTCGAGACGAGGGACTTCGACGAGTTCCGGCTGCTGCGCCAGGAGGCCCTGCTCGGGATCATGAGGATCATCGAGGAGGCGGAGACGAGCGTCGCCCCCACCCACACGGTCCACGTGGCGGAGCCGAAGGGTGGAGGGCGGCCGGGCTAGCGGACCGCGAAGACCGCGTCGAACGGCGTGGCGCCCTCCCGCCGGAGGACGCCACGGTCCGGGTTGGCGGCGAGCCGCTCGAGGAGGTGGAAGACGGTTTCCGCCTCGTCGGGGGCCCCGGCCGCCGCGGCCAGCTCCTCGCACGTCCCGCCCGCGGCGCCGCGGTCCCGCAGGGCCGCCTTCACCTTGCGCTGCAGGTCGAGGATGGAAGCGGCCGCCTTCTTCCCCGCCTCGACGCCCGGCTGGTGGTAGGCGTTGATGCCGACGAGGCTCGCGTAGAAGCCGACCGCCCGCTCGTAGAGGGCGATCAGCATCCCCAGGCTGCGCGGGCTGACGTCGGGAATGGTGAGGGTCAGCGACGGGCGGCCGCTCTCGAAGAGGGCCCGCCGCGTGCCGAGCAGCAGGCCGTCGAGGAAATCTCCGCTCGTCGCCCCCGGCTCGACCTCGAGGCTCTCTCCGTCCCGGTCCTTGAGGACGCGGACGAAGGTGACGAAGAAGTCGGGCGTGCCGTCGCGGAGCTGTTGGACGTACGCGTGCTGGTCCGTCGTGCCCTTGTTGCCGTAGACCGTCAGGCCCTGGTGGACGACGCGGCCCCGGAGGTCCTTCTCCTTGCCGATCGACTCCATCACGAGCTGCTGCAGGTAGCGGCTGAGGAGCAGGAGGCGGTCCTTGTACGGCAGGACGACCATCGCCTTCGAGCCCCGTCCCTCGCCCACCGCGTGCCACGCGAGGGCGAGGAGGAGGGCGGGGTTCGAGCGCGTCTCCCCGCGGCGCGTGGCCTCGTCCATCGCCGCCGCCCCCGCGAGGAGAGATCCGACGTCGATGCCTTGAAGGGCGGCGGGGAGGAGGCCTACCGCGCTCGTGACCGAGGTCCGGCCCCCCACCCAGTCCCACATCGGGAAGCGCGCGAGGAAGCCCTGCTCGCGGGCCTGGCGGTCGAGGGCGCTGCCGTCCTGCGTGATCGCCGCCGCGTGGGGGCCGAACCCGAGGCCGTGCGCGCGGTAGGCAGCCGCCGCCTCGACCATGCCGTTGCGCGTCTCGGGCGTGCCTCCGGACTTCGAGATGACGACGGTCAGGGTCCGGGCGAGGGCGTCGCCGAGGCGGAGGAGCACGCGGTCGATCCCGTCCGGGTCGGTGTTGTCGAGGAAGTGCACGGCCAGGCGGTCGCCCGGCCCGCCGAGGGCGTCGGCCACGAGCTGCGGCCCGAGGGCCGACCCCCCGATGCCGACGACGAGCAGGTGCCGGAAGCGCTCGGCCCCCGGCGGCTTCACCGCCCCCCCGTGGACGCGGGCGGCGAAGTCGACGACCCTTTCCCGCGTGTCGCGGATGGCGGCCGCGATCTCCGGCGTGGGCGCCTTCTCCGGGGCCCGCAGCCAGTAGTGGCCGACCATGCGGTTCTCGTCGGGGTTCGCCGTGGCGCCCGCCTCGAGGGCGGCCATCGCGCGCAGGGCTTCCCGAGCGGCGGGCTCGCGCTCGCGGAGCGCCCCTTCGTCGAGGCCGGTCCGGCTCGCGTCGAGCGAGAAGCCGAGGCGAGGGTCGTCGAACCGCATCGTCCTGTACCGCTCCCAGAGCTCGCGTGGGGTCATGGCGTGTCCTCGTGAGACGCGCATTCTATCTCCCGGCGCTCCACGGCCCACACCGGAGAGCGTGGTAAGATCCTCCGCGGTTGCAGCCCCAGCGCATCGGCAAGTACGAGGTCACGGGCAAGCTCGGCCAGGGCGCCATGGGCGAGGTCTTCCGTGCCCACGACCCGGTCCTGAGCCGCGACGTCGCCGTGAAGAGGATCTCGGCCGGCCTCGACACCGACGAGACCGTCCGCAAGCGATTCCGGCGGGAGGCCGAGGCGGCGGCCAAGCTCAACCATCCGAACATCATCACCGTCTACGAGCTCGGCTTCGAGGGCGAGCAGCTCTTCATGGCCATGGAGCTGCTCGACGGCATCGACCTGAAGCACGCCCTCGCCGGCCGCCGGATGAGCGTCGAGCAGGGCCTCAACGTGATGGAGCAGATCTGCGAGGGCCTGGCCTTCGCCCATTCCCAGGGGGTCGTCCACCGGGACCTGAAGCCCGCCAACATCCACATCCTGCCGAACGGCAAGGTGAAGATCATGGACTTCGGGCTGGCCCGGCTCAGCGGCTCGGAGATGACGACCACGGGCATGGTCATGGGGACGCCCCACTACATGTCGCCCGAGCAGGTCCGCGGCCAGAAGGCGGACGCCCGGTCCGACGTGTTCGCGCTCGGCTGCGTCCTCTACGAGCTCTTCGCCGGCCGCAAGCCTTTCGACGCCGAGTCGATGCACGCGGTGCTCTTCAAGATCATGCAGGAGGAGCCGGTCCCGCTGCGGGAGGCGGCGCCGGGGACGCCGGAGCCCCTCGTGCACCTCGTCGAGCGGGCGCTCGCGAAGAACCCGGCCGAGCGGTTCCAGAACGCGAGCGAGCTCCTGGCCGGGATCCGCCAGGCCCGCCTGGCTTCCGGGACGGCGAAAGGGACGGAGCGGGCTCCCGGGGAGCGGACGGCGCTCGGACTGGGCACGGTCCGGCCCGGGGCGCGCGACCGCGGCCCCGGTTCCGCCGCCTCAAGGAGCTCGCCGGCCGCGTCACGGCGGAAGAGATGGCCGCTCTTCGCGGCCCTCGGCCTCGTTCTCGCGGCGATCCTGGGCGGCGGCTGGGCGCTCCGGAGCCGCGTGCTCGGACCGGTCGCGCCTGCGCCTTCTCCTCCTCCCGAGATCAGCCCCCTCGCGCGGCAGGCGATCGAGTCGCAGGTGGAGCTCGCCCGAAGGAAGATCGACGACGGCGAGCTCGCCGACGCCGTGACGCAGGCCGAGGGCGCCTTGAGCCTCGACCCGGCGAACGCCGCCGCCCGCCGGCTGCGGGACGAGGCCCAGGCCGCCCTCCAGAAGATCGACGAGGCCGTGAAGGCCCTCCGGGCCGCCGGGCAGGACCGCGGGCGCCTCGCGAGCGCGGCCTTCGACCTCATGAAGCTCGCCCCCGCCCACCCCGAGGCCGAGGCCGCCGCCAACGCGGCCGGCAGCCTGTTCCGCCCGAGAGCCGACGAGGCCCGGCGGATCGAGCAGCAGGCGCGCCGGGAGGCCGAGCAGGCCTCCGCAGGCGGGTCCCTGGCATTCGCGGAGGGTGCCGACCTCGAGCGCCAGGGCGACCGGGCCCTGGCCGAGGGACAGCCGGTCACGGCCGCCCGCCGGTTCCTCGAGGCCCGCGGCCGGTTCGAGCGGTCCCGGCGCGCCCCCCGGTAGCCGCGGCTCCCGCCGCGTCTGAGACGTCGCTCCGGGCGCATGGTAGGATTCCGCAGCGTCATCCCTGAGGAGCGAGCGGACTGGAGCTGCGTGCGGGAGGTCGCGGGTCCGCATGAACCTGGACCGGATCGGCAAGTACCGGGTCGTGGGCCTGATCGGCAAGGGGGCGATGGGTGAGGTCTACAAGGCCCAGGACCCGCTGCTGAACCGCTTCGTGGCGATCAAGACGATCGCCCCGTCGCTCGCCGCCGAGCCGGACTTCCGCCTCCGCTTCCAGCGCGAGGCCCAGTCGGCGGCCCGGCTCAACCACCCGAACATCGTCACCGTCTTCGACTTCGGCGAGGAGGACGGCCTCATCTACATGGCGATGGAGCTCCTCGAGGGCCGGGACCTGCGGGAGCTCATCCGCTCCCGCGCCATCCGGGCCGGCGACAAGCTCGGCATCATGGAGCAGCTCTGCGACGGCGTGGGCTTCGCGCACGCGAAGGGAGTCGTGCACCGCGACCTGAAGCCCGGCAACATCCACGTGCAGCCGAAGGGCCAGGTCAAGATCCTGGACTTCGGCCTCGCCCGGCTCGGCGACTCCGACATCACCCGGACGGGGACGGTCATGGGCACTCCGCACTACATGTCGCCGGAGCAGATCCGGGGCCAGAAGGTCGACGCGCGCTCCGACGTGTTCTCCCTCGGCGCGGTGTTCTACGAGCTGCTCACGTACCATCGTCCTTTCGAGGCGGACTCCGCCCACGACGTGCGCCTCCAGATTGCGGAGCGGCCGCCGGAGCCCCTGAGGCGGTGGGCCCCCGACACGCCGGCGTCCCTCGTCGAGGTCCTGGAGAAGGCCCTGGCCAAGGAGCCGGCCGACCGCTTCGCGGACGCGGGCGAGATGGGGCGCGCGCTCGCGGTCGCCCGCGACGCGATCGAGGGCGAGACGCTCGGGGGGAGAGGGCGTGACGACGGGGACCGGACGCTCATGCCGGGGGGCGACGCGACGGTCGTTCAGCCGTCGGAGCCGCCGACCGCCTACGGCGGCGTGCGCGGAGCGACGGCGCTCACGCCCGCCCGGGCCCACGCCGGTGCCGGCCACCAGCCTCGGACGGTCCGGCCGGAGGCGACCGTCGGAGGAGGTCCAGACACGGAGCTCCGGCGAGCCTCAGGCCTCGGGCGCTGGCTCGTGCTGGGAGGCGCGGCCGTCGTCGCGATCGCGGCCGGCGCCGGCGTCCTGTGGCTGCGGTCGCGCGGCCCGGCTCCCGCGACGCCTCTGCCGGGACCGCCGCCCGCAGGGGCCATCGCGAACGTCGTCGTCGCCAACCAGGTCGAGCTGGCGAAGGCGGACCTGGCCGACCGCGACTACGCGTCGGCCACGCGGCGGGCCCAGGACGCGCTGAAGCTCGATCCCGGAAGCGCGGAAGCGCGGCAGGTGCTCGAGCGGGCCGGCGAGGCGCAAAGCCAGATCGACGCGACGGTGGCCGAGGCGCGGGACGCTTTCGGCCGCGGCGACCTGAGCGCGGCGTCCCTCGCCCTCGGACGGGTCATGGTGCTCGACCCCCGGCAACCCGTGATCGGCGAGCTCTCGGCCTCGCTCAAGAAGCACCTCCGGCCACAGGCCGAGGATGGCCGGCGCGAAGCGGAGAGAGCGCGGAGGGCGGCGGAAGGAGCGCGGGCGACCGGCCTCCCGGGGTTCGCGCAGGGGCACAAGCTCGCCGCGGAGGCGGACGGCCTCTTCCGGCGCCAGGAGTACGCAGCTTCAGCGCAGAGGTACCTGGAGTCGCGCGACGCCTACGAGCGGGCGAAGCGCGAGGCGGAGGCGGCGGCCGCGGCCGCGGCACGCCCCGCGCCCCCGTCGCTCCCGCCACCGGCGGTGGCGCAGGCGACGCCTTTCCCGGTCGTCCCCACGGTCGTGCCCGCGCCCACGGTGTCGCCCACCGTGGTGATCGTCTCGTCGCCGACCCCCGTCGCCGCGCCGGCCCAACCTTCGACCGCGGCCGCGCCAACGTCCGCGATCCCCCGCCCCGGCGCGTCCGAAGCGGAGATCCAGCGCGTCGTGTCGGACTACGCCCGGGCCCTGGAGAGCCGCGACCTCGTGTTGTACCGGACCGTCATGCCCGGCCTGCGGCCCGAGGACGAATCCCGGCTGCGCGAGGCGTTCAAGACCTACAAGCCGCAGCGGGTCGGGATCACCGTGGACTCGCTCCAGGTCGAGGGCGACCGGGCGAGCGTGCGGGCGACGCGCCAGGACGTGATCGACGGCCGACCGACGAGGGCCGTGACGCAGACCTTCCAGCTCGTGCGCGTCGGCGCCGCCTGGCAGATCCAGGCGATCGGCCGGTAGGTCGAGCCTCCCCGCCGGCCGGACCGGCGGCTGCTTCCAACGGGGCCCCGGACGTTCTATACTCCGCAGCAACGTCAACCGTTCAGATCAGCAGACGGGCTCGCCGCCGCGCGGCGCGCTCGTCATCGAGGCTCCCGGGCCCCCGGAAGGCCCGGCGAGGCTCTGGGGGGGCTCATATGAGGCGTGTGGTGGTGGCGCTCACGGTCTGGCTCTGCGGCGCGGGCATCGGCTCGGCGCAGGACTCGGGGAAGCTGGCCCTGCTCATACCGACCCTCTTCGGCCCCAACGGCCTCAAGGTGGACAGCAAGGCGCTGCTGCCCGACGGCAGCACGCACTCGGCCCACTTCAACAGCGCCTTCCAGAGCGAGTTCAACCAGTTCAACATCGCGCTCGCGAGCCAGATCGCGGCGGTGCCCCTTCCCACTCCCGCCTCGGGCTTCACGTACACCTTCGACAGCACACTCGGCGTCTTCCAGCGGTCGACCCAGAGCTTCGGCCCGATCCTGACCGAGCGCGCGGAGACGCTCGGCAAGGGAAAGTTCAGCTTCGGCTTCTCGTACCAGCACTTCAGCTTCGACACCATCGAGGGGCTGAGCCTCGACAACGTGCCGGCGGTCTTCACCCATGACGACTCCCAGCTCGGGGGCGGCCGCTCCGACGTCGTGACCACGACGAACTCGATCAACCCCCGCGTCGACCAGACGGTCGCCTTCCTGTCCTACGGCCTGGGCAGCCGTTTCGACGTGTCGGTCGCCATCCCGTTCGTCTCGGTCGACCTCTCGGCGCAGTCCGTGGCCGTCATCCAGCGCATCGGGACCTGTACGGCGACCGCGTGCAACCTGGCCGTGCACTACTACGACGACGGCAGCGGGGGCTTCGGCAACACGAGGACCTACGCCCAGTCGGGCAACGCGAGCGGAATCGGAGACGTCGTCCTCCGCCTGAAGGGCACCCCCGTCCACAACGACACCGTCGCGGTCGCCTTCGGCCTCGACGTCCGCTTCCCGACCGGCGACGAGCAGAACCTGCTCGGCCTCGGCGCCTACGGCCTCAAGCCGTTCGGCGTCCTCTCGTTCTCCCAGGGCCGCGTCTCCCCCCATCTCAACGTGGCCTACCTCTGGAACGGGAAGAGCGTGCTCGCGGGCGACGTCGCCACGGGCACCAAGGCGGACCTCCCCGACCAGGTCCAGTACGCGCTCGGGGTCGACGTCGGCGCCACGAAGCGGCTGACCCTCGCGTTCGACTTCCTCGGCACCTACGTGATGGACTCGCCCCGCCTCATCCGCGAGACGTTCACCGCGGCCAACGGGCTGTCCTTCCCGCAGATCGGGTTCGTGACGGATTCCTACAACCTGGCGAACGGCGCCGCGGGGTTGAAGCTCAACCTCTTCGGTCGCCTGCTCCTCGACGCCAACGTCACCTTCCGGCTCGACACCGCGGGGCTCCGGGACAAGGTCACGCCGCTCGTCGGCATCGAGTACGCCTTCTAGGCCGGGGGCGCCTCAGCAGCCGGGCAGGGCCTCGACGAGGAGGCGGCCGGCGGCGAGGGCACGGAGCTCCTCGGCGCGCTCCAACGTGGACAGCACCGCCTGCCGGGCCGCCGCCTGCTGGTCGTCCGTCCGGGCGAGCGCGCGCAGCAGTCGGCCTCCCCACTGGTGGTGGTGGAGCTCCTCGGGTTGGATCTCCTCGCGGTAGAGGCGGGCCGTCTCCGCGTCCCCGCACGCCTCGCAGAAGGCGATGAAGAGCTCGTTGGCCTTGTACCCGATGGCCTCGCGGGTGAACTGCGCGGCGGCCACGCGCTCCACCGTCGACTCCAGCGTCTCGAGGTGGCGGAAGAGCCGGCTCGGCCCGTCGGCCAGGGGCGACCAGCCCGCGAGGTCCACCCCCATGGCCTCCAGGCGAGAGGCGATCAGCTGGTAGTGCCGGGCCTCGTCGCCGGCCTGCCGGGCGAAGGCGATCTTCGCCTCGATCTCGGGCGTCACCGGCATCCAGCGGGCGGCGATGTCCGCCGCTTCCATCTCGTTGCGCAGCGCCCCCTTCAGCAGGAGAGGCATGTCGGCGTGGCGCACCGACTCCCCGAGTCGGGAAAGGACGGCGTCGCGCACCGAGAGGAGCTGCCAGAGGGTCGCCTCGATCTCGTCGACGAAGCGGGAAGGATCCATGGGCGGAGCTTACCACCGGTCGATCGGGCGGGCGCCGGCCGGCACGGCCGACTCGGTCGGCGGAACGAGGTGAGAGGGAGGTCGAGGCCCGACGCGCGGCCTACCAGCAGTGCTGCTTGAGCCCGAGGTCGTGGAGCCGGTCCTCGACGGGCTTCAGCCGCTCGCGGTCGCCTGCTTTCACCGGGGAGAGGAGGTCGGATCCGTGGAAGAGCCGCGCCGAGAGCAGGACCTCCGGGGCGAACTGGGTCTCGGGCCGGAGGCGGTCGGCGTCCTCGAAGGGGTCGACCTCGATGCGGGCGTCGGGTCCGGCGACGGGCACGAGCGACAGGGCGATCTCCCGCAACCGGTCCCACAGGATCCCGACCGCGGACTCGCGGCCCGCCGCCGACTCGTTCGGTGCCCGCGCGAAGAGGCTCAGCTCGAAGCCCACCTGGACCTGCTCACCCCGCTCGAGCTCGATCAGGGGAGTCAGCTCCCAGGCCGCCTTCACCTGCTGCGCCCAGGTGCGGCACTCGGCGGCGTCGATCGGCATGGCCGGCCCTCCGGCCCCAGTCTACCGCGCTCCGCCGGCGTCCGCCGCCGGCAGCGAGTCGGCGAGGGCCCGCGCGGAAGGGTCGCCGGGCGCCGCCTCCACGAGCTTCCGCGCCCACGCCCGCGCCTCCCGGAGCGAGCCCCGCTCGCGGTGGATCGTCACGAGGGCCACGAGGAGGCCGCGGGCGGCGGGGCTTCTCTCCTGCGCCGCCCGCAGCACGGCCAACGCCTCGTCGGCCCGGCCCGCCGAGTGGAGCCCGATCGCGTAGGCGTACGCGAAGTCGGGCGCCCCGGGGGCGAGAGTGACGGCACGGCCGAGCTCGGCGAGTGCCTCGGCCGGGCGCTTGCGCCGCACCAGCAGCAGGCCGAGGGCGTGGTGCACGGTGGCGTTCCGGGGGTCCACGTCGAGGGCGCGGCGCAGGACTCCTTCTCCGTCGTCGTCGCGGCCCTCCCGCCGCAGGAGGTCGGCGAGGTTGACGTAGGCGGGGACGAACCAGGGCGCGAGGCGGAGGGCGGTGTCGTAATCGCGCCGCGCTTCGGCGAGCCTCCCCTGCTTGACGTGGACGATGCCCAGGTTCACGTGCGACTCGGGCCTCTCCGCGTTCGTCCGCTGCGCCAGGTAGAAGTCGTCCAGCGACCGGTCGAACGCCGCCCGCTGCTCGGTCTCGAGCTCCTGGTCCGGCACGTCGGCGAAGGCGGTCACCGCCTCGACGCGCACGGCTCGCACGGGGTCCCACAGGAGGTGGACGCCGATCCGCACCCGCTCCCGGGCCGGCAGGGCCTCGAGCGTGGTGGCGGCGCCGAGCCGCACCAGGGGATCCTCGTCCCGCGCCGCCTTCTGGAGGGCGGGGAGCGACTCCGGGCCGAGGTGCGGGGGCAGGAGCGACACCGCCGTGCCGCGGACGATCGCCGGGACCTTGGGGTCGCGGATCACCCCGAGGAGCGCCGACTCCGCGCCGGGCCTGTAGGTCCGCCCGGCGTAGAGGGCGAGGGCCCAGTGCGGCTTCGTCTGCTGGCCGCCGGGGTACCAGCGCCGGACCGCCCGCGCCGCCCACTCGGGGGAGCGGTCGCGGTGGCAGTCGTTGCAGGCGTTGGGGGCGTTCTCCCGGCCGAGCGCGACCGTGAGGTCGGGACGCGGGGCGCGGATGGAGTGGTCGTGCCGCGGGTCCACGACCATGTACGTCTCCGTCCGGAGGTGGCAGGCGACGCAGGACGCGCCCTTGCCCCTCGGCCGGTGGAAGTGGTGCTTGCGGGTCGCGAACCGCTCCGGCTGGTGGCACGAGGAGCAGACGTCGTCGCGGCCGACCTTCACCTTCAGGTCGTGCGCGTCGTGGCAATCCGCGCAGGTGACGCCCCTCGCGTACATCTTGCTCTGGAGGAAAGAGCCCCAGTTGTAGACCTCGTCCCGCATCTGCCCGTCCGCGTAGTAGAGGCCCTCGTCGAGGAGGGCCGGGCGGTGCGTTTCGGCGAGGAGCCTCCCCGGCCGGTATTCCTCGGTCAGGAGGCCGCGCCGCGCGTGGCAGCGGGCGCAGGTCTCGACCTCGAAGCGGGTGGAGGGGAACTTCGTGGGCATGGCGATGCCTCGCGTCCGGTCCATCTCCCATTCGCGGCTCCGCCGCTCGTTGAAGCGGACGACGAGGCCCGGGTCCCCCTGCGCGGCCTGCCCGCGGGCCTTCGCCTGGCGCGCCCAGTCGGCGTGGCGCGAGCCGGGGCCGTGGCAGGCCTCGCACGAGACGTTCACCTCGGAGAACGTCGTGCGGTAGCGGTCCCGGGCGAGGTCGTACCCCTTGCGGAGGTTCGTGGAGTGGCACTCGGCACACTGCGTGTTCCAGTTCTGCGAGGGTTTCGTCCAGTGCAGGACGTCGCGGTGGTCCACGCGCTCGCCGGGGTAGAGGTGGAACCACCGCCCTCCGCCCTCGGCCTTCGGCCGGCTGTCCCAGGCCAGGGACAGCGCCTGGAGGCGGCCGCCGGGCAGGGCGACGAGGTACTGCTGGAGCGGCGTCCACCCGAACACGTAGGCCACCGGGTAGTCGGCGGGCCGCCCGTCCGGCCCGTCGGTGTGGACGAAGGGCTTCCCGTCCCGGCGGAAGAAACGGGAAGTCACCCCCTCGTACACGAAGTGCGCCTCGTCGAAGTCGCCCCGGACGGCCTCCGCGTTCACCTCCTGCATGGCGAGATCGTGGTGGGAGCCGCGCCAGCGCTTCGTCTCCTCGGCGTGGCACTCCTCGCACGCATGGGCGCCGATCCATCCGAGGGACGGAGGGCCGGTGGGCGTTCCCTGCATCGGGGGAGGGAGCCACAGGATGAACGCCCCCGCCGCGGCCACGAGGGCGAGGACGGCGAGGCCGAGGAGGCGCCGGCGGACGGCGGCCTTCACGGGACGAGGGGGATCTGCCGCGCGACGTCGGCCCGGACGACCGAGTCGAGCTTGTTCTCGATCTGGAAGAAGCGCAAGAGCTTGCGCGGCGGGAGCGCCTTCGACATCCGGCCCACCCAGTCGCGGCGCAGGCGCAGCCGCTCCTCGTCGAGCTTCAGCGCCTCGCTCAACATGGCTGAGGCCTGCGAGTCGGCCAGGCTCGGGGAGGCGGCCACGAAGTCGGCCACCAGCCGGTTGGACCGCTCGTCGACCGCCCGCCGCTCCTTCTCGTAGCCGTCGTAGAGCGGCCAGAAGGCCGAGGCCTCGGCGGCGGTCAGGGGCAAGGCACCGGAAACGAGGACCCGGCGCTGCGTCTCGACGGCCTGGCGGGTCAGCTCGAGGGTGTCCTTCACCGACTGGGCGGACGCCTGAGGAGAGCCGAGCGCGAGGAGAAGGGCCGCGGCGGGAGCTCTCATGATCCTCCTTCGGGACGCGGTGGGGCGGAGAGCCATCGCAGGGCCCAGAACCTCGCTCGGAGCGGCTCGCGACGGCGCATCAGCGCTTGCGCATCCGGATCTCGGTGCCGCCCCGGCCGAAGGAGACCTCGTCCATGAGCTGGTTGATGAGGTAGATCCCCCGGCCGTGGTGGCGGAAGATGTTCCACCCGACGGTGGGGCTCGGTATGGTGCCGGGATCGAAGCCCGGCCCCGGGTCGCGGACGACGATCAGCATGCCCTTCGCCTCGTCGCAGGCCACGCAGACCTCGATCTTCTTCGAGCCGTCGTTGCCGCAGCCGTGGCGGACCGCGTTCGCGAGCGCCTCCCGCAGGGAGGTCTCGATCTCGAACTCCTTGCCCTTCGAGCACTCCATCTGACGGACCTCGCGCATCACTTGCTCGACGGCCGGAGAGATCGCGTCGAGGCGCCCGTCGACCTCGATGCGGACCCGGGTGTGCAGCTCCTCGGGGTCGAAGTCACAGCGGGGCCGGCGGCGGACGCTCATTGGAGCCGTCGCAAGGATAACCGGAAAAGCCGTCCGATCCTCAGGGGACCGCGGGGGGCCGGGCGGCGCGGGCGACCGCCGCGTCGAACGCGGGGGTCGACCACTCGGCATAGCTGCCGTTGGCCTGCCGCAGGACGAGGCGCGCGGCCAGCCGCTCGCGGACGGCCAGGGCGCGCCCCTCGTCGGGCCCGAGCACGAGGAGGCCGGTGGCGAGCGCGTCGGCCCAGGCCCCGACGGGGTCGACGACCGTCGCCGCCGCGAGGCCGTGGGAGATGGGCTCGAGCGTCCGCGGGTCGAAGACGTCGCTGCGAGGGCGCCCGTTTGCGTCGATCCAGGCCCGGCGGTAGTCGCCCGAGGTCGCGACGGCCGCGTCCTCCAGCTCGAGGACCGCCCCCACCTTCCCCGGCTGCGGCGTCTCGACGGCGACCCGCCAGCGCGACCCGTCCGGCCGGCGGCCACGGGCCGACACGTCCCCTCCGACGTCGACGAGCAGGTCGGGGTGGCCGAGGCCCACGAGCGCGGACGCGACGCGGTCGGCCGCCCAGCCGTCCGCGAGCGCCGACACGTCGCAGCCGACATCGGGCCGGGCCTTCGTGACCGTCTTCCCCACCTCGTCGAGGCGGAGCAGCCGGTAGTCGATGCGCCCGTGGAGCGCGGCCAGCGCGGCGGGCGAGGGCACCTCCGGCGGCCCGTTCGACGCTCCCAGGCCCCAGGCGTCGACCAGCGGCGCCACCGTCACGTCGAAGGCCCCGCCCGTCAGCTCGCTCGCCCGTCGTCCGAGCGCGAGCGCGGAGAGCATCTCGGGGGAGACGGGGAGAGGCTCGGTCGAGGCGTGCGCGTTGAGGCGGGAGACCTCGGACGCGGGGTCCGAGCGCGAGAAGAGGCGGCCCGAGAGCAGGAGCTCGCGATCGATCGCGGCCCGGATCCGGTCGTTCTCCGCCTCGTCCCCGGGCGCCATCACGACGCGCACCGTGTAGCGCGTCCCCATCGTGGGCCCGGAGAAGACGACGGCCGACCGGGCCGCGGTCGGCGGAGCGACGCTCGGGGCCGGCGAGCCCGCGGCCACCGCGGCGAGAGCGGTGAGGATCGCCGGTCGCACGGGGACGAAGGCCAAGGGACGGTTCCGAGTCTACTCCACGTGCCTCAGCTTCCGGAGCGCACGCCCGGCTTCAGGAGCCTCGGGGCCAGGAGGAGCACCGCGCCGTAGAGGGCCAGGCTGAGGACGAGAGTGGCCGGGCGCCCCTCGCGGAGGTCCTGGAGGAGGAGCTTGACGCCGCCGAGCGCCGCGAGGGGGTAGACGAGCCAGCCCAGCTCCGGCCACGGTCCCCGCCGGGCGCAGAAGGCGAGACCGAGGGCGATCGCGGCGAGCACCGCTGTCCGGGTCACGGCGGCGAGGCCGGGGTCGCCGGAGATCCTCTCCCCGGCCAGGGCCCAGAGCGCCGCCTGGAGGGCCTTGGCCAGAGCGAACACGACGAGGACGGCGAGAAGCGTCTGCGGCGCGCGTCCCCAGCCGGAGCGGGGCGCCCGTGTGTCGGTCGCCAGGACGGCCCAGCCGCCGGCCGCGGCCACGCCGGACGCCCACGCGAGCGGTGGCAGGGCGCCCGTCTCCTCGCCGGCGAGCGCACGGACGCAGGCGACGAGGAGGCCGGTCTCGAGAGCTCCGGCCGCAAGGTAGAGAGCGCTGTGCACTCGCAGCGTCATCCGTCCGAAGCGCCGGCCGAAGAACGCGGCGGCGAGCCCGAGCCCCCCGAGCGCGAAGGGGAGGGTCCGTCCGAACGCCACGGCGCTGACCCCGCCCAGGGTCAAGAGCCCGCCGGCCGTCGAGTAGAAGTAGAAGTTGCGCCCCTGGCCTGCCCGCCTCTCCGCGAAGGCGAAGGCCGCCCCGTAGCACAGCGCCCCCAGGAGGAGGCCGAGCACGCCGAGCCCCTCCGCCGAGCCGCCCCGGGCGTCGAGGATGCGATAGGCGCCGCCGAAGCCGAGGAGGACGGCGAGCGCGCCCTGGGTGACCTCGAAGACGGTCGCCGGCCGCTCCCGGCGCAACGTCCGCCCGGCGAGGCTCACCACGTAGAGCGCAGGCAGCGCCAGCAGGGCAGAGGTGGCGACGGGTGCCTGGATCGGGACATAGCCTTCGGGCAGGCCCTGGGGACGTCCCAGGATGGCCGCGAGCAGGAAGGCCGCGACGTCGACCGCGAGCGCGCCCCACCAGCGGAGGGCCAGCCACCGCTCGCGGTACGCGATCCACTCGACGCCCCCGGCGAGGGCGAGGAGAGCTACGAACACCCCGACCAGGTCGCGGGTCGAGACGAGCAGGGCCAGCGCCGTGACGAGACCGAGACCCGTCGTGGCGTACGCGGCGGCGGCGAGGTCCCGGCGCCAGGCGACGGCGAGGCCGAGCGCGGAGTAGCCGACCAGGGCGGCGCTCGCCGCCCGAGGGCCGAGGAGCCCGAGGCGCCCGGCTGTCTCCCAGAGGAGCGGGAACGCGATCAGGTTGCCGGCGAGCGCGTGGAAGACGGCGCTCTCCCGACGACCTCGACCCGCCTCCCGCTCGGCCCGGAGCTGCCAGTAGACCGCGTAGGCGAGGCCGAGGCCGACCCCGACCCCGGCCGGCACCAGCCGGCTGTCGGTCAGGGCCCGGGCGACGTAGGCGCCGGCGAGAACGAGAAGCGTGCGCCCGACGAGGCCGATCGTGCCCTGCTCGATCCCGATCGCGGGCAGGGCAACCTCCGCATCGGCCAGGGCCCCGGCGCCGCCCGCCGCGGAGGCCGCCCTCCCCTCGAGGCAGGCGACGCGGGCCTCGAGGCAACGCATCGCCGCGGTCAGCTCCCGGACCTCCGACTGCAGCGCCTCCAGGCGGTCGGCCGCCACGTCCCGGGCCCTCAGGCCTGGTGTCGCGCTTCCGCCGTCGCGTCCGTCCACGGCGGCAGGAGCTCGACGAGCGCCCACAGGATCAGGAAGGGGAGGATCATCAGGACGATCGCGGCGAGGAGCCCCTCCCGGCTCGCGAACTCCATCTTGTACGTCGTGTAGCCGAGGAAGCTCTTCGAGAAGAGCTGGCCGCCGATCACCACGTTCCAGCGCATGGCGAAGATGCCGATGAGGGTGAGGACGCCGGCGAGGGCGTAGGTGCCGCGGCGGGCGCCATCCGTGAGCTTCACGAGCTGGGTGAGGGCGAGGAGGCCGAGCGGCAGGAGCGTGCCGAGCACGATCTGCACGATGATGTGGGGCAGGTAGAGCCGCGTCTTCACCATGAAGTCGAGGGTGTGGAACGACTCGTCGGCCTCGTAGATGCGGTGGACGAGGTCGAGCATCTCGAGCGAGAAGTCGATGATGAAGGCGTAGAAGAGGTAGCGGGCGATCGTGTCCACGCACCTCATGTCGATCTCCGCCCCCCGCATCCGCGTCGCGGCCATGTAGAGCAGCATCACCGCGGCGATTCCGGACACGATCGCGGAGAAGAGGAAGACGATGGGCATGAGCGGCGTCGACCACCAGGGGTTGGCCTTCACGGAGCCGAAGATGAACCCGACGTAGCCGTGGAGGAGGAAGGCGGAGGGGATGCCGACGAGGGTGATCACGTACCCCACCCGGTCGTCCGCGCGGAGCGCCTCCTCGCTCACGTCGCGCGAGCCGAGGGTCAGGACGCGGTAGACGTGGCGCAGGGGAGAGGTCGTGGACCCGGCCAGGCGCACGATGTCCTTCCGGTAGTCGAGCCAGATCTCGAGCAGGAGGACGACCATGAGGTACCAGAGGTAGACGAACCCGAACATCGCCATGGCCGAGGCGGTGTGTGGGGTGAGGTACATCTGGACGGAGCGCTCGGGGTGGCCGAGGTGGAGCTGGAGGGGCAGGGGCGCCACGAGGAGGAACGCGAGCGCGGTCAGGAGGGCCAGGCGGTAAGTGGGCCGCACCGACTCCACCCGGAAGACGCGCTCCAGCGAGGCGAGGATGAAGGCGCCCGCCACGAGGCCGGTGATGTAGGGGTAGAGGACGATCAGGATGCTCCACTGGAGCTCCATCTCGTTGGGGTACATGTACCCCTCGACGCCGTGCAGGATGCTCTCCATCTCTTCTCCTCGCCCTCGGAAGGCCGCTCAGCCCACGCCGGCTAGCGCACCGAGCCGTCGAGGCCGTTGTAGTAGGTCTTCGAGCCCGTGGCCATCTGCGGCTTCAGCACCTGCACCTTGTGCGTCCGCAGGAACTCGTGGATGGGGTCCTTGGGGTTCTTGAGGTCGCCGAGGACCCGGGCGTCGGTGGGGCAGGCCTCGCAGCACGCGGTGGTGAGGCCCTTCGTGATCCGGTGGTAGCAGAGCGAGCACTTGTCCACCGTCCGCGTGCGGGGATCGATGAACCGGCAGCCGTAGGGGCAGGCCTGGACGCAGTAGCGGCAGCCGAGGCAGTAAGTCTTGTCCACCAGGACGACCCCGTCCGGGGACTCGAAGGTGGCGCCCACCGGGCAGACCTGCACGCACGGCGAGTGGGCGCAGTGGTTGCAGAGCTTGGGGACGAAGAAGCTCTTCGACCCGTCGCCCGGGCGGTACCGCTCGGGGAACCCGTCGTAGCCGCCGTTCGGGGAGTCGACCTGCGGGCTGTCGGCGTCGCCTTCCGGCACGTGGTACCGCTCGACCCACGTCCGGAAGTAGTAAGGCTCCCGCGGAACGTCGTTCTCCTCCTTGCACGCCCGGACGCAGTTGCCGCAGCCGATGCACTTCTCGACGTCGATGGTCATCCCCCACCAGTGCTCGGCCGTCTGGTAGTTCGGCGCGGACGTGGGTTCGCCCCGGAGAACGGCATCGAAGGCCACCTGGGCCGCCCCGGTGAGGAAGAGCAGTTTTCCCGAGCGGGCGAGGAACTCCCGGCGACCGGTGCTCACCTCGTTCCTCCCTTCTGGCCGCCGCCCTGCGGACCCGGCGTCGGCGGGGCAGGCCCCGCCGAGGTCGCTGGCGGGGCCAGCGGGTTGTGGGCGGCGTGGCAGGTGGTGCACGCCTCCTGGCCTGCGTGATCGGCCACGTCGATCTGGGGGAAGCGGGCCGGGCGGGCCACGCTCGCCGCGTGACAGCGGGCGCAGAGGACCCTGCTGTCGGGGCGGACCGCCTTCTTCTCGGCCGGGTCCCCGGCGTGGGCGGCGAGCGGGCCGTGGCAGGCTTCGCAGCGCACCCTCTCGTGCGGCCCGCCCTTCATCGCATCCGGCACGTCGGAGTGGCACTCCACGCAGGCGGCGCGGCCCGCAAACGCCACCGGGCGCAGCCGGTTCTCCTCGATGGCGCCGGCTCGGTAGTGGCCGTAGAGGCCGAAGCCCGCCGGCACGAACAGGGCCCGGAGGACGAAGAACGCCACGAGGCTGGCTGCGAAGAGGGCCGCCACCCGAACGAGATGGCCCTTGTGCCCGAAGGAACCGTCCATCCGCTCATCCCCCCAACCCGACCCTCGGTGTTCGCCTTCCGTGCCTCGGATAGTGCATAAAGGACGGAAGGTCCAAGAGGCTCGAACCGAGTGTGATGTTCGAAAGAAACAGGGCTTCGGGCCAAGAGCCAAACGGCTCATGACGCCGGATCAAAGGAGCCAAAAGGCGGACGCCCGACGGCACCACCGACCCCCGGGCTGAGGTCCCGCGCGGCTTTACGCCCCCGCGGCCTTCCCCTAAGCTAGGGCCGCCGTCCATCGAGAGGAGCCCCGATGCGAAACATCCTCGGCGCCTTCACCCGCTTCGCCGCCCGTATCACCCGCC